>Ga0257110_1000004_pt1 | contig 180691 bp, 186 predicted proteins | sample LP_taG_7_FD_190184 | JGI IMG/M metagenome (GOLD analysis project Ga0257110, IMG submission 190184) | Marine microbial communities from Northeast Subartic Pacific Ocean, Canada - LP_J_2015_P26_10m | ecosystem: Environmental > Aquatic > Marine > Oceanic | place: Canada: Northeast Subartic...
CACCAAATTAACACCAAATTAACACCACCCCATTACTATTACAACACCATAGAACACAGATACTATTTTTTGTTTTTTTACACACTTTTGATTTTTTTTTAACACTTTATATATACACATGAACGGACTTTTTTATACCAAACCAGAGCCAATATCAAAATTGATTTTTTTTTCATTTTTTCTATGATTACAAAATCAAATAAATAAAACGATGACCCGCACTACCGAAATGAACGAGATTGTTGAAGAGCGATACCAATTTTGCATATCGTTAAATCTTATTGCAAGAGAACGAGAACTGGAAAATATAATAAATGTAGATTTATTCAGAGATTTTCTAAAAACTCCCAAATACACAGACATCACCGCTTTGAAAGGGCATAATGATGTTGTGGGTCCTGGTTGTCTCGCTATTCACGAAAACAAATTGGTTTCTGGGTCTTATGATAATACTATCCGCATTTGGAATACAGAAACTCACGCGACAACCGCGACTCTCAGGGTACCTGGTCATGTGAGTTGTGTCGCTATTGACGAAAAAAAATTGTATGCTTCTGTACATCACCAGTATAGTATCCCCATTTGGAGCACAGAAACTTACAAAAGAATAGCGACTTTGGACGGGCATACTGATAGTGTGATTTGTATCGCTCTTCACGAAAACAAATTGTATTCTGGGGGTGTGGATAAAACTATTCGCATTTGGAACACAGAAACTTACGAACCTATTGCGACTTTGATTGGGCATGATAATAGTGTGAAATGTCTAGCTCTTCACGAGAACAAATTGTATTCTGGGGGGGATAACCTGGGAACTATTCATATATGGAACACAGAAACTTACGAACCTATAGCGTCTTTGGAAGGGCATACTGATTGCGTTAAGTGTCTCGCTTTTCATGATAATAAATTGTATTCTGTGGGGCGTGAGGATAATACTATCCGTGTTTGGAATACAGAAACTTACGAAAAAATAGCCACTTTAGAAGGGCATTCTGAAGAGGTGAACTGTCTAACTCTTCACGAGAACAAATTATATTCTGGGAGTATGGATAGAACTATCCGCATTTGGAACACAGACACTTACGAACAAGTAGTGTCTTGGAGTGGGCATTACTATTCTAAGTATGGTAACGCAGGTCCATTCCCGGTTTACGTTCTCACTATTCACGAGAACAAATTGTATTCTGCAGGTGTGGATAGTATCATCCATAGTTGGAAGATTTGAATTATACTAAATTAGAGAAACAAGAAAAAGCGTGGGTTAAGAAACAACAATCCAAGGAAGCCAAATCCAAAATTTAAACACCATTATTAATTAATTCATATAAGCTTACTCCTTTTTTCATGATTAAGAAACATTATATCATCTTTTTTAATTTTATATACACTTAGTATATTATGCCAAGAACAAGTTCATCAAAATCATCAAGAAAAAACTCACCAAACACAATAAAAAGTCAAGCTATAAATCTCGGTCATTATTCTAAAGTAAAAAGTCCTGAAATGTCACAAAAATCAATAGATAAAATGATAAGTAATAAACATTATAATGAGGTAAAAGAATTTAATAAAGGAAAAAGACTTTCAGGACAAAAAGGACCCATCGCATCAGTACTTGAAAGACAAGATTACATTGATAGAGTAAACAACCAAAAAAAAACATATTATCACAATGAACAACGTAATCGATTTCTTATGGGAATGCATAATACACATGGAATTGGAGGACCAGGATTACAACTATCACCACAAAAACAAATTCCTAGAACACCACCACATAGAAAAACAACAAAAAATAAATCAAATCAAAATGCTCGTGTTCCAAATAATAAATCTAATGAGGATAACGACCCAATATTTGGCGTTTTTAACAGATTAACACACAACATATATAGTCCTAATAAAGGTGGTAAATCAAAAACTAAATCGTGTTGTTCTGTGCGCAAGTCGGCAAAAGTGTGTCGTCGAAAAACAGACAATAAGAAATTTCGTCTTCCACGTCGTTTCTCCCGTAAGACATGCCTCGCCAAAAAAACCCGTGGATTCACGATGCGTTCCTCATGTGCTCCCTATAAAGGATGCAAGAAAACAAGAAAAAATAAAAAGGGTGGTCGTATGAGAAGAATTAATCAATTAGAAAGTGTCATCAATCGTTTAAATTCTCCATTCGAATTATTACAAAACGTTGTTACCAATAATGATAATAACAGATTAGACCAGATTGCCGAAGATATACGTCGAGGAAATATAATAGCTGATCCAAATTTAGATCTTTCTGATCTAAGCTCTGAAGGTTCTAATGGTTCTACAAGTTCAAACACCAGTGAGCAATTAATTAATGTTATTTTACAAGCAAATAGACGCAATAGAAATTCTGATAATGAAGATCAAGAACCACCAAGACAAAGAGCTAGAATAACCAGATAGATTTAGTATTTTAATTATGTTCATTAAATAAATAACATAATTAATCAATATTTTAAATAAATTTATTCCTCACCGTGGTCGATGAATGTCGCACCTTCCTCTCCACCTTCACCTTCACCTGGACGCGAACGAGTGCGCTGACGTTGATTACGAACCTCACACATAAGCTTTCCATCACAGATACCAGAAACGCTCTTAGTCTGGTATTGATATTTATCATTATCACTATGTGAAACCTCGATTGACACATATTCTCCTTGAACCAAATATTTGTAAATTCTCCCAGTCACGTTGATCGCCGTGTGGTGAACAAAAATGTCTTGACCGACTAAATCCTTCTCAAGAACGGTAATATAACCAAATCCAGACTTTGAATTAAACCATTTAACAACACCGTTGAACTTCTTTCCATCGACCTCAATTCGAGTGGTAGCTCCGCTTGTTTCCTCTACTTGAGTACTCATTACTATATTATATAGTACCGCTTTAAGTGTTTATTTTAATCATTATTAATGCGTTATGTATTTATAATTAATTCGGTTAATATTTAGAAATAAATTGTAATAACAAATTATTATGAGCACACGCGCAATATCCTCTCAGCGCAATAAACGCACATCTCAATCTACTACACAATCACCCATACCACCAGCAGTAAGAAAGGCTGTTCCAAATGGTGCTACAAACACACGAAGAGAACTTTCCGTTCAAGAAGCTTTCGGTCTTATCAACAATAAAATATCAAATCTTGAAAAGGCCGTTTTCGAAGGAGACTTTACTCGTCCAACAAGTACCATCATGCCACCTAAAAAAGACGAAATTCAAGACATATACGAACAATTAACAGAATTAAAAAAAGGATTAGAAGAACCACCATCAAACCCTTACACAAGTATCAACACAGTAACAACATTCGACACAATTAACGCTGAACTTCTAATGATGAAAAATGATATCATGAGCACACGTAGCGCAACACAAAAATTTGACAATCTCAACGACGAATTAACATCAATCAAAGATTCCATCGCATCTGTTGGAAATTCAAATTATTCTAACTTAACAGAAAAAGTAGAATCTATTGAAAAATATGTATCCGAACTAAAAGATGTTATCATAAAACTTCAAAACTTTACTTTAGAAATAAACGATATGTGTATCAAACATATACGAACAAACACATTCGACCCTTTCGATATGATTCAAAGTGATATTCAATGTGATGATAATGATGAAAATGAAAACGGTATAATAATCGATCATGATGCCGAAGAAGAACCTATTGAAAGTGACGTTCTTCACGGTCAAGAAATAGATGACCTTTCTATAGAAGGAGAAGGAGTATCTATAGTTATTACAGAAGATGAAACAACCGAACCTCAACCAGAAGAAATAATCGAAGAAGATCCATCAACCTTACCACCCATACTTCCACCTCAAAATCCAAATGACGAAATTCCTCAAGAACCCACACCAATATTAGAAGAATCAACAGAAGAATCAACAGAAGAAACCGTTATTATAGATGAATAAATTATAATACAAATATTATTATAATCAAAATTGATTTAGATTTATAATTACAATCTTAATCAATACAAAATGACTTCTATGAAACTCGAAATCAACGATATCCAAAAAGCTGACATATTTACACAAATTTTCCAAAATGTGAAACTTTTTACAACAAGTGTTTGTCTAACTTTTGAAAAAGAAAGATTATATGTTCAGGGAATGGACGGCAACCACGTAAGTATTTTTGAAATAAATCTTGTAAAAGATTGGTTTGATAATTATGAAATAAGCAACCCAACAACTATCGGTATTAGCACAACCATATTTTATAAAATATTAAACACAAGAAATGCAGACCATAAAATAATACTCGCTCTTGAAGAATCCAATAATGATAAACTATCTATAGATTTTACATGTGATAATAAAGGTGATTTCAATAAAGAATTCCATATGCCTCTTATGGATATCGATTCAGAACACATGGGAATACCTGAAACTGAATACGACCTTGAATTTACTATTTCAAGCAAAAAAATGAAATCTATTATTGATGAACTCACTCACTTCGGTGACACAATCAAAATATCATATGATAACGAAAACGACCAAGTCCATTTTGAATCTGATACAGAAGCAGAAGGTTCCATGAAACTTAACGCAAGTATTAATGACTTTGACTCATGCACAGTAGATGATGAAGCAACTATCAAATGTAGCTATGCTTCAAGATTCATACAATTTATGACACATTTTCACAAACTCAATAAAACATGCACACTATTTATTCAAACCGATATCCCAATGCAATTCAAATATCCACTTGACACTTCGCAAAATGAAGAAGAAATAGAACTCGAAAAACAAAACTACGCACGATTCTTCCTAGCACCAAAAATTGATGACCAAGAAGAATCTTAAATTCATAAAATTATAAAAACAACATAAGTATAAAAATATAATTATAATTAATATGAATATACATGACAAACCTACTATAGAATTACATGACCAAATAAGAATGGCGATAAACAAATCGTCTTACACAACTCACGCATTCGCTCAACAAATGAACATCAAACTTTCTACTCTAGAATCTTATATCGACGGACGAGAAATACCTGAAAATAAAACAATCAAACGAATGAACAAATTTTTAACTCCAATAAAAATTAATATATCATGATTTTTTAATTATTTTAATTTTAAAATTTATAAAATTTTAATATAATAAAATGTTACATGAAATAACAAAAAAACAAATATATAATAAAGGCGAAATAAAATATTCAATACAAAAAACATATGATATAACTGATATATAATATTTTTATTATATCATGATCTTTTTTGTGCCACGTCATAATAATATTTTTTTTGTGCCACGTCATTACACCATATATGCTATTAAATATTATTTAGGAAAAAAATATAAATAAATATATATATTATCATATATAATGAATATACTTTCACTCCTTTATCTTATCCTCCCCATATCCGCATTCTCTTTCTCCAGACTTACACAAATAACCCATAATAATAAGTGTCCTAAATTCAAATCTTCATCTGGTTATAATATAAACAACCCTCCGGTTATTCGTGGTGTTACACCACCTCTCAATTTCTTCGACCCTCTTAACTTTTCTAAAGACCAAACACGTATCAATTATATGCGTGAAGCTGAACTAAAACACTCACGTATCGCAATGGTCGCAACTACTCTTATCCCATCTACTGAACTTTTTACTCATAATTCGGCTATTCATGAATTTGATAATTTACCATACCAACTCCAAATTACCATTATTACACTTATGTTCGCAGCCGAATTCAACTCTATGTTGAAAGGATGGAAAAATCCTTACACAAACTCATTTGAACTTAAAGATGATTATCAACCCGGCGACGCTGGATTCGCATTTAATATCGACTTTAATATTAATGATAACGCCATATTACTTGATAAAGAAATCAATAATGGACGACTTGCTATGATCGGTGTTTCCGGTATAATCGCACAAGAGCTTGTCACAGGCAATCCTATATTCTCGTAATATAACCTTTTTTATTTACTTCTTCTTGTAAATTCATAGACTGTTTGGAAATATCATATTATCTTTGTAACACAACTAATTAAATGAATTCAAACGTATATATCGATCACTCCTCTACCATATTACATGAGTTATCGACATTCAACTTCACACTCTTTGCTATCCCCTTAACTATCTTATTCACATTTGTCTTTATCTCATGACCCTCTATTACGTCACCACCTGTAGCCTCAGTAACCAAATCTATATAATTTTTCCCATGAGGATCTTTTCCCTCTCGAGACCCCGGATGATTATCTGCCCATTCATCTAAATTTGAACAATTCTTCTTCTTAACCGCCTTCACCATCTTCTTAGTTGTAGCAGAATCAACATCCTTCTCCCATCCTGCCTCATTCTTAACATACATAGTACACCTCTTCGCGTCTGTACAGTGAATAGGGCGCTCAGTTGTATCCAATTTTTCCAAAGAATCCTTGAAAATCTCAATCATACCATTCACAAAACCAAGCTCACCCGTACGATTCAACTCATTCATTCCCAACTTTAACTGCTCAACAAAAGAATCTATCGTCATCGCATTCTGACATTCTCCATTCAAAAACAAATTTATATTCACATTATTAATAGTACGATTGTCATTTATTGTATTTTCGATATTATTTTCTATATTATTTTCTATATTATTTGTTGTATTTCCTATCTTAGGTATAGTTTCCGCCAACATCTCTTGTTGATTCTGTATTATTTTCATTTGCTGATCAATTATCTCTTTATATTCTGTTTCATCTTCTTTTACAACCAGTTGTTGATTATTACACATTTTTTTATGCTTCCACAATCCTGATCTTGTATGATATATTCTTCCACAATCACTACAATAATGTTTTTGTTCCTTAACTTTTTTTTTTAATGTTCCCATTTCATTCTGTATATGTTTTTGTGTTTCGTAATGTCTATTTAGATTACTTATCCGTTTAAAAAAACAATTACATAAAACACATTTGTATTTATATTCATCTTGCTCTTTATTTAAAACCATATAGTTATAATAATATATTATTTAAATGTTTTATAATGTATTTATAATGCTAATTTATTATTGCTCCAAAAAGAGCAATTTGTTTCCAAATGTTTCCAACTTTTATTTTAGTAAGGTTATATTAAATAATAATATAATATTATAACCATATTAGATTACAAAATATTTATAAAATATGTTGGCTCCAAAAAACTCCAAAAATGTATCCATTTGTATCCATTTGTATCCATTTGTATATTTTTTCTGCTCCTTTTTGCTCCTTTTTTGTTTCCAAATGTTTCCATGGATTTTTTTGGTCTAATAACATTTATTTTTTATTTTTTTTCAATACAATTATAATAACAATATTTTTTATATTTTTATTGACTCTTTTTTGCTCCTTTTTTGTTTCCAAATGTTTCCTACAAAAAAACAAAAAATAGAACTGTGCATTTTCTGAAAATTTTTCAGTCACAAAAAATATGAGTAAAAAACTAAAATATGACGATTATGCTCACAAACCAAAAGTGCACGTTTTTTATTCAAAAGTACAGTGTATATTTTAAAATGGACAAAGAAAATACCTTGTCCAATGAAAATTTTAATGCTCGAATTCAAAAAAAAAATGTGCACCCTATATCCTTACTGACCTTACCATATTTTTAATAATGGAATATTTATGGATAAATATGGATTACTGTTGGAATAAAATAAATTTTGCTCCTTTTTGCTCCTTTTATGTATCATTTTGTATCATTTTTATTTTACGTCACAATTATTTTTAAACAAAAAAATATATATTACGATATTCAGTAATAAATATTTATAAAATAAAAAGTTTCTCCTTTTTGCTCATTTTTTGTATCATTATGTATCATTTTGTATCATTTTTATTGCGCTTTTTTGCGCTTTTTTGTATCATTTTGTATCATTTTTATTTTCAGTAACAATTATTTTTAATAATTATTTAATTTATTACGTAAATGGATAACATTTTATTTTGATTATTTTTTTGCGCTTTTTTTGCGCTTTTTTGTATCATTTTGTATCATTCAGAAAACACGAAAAATAGAACTGTGCATTTTTCGGAAAATTTTTCAGTCACAAAAAAAATGAGTAAAAAACTAAAATATGACGATTATGCTCACAAACCAAAAGTGCACGTTTTTTTTCCAAAAGTACAGTGTATATTTTAAAATGGACAAAGAAAATACCTTGTCCAATGAAAATTTTAATGCTCGAATTCAAAAAAAAAATGTGCACCCTTTACCCTTACTGACCTTACCATAATTTTAATAATGGAATATTTATGGATAAATATGTGTTACTGTTGGAATAGAATAAATATATGTAATGTGTATGATAAGAAGACAAATAGGTGAGTATTAGTATTTTAATTATTTCATATGTTAATTTTTAACCTATGAAACTTTATATTTTAGATCTACCATGTCCAACCATGATTCTTATATGTGTTCTTAGATTTTTTCTTAGATTTTTTCTTATATGTGTTCTTAGGTTTTTTATTATTTACACTATTATTGTGTCTTTTTGATGAATGTATACGAGCACCACCTTTAATTTTTTGTTTTTCTTTTATAAGTGATTTAAGAGAATCTATTAAAGTGAAATTATTTGAACGTTTTGGGATAATTTTATAAATATCCGTAATATTAGAATAAGGTAAATAAATACTCATATCAAATATACTATAAGTTTACATAATTAAAAACTTTGTCCAACTAACAAACTTTTTAATTGACTAAAGGTATTGATTCTACATGTCCAATATAATATTTTTTGAGATAATTTCTTACCCAGTCTGTGTTATGTGCTTCTATACTGTAGAATACTTTTTCAGAGTCTTGACCGACAGATTCTTGTATTACCATAGATCCTCCAGGGTGAATATCGACAAAATCAGTTAGGTCGTACACAAGATTATCTAAAATGATTATACTTTTTTTTTGTCTCTCTTTATCAAGTAAATTATTCATATACTAATGTTATAATAAAAATTATTTATTCAAAGTCCTCTCCTTTTTAAAATTCCATTCATATTTATAATTCCAAGTTCTCTTTTAAATAAATCATTTGGTGTTATTTTACGTGCTGCTATACGAATTCTTATTTTATTTCGTGTTATCCGTATGAAGTGTCTAATCCAGAATGATACTTCTATTAGGTCTGTGTTAACATAACACATGTAAGCGACAGAACCTCTGCAACTAAATGTATATATACGACCTAATCTAATAGAGTTATTATATCCATGTCTTGACTCAAAAACAGCAATATATGGGTTTTCTATGTGGTGTGTCATGTATATTATAACGCGGCGTTTAAAATGTATAAAAAATGTGTAATTAAAATACAATAAAATGGACTGGGTACTGTCAACGATAATATTTATAATTGTTCTCTTTGTATATATTCATGTGGCTAATCATGTTTCTACAAGTAGTGATTTAGAAGTATATGATGTTCTTAATATTCCAAGTGATAAATTAGAAGATCTATGTGGTTCTAAGCAACCCTTTATAGCTAAAAATAATAATAATCCTCTTCATGGTTCTATTCATGGTGCTCTTTCTAAAGTTACAAACTTTAGCATTCGCACAACAGGTTCACATATAGAAAATGATATTCCTCCTCTTACTGTGGGAAGAGATAAAGCCGAGAAGTTATTTAGTGGTAATGATAATAGTGAAGTAAAATACTATAGTTGTGGTAACTGGATAGAATCAAAGGATGCGCTCAACGCACCCGGACTTTCTGTTGAACGTGACGCGTTTTTCGCACCACCGATGACTGTATTTACTAAGAGTGATTTCTTTGTAGGAGAGACTGGTGCCCATAGCGCCTTACGGCACGAGATTGCACACCGAACGTTTTTATATGGGTTTAATAATGCGTCTTCGGTTATATTGGTTCCTCCCGATCGATATAATGATTTAAATGTTATTAAGGACTATGAGCTTTTAGAATTTCGTTCTCCAAAAAATCCATGGAGTGATGATAGTGAAGTAAAAGGTAGTATAAAAATAATGTTAGAACCAGGTGATACTCTTTATATCCCGCCATATTGGTTTTATAGTATTAAACTGGGTGAGCATTCTAAAGTGCATCTATTTCAATATTATACTGCTCTTAATTTGGTTAGCACAGTAAATCATCATGTTATTCATATGTTACAGATGAATAATATAAAAATGAAATATGATAGTAAAAAAACTATTGATTTTGGAAAAAGTGATGAAAAAAAGGAGGATACACCTAAGAAAAAAAAGAAGGTGATTTTCAAGGAAGAAGAAAACCCGATTGAAACCAAAAAGGAACCAATTAATGAAAATAACTAATTCATTTTTCTCTGATTTTCTAGTGTTCTGCATAGGATTTATAATTATACTCGAATAATCTACAACTATTATTACCTTATAGGTTAAAAATTCTGGTGATGTTTTTTATAAATATTTCCTAGAAGGCTAGAAATACCATTATTCGAATGAAAATTTAGGATAAAATATGTGGACTATGTATCACGATGCCGTGTACTTATTGCCATAAAAATGGTCATAACCGAAAAACATGTTCTAAATATTTGACAACAATATCGTCAGAACTTTGTTGTCCTAATTGTGAATCGTCTTTCAAAGAGACACCGTTTGCTATGTTAAACTGTAGTCATGCTATGTGTTTAACATGTGTTATGAATATGGGTTCAGCAACCGGAAACTATTGTTCAGATTGTTCAAAAGAAGAAACTGTTACAGGAGAAATACTAGGACTTAATGAACATAATGAATATAATGAAAATAATGAATCAAATTCTCTTCCATCAAGTCCAAGTAAATCAGTTGATCTTGTTTCTGTCAATAATCATGGTGTATTTTATTGTAAACGTACGAATACATATGTTTACAACAGAGTAAGATTTAACACTCTTCGTGCTGCTATAAACTGTCGTAAAGTATCTATTCTTCTTGGTAATGAAACAACCTCTATGGGTAAAGGAGTTTATTTATATAATAATAATAGTTATAATAGTTTGGAAATGTTAAGACGTGCTCAAAGTTGCGATATTACTAATTTTATATCTAAGCAGCCAATAGATTATTCTATTAATAATGTAGCATAATGTTATAATTGATAGTATAATATTCTTTTCAAAATTGAAAATAGAATAATAATATTTAAAATGACATATAATTGATATGTTTAAATCAAATAATATTCCTGTTACAATTAACGAGATTAACGAGACGTTGATTTCCAATAATGAAAAAAATCTTCATGAATTATTTTATAATGAAAATAAAATCGATAATGATGTAATAGATTATACTAAGTATAGAGATACTGTGATGTTAGCTAATGTCATTAATTCTTCAAAGGGTGATGAATATTCATATGAATTATACCTTGGAAAATGTTTTCCTATAACTCATACATTTATTGGTTCCACATTATACGGTGATGTTCTTTATCATGTTCATCATTCAAATACACATGATTCAAGATCACCCGAATATTTATACGCGTGTGGAACATATATGATTATATTTCCAGATACAGGAGTTAGAATATGTGGTCCTGGCGATTTTATTAAAAATATTCCATATTTCGAACAAATAATTAATGGAAACTGGCTTGAAAAATCCACACAATTACCTGTTCTTATAAATTCTGGTAATGATGAAACAGAAAAATTATATGTTAAAGGTCCAACAGTGTATGTTTGTCATGCCCCTTTGGATATGATTTTATACGATACAGGAGATGAGAAAGATAGAAATATTTCGGTTTCGTTATTGCGTCATATTGAACGCGCCTTGGGATTTTACAATTAGAGAATTTGAAAATAAAAATAAAAATAAAAATAAAAATAAAAATAAAAATAATATTTGTTATTTTTATTTTTATGTATAAATAATTTTATTGAACTCATACTGTATATATGCTTTTAATTAATTCAATAAAAAGAGGAGATGGGTTATTATTCGAACTCTTAAATTCAGGATGATATTGACATCCAATATAAAAAGGGTGATTATTATCTTCAACAACATCAACGCAACCGATTGTATTATTTTTTCCTGATATGATAAGACCTCCTCTTTCTACACTACTTATATAAAAAGGATTGACTTCATTTCTATGTCGATGACGTTCATTAAAATTATCTACACCTCCATAACAGTTATAAAGTATTGTATTTTTACCATAAATGGTTGTATTATATGTCCCAAGACGCATAGTCCCACCTAATTCTTCATTATTAAGATCTGTCATGGGGACAATAATTTGATGATAATCATCAACGTTATCATTCTTACCAATACATTCTGTTGATACACATTTATCTCCTAATATACGTCTTGATGATTCTATACACATAATCTGCATTCCTAAGCATATACCAAGAGTTGGTATTTTATTATCTCTACAAAATTCAGCTATATCTATCATACCATCTGTTCCTCTACTACCAAAACCACCTGGGATAACTACTGCGTGACACATTTTTATTATTTCTTTAGCTTTATTTGGATTTTCGCTATCTATATACGTAATATTTACTCCTTTACCAAGTGAATATGAGGCATGTTCTATTGACCTATGAACAGATAGATATGTATCAGTTCCTGTTATATATTTTCCAGCTATACCAACCGTGATTATATTATTTTGTTCACTTGAATAATTAATAACATCATTTATACGCATAATATCAGAATCACAGTATGGTTTTCTATATGGTTCATTTATTTTCAAAATATTTTCTATTTTGTCGACAATTGATTGTGACCTTAAATGAATAGGAACTTGATATATATTTTTAAGGTCAATATTGGTAAATATATTTTTTTCTTTTACTTGACACTGTCTTGATATTTTAGAACGTATTGAATTTGATATATCTTTATCACTCCTTAGAACAAGCATATCTGGTGTTATTCCCAATCTACGGAGGTCACATACACTTGTTTGAGTAGGTTTAGTTTTTTCTTCACCATGATTATTTACTATAAGTGATACATGTATAAAACAAAAAGTGTGTTTAGTAGAGTCATAACTCATTTGTCGCAACGACTCAACAAAGTGCATACTTTCCATATCACCAACTGTTCCACCAAGTTCAATAACACATATTTCGGGTACATTTTTTTCATCAACAATAATAGATGATGCTGTCTCTATCATTTCTTGTATTTTATTTGTAACATGAGGAATGAACTGAACAGTTTGACCAATATAATCACCTCTTCTTTCAGATTCTATTATTTCTTTGAATACACCTCCTCCAGTTATATTATGTTCTTTGTGAAGATTCACACCTAAAAATCGTTCATAGTTTCCAAGGTCAAGATCAGTCTCGGTACCATCATCAAGAACAAATACTTCACCATGCTCAAATGGTGACATAGTTCCAGCGTCAACGTTTAAATATGGATCTATTTTTATAGCAGTTATATGATATCCTTTCTCTTTAAAGAGAAGACCTATTGATGATGCTGTGATACCCTTTCCAAGACCAGAAATAACACCACCTGTAATAACTATAAATTTCATATATATCTATATTAACTATGTTTATATATATTCTTTACAAGTACATATGAAAACACTATACAGTAACGACATAAAAATATAAGAATAATTATGTTAATGTTTAAATATGACGAAATAAAAAAAATGGTTGCCTTATTAAATTGTATTATTATGTTTTCTGGCGGAGTGTATTATATTTATTATTGTGAAAAAGAAATATGTATGTATTTTATTTCAAATTTTTGTTTATTCATAAAACTTTACTATATTATTCACTCTTTAATGTATATATATGAAAAAAAATATATATTTTTACCTCACCACGTATGTGCCTTTTTTATGACATGTATATTAGAAAATATGAACTCTGTAGATTTAAAAAATGCACTATTTGGAGGTACAATTCTCGAATTATCTGGTGCTAATAGTAATATAAGAGATATTCTAAAAAATAGAAACGAACTTACACTTACAAAAGATTTTACTATTTGGATTTCTTATGTTTTTATGCGTCAAGGTATTTATACGTATAATATTCTATATCAATTAAAGTATAATACCAACGAAGAAAAACTATTTTATTTTATGTCTATTTTGATATATATGATGTCATTTTATTGGTCTGTAAAATGGGCAAAAAGTATAATAAAACACAATAATATATTTTCTTACAATAAGATTCAGTAATTAGTTATTAATATTTCACATGTATAATATAAATATTACGAAAATTTATATTATATATTATACTATTTTTCATTTTCACCGTATTCAATATCTACGGAAGTAACACATTCAATATTAACGTTATCATTATTATCAACTACTACTTGTTTAGGTTGCCAACAACATAGTGTAAAAAAACTACACAAACAACATGACATACATCCATCTGTTTTATTTTCACATCCCTGATAATTAAGAACGGCGCATGGAGGACAAAATATTTTAAAACAACAGTTTGGCGGTTCTTCATTTGTATTATCTCGACGTCTTTTACAATACCAAAAAGCAAAAATTAGAAAAGCAACACCACCACCAATAGTACCACCAATCGCAGCTGGGTTATCTTCACAACATTCACTAAAATCTGAAGCACAACATATCCTACCATCGTACTCATCATCATAATCATATTCGCACCATTTATCTGTTTCCTTTTTAAATATACCACAACTTCCATCCCAAACATTAGGACATGAATAAATACTACATCCATTTACAATTGGAATATTTAACAAATACAAACACATAGACACTATATAGACAGAATATGTCATTATACTTTATTTGAAGTGAATTCTTTATGTGTATTTACTAACATTGTTCAATTAATATATCGTAATCATTCTTATTGAGTACTAATGATATAAAAAGTAAATAAATATTTTTATAATATAGATGGACGAAAGTGATGGATTATTAGTAATTAATGAAGTTACAAATATTCCATCTATTTTAAAGAAATTTGATTACTTTAAAATAATAGTAGATATAGTGTACTGCTTATCTAAGTTTTATAAACTTTTTACTTCAAATAAATGATTGATGAGTTATCAAAATTGACTTAAATGTAATTATATAGTGTTATCAATAATAAAGATGAATATTTTGGTGGATAATTTGATAAATCAGCGTTTAAAGGGTAACATGCTAGGAATGGGTAATCACGCGGCGTACTTGTTCCCGGCTGGGCAAAAAAAGTGGTGTTTTAAATGGCATACAGAACTATGGGGAAAACCATCATAGTTCATACGTAAGTGATGAATCCATACATGCTGAAATAGATGCTTGTAGAAAAGTAGCAAGAAAGCATAGAGATAAAATAAAAAAGAAGAATAAAAAAGCATACGACTTAGTTGTAATTCGCATATCTAAAACTGGAAAAAATATTGGTATGTCAAGATTATGTGAAAGATGTGTTCTTGCGATGAATAATCTACCAAATACAACCGGAATAAAAATAAAAAAAATATATTATTCAAATGAATCTGGTGATCTCGTTAAAACATCGGTATCAAAAATGATGAAGATGGATGACCATTTTATGACATCCTTTTATAGAAATAATGGTTATACATCTTGTTTACCATGTATTGGAAATCATTAATATAAACAGATTTCGTATTTTTTTATATTGATATATATTAATTGATGGCAACGCGTAAATATAAAAACAGTAAAAATGTTAAAAAAATATTTCACAAAACAAAAAAAATGAATGGTAGTGGTAATATAACAAGTTATATTTATAACGAACAGATAGAGGATAGTAAAAAAAACAAAAAACCAAAAAAAAAATCAAATAAAAAATCAAATAAAAAATCAAATATATCATCATCATTCAAGACATATATGGATAAAATTAACAAAAATTCAGGACCTATTACATTTGGAGGAAATGGAAAATCAAAGAGAAGTACAAAAAAAATATATAGTGACCAAACAAAAAAGTTAAAAAATATAGAAGAAAGTATTAAAAAAATCATAGATAATTCTGTTAAAATTACCAAAGAAACACCAATATCAAAATTAGAAGAACTTGACGTCGTAATTACTTCGTTCGAAGATGTAAAAAAACTTGAAGAAATAAATGAAATTCTTAATGATTTAAATAAAGAAGGCGGTAAAAGAGTTCGAAAAACAAGAAAGTATAAAAGATAAATTATCAGAGGTTAAATACTATTTATCTCGTTCTAAAAAACAAGTGCAAACTTGTAAAATATTTGGGTCATTTTAATTTTAAATATATAGTTTTTATTTAAAATTGATTTTAAGACATTTAATAATCGAATATAAAAAAGTATGGAAACTAGTACGGAAACTAGTATGGAAACTAATATGAAAATTTCAATTAATGATCGTAATTATGAAGAATGGAGTATGTATCATGATACAACACTTATTCAAATTAGTCCTCCTGAAAATTTTCACCCTGCAATACATCATCTTTTCAATGGTGATGTTATTAATTATAATGAATCTAATAAAAATACTTCTATTATTCACTCTATTGTTAGAAATGTAGCACATATACCTGGAATATTAGTATTAGTTGGTTCAAAAACATATGGTCGGCATCCAACTAATGCTAAAAAGTTATTATATAAATGTGTTCCAGATGATCGTAGATTGCCAATATTTATTATTCCATACGAAGAAAAACATATGAAGTTCTCAAAACACCCTCATAATCTTTATGTAACATTTAAATTTAATAGTTGGGAAAATAAACACCCTTCTGGAACGTTGGTTCAAAATATTGGTCCTGTTAATGTTATTGCTCACTATTATGAATATATATTATACTGTAAAAGTCTTAATGCTTCTATAAAAAGTTTCACAAAAGATTTACACGATGTAGTTAAAAATCGGGACATAAATATAGATGTTATTAATTCAATAATGAGAAATAATAAGATAGACAGTAGATTAAGAGAACGTATTATTACTATAGATCCTAAGGGAGCGACAGATTTTGATGATGCGTTTGGTCTAAAGGTGTTTAAAGATTACTTTATTCTCTCTATTTACATATCGAATGTTACATTATGGATGGAGGAACTTGAATTGTGGGAATCATTCTCTGAGAGAGTTTCTACTGTATATCTTCCCGATCGTAAACGCCCTATGCTTCCCACATTATTGAGTGATTCAATATGTAGTCTTAAGAAGAATCAACAACGTTTTGTTCTTGCGATGGATATAAAAATAACACAAGATGAAGGTATTGTTGATGTTCGATATACAAATGCACTTATTTCGGTAAGTGAAAATTATACATATGACTCAGAAAAACTATTACAAGATAATTTATATAATCAAGTTGCTGGTGTTTGTAAGATATTATACAGTTCTCATAAAGATACTCACAAGGGTATGCCTCAAGTTAAAACACCACATGATGTTATTGCTTATCTTATGATGTTGATGAATCATGACAGTGCCAAAAATATGAGTGCTCAAAGTGATAATGGTATTTATCGTGCGGCTGTATTTCGAAATAAGGTGACTATCCCAAAAACACTTCCTGAAGAAATATATTCTTATCTTCATAATTGGAATAATTATACAGGACAATATATTCATCGAATAAGCACTGAACATGAGATTATGGATTTAGGGTGTTATATTCATATTACATCACCTATTCGACGATTGGTTGACCTTTTAAATTTGATAGCGTTTCAAAAAAATAATAATCTTATAGTTCCCAGTTCAAAAGCGATGGAATTTTATAATAAATGGACAACAGTTGAAAAGATGGAATTTATAAATACAAGTATGCGTGCTATACGAAAGGTTCAATGTGATTGTGACTTACTCAAGATGTGTTCCACAGAACCTAATATTATGGAAAAATCATTTACGGGTGTAGTATTTGACCGGGCTGAACGCGATGATGGCTTGTATCAATATATGGTTTATTTACCTAATTTAAAATTAAGTTCTCGTATGACACATAGAAAATATATGGAAAATTACGATTCTGGTATGTTCCGTGTGTTTGTGTTTATGGAAGAAGAACATGTTAGACGTAAGGTTAGAGTAAGTATGATTGATGAATAAAAAGTTAAAATACATTTATAATTTTACATAATAATAATAATATAGAATAATGAGTGAATCAAAAAATAAAAAAATTATTGTTACTGGTGGAAATGGATTAGTTGGTTCTGCTATAAAACGTATAACAAAAGACAATTCTTGTTTTAAAGATATTTTATTTGTTTCTTCAAAAATGTGTGATTTAACTGATATTAAACAAATACATGATCTTTTTCTTACAAAAAAACCAGACTGTGTTATACATTTAGCAGCAAGAGTGGGTGGTTTATTTCGAAATATGTCAGAAAAGGTAGAAATGCTTGAAGATAATGTGATAATGAATATCAACGTTCTTCGAATGTGTCATAAATTTAATGTAACAAAATGTGTAGTATGTTTATCGACATGTATATTTCCAGACGACGTTTCTTATCCAATAGACGAAAGTATGTTACATAATGGACCACCGCATTCATCTAATGATTCATATGCTTATGCCAAACGTCTTGCTGATATTCAGTGTAGAGCATATAGAAATCAATATGGATGTAATTTTGTATCTATTATTCCTACTAATATTTATGGACCAAATGATAATTATAATATTAATGATGCTCATGTAATACCTGGTCTTATTCATAAATGTTTAAAAGCAAAGAAAGAAGGTAAAACATTTGATATAGTTGGGTCGGGGTCCCCATTAAGACAATTTATATATTCGGATGATTTAGCCAGACTTATTTTATGGATAACTGAATATTATAATGAAGAAGAGCCCATTATTTTATCTCCTCCAGAAGAAAGTGAAATAAGCATAAAGGATGTTGCAACTCTTATAGCAAAGGAATTTGATTATGAAAATATGTTAAACATCACAGGAGAAGGAGAAGATGGTCAATATAAAAAAACAGCATCAAATAAAAAACTAATGGAAAAGATTGGAAATTTTGATTTTACGCCTTTTTCCGAAGGATTGAGAAAAAGCGTAAAGTGGTTTATAGAAAACTATGACACCGCACGTAAATAATGTATCAATATTTATAATATTATTTTAATTTTTTTTGAAGGTCGAATTTCACTTGTAATGTGCATTACTGGTAGTGCTGAAACCCCATTTCTTGTTGGTTTTCGTTCAAATATATCGGGCATATAAACCTTACACGATTCGTCTGTATTTAAAAATATAGACCACCAACCAAAGGTTGAATTTGACATTATAATTGTTTTAAATAAAAATGGTAAATAAAAATCGTGATGTTCGTCTTTTCCTCCAATTAATACAATTTTATCGTCAAATTCTTTGAAATAAGTTAAATATTTTTCTGTAATTCCTGGTGTATTATTAAAAACACAAATGTATATTTTTCCAACTATGTTATCTTTTTTTTTTGAAATTTCACGTAAAATATCAATATAATAATCAGGATTTAATACAATACCTGTCCCACGATTAAAATCACCTAACCGAACACAACACAATATATCATTTTCTGTTATATTATAATTTATACTGTTAAGTGCTGGTTTTCTATAATAATCAATATTTATATAAGAAAACACTAATTTTTTGTTTTTTACAATAACATCTGTATTGTGGTAATAATCATATAAAATATGACAAATATCATTACCATAAAATGGTAGATTACTATTTTTATCATATACAGCGCTGACATTTTTGGTTTTTTTTACATTTTCGGGTATTTCTTCTTTACTATAAAATAACTTTTCTGTATTGATCAGTTTTACTATTTTTTTTATTTTTTTATCGGGTCCTTTACCATCACTTATTACTTTAATATTATATTTGTCTCGATGTATAACCGCTGAAAAAAAATAGAATAATTTATTTCCTACACCTACATCAGGATTATTTGGACGCCCTTGCCATCTAATACTCATATATGTATTTTTTAATATAAAAAAGTATGTTAAACTTAAATTTTATTTTTGGTTAAATTTTGCTATATATTCCTTAGCCATTTTTTTAAAATATGTAGATGCGAATGAATTTTTATTACACATTATAAGAAGTGCCTGTAATTGTGTTGGATTAGAAAGTGTTATATAAAATGAATCATACATAAAATCACCTTCGTTCCAGCTATTATATTCTGTTTGTGGTTTTCTATATTGACATAGTTTTGCCATAGCTATATATTCAATTAATTTTGTCATTGCTATTATTAATAATATATATTTCTATATTTAATTTATTTACGCATATTATTTATTTTATACATATAATGACTGGTTTGTAGCTATAAATTTAAGTATTTTCGTTGGAATCTGGGAAAGACAATAATTAAGTTCTATATATCCCAAATATTCACATACATTTTGTAATTCAAGAACAATATTATGAATCTTTAATATTGCTTTTATAAATTCTCCCGGAGATATGTTTTTTTCTTCTTTAATTCTCTTCAATAAATCGATACATTCTTTTTCATTTTCACAATTACACCATTCAATAGATTCCTTAATAATATCATAATGTAAATCTTTATCAGGATCCTCCGATATATCTTGAATTCCTACACTCATTTGACTAACTGAATGAGTAACCATATAAATTTTCATTTTCTCTAAAGATATTTCTAAATTATCTCCTATATATAATTCTTTTTTCGGTTGTGTATGAATCTTCATATCATCACTAATTCTTATATTTGTGAAACAACTAATAAAACCAACCATTTCAACTGGATTCATATTAATAAAAGCAATTTCATCGAACATGTCAGCAATAGTAAGACCTGGAGCTTCTCTAACAAGAAGTGTTATTTTTCCTTTCTTCGTATTTACATATGTCCCACCATTAAAGTCAATATATTTATTAGTAAGCAAGTAATCAAATTTAACTCGAATACTATCGGTAAAATACATAAGTATATTATTTTTATTTTTTAACATATCATCCAAGTGTTTATTTATTTCATGAAAACTATAATATGATTCTTTCTTTTTATTAAAATCAGTTATTTCCTTTTCTATATTCGAAAGGATTTTATACATCTTTTTTTTCTTATTGCTATTCATATTTTCCATACTCTTTTCTGTGGTAATATATTCCTTTAATTTACATTCATCATATTCAGTAAATCCAAACATGGATAATTTTTCTTGAATTCCTGTAATTTGTATATCAATACCATTAATTATTCTTTCCAGTTCACCACAAAGCATACTTTTTCTTGAATAATCTTCAAGATTATTATATTCTACACCCATTTCGATCATATTAAGAATAATATCAAAATTTACTGAAAATTTCGATGTTAGTGTCTGGGGAACACCACTCAATATAGTTTTGTATGTTGATGTATCTATGTAGTTTGTTCCCCACATCATATTATTGAGATGAATTACATGTCCAACTGTGTCCAATCCTCTTCTTCCAGCCCTACCAGCCATCTGTGTATATTCATGACTGTGAATCCATCTGTTTCCTTTGTCAGTAAATTTATTTAACGATGTAAATACAACTGTTCTTGTTGGCATATTTATTCCAACAGCAAATGTTTCCGTTGCGAAAAGGGCTTTAATATACCCTTTCGCAAATAAAAGTTCTATCATTTCTCTAAAAACAGGAATAATACCACTATGATGAACAGCAACACCTTTTTGAAGACATGCTATAATAAAATGGAATTCAGGAAGATTAATATATTCTTCATGATTAGGTAATTTTCGTAATATTGTTTTACATTCATGTTCAATTATACTTGGTATTTTTGAATCTTCTGGGAAAAGAGATATTGAAACACTTTGGGCAAATCTCTCAACATTCTTACGTGAAAACACAAAGAATATAGCAGGTAACATATCGCGTTGATTTAAAAATCGAAGCACACTTTCTATAACAAAAGAATTATTTACACGAATTTGTTTTTTTTCTAACATATTAAGAATTTTACGTGTTTTGTGAACTGTATCTTCTATAAATTTCCCCTTACTATCTCGAATTATATGAAAATCGCCACAATATTCTCGAACCATCTTTTGTATCTCCTTATCTTTTTCATGTTTATAAAATCCATCTGGTGTAACAACATAACTATAGTGAGTAAGAGGAACAACTCTATGATTAGTAGGTGCTAACCAGACCTTTTTATCTATATTACCTATATGTCTATCCTCACACCACTTAGCAAATACACTTGCTTTATCAATTGTAGCCGAAAGCATTACCATTTGAACGTGTGGTGGTAACATCATCATACTCTCTTCCCATACTTTTCCACGGTCGGCGTCATTTATATAATGAACCTCATCATAAACTACACAACCTAATTCTGTTTCGATATTTATATTAAAATGTAAATTATCTGTTTCAATATTTTGACTTCTTTGATATAAATTATTTTGAAGTATTTCTGTTGTCATTATAAGAACATCTGCTTCTGGATTGAATTTTATGTCTCCCGTAAGAATTCCAATCGAGAAATCAGGAAATTGTTTAGTAAATTCATAAAATTTTTGATTTGATAAAGCCTTTATTGGACTGGTATATATAACCTTTTTTCCTTGAGAACAAAAGAATTTAATTGCAAATTCTGCCGGAAGAGTTTTTCCAGAACCGGTGTGTGCTGTTACAAGAACATGGTCCCCTTCAACTATTGAAGTAAGAGCATATTTTTGAAAATCACTCAATTCAAAAGGAAATTCGGTAAAATGTCCGCTCATCTTACTTCTTTGTTCATCTGTAATTAACGATGACGTTTCATATGTTTCTGTGCATATTACAACCATTTTATTTATATGTTATTATATTTGATTTTATTAAAATCAATTTTATAGTATATTGATTTTAACAATATAATTATATGGAATTCCATAAAAAAACATATTCATCAATCACAACATACATTTTTTATTTATTATTATTTAGTTCACGAATAATTGATGATTGTGTATCACTTGAAAGTGAATATTTGAAATCCCCATCATCGTGTACTAAAGCAACGTTTCCGTGTCCGGTGTGAGTTAATTTAAAGCCATTTAAACCTTTTTTGCTTATAAGCATATTATATTTATCGTCATTTAATGGCAAATTCGAATTAAAACTTTTCATACTTTTCATACTTTTCATACTTTTCATACTTTTCATACTTTTCATACTTTTATATTATTATTTGTTTAAAAGTTCAAATTTATCTAAAAAGTTTTCAATTTTTAAGAAAGTTTTTAAAAATAACATATCTTCACTATTATCAAATGGAATTTTCAATTATAGTAGCTACAGACAAATTTGGTGGGATTGGATATTATGATAAAAATAAAAATAAATATTCAATCCCATGGAATAATCGTGAAGATATGTTATTTTTTAAAAATGTAACTACAGGAAAAAAGGGGGAAAATGCTATTATTATGGGTCGTAATACTTATTTATCAATCGGTAAAGAACTGCCAAATAGGAAAAATATAATTATATCAACAACATTACAAGACCCTAATCTTACTATTTTTCCAAATCTTGATTTGGCATTAGAATACTGCAAAAATATAGATATTGTCAAAGCCTTTGTTATTGGTGGTTCTTGTCTTTACGAAGAAGCAATTAAACATTCAAAAGTAAAAGAAATATTTTGGAATGTAATTAGTGAAACAAAAAATACATGTAATATTAGATTTCCTTATTTGATAGACGAAATTAAAGAGAATAATAAATGGAAATTAATTAAGCATACTCAAAAAAATACACAATCTAATATAGATTATTATATTTTCAAATCTAATATCTAAAATGTTTCACAATAACAATTAAAATAATTTCTAATGTTAAAACATATATGGATCAATTAGAAAATTCTGGAACAACAAATAAAAAACCCACCTTTATGGGACACGTATTTAACTTTGATGATGATACCAAAGTAGAGTTATTAAACATAACCCAATTTGCAGGATTAAGTATAATTCCTGTTATTTTACTTAACAAATTTGTCCGTAGAGTTATCCCTGAAACTGATGAAACAAAGGGATCTTTAGAGATATTGCTTGAAGTAATCGCACAAATTATTGTTCTTTTTGTTGGAATGTTCTTTGTTCACCGTTTGGTTACATTTGTTCCAACATACAGCGAAAAACCTTATGAACCATTCATTTTAACTTCTATTATTCTTCCGTTTTTAGTTATTGTTATGAGTTTACACACCAAGTTAGGTGAGAAATCAAATATATTATTTGAGCGTGTTATGGTCGCTATTAATGGTGAGCAAGTTGATGAGGAAGAAGAAGAGAAGAAAAAGAAGGCTTCTTCCGCACCTTCTATGCCTATGCCTGAACGTTTAACTAAGAAGAATGAACCTAATGAGGTTAATTATAATTCTATGCATGGTGGTGGTGCTAACCCTATGATTAACGCAAATACACCTAATAGCGTTCATATTCCTCAAGAAACAGAATTAATGGCTGCTAACGAAGCTCTTGGAGGTGGATTTGGTTCCATGTTTTAAATTATTTAAACCGATAAAGGTTGAATTTTAAGGTTGAATATTTATTATTTAATATAGTAAATTTTTATCAAAAGAAATGAATATATTTGATAAAAATTTTTATAAATATGTTGAAACATTATACGGAGAAAAGCGTGACTGGAATTTAGATGATTTTTTATTACAATCAAATATGAATACATTACCACATATGTATTCTATAAATGAAAATGACCGTATTGATATGACAGAAATAGAAACATATTCGGTGGATCCAGATGGATGTCAAGATGCTGATGACGCATTTAGTGTATTTTTTCAGGAGAATAAACTTTTTCTTGCAATCCATATCGCCGATCCTACTGAATTAATTACACTTAATAGTGAACTATGGAAAAATATAGAAGAACGAACAATAACATATTATCCTTCTAATTGTAATCCAATACACATGATGCCAGAAGATATAATGGAACAATCAAGTCTAATGGATAATAAATATGGAAACATAAAAAATGCGGTTACTATTTTGGCTGAAATAAATCCAACTACATATTTACCAGATAATCATGTAAAACTTATTTTTACGAAAATAAAAGTAAAGAAAGAAAACGGTCTTTCTTATGAAACTTCATCAAAAATGGCAGAACATAATGATACTATAAAATTTGCTTTAAAAATATCAGAATCTCTACAAGAAAATAGGAAAAAAAGAACAATAGGAACAAGATTGAAAAATGTTAATAAATCTGTTTTAAATTATGATAATTTTGGTCCCTATTTACGTATCGTTCAAGAAAATGAAAAACGTATGATGCACATGATAGAAGAATTTGCTATCTTTGCAAATACATTTGTTGGAAAATATTTAACTATACATTTTGGGGGAACAGGAATTTTTCGTAGTTGTGACGCTTCTTCTATAACTGGAAAAGAAAGTAATTTATCAGGAGATGAATTATTACACTTTATTGTAACAAATGGTATTCGAGCTGATTATGTTAGTTCTGTAGCATCACATGATTTAGTTGGAAGCGATGAATACACTCATTTTACTTCTCCCATAAGAAGAGCTTCAGACTGTGTATGTCATTATATATTAAAATACTTATTCATAAAAAAAAGTTTACCTTATTTAAACGCACCCTTTACTGAAGAAAAATTAAAAATGATTTCAAATAAGTGTTTGACTAAAACAAAATCTTCAAAGAAAATTCAATATACAGATACAAAATTTCGTATTATACAAGTTATGAATAGAATGATATATTCTTCTCCACACAAACAGATAGAAATAGATTATTATATCACCGGTTATATCTCAGGATTTATTAATCTTATTATTACACGTGTTGATAACTTTCCTGTTTATTTATCATATTCTCTTAAAAGGAACAGATTTAATGAATTAATTGATAATAAAAAATCATTTTCTCTAAAAATTGAACGAGTAAATTGTAAAGAAAAGTTTGATGAAGGGTCAATACCAGAATTAGATAACCTATTTTGTAATTACATATAATAACATAAACTTTGAAATTATAACTTAGTTATTTTCACATTTTTCATATTACAAAAATGCTCAACTAAATCATCATTCTTGTAATCATCGATATATTTTATATTTACTATACCACTTGCGAGAAGTATTCGTGCACATATAATACATGGATAATGAGTTATATAAGCATCACAACCTAAACAAGAAACACCTCTTTTTGCACAATCACTTATAGCATTTTGTTCAGCGTGAATTGTTGACTGTTCATGATTATCTCTAATAATACTTATATGAGGACAATCGGGTAAAAATCCATTATATCCTTGACTAATTATTCTATTTTCTTTAACTAACAAACATCCTACCTTTAATCTTTCACAAGGTGACCTTTTTGATGTTACTTGAACAATTTCCTTAAAATAATCATTCCAAGTTGGTCTCTCTTTACTTATATTATTCATTATATATAACTCTTTCTTATTTTTACAAAATATAATTTATTAACCTATCCTTCCCAAAGAATTACTATGGGTTGCGGCCATTCACTATAAGCGATTGCTTTACTTGTAGGTCGTTCAAGTGCCAATAGATTGTCAAGTGCTATCTTTCGGCGTTCAATCGGTTTCATATTAGATGATAATTTTCTACTTTGGAATTTCCATGCCCATTCAAATTGAAGTGCTGCTGACCAAGTTGGAAATCCACTCACATGACACACACGTTTCCAGTGGTATCCTTTTTTTACACGCCGACTGGTAGCAACAGCGCCACCCTTTATTTCGCAGTTATGTTGTCTAAGTCGATGTTCAAGATCAACCGTAGCTCCAACATAAGTACACCCATCATTACATTCAAGTAGATATACATAGTAATTTTTTGGAGTTTCATCATTTAAATCAACCATCACTAATATTGTATATACACAGTATATTATATATAAAGTAATAGTTATATAGTTATATAATTATTAATGACAAGAAGACGAGATATAATATATAGTGATGACCAAACATGTAAAAATTTGATATTATGTTGTATTCCTGCTATTATCCTTACCGATTTTTTTTATACATTATTTTCTTGTTTTTCAACAAGTTCAACAAAAATAAATGTAAAAAAATAAAAAGTGGAAGAATATTATATTTTTGTGACCATAATTCGGGTCTCACATATGATTGTTAAAATTCGACGAATATAAGTTTTAAAATTGAAATAAAAAAGTTTTATGCACCACAATACATATGACAAGATGGAAAACACTACACATTCAAACGACTTTACAGAAAACGTAACGAAATTCATTCGTGATCAAATTGAATTTGACCCCAAAAATGCTGATGATGTTATAAAAAAAATTGGAACTGATAAACAAACAAAAGAGATGATAGATACTATTTTAGCTATTGAAAAAATAAAAAAAGATATGGATTCCAAGAAAATAGCTACACCTCCATAATATAAAAATATTCAATAATTCAAAATTAACTATTAAATATTTATTTAAAATAATCATTTTTTTCTGGTTCCCTTTCCATTTTTTTTATTAAATTTTTTAACTCGACCAGTTTTATATTTTTCTATTCTTGCACGCTTTACCTCTTTTTTATTAATTTCTTTATGTGTTGTAGGGGTATCTTTATTAACTCTAATCATAGGACGATATATGTCGTTTTTAAATTTATACCCTACTTGACCTCGTTGATTAACCCATTTTTCCTTGAACCATCTACCTATTCCACGTTTCATCGTTTTCTTTCCACGATATGATTCTTTTTTATTTCCATATTTCTTTGAGAATGCTTTCTTATATTTTTGAACTACAATTCCACTCCTATACGCACTATGTTTGGGTATATCACGATATACGTTGGCTTTTATTCTGTTATATAATTTCATGTCTACAGGTTCCGGCATAATAATATAACATTATATATTTTTATTTTTTATTTTTTATTTTTTCTTCTTGTAACTTCTTTATCAAAGTCACCTTTTGTCATCTTATATCCCCAATGTTGAAGAACCTGTCTAATTTTTGGACTAATTTTTTCATCATCATATGTTGTTTTTTTCTGTAAAATAAGAGTTACCAAAAAACGCATAAATCTTCCTCTTTCACCTGCCAAAGCCTGCCATCTACTTATTTGTCGTTTGTCATCTGGAGAACGTTTACCCATAAAAAAATCACAATACCAATTAACCCAACCGTATGGATGATACTTAGTTATCCATTTTTTTGACTCCCAGAAATCTAAACTTGTTCCTACACGAACACCATACTTATTCTTACTTATATCACATGTTTTACTTGATAAATGTGATTCGGGTATTCCTGACCACCAAGATGAAGGATATTTACGATGAACATTTTTATAATTTCTTTTTGTAACGTTGGAATATATTGGACGCCAATAACTTCCTCCAAAACTTCCCAATTTAAAAATTTCACGTGGTGTAAGGTTAGGAAGAAATTCTGGATAATCTGGAAACCTTATTCTTCCATTAATTTTAACTCCTTTAATATTATTTTTTTTTCGTGTTTTATTTTTTTTACCACCACTATATTTTTTTGTATTTTTATTCATATATATTTGCTAACAAAATATTATAAATGTTATTAAAATTGATTTAAAATTTTATATACAAATATATTTAATAATATGCCACATGAAAACAAATATTGTGAATTATCAATAAAACTCACAAAAGATATACCCAGAGAAGAAAAAAAATCAGGAGGAATTTTCTTTACCCCTCCAAAAACAGTAGAAATTTGTCTCGAAAAAGTTTCTTGTCATGTCCCTCCGTTTCTTAGAGTTCTTGAACCATCATGTGGTTCTGGAGAATTTATTATACCTATGTTAAAATGTTTTCCACATTCATCTGTTCAAGGAATCGAACATAATCCTACCATATATCAATCAATAAAAGATAAATATCCAAATATCATAAATGCGGACTTTCTTAAATACATCCCTGAAAATCCATCGTCTTTCGATTTAATTATTGGAAATCCACCCTATTATGTAATGAAAAAAAATAGCGTAGATAAAAAATACGACGAATACTATGATGGAAGACCAAATATATTTTTATTATTTATTATAAAATCCCTTTCTTTACTTTCACCAAATGGTATTTTATGCTTTGTTCTTCCTAATAATTTCCTGAATTGTATTTATTATGAAAAAACAAGAGCATATATATTAAAAAAATTTACAATAATTAATATATATGAACCAGAAGGTTCGTATATAGAAACTCAACAAAATACTATCGTTTTAATTGTTAAAAACAAAAAAACAGAAGTATTATCCCCTTTTGCCACAAATGTGGGATCAAATAAAACAATAATATTTGGGACAAAACAAGGAATAATCGATATAAATAATCTTATGAACAATACAACAACATTAACTAATTTGGGATTTAACGTTTATGTTGGAAAAACTGTATGGAATGAAAATAAAAATATTCTTACAGATGATATTACACAAACACGTCTTATATATAGTTCAGATATCAAAAATAATTCTGTAGTTGTCGAAACATATAAGAATCCAGAAAAGAAAAATTACATCAAAAAAGATGGTAACACAGGGAAGGTTCTTCTTGTAAATCGTGGTTATGGAACTGGTGAATATAAGTTTAACTTTTGTTTATATGAAAGTGAACATCCATATTTAATAGAAAATCATCTTATATGTATATCTGGTCCAGACGATGGTTCTTATGAAAAAATAGTAAAATCATTTAAGGATGAACGCACAATAAAATTTATTAACATTTACTTCTGTAACAATACTATAAACACGTATGAACTTGCTAATATTCTACCGATATACGTTTAAACCATATCATCTATTTTCAAAATTGAATTTTTTTGATGTTAATTATGAGTTTACATCAAAAAAAATGACTGATTTACAATCACAAAAAATGAAAGCCCCTGCTTACGAAAAATTAGGCGAATACTTTAACATAGAAACAAACGAATTTGTGTTTCCTCTTGAAGAACAACCTCTTGTAGAAGATTTCGAACGTATTATACAAGAAAATACAATAGTTGTTGCTGAATGTGTTCTTAATACATCTGAAAATTTTCCAGGACAAAAGAAAAAAGATGGAACCTTAAAAAAACAAAGAGAGTTGTATGATCCCGAAAACAACGAGGAATACAAAGGAAAAAAAGTAGATTATATTAAACGTAGTGATGAATGGTGTGATAAAGATAACGAATGGTTGTATTTAATCGCATATAATAATCGAATTGTAAAAATAGGTATGACAATATCGTCGTTGGAAGACAGATACAAATCATATTCATGTGGCACGACCCGTGCTATGGAAAAGGGTTCGTGTTCAACAACCAACTATATTATTACAGAATGTAACTTCAATGCAGTAAAGAAAGGATTGAAAGTAGAAATTCTTGGAATAAAATGTCCATTCGAAAAAAAAGAAATTACAAGATATGGTGTTACAAAAATATGTAAAATGTCAAGTGTTCGTGATCAAGAAACGATGATTACTGAATGTTTTCGAAATACATATAATCAAAAACCTGTTCTATGTGTTCAGGAAGGGAAATAAAAAATATAAAATTACAAAATTTACATACATTACTTTTTTACTATAAATTTTCTTCTATATACTGTATTTCTTCTGGTGTTATATCAAAATATTCATAGATATCTCCTACAGGAAGCTGTGGAATTGGAAAACTCTGTAAAATACGAATATTGTTGAAATTTCCCCATCGACATATATTATTGAGAAATACATATAGTGGATGTTCTAAAATATTCTTATACGTTTCAGCTTGAACCTTACTATCGCATCTTATAAATACAATTGACTGCGTCATTCCACACTCATCTACGAATACTTTATATTTATCCGTTGTTGAAATAAATACTTTATATCCTTCTTGGAACTTATGTGGTCTTGAAGCATAAACAGTTTGTTTGGGCGTGTGAATCAACTTATATTGATATTCATCCGTTTTTTCACTTGATATAAAAGTGGCTTTTGTATATTTATGTAAATCGCTACTCGTTTGAACTTTAAATTTTTCCAAGTTAATATTATCTACCGTTTTTGATAGAATGTTATAAACCATCTTATTGTATAGAAGAGGAATATAACGTCGTTCATGTGATGGAATTTTACTTTCATACGTTCTTTTTTTCCATATACCCGAAACAGTCATATCTGTATATGAAGGACAGTTCTGTATAATATACCAAGTAAAACTCGAACCTATCTTTTTGAAATATTTTTTTGCGTTGTGAATATCGAGATGAATAATTTGTAAGGATGTCAGTTTTGTTATCAATACATTACGATCCGCATACGACATCCAGTTATCAGGTGTAATAAATACAATAAACCCATCTGGTTTCAACTGTTTTAATGACCTATCAATAAAGTCTTTTATTAAATTATGATTCTTTGACGCTCGTTTTCCATTTGGTAATAATTTAGCATATGGGGGATTTGCAACAATTAAATCATATTTTTCTGCGCTTTCTGTTCCAATAAAATCTCTATTAGACACATTAAGATTATATTGTTCGTCACAAAATATAGAACGCACATTATCAAGACGGTCTTCATTAATATCGTTGAAATCAAGTATATTTTCTAATATATCCTTTTTATTTTTGTCATGTTCAATCAACTTATATAAAATAGTTATACCAAAATTACCATTACCACAACATGGGTCTAATATACGCAAATTTTTTCTCTTCCATAATTCCTCGGGTATTTTATTTACCATATCTTCAACACAACCAATAGGTGTAGGTTCGTCATTTGATGATTTATATGTAGTTCTATCCGTATTCAACGTTTCGTCATAATATTTTTTTAACTCTTGAAAAGAGCAATTATTAACATTCATACTTTAATTTAAATATATATTTTACATTTAAATCAATTTTGATTAATCCAAAAATAATTATTTAATGTTTATTTATATTAATAGATGTCTTCACAACCAATTAATCCTGTAGATAATATTATTAAAACTCCTTCCAGGACTTCAAAAACAAAAAAACGTATGCGTTCACCTTCACGAACACCTTTACAATCACCATTACAAACTGGTAATCCAAATCCATTTACAATAAACGCTATCAGTTTTCCATTATCACCATTTAATAGGGATAACGATCCAAATGTAATTATTGGAAATCGTATAGATGGTTTGGGAATGACCAACGAAGAAGTAGAAAGACTTACAAGTTCAATAGTAAATGACGAAAAACAAACAAAAAAGGAAAGAATACCAGAACTTATAAAACTAAGAAGTTTAGAACTTATAAAACTAAATACCAGCAAAGAAAGTAAAGAAAGAGCAAGAATAAGATCAAAAAAATATAGAGAAAAACAAAAATCAAAGAAACAAAGAAAATCTGGTGGAAAACGAACAAGAAAACAATTTAAGAAACATAAGAAAAGCCGTCAATCAAAAAAGGCTTAACCAAATTATATTAAAGAAACTCCATATATTATCTCATAGCATAATATATGCAGATCTTCGTAAAAACACTTACAGGGAAGACTATCACGTTGGACGTAGAGGCGTCTGACACCATCGACAACATCAAAGCTAAGATACAAGATAAAGAAGGCATTCCACCTAAACGATTGGGTGAGTGGGCGAGGCAATGCGTCTGCTAGTCGTCTTATGACGGCGACACGGCTGGTAGCGGGAACATCCTAAAGATTTTACTACCACTTTATATTGGAAACTTTATAAAGGAACACAGGTAATTCCTGTTCTCTGGTAACAAGGTAAAATATGATAAATAATAATTATTTTGAAATGGACGATCCGCATATGACCTCCTAAGTGCGTTATGATTAGTATATGGAGGCGATTCAACGATCGCTAAGTCGTGGGGTGGAGAAGATTAATCATCTTCTATGAAATCTTAAGGTACGATTCTACTCTTATGTGAAAGCATAAGCAGTCTCGATATGGATCAACAGAGACTAATTTTTGCTGGTGAAAAAAATACTTGCCAGTAAGAGTTGGTGCCCTGGGTGTTTACAGGGGAAATCACCAGCTAGTGTTTATTTTTAATAAATGCGACACACCTTATAATGTTCGGGAACTTCCTTAGAGTTTAAACTACGACTTATATGTTGGAAACTCATATAATAGGCAGGGTAATGACCTCGCTCATCGTAATAACGTTTAAAATTGGAAAATCCGCTGGTAAAAAATCTAAGTCCGTTATGATTAGGATATGATTTTCCATCATCGACCGCACGGGTGTGGGCTTGAGAAGTCTAATCAACTTCTATGATGGCTTAAGATACAGTCAGGCTCTATGTGAAAGCATAGAGGTTTCGAGACGAAGCAACTCGAAGATGGCAGGACACTGTCAGATTATAATATCCAAAAAGAGAGCACCTTAACTATAGGGTGAGTCGACGAGGCAATGCGTCGGCTAGTCGTATATCATACGGCAACATAGCTTGCAGCGGGAAACCCGTAAAGATTTTACTACCACTTTATATTGGAAACTTTATAAAGGAACACAGGTAATTCCTGTTCCCAACGGTAATAAGGTAAAATATAGAGAACTAAGGTTCAAAAATTGGCGATCCGCAGTGTGACTTCCTAAGTGTGTTATGATTAGCATATGGGAGCCCTTCAACGACTGGACGGCTATGGGCGAGTAATGATGGTTTAATCAACCAGAACTTGCATGAGATACAGTCTAGTCCTTATGGAAACATAAGGTATTAACGTACATTTGGTCCTTAGGCTCCGAGGCGGCAGAAAATTTTAAATAAAGTTGAAATAATATAAAGTTTTATGAATTTATATTATTAATAATGAGAAGAAAAGAACATATTTTTGAAGATAATATTGAAAAAAAACATTGTTCTAGGTGTGATACATGGAAATATTTAAGTGATTATAATGTACATTCAAATAGATGGGATAAATTATCAGCAATATGTAGAAAATGTCATACTTATTGTAAAAAAGGAATAAATACTGACAATTATAAAAAAGAAATTAACACCGGTAAAAAAGAACATCGTTTTGAAAATAATATAGAACAAAAACATTGTCCTAAATGTGATACGTGGAAATTTTTAAATGAATATAATTCAAACAAAAATAGATGGGACAAATTACATTCAATGTGTGGGCAATGTACTCGTGATTATAAAAACGCAAAAAGAAAAAATGATCCAAAGTATAGTGAAAAAGATAAATTATATAACGAATATTATAAATCATCAGGTAGAAGAAAAGAAGTATCTGCTATACGATACATAAATAAACGAGAACAAATTTTAAAACAATGTATAGAATACAATTCGAAAAAATACAAAGAAGACCCATATTATAGATTAGTTTTCCTTATGAGAACAAGAATTGGAAAGGTGTTAAGAGAAAGAAATATTGGAAAACAGGATAAATCATATGATTTATTAGGTTGTTCAAAAAGAGAATTTATAGAGTATTTTGAAAATTTATTCACGGATGGTATGTCATGGGAGAAAGTAGGAAAAGAAATTCATATAGACCATATCAGGCCATGTTGTAGTTTTGATTTAACAAAGGAAGAGGAGCAGAAGAAGTGTTTCCACTTCACAAATTTGCAGCCTCTTTGGGCGGAGGATAATTTATCAAAGGGAGGTAAGTGGGATGGTTGATGGTGGTTTAATATATAACTAAATAATCTGGTATTATAATAATGGATACAATATCAGATACTAAGGAAAACTCGTATGTATGTAAAAACCATGATAATCTTAATAACGAAACACCGTTATCTCCATGTCGTGGAAAACCATGTAATATATGTAAAAAACGGAAACCCCATGGGTATACAAATCCTGATCATGTTTCTAATCCATTTGGATATTTGTATTTGATTCCTAACATATGTATTCCATGTGCGATAGAACATAAAAGATGTATGTGGTGTTAATTTATTATTGAAGATGGTTTAAGATATAAAAAATAGATTTAAATGTTATTTATATGTATTTAATATGCCTTATATATTAGAAGTGCAAAAGTTTAATCCTAATGGACATACCGAAAATCCAGAATGGAATGGAAAAAGTGAACACTTGGGTTATATTAATAAAGTATTCAAATCAAAAAAAGAAGCAAGTGAATATTATAATAGATTTAATCCGCACATGAGAAACATAAATGCGGATAATAATTGGTGTAGTGATTGGGATTCTGAATCGTTTTTAATGTATATTGTAAGAGAACGTTTCTATGAATATTTAAAATTACCACAATTAGAACAAACATAACAACAATATTAGGAAAATAAAAGTTATTCAAATACTAGACCACATAAAGATTTATTTTGAATAAATCGCTTATCAATTAATATTTTTTTACCACTATTAGAAAAGTAATAACATTTATCGTATATATTAAACAATATATCTATGATTTGTTCAATTTCTAATTCTCTTAAAAAACAGCGATGTAATGAAATATAAAAAACAGGTTTATACTTATTTAAAAAATTTACTAATGCTGGAACTACTATTTTTTCTCCCCCTTCAATGTCCATTTTTATTAAACTAATATTTTGGGGGTCGATATTTTGTTCTTCGATTAAGTTTTCAATAGTAATAGTTTCTATTTCTACTATCTCATTATGATTATGTATTGTCATGTGTCGTCCATTATATGATAAATAATCTTCTTTATCCGCAATTAACAAAGTAGATTCTGAATTTCCAAGTTTTCCATTACCTCCAAATTTAGTTACACCGTTTTCTGAAGATAAACCTTTTTCTATAAGAACTATATTATTAAAAGTATTAGCAGTAATATTTTTTTTCAATTCTCCTATGGATACAGGGTCAGGCTCAATAGCAATTACTTTTTTATAAATATCGGCACAATAAAGAACTGTTGGACCAATCCATGCTCCTATATCCAGATATATACCTTTATTATTTTTATAATGGTTAAAAATATGAAATGAATCACGTTCCCAATTATCTATATTATTTAATAACCATGTGGTGGTACTTGTCGGGTCGTTATTTTCTAAAAGAATAAAAGAATGATTATGTTTTACAACTTTCATTATATATTATATATTTTATATACATAAGTATTATTAATATCATATAAATAATTAGAACAAACATGGATAATTTAATAAATAAGAATTGTGAAAAACAACGCAAAGAAATTAGTGATTGTATATCCAGAAATTATGAACTTGGTGTATGGGCTCCTTATAAATGTGCCGATTATTTTAAGTTATATCATAAATGTTGGAGACAAAAAAAATAATTTAAACATACAAACACCATTTAACTATTTAAGAAAAACATCAAATATTAATAATATCTAATAATTATATATTATTAATGAGTGAATTTAATCAAGGAAATCCAGAAAAAAGACCAAGAACAAAAGTAGAATCAGGAACTGAAACTGGATCACCAGCCAGAAAGCTATTATCAAGACAACCTACTATTAGAGGTCATAATGCACCAGATAATGTTTTTAATATAGGATCATCATCGTCATCATCTTCAAGAATGGCAGCTAATGACCCCTTATCATCACCTAGACCAGTTCGAAAATCTACAAACGTAGATCCAGAAACACCACCCAACAACCCAAATACTGTTATTAACAATATGGTTAGTAGACAAAAAACAGATAATAGACTATTATTGAGAGATGCTGGACAATACGTGAAAGGTAATCTATATTCTATGACTTCTCCTGAAACTAAAGTAACCGTAAATAGAAATGCAATTAAAGAAATTAAAAGAGAACTGGTAGCTAGTACTGTAGAAGAATATATAAGATCACAAGATAAATTCGCTGGTAAATTTGATACAGAAATAAAAAAAAATATTCCAGATAAAGATACGGAAGAACAACGAAATAAAATTAATACAATTAATACAATTATTGATAATTATCATAATAAGGGAACTATAAAAAAATATTTAAATCAAGAATTCGAAGAAATCGATAATCTTGAAGATTTAATAAGAATATATTTTATTTATAAACGTTCTCCAGAAACAAAAAATGCACTACAAGTACTTGGTGATAGTGATGAAATAGGTGAAGAAGCTTTAAAAAAACAACAAGATACAGTTGCAGTACGAAAATTCTTTGATTTGTTTGAAGCGGCGAATGCGAAGAATCCACCTCCTCCTCCTTTTGTATTAAAAGAAGAGGAAGATGAAGATATGGATACTTCTTTTAGTCAATATGATTATGAAGCTCAAGAACATGATAAAGCTATAAAATTAAAAAAAGAATTGTTAGAGATAGTGAAAAGTAATTTACAAACAAATTTAGACGAACAAAGGGTTAAGAATTATGAATTAGATCCAGAAAAGGTAGATTATTTAAAGGATGAAAACGTTGACAATAGAAATGAAAAAATAATTAATGAAATAATGAAAGAATCAGATGATCAAACCACTATAACTCGTGATGGTGTCACAATAGCACACCAACCAAGTGAGCTCGCACAATTAGCAAGTAGTCTTGGAGAAAAATATATAAGTTTAAATTTGAAAGGAGGTCCAAAAGTAAAAATAGACGGAATAGGTGATAGTAGTGTTGTTGAAGAAGATGACACAAATGAATACGTTGCTCCAGTAATAATTGGAACTGAATATGTAGAAAAATCTACCGAAGAAACTGATGATGAAAAAGAAAAAAAAGAAGAAGAAATGAAAAAAAAAGAACATGAATTAATAGTGGAACAAGATACTGCTAAGGGACCTATAAAACGTTCTTCCAGACTAGCTAAAGCAAGTGATAAATTAAAAGAGATTAACGACCAACTTTTAAAACAACAAGAACAAGATAAGAAAAAGAAAAAAAGTGTTAAAAAAAAAGAATTCTATTATAAAGATGGAAAACCGGTGGATGGAAAACCGGTGGATGGAACATCAGCTCTTTTGAGTGTTTCAGGAATTTCATCAATAGCATCTAATTTGATATTGGAATTCTTAAATAAAAATAGTGAAATAAAAATTACTATACATGATTTAATAGCAGGTGACACACCAGGTGGTGCTTCATCAATTTATTCAAACCTTTTATATGAAGCATGTTTATTACGAAATTTACCTTCACAATTACAACATGTAGAATTAGAAAGAGTAAAGCCAGCAGAAGCAAGAGATGCTGCTTCAACAGGAATCGCAGAAAAAACACAATTTTCAGATATATGGGGGCCTTGGGTATTTAATTATGCGTCAACACAGTCAAACCTTAATGGAGAATATGAAGATCCGACTTCAGTAGATGGAAATGCAGAAAAAGTTAAATGTTATATATGCAAACAATTTTTAGTTCCGTTTTCTGAAAAATCAGATTGGGGAAGTAAAGGTAAAAGAAGTTGTTCCGAAATGGAACACACTTTGCCTTGTATAACAGCATTTACACAAGCTCCAACATACGTTTTATTGGATAGATATAAACATAATGGAACAGGTTATTTAAAATTATGGAAAAAGTTTACAGAAAGAGAGGATGATGCTAACATATATAATTATATGAAAGAATTATATAAAATGATAAATGAAGAAGAAATTTTCAATAAACCTGTAATAGAACAAAATTTGAAATTTTTAATGACTAAATTTGAACAACACTGTCTAACATTTGGTGGTCCTGTTCATGAAGATACATTCAATTGGGTAATTGAAGTTATCAAATATTGGTTATTTGAATTTTCATACGCACATCATATATGTAATCAAGTTAAGTCAAATAGAGATATAGAACAATCAAATGAAATGACCAGATATTTAAATGATACAGAAAATAGATGGAGAGGATCACTTGATAAAAAAGGTAAAAAAGTGGGACAGGATAACATAGATATAGTAGAAGCAAGGTCTATAGATGCATCACGAAATATAACTCTTGAAAGAGATAAAATAAAAAAAAATCTAAAAGCCCGTTTTGATATGATGAGAGTATATTCAGGAAAAAAAGGTAAAATACAAACTGAAGGAACAATTCGACAAAATTATAAAAATATAACATCAATAAAAATAAAACCTGAAGAATTAGATAAAGATAAAGATGACATAATGTCTATCATGGTAACAAAAGGTTTAATTTTGATGTATAAACATTATAAAAAAGAGCAACTAAAAAAAGATAAAAAGGAATCATCAAGTTCATCAAAATTCTCATCAGTTTCAAAATCATTATTAAAAAATTCAAAACAATCAACACTTCCAGGATATATGACTGGAACAGCAAGTAGCATGGCGAGAGAACGAAAACCACCACGAAGAGGAAGAGGAGGAACAATAAAAAGAAAACAGAATAGAAGAAATCAACGAACAATAAAAAGAAAACAGAAAAAGAATAGAAAACAACGAACAATAAAAAGAAAACAGAATAAAAGAAAACAACGAACAATAAAAAAACAAAAAAAAAGATAAATTTGAAAATTGAAAATTTATATTATATAATTTTAAATAATATAAATTATGATGTATTACCTACCAGAAGAAATTGTTGATATTATTGCTGATTTTCATGATTATGAAAAGTATTTTAAGCCAGAACACAATAAGAATTGGAATAATGTTTTAAATGATATAGTTGATATGGGAGAAATAATGGAAACAATTCAACCAAGAATAGCAAAGGAGTGTTGGGGTCCAGGTCCATATATATGGGATGATCCATACATATGGAATAATGGAATGAATTAATAAAAATAGTAACGGTTTTATATGTTTTCTTCTTTATAAGCAAATCGTTCAAATGGATTATTCATGGTAACATATGATATTCCTTCTTCGTTATTGATTAATAAATCTTCAATATCTTCGTTATTTTCTTCTTCTTCTGTATGTTCGCCATCATAATTATGAATATATGGAACGGTTGATAATTCTATGTCTCCGTTAAGTAATAAAAAGAACATTTTAACTTCATGTATAGAAACACTAAAAAACTCACGTCGTGGATGTATTCGTTTTCCATAGTGTTCCAATAGTTTGTGTAGAGCCTGTTCTTTTATATACGCATGTGTAACTTTTACAGACATTTCAATATTATATGGTGTGGGTGGTTTCCAAGTGTTTGAAGCATTTGCGTCTTTAAGACGGTCTTCGGGTGTCCTTGTGGTCATTCCTATTTTATATATTCCGGGCATAGATCTGCTTGAAAAACAGTATATATATCCAGATTTATCTTGCTGTTGCATATTTTAATATATAGTTTTTTTTCTAGATGGTTATATAATAATGTTATGTGTTTAATAATATTCTTGATTTGGTGGTGGTTGTGGTGATGGCGTTGGAATCATATTTACATCTCTTCTTGACACCAAAATATCTTTTGCGTGTTGATGTATGTTAGTAGTGTTTCCACTATTTCCTGTATCTCCTTCATTATCATCTTTTGTATTTTCAAGTTCAAATTCCATAGTTTTTAATTGTCTATAAAAGTTTTCTATTCTATCAAGAAAAGTATGAATATGTTTTTTATGATTATATTGATCTCTTGGTCCGGTTTTATAATGTTTTCCGGATAATGAGATAAAAAGCCATATTTCTTGGTTTATTTTTGTTTTGTAGGCGTTAAATAAAAAGTATTTTTTATCCCATTTAAAAACGCCAACGTATCCGGTAATTAAACTGACAAGTATTTGAGATATCCATACTGTCCAAAATATTGTAACATAATGAGGATTATCTGGGTCACTATTAATAGAAAGAAGAGCAGGATTGATTATAGAAGACATGATAAGAAAAATCTGTGTGCTTGTATATAATTTGGATACCATGTTATAATTAGTCGAACAATATAAAAGTATGTTTCGAAAACGAATAAGAATAATATTTTTTTCATGGTTATTAAGTGACGGCATTTTAGTAATAATATCGTATATTTTGTCAAAATCATCAATTATATTTTGTTTTCTTGAATTTGTAATAATATCACAACAATTAGGTTGATATTTTCTAATATCGTATATGTCTATACTTTCATTTATAGAAAATAATTGATTTTGTGTTTCTATTTGTTTTTCACGTTCGTTTATAAGTAATTCATCTTCTTTAAAACGAATATTATCATCTCTTAATTGAAGAAATTTATTATTTATTGATATATTGGTTGATTCTTGTGCGATTTTAATAAATCTATTAAAATTTTTCTTATACACAATATCAATATGTTTTGCTATTGAGAAATAGTCAATAAAACTTATATGTTGCTTGTTAAGCATGTTAATATATTGTGAAATATTGTTATCAATAATAACTCCTGATATTGTTACCTTTTCTTCATCAGTATATTTATTATCATATTCAAATTCATTAAATAATATTTTATACAGTTGTTCTCTATTGATATGGTCACTTTTATTAGAATATTTTTCAAATACCATTTTATGTTTATAGTAGAATTGCTCTTCAACGTTAGTTGAGATACCAAGTTCTGCTATCTCTTTCCTAAGGTTATTATCATTTATGTATTTGCGTCGTGTAGGTCCCATAGTATCATCATCTCTAACTCTTATAATACCGGTTACACTATCTTTATCAGGAGCAAATTGTTCTAACATATCTTCCCAATTTTTTGTGCGTTTAGAGTCTGATTCAGAAATATCTGAAATATTGTCATTTTGGTCTTTTGTATTTGTTACTATTGATGAGTGTGTAGATGTCAATTGATTTTCCTCGTCACTTTTTGATTGATGAGTAGATTCATCTGTATTTTTCTCTTTGTTATCATTAGACGACATAGTATAATTATTTAAAATATAAAACATTTTGGATCTTTTCGCAATTGTTTTTAATTAAAAAATAGTATGTGCTGATCCTGAAAATTTAATTTCACGTAATAATGAACAATTTGAAGTAAGTGATGAAATGATATATTCTTTCATTTTTTCAATTGTATCAAAAAGAATTAATTTATCATGATGAAATGCTTTAAAAATTCCTAATTTTTCAATAACATCAACTTTGGATATTAGTATATCTGTTGAACCAGAAATATTTATTGCTACAATAAGTTTATCTATGTTAAGCCAATTTGTTTTACGAATTCTACCGGTAGTTGTTCCAATTTCACCACCAATTTTTACAAGTGACATAAGTTCGGGATCATCAAGTAACGTCTCCGGAAAATCTGGGTCCGTTCCAGAACGTGTATCATACATCTTTGATGCAGCAAAAATACGTCTAATTTTCTGTGGAGGAAATCCAAGACAACACGCACCATATGGTAATGTTGTGCTTGATGTTACATAAGGATAATTTCCATAATTAATATCAAGCCAAAACCCCTGAGCCCCTTCACAAAGAATATTTCCGTATAATTTTTCATCCCATAAATAATCAACTAAATCAGGACAATTACCTGCACGAATACCTTTTCGAGCAAATTTATCTCCATAACAAGGTGCTATTCCATTACTTGTAGTTCCCTGGTCTTTATATTTTTCTTTATCTTCACTTATATGAAAATGCTGAACTACATGTGCTTTGGGAGAAACTTTTACACATGTTGTATCAAAACCATTTTCTCTAAGGTATTTCAATTCAGCAAAAAATGATGGAGGATGAATTACACAATCTGGACCTATAATTGATGGTATATTATGAAAAACACCTGTAGGGATAAGGTGTGTTTTATATTTGTTTCCATTCAAATAAATAGTATGACCTGCATTATTTCCACCCGCCCATCGACATACAAAATCATATTCTTTGGTTGATGCTAGATGAGATACAATCTTTCCTTTTGCTTCGTCTCCCCATGAAAGACCACAACATATATCTACGTAATTAATTGATGGATTCTGTAAAAAATTCATAGTATAAATATTAATATAAGACGTTTTTATATTAATATTACCATTATTTGTCTAATTATTATTTTATAAGCATGATTCACATATAAATTGACCTGTTCTTCTATCTATTTTTATTTTTCCCTTTTTCTCTTTTGCGTATTCAATATTACATTTTTCATGAACAGAAATATTTTCGCATTTGTCACATCTATAAACAGTATTCTCGCCTAATATTTCCTGACAAAAATCACATATATGCCATAAGTTTGCGAAGACAGTTACATGTAAACGCGAAAATATGGTATCTAAAGCCTCATATATAGATAGATGTTCATTATTTGACATTTTATAAAATCCATATAATTTTCTTTCATTTGTTGATTGAAATTCAGGTTTATATAAATGATATATATTGAATCCGTAATGACATAGTGACGAATGAACTTGTTTTCCTATTAATAAAACATCATCAAGTTCTACACAAAATAGTTTTTCATGTAATTCAAATTTTCTAATACCATTTTCTTCGATTCTTCCAATTGCTTGTGATTTAATACATTTATCTATCGAAGAAAAATGACAACTACCTGAAGTTTTACCTATTTTTACAGCATATGGTATTAATGTATATTTATCTCGAATACTGTATCCATATAAATATTGAACCATATAATTAGAAAAGGTTAGTTATTAAATAGTTATAGTTAAATATTATAAATTCAAATTTATTAATCTTCATTCGTATATGTTCCCTCACCAATAAAGAATATGTGACCATATTCTTCCCATTCATCCAAAGTTTTAATTACATTAGTCCAGAAAGTGTAAGGCTCCTTATTTACATAATATTTTCTGTTTCTGGATTTTCGTGTAATAGGTCTGTATATTTCCCATCTTTTTTCTTCTTGTGAGTCAGTTAGAATGCGTGCGTTTACTGATGCTCGAAAGTTTTTATTTGATATTATTTTACGACAAAGTTCTATCATCGTCATTTGATTTTTTTTATAGTTGTGTGTGTATTTCTTTCTGAAATATGCCATAATAGAATATGTGGCACATAGATTGTCATTTTCGTTGATGTCAGTATTTTGAACACCAGACCCAATACTGCATGTTGTATAACCTGTTCGTGTATCTGTTATAAAATGATGAAAACCAAATTCTTCATCATCATAATGGTCGAAAGTAATATAATGATGTGGAAACACTTGTTCGATAATTTCTCTTACTTCAAGGTCACCAAACAATTGGTTAATGTATGTGTAATGATTCCAACTGAATTCCTTTAGTTTCTGGTTGATAGATTTGATATGTGTGTATGACATTTTGTTGTGGTTTTTGTTTAAACTACTTATAATCATTTTACAAAGTCAATTTTGATTTCAACAAAAAAAGTATAAAGATATGTTTTTTGTATATTATATATGGAAGATTCTTATAATATGTCTGGTTTTGAAACTATAAAAGATGAGATTATTAAAAGATTATTTGATTTGGAATGTATAAAATCAGGAAAGTTCACTTTAAAAAATGGAGGAATTTCCAAATATTATTTTGATATGAAAAATATAGTAAGTGATCCGTCACTTGTAAGTGTAATTGGTGATTGGTTATATAAAGATTTAATAAAAAAGGGTGATTTTGATATTATTTGTGGTGTTCCATATGGTGGTCTTCCATTTGCGTGTTATATTTCTACAACATACAAAAAACCTATGATAATGCTAAGAGATAAACCCAAAGAGTATGGATTAAAGAAACGGGTAGAAGGTAAATTTAATAGTAATCAAAAATGTGTTGTTATTGAAGATGTTATTACAACAGGTGGTTCTTTGGAAGATGCTTGTTTAGCTTTACGTGAAGAAGGTGTAAATGTAATCGGTGCTGGTGTTATTTTTAATAGACAGCAAAATTATAATGTTAGCACTAATGTAACATATCTTCTTTGTAAAAATGATGTAATACGTCATATGCTGGGTGAACTAAAAAGTAAAGGAAGAACGTTATGTTTTGCCGCTGATATAATGGAACACAAAAAACTATTAAAGGTTGTTGATGAAGTAGGTTCAAGTATAGGTATTTGTAAGATACATAGTGATACTATTAATTACAATAACGATGTAAATAGTGACTTCCATGATTTTATATGGAAATTATTAGAACTATCCCAGAAACACGGATTTTTGATTATGGAAGATAGAAAATTTGTAGATATATCAAGTGTAGTTGAAAAACAGTATTCAGCGTTTCATAATTGGGCTGATATGGTTACTGTTCACGGAACAGTTTCTTTTGAAACAATAGAAAAACTTTCAGGAGCACTTATTGTAGCAAATATGTCAAATAATGACTATGATTTTACTGATAGAACAAAGTCTCTTGCTCAATTATGTATGAATAATGTAGTTGGTTTTATTAGTCAATATCGAATAAATATTCAAGATGAAAACAAATTATACACTATGACACCGGGTGTATCATTTAAAAAGGGAACTTCAAATGATCAAAAATATCGCGAACCCAAAGATCTCGATACTGATTTTTATATTGTTGGTAGAGGTATTTATATGAGTGATGACCCTAAGAAAGCTGTAGATGATATGTGTTCAAAAATTTCTTCTGTATAAAATTTCAAATCTAAGTGACATATTTTAAACAACTATATGTGCAAAATTGATTTTTTTTGTATAATAATTAGTATTTATAAATATCAGGGTTGTAAAATGCTTTCTACCAAAAATTCTACTGAGATGAACGGAAATTCGATATGTGAATTATGGAAACATAATTTCATTATCATGAGTAATGAGTATTTCAAAAATGCGAATACTATAAATATAAAATTTAGGGATATTATAAACGATGTTCAATCGTGCGACCTAAATACACAATTGACTATGATAAATGAAACGATTAGAAATAATAAAAAAACTATAAAACAGTAATTAGTATTTTAATTGAAGAATATTTACATGTTTTTTATTTGTGATTGTAAAATTGAATTACAAATAAAAAATATTTGTTTATCAAAAAGATGGAAAATAGGAACAGACCTATTATAATTACTCTTGATGGTAATATTGGTGTTGGTAAGTCTACACTTCTTAAACAACTTGGAGAAAAGTTGAAAAATATTGAAATAGTATTAGAACCAGTTAATGAATGGGAAAAACTTGTTTCAGAAGATGGTAAAAGTCTTTTATCACACTTTTATGAAGATTCTGTTCGTTGGGGATATACATTTCAAAATTGTGCTATACTTACCCGAATTTTAGAGGTAAGAAAAGCCCTTTCTTCAACAAAAAAAGATATTATTATTACTGAAAGGTCTGTTCTTACTGATTTACATGTTTTTGCAAAAATGAATCACGAACTTGGAAATATTAATTCTTTAGAATGGGATTTGTATAACAAATGGTTTGATGGGTATTCAAATGAAACACCTATTGATGCTGCTATATATGTTACAACAAGTGTTGAAACAGCATGTGAACGTATTAAAACACGAGGTCGTAAAGGTGAAGGAGGAATACCTTTAGAATATCTGAAAAAACTTGATGAATATCATCATAATTGGTTAGATAATACTGATATGCCTGTGTTAAAAGTTAGCACCGAACAAAATATATTTAAACATGAAAATATTGAAAAGGTTTCCAAATTTATAAATAAATTATTAGATAATAAAAATTAATTAGAATTTATTAAAAATAATATGAAAATAAATTAATAAGTCATTTATGCTTAAAAATTTTATTTTTTCAAGAATAAAAAAACTTATACCACGTGTTTCACCAACTGAACTTATCGCTCTTAGAAGTGGAACAGCAAGTATAGACCGTGATATATTTAAAGGTGTTGTAAATTATCCAAGCAAAGAGCAGTCTTTAAAATATCAAAATTATGAACCAAAATTTAGCTTAAAAAAAATAAATGAACTCTTAGAAAAATATGGAAAATATCAGCAAGTATTTCCTAATGAAAAAAATGAAGAAATATTTGATTATATAGGAAAAAATAAATTTTTTTCATTTATTATTAAAGAAAAGTACGGTGGGGAAAATTTAAGTATAACAGAGCTTTCATCAGTTCTTACAAGAATTTCTTCATGTAATCCAGCTTTAGGTGTAGTTACGATGGTTCCAAATTCCTTAGGTCCAGGAGAACTTCTTCAACACTATGGAACTGAAAAACAAAAAGATATGTATTTACCCAAGCTTTCAAACGGAGAACTTATACCATGTTTTGGACTTACAGGACCTGATAATGGATCAGACGCAACAGGTTCTATAGACGAAGGTGAAATTATTTTGAATGAATTGGGTGTTCCTATTATCCGCGTGACAATAAACAAGAGATATATTACACTTGGTCCTGTTTCCAATCTTATAGGTATTGCTTTCCGTGTAAAAGATCCTATAAACGCTGTTATTGAAAAAATGAGTAAGAAAGAAGAATTTGATGGTTCAGGAGATGGTCCATATGAAGGTGTAACACTTGCTCTTCTTGAAAAGGGTCACCCTGGTCTTGAACAACTTACACATCATAATCCTCTTAATGTTGGATTTCCTAATGGAACTTTAAAAGGAACAATTGATATTCCACTTGATTCAATTATTGGAGGAAAAGAAAAGATGGGACATGGATGGAAAATGCTTATGGAATGTCTTGCAGCAGGAAGAGGTATTTGTCTTCCTGCAACAGCTAAAGCTACTTCAAATATTGCTACTGTTTCTATGATACAATACGCAAAACATAGAACTCAATTTAAACTTCCTCTTATTAAAATGGAAGGAATACAAGAAAAATTAGTGGACATGTTATACAATACATGGTTAATAAATACAAGTATAGATTTAACAAATGTCCTTCTTGATAGAGGTGATAAACCAGCTGTTATTTCAGCAATTATGAAACAACAAACAACCGAACGTGCTCGTAATGTTTTAAATGACGGTATGGATATTCATTCCGGAAGTGCAATATGTTTGGGTGAAAATAATGTCCTTGAAAAATTTTATCGTGCTGCTCCTGTTGGTATAACAGTTGAAGGAAGTAATACTCTTACAAGAAGTCTTATTATATTTGGTCAAGGTCTTAACAAAAGTCACCCATATATATTTCAGGTAATGGAAAGTATTTTAAAGGATGATAAGATAAAATTTAATGAAAATTTTGGTAATATTGTTATACATAGTATTGAAATGTTTTTAAAGTCTCTTACAAAATTTCGTTACTCAACAGAACTTGAAAAACAAACAATAGAATTTGCTAGTCTTGCTAATTTTGTTTCACTTAAAGGAGGTGCTTTAAAAGGAGAACAGATGTTATCAGGATCTATGGCTGATATATTTTCAAATCTTTATTTGGCACATTCAGTAAAATGGCATAGTGAAACATTTAATTATAATGAAACAATATCTAAATACTGCATAAATAGACTTATGGAAGAAAATAAAACACATTTTAATAATGTTATTAATAATATGGGTGGTTTAAAATATTTATTATATTTCAGTAAAAAATCTGGTTCTATAAGATCTTTTAAAAATGATAAAGAATTTTTAACAAGTGCTATTGAAGATAAAAATATAATTGAATTCTTAAAAAAAGATATTGATATTGATCATGGACCATTAAAAGATCTTATTTCATTGGATAATCAAGAAAAAGAATCATATAAAGAACTTTATAATAAAGTAATACAAGTTGGAGAATATAATAATTAAATTTATACTTCATTATTTGGAAGAGTCAAAGTTGGTGTTGGAGTTCTATCATCTATATCTAAACCTGGTGCTTCTTTTGTTTCCTCGCAATTCCAATCATCATATTCGTAATCTTCATATTCTGGTTCTGTCTCAATTGGTGTGAACCATTCCTCATGCCATATATTTAATTGTTGTTGTCTTTCTTCTGGATCCATTTCATATAAACATGATGCGGTTGTTATAGGAACCATAGAATCTACACTACATTCATTACATACGAGAGTATTGTTGCTTATAATTTTAAGGGATTTATATGTAAAATATCTATAAATTTGTAAACAATTTACACATGCTATGTCAAGAGACCTATATTTCATAAGACAGGCTTTTGCTAAGCTCGCATTATTCGTTACTTCTCTCATATAGTTATTTGGAATTCCTTGGTGCTTCATTTGTATACTTATAGTTTTTAATTATAAACATACAAAATATAAGATATAAAATCAATTTTGAAATTTGTATGATATTGGTTATAATTATTTTTATGGTCTTATTAACTTAAAATAAATATCAGTTCTCCTTCTATGGTAATATTTATCACATATATATTTTACATATTTCTCTGATACAATTCTATTTGTATGATTTTTTCTCCACTCATATATTTCTTCTATTCTTTTCAAGTATTTGGAAGTATTATTATTATAATTTAACATAGCGAATCTATCATTATATCCTTCACCAGAATCAAAACTTGGCGTTACAATAACATTTGGTGAACTATCAAGTTGTTTAAAAACATGTGGATTAAGTGGAGTACAAAATAACGAATCTGGACGTATAACCATAACATAATCAAATTCTTCTTTTGAATCCTCAACCATTTCAAAACATCTTTTCTGTGACTCTAAAGCACATAAATGATTTCTAATAAGTTCAGGTATCCATTCACCCTTTCTTTTATCATGAAATCCATTCTCTTCGAACTTTTTTTTATCAAAATAATCTTCTATTTTAATTGTTTCGATAAAATCATCTTGAAGTTCTATTTTATATTTATCAGGCGAAAGAAGCTTATATTCTTCGTAATCTATTTTATTATTAGAAATTTCTCCCCATACATATTGTTTATCATCACCTGTTCTCCAAGTATGCATAAATATTGTATAATCAATATTCTCACTTTCTAGAACTTTAAAAATAAGATTTATATGTGTTTTATATACCTTTTTTATTGAACGTGTTAATCCAAAATAACATATTGCTATTTTTTTATTTGTCATATATTTTTTGTATATTATTATACTTATCATATTACTTAAATAATATACAAATATAATAAGAGTATATACATGAATAATATGTTACCAGACGATATAAGAATAAATATAGAAGATTTCCAACAGAATGAAAATTTTAGTATTGATGAATTAATGGAGGCACTTGAAAATGAAGAACATAGTAATCTTGAAAATATGACACCCGAAAAAATAGAAGATATGAAAATAAATGCTATTGTAGACCTTCAATTAAGTGAAGATAAAAGCGAAAATATGTTATCTAAGCTTCATGGTTATATGTATGTAGATGAAATGCCTGATGTTAAATATGGTAATTATATAAGGTGGGTTTCCCTTCGAAATCCGGATAATTTAAAACTTACAAATGGTGGATTAGTTACATCAATAGATGTTTGTACTACTGGAACAGTTCTTACATGTAAGAATAGTATGGGAAGATTTTTTAGAGTAAAAATGGATGAAGCTATGATTTTCAAAAGAATTACTGATCAAGAACGTGTTATATTAGCAGCACTAAAATATCTATCATAGTAAAAAAAATGTAATAATATAATCATATAATTGTTGTTTTTATATTTTTATATTTCTATATATGGTGTTACATATTCATTTATAACATTTGATACATCATTATTCATAAATGAATCACATATTTTATATACTTCGTCATTTATTTCAAACATTTCTACTTCCACTCTATCTATCAATTGTTCTGTTATAGTATTTCTTGTTGGATATCCAACAGTTTTTTCTATACATACCGAATAACAATCAGGGCGATTAACACATTCTTTTATATAAATAAGTTTTCCTTCTTTTGGTTTAGGTTCATCATTAACGTATATTTTTGCTAACTTTCCAATATACATATCGTTGTTTTTGTTCTTTGGTTCCCACGTTTGTGACATAATGACTGATTTATTGTATATAACTAAATTGGGTATATCAGAAATTTCAATTTTGTATATTTGAATGTGTTTGTTCAAGTATTCGAAATCTTTCAAATATTATTTCGGCATCTAATATAAAATCTTTATTTCCTTCACTCATAATAAATTCCCTATTTCCTACTTCACCTCTCATAATTATATTAGTTATACGATTCATACCAAAATTACTTAAATCACCCGCAATTATATACGATGTATTTCCATTAGAAGCAATAATTTGTCCATCGTAATATGTAGTAATAGAAAAATTGTTATATTGATAACAACACGTTTCAATATTATTTTCACGAAAGTGTCGTATAATATCGGTGTCATAATTCATTCTATTTATTGGTCTAACCATAATAAATAAAAATAAGATAATATTTTTATTATGGTTATAAAATTTATTAAAAGTAAAGTTGTTTAAACTTATCCACATTAATTACAATTACATTTAATTTTTTTGCTTGGGCTACCTTACCTGTTCCTGGTTCATTTTCATCACCCTTTATAACAACAGCAAATGTATTTTTTGAAACAGAAGATCCAAGTTTACCACCTGCTTTCTCAATCATTTTTCCAAGTTCTTCATCACGAAATCCTGTCATAACAATTGATTTCTTATAAAGAGGACTACTTGTATCAACCGGTGATTTACTTGTTGGTTTTTCATTTAACTTTTCTTCTTGTCCTATTTCTTTAAGAAATTCAAGGAAATCTTTTATGTTTGATACAAATAATCTTGCTGATTTTTCAGCCATACTTTTAATCATCATTATTTTTGATATTTTTTCGTTATCATTTTCTTTACTTGTAAGAACGTCAGGATAATCTTCTAATATAGCTTCCATCTTCTTTTTACCCATTCCATGACCAAATAAATTAGATGCTGCCATTATGTCAACAAGTTTTGCTTTATTGAGTGATTCTTTTATATTAATATGTATCTTATTAGCCAATTTTTCTTTAAAACCATCAATACTAAGTAACTGTTCAGATGTCATATATATAATTTTTGGAACACTATCAAAACCTGAATTAATAATTCTCTCAACATTTCCTGGTCCAAGACCATCCACATCTATTGTATTAAAGAAAAATGTTATGTTTTTTGACAGAACTGTCTTATTTGAACTTTTGTTTTTAAGAACAATATCTATGTGTGTATCTCCGTGCCATTCATATTCTTCATTTGGCATCATAATGTGTTCAGCTGGTTCAAGAACATCCATAATGTAAGGAATTACGTCACCACTTCGAATTATTTTTATTTTTGCTCCAACTCCAAGTTTATTTTTGATTACAAATTCAGCATTAAATGCTGTTGCGTATTCTATTTTAGCACCTCCAAGAACAACTTGTTCTATTTTTATTCGTGGTTTTAATAGTCCATCTTTGCTTGCTGACCATTCAACAGCAAGGACCTTGGCTTCTGCTATCTGTTCTCCAAGAACCATTTTAAAAGCAAACGCATAATCAGGATTTCCTTCATTTCTTGGATAAATGTTATCATCAGTACATATAATACCATCCATCTCATAGTCATATGAATTCCTCCAATCAACAAGAATATTTGATAAAAGACTATTATTTACATCTGGATGTGTTTCGTTCTTAGATACAAGAAATCCATGTTTTTTTAAAAAGTCAAATTGATCACTTGGTTTAAGTTCTGGTTTTATAAGTTCATAAGCAACAAAATCTACATGACCCAACTTTTCTATTGAAGGGGACTTTGAATTTATAACACCTGAAACAAAATTACGAGCATTTGAAAATTTAGCACCGTAATATACCTTAAATATATCTTGACGTATAATAAATTCTCCTCTTACAACTATATCTTGTGGTATATTTTGAGGTTCGGGCATATGTAACTTACCTATAAATTTTGATATATCTTGACCAACTTTTCCATTACCTCGTGTATATAGTCCAGGTGTTCCTTCTGTTGAATAAAGACCACTAACACCATCAAGTTTACTTGATATAACATATGGACCGCTAAATTGTTTTTTCCAGCGTTCAACTGCGTTTGTGTCTGGTTTTATCTTGTCCATAGAACCCATAAAATAAGGAAGTTTTACTTTATCTGCCTTGACATCAGCTCCAATAACAGTAACTTCGAAATTTTTTGAGTCTTTTTTCTCCATATATTCTTTGAATATATCATACTCATTATCTGTAAGAATAGATTCATCATTATAATATGCCTCTCTTGATGACTCCAATATTTTTTGTATCATTTTTTTTGATAACTTATCAAGAATATCAGCACCATTATTTCTAAATGATTGTATGTGTTTTTTAATAGTAGGTGTTGTACTCTGTTTTTTTGATTTTTTCATAGTTACTTTCCCAGAAGATTTTTTTCCCGGAGATTTACTTTTTTGAGTAATCGGTGATGACATATTTAATAATAATATATATTATTTATATTGTTATCAATTTTGGTTTATTTCTACTTTTGTTTTTTTGGTTCTGGTTCTGGTAGTGGTGCTCCTACTGATGTAGGAGATTCATTTGAATATAGTTTTCTTTTATTGGTGTTTTGTGCAGAAGGAGAACCAATTTTTTGTTTTTGAGAACGAAATGGATTATTGGACGAAACTATACTCTTTATAGGTAAAGAAACAGGTATGCATTCATCATCTTCTTTATCATAAATTCCTGCTTCACATGCGCCTATAAAATAAAAATTATAATATGTTTTATTTTCTTTTGTTTCTTTTGTTATAATAACCTCTTTTTTATCGTTCAATTCAGGAATTAATTTAAATATCCCTCTCCTATTAAAAATTTGTTTTCTTTCTTCATCATTAATTATTTGACCTCTTATATTTTGTTGCCAGTCATATCTTTTTTCAGGTATTAGATTACTTAAATTTGTGAATACATGCGGAATATCATCATATCCTCCTTTTTTAGTATATTTTCTCTTTTTTTTGCCACCTTTAATTGATGTTTTTCTTGTGTATTTCATTAAACAGTCGCCATTTTTACCAGGAATTAATTTTTGTTTCTTTTTACATGTGTATGTGTAATTCATAATTCCTTTCTTACGGAATATTGAATTACGACATATAGCAACAGCAGCTTGTTCTTTTGCTTTTTTTGTGCGTTTTCTTGTTTTTGCTAAAGGGACTAAAGGTCGTTTAGATTTTACAATCGCACTTACACAATTACATATTTTTTTAGCAAGTATGCGTTCAGCTGCTTTTTTGGTTTCGCGTTTAGATTTAGGGATATTCATTTTATAAAATTCTAAAATATTGACATGATCGTTATAATTTGTTGATACCATCTTTACTAGTTTACCTAATTATTATTTTTATATTTAGTATAATTATGTCATTAAAGGGGGATGAAACAAAAGTACAAAAAAAAATAATTGCTTTTGATTTAGATGAAACCCTTGGTTACTTTAGTGAATTTGGTATATTTCATGATGCGGTTGAGCAGTTTACACGTTCTTCCTTAACACTTACTCAGTCATTTAAGTTGTTCGAATTATATGAAAAGGAAATTGTAAGACCAAAAATTTTCACTATACTAAGGTCAATTAATTCTATGAAAAGAAACAAAATAATTGACTATATTTTGATATATACAAATAATCAAGGTGGTCAGTCGTGGACATATATGATAAAGGATTATTTTGAAAAGAAACTAAACATGGGTAAAATTTTTGATAAGATAATTTGTGCTTATAAGATAACAGGTAGAAAGGATAAAATGTGTGAAGAATGTAGAACAACGCATTCAAAAACATATAATGATTTGATTGTGAATTGTTGTAGGCTTCCAAAAACTACAAAGGTGTGTTTTATAGATGATCAAAATCATCCATCTATGAAAACTCATCCAAATGTTTACTATTTAAGGATACCACCTTATGTTTATTCACTTACACCACAGATATTTATTGAAAGATTTCTCGATTCACGATTATCTGGACAAATAAGAAAAATGAATAAAGAAACAGACTTTACTGATTATGTTCTTAAGTATTTTAAACGTGTTGAATATTATAAGTATGTCCCTAAAACAAGAATTTCATTAAAAAATGACCGTGAAATAAGTTTAAAACTTTCAGAACTTGTAAAGGATTTTGAAAAATTTTAGATTTTATCCTTTTGTGTCGAATTTGAAAATAAATTCGAGACAAAATTCTTGATACATATTATCTGTTTCTTTTTTATATTAGACTTAAAGCTGCAACATAATTGTTTATATCTGTTAAGTCGTCTGGTGTTCTAATTCTCTTTACTTTTATATGTTGTATAAGTTGTATTTTAAGTGTATTTATATCAACATTTTCTCTTTTTTTTATTATATTTATAACTTCTTCTATGTGTTCTTCATTAGAATTACAATAAGATTGTATAAATTGAACATTTGAACATAAAAGCATGTTATCTATACAATACATACCTATACATACATTTTCATTATTTAAATCTTTGGCACAACATTCTTCTCTCATAATTATTTTACTGAATTTGCCTTTTACTATTTTTATTCTGTCCAAGTTTCCAGCATTTTCTTTTTTTATGTATGGTATTTTAATATCTCCACTTTTCTTTACAATTTCAGACATTATTTTGGTTGTCACAAGGGGCATATTTGCCGGGACAATAAGAGTTTGAGCATTATTATATTTTTTTAATTTATGACGACACATATTTATAGCATATCCTGTTCCAAGAGAAGGTCCTTGGTTAATATATTCTATATCATCTTCTATTGCATGTTTTCGTAATTCTCTCCGCACTTTGAGTTCATTTTCATTAACAACTACAATAAGTTTTCTTGGGAGCAATCGTGCTGCCTCGTTAACTACACGCGCTACCATAGGGACTTCTCCAACTTCTTCTATAACAGCGTGACTGTTTTTATGTGATTCCATTCTTTTTCCGTTTCCGCCAGCCATTATCACTACTATCAATTGTTTTTCCATATAATATATAAAATATTTTTATACCTACAAATATTTTTATCTGGTAAGTAAAAATGTATTTGCTTTATTTATATATACTATAATTTCCTCTAATGTTGTCGTAGATAATAAGAAAAGAGCTGATGTAAATACAAGTCTTTTATCAAAATCTGTAAATTTCGTTGAAGCTAAAGGATTAAATCTAACTATCAAAAGCAAACATACATATAGTTTCATGAAATAATTTAAATTAGAAAGGTATTCTCTTGTGTTGCTTCCGCCTAATCCCAAAATCACAAATGTGATAAGAACATATGTAAATACAAGAATTCCAAAAAAAATGTGTTCATAAACCTTATTCATACATTAATATGACATAAAAAATATAAACCGTGTGTTGTATAAAAAATTATCATTTATTATTTTCATGTATGTTAAGTGTTCTTGCGCTTGAATCAGTTGCTTCTATAAAACGCGGCATCCAATAATAAGGTATTAAATGTTTGCTTTTTTCAAAGTTGTAATGTTTATTAAAAATATGAATATAATAATTATCTTCTCTTGATTTTGATGGATCAAATGTTGTATTGTTTTTTCCTACTTCTTTTTCCCATATAGTATCATCTTGAAATTTTTCTTGTATAATTTCATACCATGATTTTACTTTACTACTTACACCATCACTAAATGCTTCTTTTTGACGTCTAAGAACTTCATTAGGAAGAAGATTCTTTTTAACTGTTTCCCCATTTTCCATAAAATCAAATGGGTGATCAAAAGCATCACGAAATAAATATTTTTCTTGTTTTCCATGAATTACATGATTTCTAATTGTAGGATTTAAACTTAAATAATGTTCAACCCATCCTCTATCCAGAAATGGTGTTCTTGCTTCTAATCCATGACATGATATTGTTCGATCTGACCTAAGTACATCAAAGTAGTGAATATTTGTTAATAAACGTTTACATTCTCTATCAAAAGAAATAGAATCAGGAGAGTAGTGAAAATATAAATAACCTCCCATAAGTTCATCTGAACCGTCTCCATTAAAAATAACCTTTGCGTCACTATTTCTGCTTATATATTTTGCCACTAAATAGTTACCAACACTAGCTCTAACTGTTGTTGTATCATAACTTTCTATAGCATATATAACTTCTGGTATAGCATTTAAAAATACATCTGTTGAATATGTAATTGTTGTATGTTTACTTCCAATATGATCAGCAACCATTTTCGCATATTTTAAATCTTCACCTCCTTCCATTCCAATACTATATGTTTCCAATTGTTTTCCTTTGAAGCCAAGTTCTCTTGCTACAATTGAAGCTACAATTGAACTATCAAGACCTCCAGATAAAAGGCATGCTATTGGACGATCAGAATTTTCAACACGTTTCTTAACAGCAGCATAAAACATACGTCGTATATCTCCGTGAATACGATCCAAACAAAGAGTTCTTTCAATTGATGAAAACGGAAGACAACAATATGTAACAGATTTTTTTTTATTCCATACATTATTATTGTCTAACTTAAATTTACTATAGGTGCCAGGAGAAAACTGTGTCGAATTATTTTTAAGTTCATTTGATTTATTATAGGTGTTCGACATCATTTTCATTTCTGAAGCAAACCAATATTGATTATTTATTTTCATTTCATATAAAGGACGAACTCCATGAGGATCTCTTGTTACATAGGCTTTTATTTTATTTAAATTTCTCATATCAATAAGAACAATCGCAAAAACACCATCTAACATTTGAACTGTTTGTTTAAATCCATATTTTTTATAAAGATGTATAATAACTTCACAATCGGAATTTGTTTCTATTTTTACATCGTTCATGTGTTGATATAAAGTTGTATGGTTATATATTTCTCCATTACATATACACATTATATTATCAATATTAAATGGTTGATTTGATATATCATCTAACCCGTTTATAGCAAGTCTATGAAAACCCATTATACAATTTGCGTTTTCAATACACTTAAAAGAAGAGAATTCTGGTCCTCGTATAGAACCTTTATTAAAATCGTCCATAATAGAACTGTTAGTACGAGAAAGGTTTAATATAGAAAAAATGCCACACATCCTGCTATATATGTATATATATTTAGCCGTTTAAACAATATTTTTATATGTTATTATTGTATATGTCAAAATTATGTCATACCGATAGTCGTGATCAAGAATTGAATAATAGAATATTTGAAAGGAATATTCCATCACATACAATAGATCCTGTGTTTTCTGTAAAACCGATGGCAACAAGATATACAAAAATGCATATTTTGGATAATAATGAAAATAATCTTAATACGCCTATTACATCAACCAATCAATTTCAAACAAACACAACCTTTTTTCCTGGTGATAGAAAACCAAATTGGAATGGTTATGTTACAAATGTTGACAAGGAGTCTACTTTAAGAAATCAATTTTTTGCGTTACAAAAATGTGATCAGGCCTTTTATATTCCAGAGTCATCAAGCGAACTATATGTCAATAAAAATATTCCTTCAGGTAAGGAACATAAAAATGGTATAAAAGAAGATGAACAACTTATATTTGAAAAACAAAGTTTTGATAATTTTAATCCAAATATTTTTAATGTAGGAAGTTTATTGTTTAACAATAGCACTCGTGTTCAAAGAAACGAAGAAGTTTAATTTAATTATTAAAAATGGTATTTCTAGCGTTCTAGGAAATATTCTTAAAAAACATCAATATAAATAATATTATCCACAATCGATAATATTATATAAATCTCACTATGTTTATTGTGGAGTCTATGCAGAAGCCTAGAAATGACATTTTATAAAAAAATAATAATTTAAATACTAAAATTATGTTAATCATAATATGGTGTATCGTAATATACATTACCATATTTGTCATAATATTTTATACATTTATGATAATCCAAATTATTATAATCTTTGTAATAAATTTTTTGAAATTGGTTATTATCCCATATACAATGTTGAAAGTCTTCAGGCATATATATTAATGTATATTCGAATTTAAAACATTCATCACAATCTCTTCTTTTAAATATTTTAGTTACACCATTATCTGGACAATTATCACAAAAACATTTTGGATATACATAATTATCCCAAATAAATTCGTTATGTGATTCTTTTTTATCATATAAATTATTAAAATAATTCCTCAATGCTTCATAAACATGTTCATTTATTATAAATGATTGTATATGATTAATAACTTCTTCTGGAAATGTATTTTTAAACAATACTAACGGTGAATTCATTTTGTTTAATTTATTAAAGAAATAAATATTAATTCAATTTTATAAAAGTAATGAAATTAAAGGCAAAAAATCTTTAAAAAACAAAATATTGATATATATCAATAGAGATGTCAAGAACAAAAGGAATAAATAAAAATATGAATAAAAATAAGGATAAAAGAAAGAAAACAAGAAAAATAAAAAAAATGAAAAAATCAACACTTAAATGTGCGCCGAAATCATCATCCAACGATTTTTCTTGTTACTCAAATTCACATCTTTTTGAATTAAAAAAAGCATGGAATAAATCAAATACGCCTAAGATAAAAACAAATAATCCTAAGGAAATATGGAAATTTCTTCATAATGAATACAAAGATAAGTGTGGGAAAGAATCATGTTGGATCAAAGAAGCTCAAATTCCTGATAAATTTAAGAAAAAGATGATAAAAACTGCTTTTGCACCAAAAGCACCAAATGAGTGGAAAAAAAATCCAACTACGTGGTTAAGTAGTACAGATATCATAAAAGTAATGGAACAATATGAACGAGCCTATCCATATTATAGATTTATAGGTCCATCTCCAATAGATTTTGATAAGAAATTGGCGTTTAATCAATGTGTATGGAATGATTTATGTAATATTGATGTTTCACAGTTAATTCAAAACAATAAGAAGGTTCTAGGTATGATATTCAATCTTGATCCACATTATAAAGATGGTTCACATTGGGTTGCTATGTATTTCAATATAGATACAGGAGAATTATACTATTTTGATAGTGTAGGAGATAAAATACCACATCAAATAAATCGTCTTCGTGAAAGTATCCAAGAACAGAGTAAAACTTTAAATATTAAAACAAAATTTGATGAACTTTATCCGAAAGTCGAACATCAAATGCGAAATACTGAATGCGGAATGTATTGTTTATATTTTTTGATAATGATGCTTAGTAAAGAAAAAACATGGAAACACTTTAAATCAAGTAAAAACCGAATTACAGATGAAGAAATGGAAAATTTTAGAAAAGTATTTTTCAATAAAGACCTATAAGCAGTTAAAAATAATAAAACATATTAAGAATACTACTGATATTATATATTATGGATAATACCAGTACCAGTAAAGAAGAATTAATAAGAAAAACATATACAATTACACCCAAACTTACAAAGTCATGTTATGATACAGAAACATGGTCATCAACTCTTAATAATGGAAAAAATGTGAAATTAGATGTAACATCATATTGGAGATGGGCAGAATTTAATATAGAACTAAGTGTTCAAGAATATTACGATGTAAAAAACCAAGATACTATAGTAGTTAGTGATTATGAATATGATTTTATTTGTTCAGATGATTGTAGATGTACTGATTGCGATATAATTAACTTTCAAAGTTATACGGATGAGGAGAAAGAAGAAATAGAAAATATGTTAGAAACATATGACGAAGAAACTGAGGAAACTTTAGATTTTAATGAAGTTCTTGAAAATAATTGGATATCTAATGATGTAAAATATGTAATTGTAGATGGTTGTATTTTGAAATATTATAATTAATATTATATTTGTATTTGTTTCTAATTATAAGACATTTAAAGATAATTTTAAGAAGTAAATATATATGACAAGTGTCACAAGTGAATTTATAAGTATGAAAAATAAAGGGATGTTATGGGAGCTTATGAGTAATGAATCTCCTGAATTTAAAAAAAATGTTCGTTCTAATTTTAATGAAATTCAAAAAAATTTTGAAAATTGTATTAATAGAACAGCTGAATTAAAGTCATCACAAAATTTATTAATGATGAATAAAATATTTATTGAAAATATGAATGATAAACTTACGGAATCAAAATCAGGACCTGTTTTAGCAAAAGATATACAAACATCACGTGTTGAAAAATTAAATAATGATTTTGATAATAAAAAAAAAGAGTTAGATTCATATATGAAAAAAGATATACCAAGTGAAATTGATTTTTCATTAGGTAATGATGATCCAATAAAAAATGTAGATGATATCCTTAGTAAAAAAATTGCTGAAAGAAAATATGATATAGCAAATGTTATGAATGATAATAAAGGAGATGTAAATGAAGCCAAAAAATGGATAGGTTTAAATGAATTAAAAGAAACTGATACAAATAAAGAACCACAAAACGAAATTATACAAAGTGAACCTATTGAATCATTTGATTCATCATATAATAATAAAAGTATGGATATATTCAATAAACTTAAACCTTCACCGAATCAATCATTTATGGAAGATAATATAGATGATTTGAATCCACATACAGACACACATCATCTTCTTACTATGATATTAGCAAATCAAAAAAAAATAATGACACATTTAAATATTGTTTAGTATTTTAAACTTAGTTTTTTTCACAACAATAAATATGAGTTACAAATCCATTTATATGGGAATAAATGGATTTGGAAGAATTGGCAAATCGTTGTTGATTCAAAGTATTGAAAACAGAAAAACTCGTGTTACCGCAATAAACGCACCTGGTGTAGATGTAAGTAAAATAGTATCATATTTAAAACATGATACAGCCCATGGAAAAAATGATATAAATGTTATTATAGATTCAAAGGATAGTATAAAAATTGATGGTCAAAAAATTAAAATACTTAACGATAGAGAACCTCGACCAAATATGTGGGTTGAATATGGTGTAAAATATATTGCGGAAACAACTGGAAAATTTTTAACAAAAGAAAAGGCTTTATTACATGGACCCGATTTTGATGGGTTAATAATGTGTGCACCCGCAAAAGATGGTACACTTCAATATGTTATAGGAGGAAATCACGAAGAATATAAAGGAGAAAAAATTATAAGTAATGCTTCATGTACAACAAACTGTATTGTTCCTCCATTAAATGTTCTTAATGATAATTTTAATATTATGAATGTTAATTTTTTAACGGTTCATGCTGCCACATCTTCACAACATGTTATAGATGGTGTTCATTTAAATTCAAGAATTCATCGAAGTATTATAAATAACATTATCCCTCATACAACAGGTGCTAGTAATTCTGTTTCAAAAATATTGTCAGGGTTAACTGGTAAAATACATGGAACATCTGTTAGAATACCTACAAATAATGTAAGTATGGTAGATTTAAATGTTCGTTTTGGTGAAAAGGTCGAACTGAAAGATGCTTTAAAAGTTTTATCACAATCTCCATATATTAAAATAAATAATGATCCACATATGGTAAGTTCTGATTTTATGACTACAACCTGTCCAAGTATAATTGACGAAACATATTGTATGCAGATGGGAGAAAATGAAATAAAATTGGGAATATGGTATGATAATGAATGGTCATATAGTTCTCAAGTTATAAAAATGATTATTCATATGAATAAAGTTAAAAATGACTGATTTATAATTATTTTCATATAAATATTTTATATGAAAATAATATATGGCTAATAAATTTTATACGATTGTTAATTTAAATAAATACAAAGAAAAATTTGTTAACGGGAATCATAAAAATGATAACGAATCAACGATTGATTTGATAAATATATTTTCTGATACAGGGGGCACAAACATTAAAAGTAATAATAATCCGGATAATGAACCACCAAAAGGTTTTTTTATACAGGACCAACAAGAAAATAAATATATGTTTGAATTGAAAGGTAATACACCACAACAAAATCAAATACCAAACAGTGTAGGTTCTTTTGCAGCAAACAATAACACAATAATACAAGAATCAATAAAAAATGCGAATAATGTTGGATTTGGTCTTGGTAACCCGAAAGAAAATACTTATCAAGAATTTGGTGATCAGATAATGCCAGGAAACCAATCAAATATACAAGAAATAGATAGTTTTTCTTTTGTTAGGGGTATTAGAGGTGCTCAAGGTGGTAGTGGTGGTGGTGGTGGAGGAAGAACTCATGCTTCTAGGAAAAAAGGAGGTGGTGGAGGTTCTTCTGGAGGATCATATAGTGCGTGGGTTTATCCCAAAACTGATATAAATAGTAAAAATGTCGAATTTGGTAATAAACAAGTAGGTCAAGGTGGGCATGCAGGAAATGAAGGTGAATGGGGAGTTTACTCTGGGGAAGATGGTGGTGGTGGTGGGAAAGGTGGAGATACACTTTTTAATTTTTTTGTTGATAATGATAATTCTACCGAGAATAGTTTTACTATAGATATTGAAGGAAGCAACGGAGGTGCAGGAGGTGAAAAAGGAAGATATAATGAGAATGGTAATAGTGGTCAAGGTTCTGGAAATGGACCAGCACCAACGATGGGTGAAGGTTCTTATGGTTTTATAACTTCATCGAGTGTAAGTACACCAAAACAAGGTGCTGGAAGAGCACAATATGGGCAGGATGGTCGTGATGGACAAAAAGGAAATAATGGAACAATAACTGATATTTATTATTTAGCGGGTTCCAGAGGTTCTCATATGATGGATTCATTATAACAATTATAACAATTATGTATCGTTTACCTTATCAAGAACGACTTTTCTGGCGACGTTCTTGATAATTTTGTTAATATTTTTATCGTGTTCATCACCATCATGTGTATCAATAGCACTTCCAACGATCATCATAAATTCATCATTTTTAACATTACCTGCTTGTTGACTATCCGGATTTTGTTCTACCCATGTTGGTATTTGTTTAATATTTGCTCGACTAATATATTCAATAGCTTTTCTCATTCTATTTTTCTCAATATTTTCTTTTTCCCATACGTCATTCTCTTTTACATATAAAATTTCTCGTTTAGCATCACTACAGTGAATAGGTCTTTTAGTAAGGTCCATTTCTTGTAATCCTCTACTAATAATTTTTGTTATTCCATCAACATATCCAAGTTTACCTGTTTCTTCCAAATCTTCCGGATATAGTTGTAAATTTCTTATAAAGTCATGTAAGCTAATGGCATCTTTGCATTGTTCATTTAGAAATACATTAATATTAAATTTATTAGATGTATTTCCTATTTTAGGTATTATTTCACCGATTTGTTTTTGTTGTTCATGAATCATATTACGTAACTCTTTATTTTCTTCCATCATTTGGTGAAGTATGCTATTTGTTTGATTCGTTTCATTTGTTTCATTTGTTTCATTTGTTTCAGTATTATTTTTTTCTTTTATATTACTTGATTCTATTTCTATATATTCTGTTTCGTTATTTGTTGATTCTATCTCTGAACATTTCTTTTTATGATACCATAAAGAACTGCGAGATTTATATGTTTTCGAACAAATATTACATACAAATCCATCCATATGGACATTATTATTCGAATTTGTTCTATTTTCATGTTTTCGTGTCAATAAATGTTTATTATAATCTTTTCTTAACTTGGTAGAATAGTCACAAATTTCACAAAAATATAATGTGGGATTTTTACAGGATTTTTTCATTCTATATTTTATTATATATTAGAACGAAAAAATCCTTTAAGTATTTTTGGGACAAATTCGTTCTAAATGTTCTAAAATTCCCCTAAAAAAGGTCCAAAAAGTCCTATTTTATCCCAAAAAGTCCTATTTTTCACCGAAAATCCAAAAATCCAAAAATCGCATTTTTTGCGTTTTTTGATTTTTTTTTGATTTTTTTTTGCGTTTTTTTGCATTTTTTTACAAAAAAAATAACTCTTACCAAACCCATTATTTTTATATATTTTATTTTTAAACCAAACCATATTGTATGTGACATTTAAAAAAACAAAAAATACTATAAAATGTGTTCGAAAATGAAAAATGCTCACAAAATATTTTTTAAAAAAAATAAACCTTGTGATATACAATAACATTTTTATTTTTTTAAAAAAGTAGGACTTTTTTCAAGAAAAAATAGGACAAAAATGTTCTAATTTTCGAACGCATTTCTCCCACTTTTTGCACAGTGTTTTTTGACCAAAAAAAGTATCGTCACAAACCATTTTTCAAAAAACACGTTTTACACCATTATGGTAAGGGGACAAAGGTGCATGTTTTGATCCTTAAAAGTGCATTGGTACTTCTGAAATTGGACATTTTTAAAATGTCCATTTTGAAATATGATGCTCGACTTTTAAAAAAATTTTGTACCCTTCCCCTCCATATTTTAAGTATACACATAATTCATGTTTACAAATAGATAATAAATAAGACAATAATTTAAAAATAATATTTTGTTATCATAAAAATAGTTAATTCATTACAAATACTCATTTTTTGTTCAAATTTGTTGATTTTGAAGCACTTTTTGGGATTTTTCGAACATGTTCTAATTTTTTTGTTACCATAATTTTCAATATTTTTAAATATAATAAAATATTGAAATGATGTAAGTTTATTTTTAAAGTGTTAAATTTAAATTGTTACCAACTAAATATCTTTAAAATCGTCTTTTTTCCGGGTATCAATAACAGGTTTTCCGTTAACAACTCTTATTTTTCCTATGTATACAAGACTTTTTTTTGGATTTTTTTTATATTCGAGATAACTGTCATAAGTATATAAGAAATAAGTTCTTTTTCCAGATTTTGTAACTCTTTCTGCGTAATCAATACCATCAAATTTTGTTCTTCTTAGAACAAGTTCTATATTTGGTTGATTTGCTTTGTCTATATTTTCAGTCTTATCTTCATCATTTATATCTGGAACAAACGCGTAATCTGTTGATTTTAAGTTAAGTCCAAATGAATGACATTCAATAGGGTCTTTTTCTTTGCTATGATCATATAATGAACAATCAACCGATGATTCTTTAATAGCTTGTGTTAGTTTTCTATTAATATTTTCTTTTCGATTAGATATTTCATAAAGAGATTGGTCTGTAGTAAGTGCACGTATATTAGATTTATCAAATTTACTTTTATCATTATTTTTAAGGTCTATTGGCATAGTTTTATGTTGTTCTTCTGTGAACTCCATTATATACATAAAAACTTTTACATTTCTCAATTCTTTTGGTAGGTCATCGTGACTTCTTATACGACGTGCTCGTCCAATAACTTGTTTTGTCCTAACAGGATGCCAATATGGTTCCATAATATGAACAAATCGAGTATTTTTTAAGTTAATACCCTCAGCACCTGATTGAGTTATCATAAGAACTTTTATAATTTCACCATAGTGATTGTCTGTGTGCATATTTTTTAATTGTTCAACAAGACCGATGGGAAGTTGAGACCATTCGCTGTTATATATTTTACGTATGGTTTCTTTTTCTTCTGCTGATTCAGTTCCTGTATAAAGAGCATATAATTTTCCTGGTTCATGATCATCGGGAATATCAATAACAAAGTTGTTTCTAGAATCTTTTTTCAATTTAAAACGTCTATATCCATTTGCTTCCATTGTTAATGCGAAAAGACCTATTCCTTCAAGAGTTCTAAATTGACTATATACCAAATGTAATCCTTTATTGTCAGTATTAGTAATATTACCAAGCATATGTGAAAATTTCGGACTAAGTTCGTTTAGTTTTGGTTCGGTTAGATATGTTGCTTTCTTTTTATCCATCATGATAAGAGTTTTTTTAAGGTCTTCGAGATATATTTTTTTTGCGTCTTCTTTTTCCTCGGGTTCATCATTTCTTGAGTCTTCCTCTTTTTTAATTTTTTCGTCGTCTTTTTTTAGAAGTCCATCAATATCTTCTTCTGTTAATTCTTTATTGTCTTTTCCTGATGATAGTTTTATAATTTTGGGTCTTGGTATTTCTTCAGGAAAAGCAAAATTACATATAGCTCTTGATGCTACGCGATAACTTGAAGAAGCCTTTTTAAAAAGAACATTTGCTTGGTCATTAACAGGTTTTTTCTTTTCAGGACCTTTTTTCTCTCTACTTCTTTCTTCTTTTCTTATTTCATGATATAATGGAAACATATATGAGCTCATAGGAATAAACACCTTTGTAAAATAATTAGGGTCATCTTCTTCATACTTAGGCATAAGTTCTTCTTTATCATTTAAAAAGCTTGTTAGACCTATAATTCTCTTTTTAAACAAGTATTGATTTTTAATATCACCTTCGGTTGAGTTAATAAATTCAGAAATGAATTCATCCATTTTATCTGGGAGAGCTTTGGAACGTTCAATTTCTTTTTTATCAACTTTTATGTTTGCCTTTGATAAGTTTTTTATAATAGAGTTCATATATTTTACATTTGATAGAGGTGATTGTTCATCATGTTCTTTTTTCATGACACCTTTGTAAGTAACAAGACCAGGTGTGTTAACAAAACCGAATGGGTTTCTGGTTATATATAAGTTATTATTTCTTAGTTCCATATAGTCGATACTTTTATCACTATCAAGAGCTTTTCTAAGTTTATCAGCGCTTATTTTTCCACCTCCTTCAGCAGAAAGGGTGAATTTATATGTTATTATACATCCTCTGAGTATATTATAAATGACACCTATTTCATTTGGATAATTAATAATAGGTGTTCCTGAAAGTAAAATAATTCTACAGTTTTCAGCGTTCATTAGATATCTATACATGTTGATTGCTACAGGAAGTTCCTCTTTTTTGTATCCATTATAACTTGGTCCCATTTTATTAACTATTCTACCTATTAAATTATGAGCTTCATCTATGATTACAACTTTATTATCAAATGGATTTTTTGTATGATTGTTTGTCATAGTTGTATTCATATCCTTTTTTAAGTTAGGATTATTATAATTATAAAATATGAATTTAGAAACGATCATTTCATTTAGTTGGTATTCAAGACTTTTTTGTTCTTTTGCGTCAAGTGTATCATAATTAGGTTTTTTTGTTACATCTACCATCCATGCCCCTTTTTGTGTTTCAATAACAGATACGGGTAAATGAAGAACTTTTGAAAGTGTATCTATATGTTCTGGTTGTTTTACTGTATCTATGAATTCCCAATGTTGATTTTTTCTGTATATAGGGTTTCCACATTTTTTTAGTTCTTCAAAATAATTTGTTCTAAGTGAAGCAGGCATAAGAACAAATATTTTTCTATTTGTACCAATAGATTCACCCATAGCAACAGCAGATGTTTTTATTATTCCTTCAGCAATTCCGATAGATGTGCATGTTTTTCCTGATCCCAGTCCATGATATAAAAGAAGACCTCTATATGGTGTATATAGGTTGATATAATCTCTTACAATTTTTTGATGAGTAAACAGTTCAACATCTCCGTTTTTTTTATTTTTATCGGTTTTTTCATTAGTTAGTTCCTGTCTATATGGTTGAAAAATTTCATTTATAAAATTAATAAAAGCTTTTCTATTATTTAGCATATAACGGTCACGTTTAATAATAACAGGTTTTGTTTCTTGTGGTAATCTATCTTCAATAGTTACACCATCTAATTCTGTTGTTAATAATGGCTGTATAATAGGGTTTGTTGTATCTACAGTAGGAAATTTAGGTAATTCTTTTAATTGTTCAACTTTTTCTTCTTTTACTTCTTTTTCTTCTTTTTCTTCATCAACCGTAGCTTGAATATCACTGTCTTCTTTTTTGTCTTGTTTAGAAGATAATTTAACTAATGTCTTTTTCTTTTTTTTAGCAATAGTTTTTTTAACTTTGTTTTCTGTAGTTTCATTTTGTAATTCTTTAATGATTGGTTTTTTGTTTTCTACAATAGACCCGATACCTTTTAGTTTTTTAATAAAATCTTCACGATTAATATCATCAAGGTCCGTTTTATCTCTAATTGTAACCTCTTTTTTATTTTCAATATTATCTTTTTCAGTATCGGGTGCTATGTTTACAATATGAATTTGCTTTTGTTTTGGTTTCCTTTTTATTTTTAATTCGTTGAAATCATGTTGTTTAAGATCCATATATAATTTTATTATATTAAAATTATATATTTTGAAATTAAATATATACACCTCATAACATGTTATTATCTTTTATCTAACATTTCTATAAATTTCTCACATGATTGTTGTTCAGCCTTTTTTTTAATCTTATGTGTTGATTTCATTAGATATATAAAACATTCGCCGTGTTCTTCATAATATTCATGTATTTTATCAAATGTCTTAAATTTTGAAAAAGGTATAGCATCATTAATATCAACCTCATGAATAGCCTTTCCTAAACAAACATATACACCCATGTTATAACCAATTTCAATATCATGAGAAATTTCAATATAATGAGGTGTATTATATGGTTTACTAAACTCCTTTTGTATTATTACCTGAAGAATATTTTTATAATTATCATCATTTTGAATAAGACTTGTCCAATCAACATGTTTTTCGTATACATTTTCAATAAATTTTTGTGCGAATTGGAATCCAGGACCTGTAACAAACATATTTTGAAACAAACATTCTTCGTCGAATACTTCAACCTTATTCATGTCTAAAAAAAGAGCTCCCAAAAAAGATTCAAAAATACATCCTAATTTTTTATGATTTGTTCTTACACCCTTTTCTTCCGCGTTTTTTGATAGAACAATCCATTTATGAAGTCTCATTTCATATGCAATACGTCCAATCGATTCATTTTTAACCAATGCTATTTTCTTTTCAGTCATAAATCCCTCGTTTTCTTTAGGAAACCTTCTATATAAATAATATTTAGTTATACATTCAAGAACTCCATCTCCTAAAAACTCAAGACGTTCATTTGATTTACTTTTTAATGGAATACAATCGGCAGGTTGATCAAGAATAATAATATTATTTTTCATATTTTCAAGTTCAGGACGCTTTGTATAAGATCTATGTATAAATGCTCTCCTATATAATTCGATGTTATTTATCTTGGATGGAAGTCCATATCTATTTAATATACTTTGAATATCTGATTCTTTAATCTCTACATTCAAATTATTGTAGGGATTAAAAATAAGTTGACCGTCACATTTTTCAATATCATCGTCGTTAATCTTTATTTGTTCTGTCATATTTATAAGTATATTATAATTATGGTTTTAAACCATTTTGTAAATATTTTTTATTTAGTATTATATATAATGGTCCTTTTAAATGGAACAAAGAGAGCTCGTAATGTTCAATCCCTTGTGAATAGCACAGATCGTTGTGGTGGTGAACGCAAGAGAGGAATGCCCGCCTTTAGTATGTATTATCCCCGTGTCCCCAAGGGTGTTGCTTGTAGTCGCGCTGGCTGTTCTGCTAATCATACCGCATCATGTTACGCATCAGGTGTCTCACAAGTAAAGTATAGCCGTGGTTCCCGTGGTGGTACTCGTCTTGGTTAAATATCCAATAAGTAATACATAATACGGTGTTAATGTTGTAAATTAAATATTTAAAATTTGTAATAAATATTTAATATTTAATATGTGGATATATTAATATGTTTGAAAATTTTCAAGAGAGTTTATCGGGTATGGATAGTTATTATTATTTAACAATTGTTATATTGGTGATAATATTTTTATATATGATGTATGAATTGTTTTATGTAAGAGCTTACCATTTTTATCAAGATAGAATGACAGAAGGTTTTGTATCAAATATAAAAGAAGATGATAAAATTGCAAGAGTAGATCTGGGTGAAAAAGTTCTTGGAAATCTTAAAAAAGAGAATACAAAAATGGACGAATACATTCAAAAGGGATCTTATAAAGATACGTATGAAGATATTGTATATGAGCTTGAAGATTTAGCAGATAAGAACATAATAGGACTTATTTCTAACATGACAGAATTTAAAGGACACAAAGCTTACATGCTTATGAGACAGGTTAATGAGTTACATACATTTAAACAAGCGTTGGGTGGTGTTTTAACTAGTGTAACAGATACCCAACAATAAATTTCGGTTTATTTTAATAAATAAATAAAGTTTTAGACTTCATATCTATATAAATAAAATATCTGTATTATGTATTAAAATGGGAGATTTTTTGGATAGTGTATCACGCTGCCCACAACTTATTATATACCTTGGTTTAGCATTTATGAGTGTAGGAACATCATTTTTCTTTACAAATTCTTATTTCGTAAATACTAAAAATGGTGGTATAGCTTTGTCATCTAATTTATTTATGCATTTATTTCAAATATTTGTAATAGGAAGTATATTCTATTTTTTGTGTAAATATAATTATGAAACAGCTGGATGGGTTCTTCTTTTATTTCCAGTTATTATTACTATGTTGATTATTCTTATGGTATTTGGATTTCTTGGTGCTGGAGCGTTTATAAAAGAAGAAACTAAAAAGAAAGAATCTAAAGAAGAATCTAAAGAAGAAGAGGGATTTAAGGGACATGATGGAAATTTTGATACCAAGGAAGAAAGAGTTTAAGTATTTTAACAATTAAAATATTATAAATAAATATTATTCTTATTATTAATATAATATTTATGAGGAAATTTATTAAGGAAACTGCTCTTGAGGCGTTCCAACGAGTTATTTATGGTTTTGGATTTGGTGGAGGAATGACTATTGCTTTTGGTGTTGCTTCAAATTATGGAATAGAAAAACCAGAAAATAAAAAGAAATTTAAACAATAGGAAATGAAGGTTGCATAGCAATTCCACATACACCTGGGTCATTAGTGGAATCGCTTCGTTCAATAAGGATGTATCCATCGTCACCCCAGCTTGGACCCCAGCTATTTTTTACAATCCAATAAGGAGGTTCATTATGTGTTGTTCCACCTTCACCGTATCCTACAATAAGAACACCGTGGTCAAGATTTGTTCCACAAGCATCTCCAGTAAGAACACCACTTGTATAAAGTTGAAATTCTCGTGTATCTGCTTCAATTGCGATAGAAACAGGTCCATTTGAAACAGCATCCTTTAGGTTAACCTGATTATTAGCGGAAACGTCCATACACTCACTAATTGTAACAAGAGGGTTACATGTTTCACACTCTCCTCCGGATGCGGTATATGGATATGAGTCCTCGCTACACATTCCATAATCCATAGCATAATTAAAAGCTCCGTCCATGAGACCACCATAGCAACCGTGATTACCATAAGACTTTGAACAGTCAACAAGTTGTTGTTCAGATAGGCTAATAAGTTCATTTGATTGTATTGACCACGCACCTTCCATAGCACCCGTTGCACTAAATGACCAACATGAACCACATTGTCCTTGATCTTTTACAGATGTTACTGCGTTATGGCTACGCCAATCATATTCATTTGGAACTGTTAACCCTGAAGTTGGTTTATAAGTGTTACATTTTTTAGAAAATGGTCCTCCCATATGTTTTTTTGAACCAAATCCATTAAATTTGATGAACTCATCGACATTCATGTCAGTAAATTTCGTGACACCTAATTTGTATGGAAGTCCTTTTTCGTTATGTGCGATTGCGTATTCAATATTATCGCGGAATAAATTAAATCTATTTTGGAATTCCTCAGCAGAATTATAATTTTTGTTGTGAATGTTAACAAACTCTTGAAAAAGAGACCAGTGGTCGTTTGTTTCATTTAGTTGAATAATACGAGCAGATGACATAAAAAGAGCAGAAAAGAAAATAACACATGTATAAAACATTATATGTCTTATTATCGTATTTTATTTAAATGGATTTATTTAATATATATCATGTTATTAGTTTAATACAGTTGTTTCAAATATAACAGCCGTAACAAGATACGGATCGCAATTAGAACTTGGTCGTCTATCTTCAAAATATCCCTTTTCATTATTAATAGTTTCATTTCCAATTCTAACAGAAGCACCTCTATTCGCAATACCAATAGAAAATATATCATAAGATGCTGTTTCATGTTTTCCTGTCATACGAAGTTTATTATCTGAACCATAAACCGACATGTGTTTTTCATGTGAGGTTGAAAGTTTTTTTATTGCTTCATTAATATATTCAATACCTTTTTTATAAGTTTCCTTATTGCCTTCTCTCATTAATTTGGTACTGTAATTGGTATGACATCCAGAACCGTTCCAATTTCCCTTAAGTGGTTTTGGGTCAAAGCATATAGAATAGTTAAATGATTCAGCTATTTTTTTAAGAAGATATCTTGCCATCCAAAGATGGTCACCTGATTCTATTCCAAGACATGGTCCAATTTGGAATTCCCATTGTCCTGGAGCTACCTCCGCATTAATTCCAGATATATTGATTCCAACATCTATACACATTCTCATATGTGTTTCAGCAACTATACGCCCAAATGCGTTATCTGAACCAACAGAACAATAGTATTGACCCTGTTTTTCAGCACCTAAGTATCCTAATGGAAAACGACTATTATCAAACGCATTTTTTTCTGACATAATAAAATATTCTTGTTCTATACCGTACCAGGGTTTAGCTTCTAATTGTTTATTAAAAATATTATTAGCCCAAGCTCTTTTATTAGTTATATGAGGAGTTCCATCAACATTATAAGTATCACACATTACAAATATGTGATCTTGATTAAATAAATATGGTATATAATTATTAGACGACGAATGGAATAATGTTTGTGGTATAATAATTACCTCTGAATCATTACCAAATGCTTGATTTGTTGAGCTTCCGTCGTAATTCCATGATGGTATATCATTTATTGATTCAATATTTTGTTTTAAAACACGTGTTTTAGAACGAAGTTCTTGATTACCCCCAATCCATACATATTCTACGGTGTATATCTTGTTCATATATATATAGTAATTCGGTGTATTAAAGTATCTTTTAATGTTTAATAAAATAAACATTAAATGAAATGTTAAATTAGTAAAAATTCAATAATAATCTATTTCCCGTTCCAATTATAATCCATAGCATTACTATTGTTTGATTTTGCAAGACCAGAATTATGTAATTTATCAAGATCTGTAAGAATACCAATACGTTGATTCATCGGGTCAAATCCAGGATAACTGTTTGTATTGTATGGAGGATCATTTCTTGACGCGTCAATAAGTTTGCTTGTTTTTTCATTAGATAGAACGGGTGGTATTCCGTTGTGTGGGTCTGTTGGACTGGGACGCATTCGATACATGCTATTTCCCTGAGGGTCATACATTTTCTGTAAATAAAGAACAGGACATACAATATCGTTCTTTTTTTGCCATTCTAAAAATTCAACATATTCTTCAAGGTTTCTAAACTCTATTGGATTAACTCCAGGTACTTCAGCCTTTTTTGAATTATATAAATAAAGTTTTGCACCTACTTGAACAAGAAGGTCAGGACAATCACTTTGATTTGTAAGTGCTTCTTTAAATGATGAACACGGTCGTGTTGATACAATATATAACCCTAAAATAAAAACAAAGATATATAGCATGGTTTTGTAGGTAAGTTTCATAATAATATATAATATAGATATAAAATATACATGGTGCGTATAATTAATGTAGAACCAGACGATCAAGATAATAAAGAATTCTTAAGAGATTCTATTGGAAAACGACCTATTGTTGCAGCATTTCATATGCCTGGTTGTATGTATTGTGAATTATTAAAAGAACCATGGAAACAATTTACCAATATGTTAGAACAAAAATACATTAATGATGAAACTATTATTGCGTTTGTTCATAAGGATGTTGCTGATGTTGTATCAAGTAAAGTAAAAGGTAGTATGTTTATTCAGGGTTACCCTACTATTATGGGTATTAAAAAAGGGGGTAACTTTAAGGAGTTTAAGAAAGAACGAACATCAAACAATTTATTGAGATTTTATAATAGTATATGTGGTGGTAATAAAAATATAAAAAAGAATAATATAAGTAAAAAGAGAAATATGATGAAAGGTGGAACAACTAAGTTTGATGACAATATTTTCAATAAATTTAAAGAACAAATAACTATACTTAATACTAATAGTGGAAAAAATAATACATTAAATGTTTCGCCAAATACACGTAAACGAAAGAGGTCACAAAATTCAATAAGAAAATCAAAAGAACGAAAAACAAAAAGACAAAGAAGTAATAGTATTGGTGGTTCTCGTAAAAGAAGTAATAATAAAAGTGATGTATCAACTATTTCAAATGGTGAGATAGAAAGACAATTAATGGAAGAGAAAATAAGAAACCAAATGTTATTAAAAATGTTTTTAGATAAAAAAGAATATCACGAAATTGAAAATGCAAAGAGAGGTTTATTAATGCTTAGAGATGATGTAATGTCTCTACCACCAAATATCATTCGTATACCAGAACATAAATTAATTGTAAGTCCTTTATCGAGTCCTTCTATATCTGATAGTAAACAAACAAGTAACAAAAGTAACAAAAGTAACAAAAGTAACAAAAGTAACAAAAGTAACAAAAGTAACAAACGTAAAAATGAAAACCCAATAAATAATACAAGTCGTAAAAAACAACGCACAAAGTAAAGTATAAATAAAAAGTAAATGGAATTGATTTAATGATATTTTATTTATTATAACAAAAATGAATAATAAACAAAATATTGGATTGAGACGAAATACAATAGATAAGTATTATACTTCTCAAAATGCTGTAAACTTTTGTATGGACCTATTAAAAGATAAAACAAGTATATGTGATGAAGATCTTATAATAGAACCAAGTGCTGGAAATGGAGCGTTTGCTGAACGTATAAATGAAATGTGCAGTAATGTATTATTTTACGATATTGAACCAGAAAAAAATTTTATAATTAAACAGGATTATTTAAAGTTAGAAATACCTGACAAAAACAAATTAGATTATAATAGAGTATTTGTTATAGGTAATCCACCGTTTGGTAGACAGTCATCTCTTGCTATAAAATTTATTAAAAAGTCGTGTGAATACTGTGATGTGTTGGGTTTTATTCTTCCGTTGAGTTTTAAGAAAGATAGTTTGAAAAATAAATTTCCACTTAATTATCATCTTATTCTTGAAGAAGACCTTAAAGAGAACTCTTTTATAGTTGATGGTTTGCCACATGATGTTCCATGTGTATTTCAAGTATGGGAGAGGAGGGATGAGTTTCGAATTGTCAACGAAAAAGTTATTCCTAATGGATATAAATTTGTTAAGAAAACGCATGAACCTACTCCGCATATATCATTTAGACGTGTTGGGGTTAATGCTGGTAAAATAACTAAGGATATTGATAACAAAAGTGAACAATCACATTACTTCATAATGTTTGATAGTGTAGAAATGTTAGACGATAAAATGTATAAAAAATTATGTTGTTTAAAATATGAAAATTGTGATAATACGGTTGGTCCAAGGTCAATATCAAAACAAGAGTTAATTAGAGAGTTTAATTTTTTTATGAATCAGTTATAAATATTGTATTGAAATAAAAAAGTTGTATATTATATGGAGACTCGAAAGAACCGATGTCAGTCATCAAAAAAACTATATAATAAATCAAAACGTAAAGGAAATACAAGAAAACGTTATAAACCACGAGAAACGCATCATATACAAGTTTCTTCTATTCATAAAATATATTATTATGAGTTTGGAAATCCAAATGGAGAACCAGTATTTATAATTCATGGAGGACCGGGAGATTACAGTCGGTTTGAAAACGTTGAATTATTTAATCGTAGGAAATATAAAATAATTTTTATAGACCAACGAGGGTGTGGTCGTAGTAAGCCATTTTGTGAAATTAAGGAGAATACAACGAATGATCTTGTTGAAGATATAGAGAAGGTAAGGATAGCTTCGGGTTTAGGTCATAGAAAGATTCAACTATTTGGTGTTAGTTGGGGAACATTTTTATCTCTTAGTTATGCTATTAAATACCCGAAAAATGTATCAAGAGTTGTTCTTAGATCTGTTTTTTTATGTACAAAACAAGAATATATGGATGTTGAAGGAGGTGAATTTGTAAAAAAAATGTTTCCAGACGTGTATGATGAATATATAAAAGATGCAAAAAACCCCAATAATGCTACACAAGAATATTTTGACAAGATAGTTAAATATAATAATAAAACAGGGTTTAAATATTTGAAGAAGATAAGTGATTATGAAAATATCTTGATGTCTCTTTATCCCAATAAGCTTGGTCTTCCTAGAAAGTTGGGTGAAAAGGATCTTTGTTTGGCAAGATTGGAAGATCATTATTTTAGAAATAGATGTTTTACACGAGATATTATGTCTAAGATAGATAAGATACGTGATATTCCTATGACGATTGTTCATGGAAGATATGATGCGGTTACTCCTGCTTATTATGCTTATAAGCTTCATAAGGCGTTACCTAATTCAAAAATACATTTTACTGTTGCTGGTCATTTAATGAAAGATAAAGGTAATTATAACAAATTAAAAAAAATATTTGGAGGTATTTAATGAATTAAAATTGAATATAATTGAATTTAATAAATTCAATTATAGATATATTATGCTTTTAGATATTGAATCTTTTGGAATATCAAAAGAAATGATAATGGCTAATACAGAATTATTTCAAAATTATTTACAAGGTCCTTTTGCTTTATATGCTGGTTGGATACTTATGCATTATTTAGCAGCACATGCGTATTCAACATATTGTGTTAATTGGAGTTGGTATGGATTTTTGAGTTCACCATTTATTACATCAACACCTATATGTAGAGGTTTATCATGGGTGATTTATGAAGGTTCAAATACAATTTCACATGTTTGGGTATTAATAGGAACAACAATTTCTGTTTACTTTGTAAAAAAAAGAGAATAATAATTGATTATGTAAAAAAAAATATTATCATGTATATTTATTATTATGAGTATTATAAGTGATTTAGATATGAGTATATTTGAAGATAATAATGAATATAATTATATGGAACCCTTTAATAGTTTGTACACTATAAAGGAAACTGAAAATGAGAATGAAGTTGATAATGAAAATGATTCGGTTGAAGATATGGATAAAGCATTAAATAAAAACATAGGTATGATAAAATCTCTTTCTTTTGATAATAGGACATGTATAATATGTCTTTCTGAAAATAATGATGAAACAAACAAAGAAGCTATAGTTATAAATCACGTTTGTAAAAGTTGTAGTTATTACGTTCATGATTCATGTTTTTCAAATTGGTATGAAAAACACAATAAATGTATTATATGTCGCGAGAAGATAGATATGGCATATGATAGTGAAAGTAATAATATGGATAATATTAGTCCCAGAACATTTAACCGATTATTAAATATTATAAATTCAGGAGATATAGATATAGTTGGTGTGATTAGTCATGAACATGTTGTGAATAGTGGTTTTATACCACATACAATATATAACTGTAGATATTTAATAATAAATGTTATTTATATCACAACATTAACAAGTTTTTTTTACATTATGATTATGGGACTGATTTCTATTGATGAAACACCAGGTTCTATATAAATAATAAGAAAATATTAAAAATAATAAAATAATATATTTTTAAATTAATTATTTTTTCACACTAAAGAAGTTTGTTATATTTCTATTTTTATTTTTTACATTATCTATTTCATTTAAATATTTATCAAATAATAATTTTTTTATTTCAGCATTACGTATTTTTTCTTCCTTTTCTTCAAATTTTGAAGGTGTTAATAGTTTTCTATGTTTGTCAAGATTAGCTTTAAAATCTCTAACTTTTGATCTTTTAGATTTAAATTCTGGTATTTGTTCCAATACAAGAGCAAATAATTGTTGAACAGGTTTCATAATTTGGTTGGTTATATAAAATGAATAATCTGGTGTAAGTTTATTCTCATTAATGTAGCTGGGTGTTTCTATTCTATCTCCCTGGAGTGCTTTTTTTTCACGTGTTTGAACATAAACGAATGGAATACGATCACCAGGAGAAGGTTTATTTCCAGGGTCTCTTTTACCTATTCTGTCGGCTAAAACTTTATGTGCGATTTGATTTGGATTTTTATAATTGGAACGAAGAGATTTGGTAATAATAAGTTTGTCCATGGAGCACTTACCATCTAACATGTTTTGTAAATTTTGTTTTAAGAAGTTGATTGCGAGTGTAATATTTTTTTCTTTCATCAAAATGTCTATAATACCACCATAAACATCTTTTACGATAGGAGCGTTATCTCTTCTTTTAAGAACAATTCCCATACTTTTTTGATGACATACTTCAGGGTCTTCTTCATATAGCATACCTACATAACGTTTTTTAGATAATAAACAGAATGGCATAAATGTTTTTTCATATTCCAAATCATGTGGTTTTTTTAGAAACTTGGAAGCAAGAGCACCTGCTTGTTGTGCTAATTCAATTGTTATTTCGAGAGCCTTTTTACCTACTATTTTTTCTCCGGTGTCTTTATCTTCAAGATTAAATGTGAAGAAGACAGAATCTGTGTCACCATATGTATATTCGGCTCGAGACCTAACTACACCATAATTTTTAGTAGGACACAATCTGTCTCCATAAACTTCTTCGATCATTCTTTTTGCGTATGTTAACAAAAGACGACCTGTTGCGGTTGTGCTTGCTGCTACATCTTTTTCATAGAATGTGCTTGTTTTTGCTCCACATTGTCCATACAGAGAATTTGCTGTTACTTTATAAGACAATTGTCTTTTATCCAAAATATTTTTCATAAAGTCATCATTTGAATTTTTCATTTTTTTCTTTGTATCTTTTCTTGCTTTCAATAGTTCTTCCAGAATACTTGGCATGATTGATTTTCGTCCATCTTTTCTCATAGCCCATCGACATACCTTGGTTCCAGATTTTATTTTATCTTTAGCCTTTTCAACGTCCCAAATGTAAGTATCGTAAGTAATATTTACATATTCATAATCATCAAGATTATCATATTTGAAAGAACCATCATCATTTTGTTCTCCAACAGCATCAAGTAGTTTTCCCTTTAAATCAAATGTTTTTGTCCATACCTTACTATCGTGTGATAAATTTTCACTAATCATAGATGATGGATATAGAGAAGCATAATCTACACATGCTACTGGTTTGTCAAGATATAGGTCGCATTTTGGGTCAAGAACAATAGCACCATCATAACCATCCCATGTTGCTCCAGGTCGTGGAGGACCAGAAATTACTTTTTCTACAACAGGCATAAGAGTTCCTTTTTTCCTACATTTTTTAGCTATAAAACTGGTAAGTTTTATTCCTTGACCACGTAATACAAGGAAGCTCATGGGAACACTACAAATTGAAGCCATTTCTACGAAACCAGTTATGACATCAATCTTGTTAATAAGATGATGAACTAAGTTACAATCCTGAATACAATATTTAGCTACAATAGCACGTTCATCGGGTCCCATATTTGAAAGACGAAATATATCTTGTGGAGTTACATCATCTTTTGCTAATCCCCATCTTACACTTTTATTCATATTAAGATTTTCCACAGTTCCAATTACAAAGTAATCATCATTTATGTTGGTTACTTCAAATTTCGCACCATCTTTATAATAATCTGTGCTATGACTTGATTCTTCAAAATGAACAAAGCTTCCAACAGCTAATCCTTTTTTATTTTTGCTATAAATAATTGTTTTTCCATCATTTATATCTATTGTTTTAACTTTATCTCCTATATATTGACCTGCTACATAGTCAAGTTTATATGAAGGTAAATTAAAATCTCTACGAAAATAGTTGTATAAATCTATTTGCATACGACCATTCATTTTTATATAACGTAAATCATGTTCTCCACTTGCGATTACAATTTTGCTTGCTTCTATATCCTTACTTCCGTCGCGGTTTACGTTGATACATATTTCTGGTTCTCCATTATCTGCTACAACATCAATACGATTTCTTGATAGTTTTAAAAATTCATCAACCGTATTTAATTCTTTAGCACGTTCAAACATGAAACCATAATCAAAACCAAATATGTTATAACCTATTATAATATCCGGGTCTTCGCGTTGAATAATTTTAGTCCATGCGAGTAGAACTTCTTTTTCAGTAGGATAAGATTCGATTTCAGCGTTTTCTACATTTTTCAATTTACTACATGTATCTAAAACTATGCAGTGATTTAGATAAGGTTCACTTTTACCATATTTTAGAAATGTAGAACCAATAAACGTTACTTTATCACCAGCTAATGGAGGAAAGTGAATCATAAGAGATGTATCAAGTTCGTTAATTTTTTCATCGTAAGAATATTCTGTGCTGCGAAGGAGATCAAATATTGTTGAGTTTTTTGTTTTTTTCCCTCTTTTACCGCCCTTTCCAAATGTAGTTCCATATGTTTCTTCAGATTCTAATTCTTCTGGTGTTTTCATGAATGACATAATTGATTTTATTTCCGCAATATTTGTGGCTTTCATACTTGGAGATGAACGAAACCACTTTTCTATACGTGCAATTATAATTTCTTTTGTAATTTTCTTTTTAGTATAAACTTTATCTATATCATTATGTTCAATACCGTTAATACTAAATGCGGCATAAATACATTCTTTAAGAAGTGACATCATTTCTTCGTCATCTTCAAGTTCATCAAGTTGAACTTTTGTAATATCGATTATATTAGTAGCAAGTTTTTTATATGATTTCACCGGAACAGGGAAATCACCGTGGCTACTACTTGCCTCAATATCAAAACTACATATATTATAAGGAACCATCGTCTCTTTTTCGTTAAGTGGTATTATATTTTTAAATCCGGTGCGAATTTCATATTTACATGTAGTATATTTTACAGGTTCTTTTGTATAATTTTCAAGTTCAATCCATCCACTTGGACTAATTTCTTGAATATGAAAATATCTAAGAAGAGGTGGGATGTTTGATTCATAAATTTTAGTTTTTGTATTTTTAAAAATGAAACCATTTCGTTTGAGACGTCCATCTTCAAACCAAAGATATTTTGCTTTATTAAGTGCTATTGTTGTTGTAAATGAAATATATATAAAATTGTGAAGTTTTTCATCGTCAAAACCATATAACTTTTTACGTTTTACAAGTTTACAGTCTTTAATGTTATCTTTATAATAAGGACCAACTGCGTTTTTCATTTCTTCAAGAAATTGACGTTTTTCATGTTCTCCCCATGAATCACCAACCTTTACGAAGAAGAATGGTTTAAAGTTTTCTACAAATACACAATATGTTTTTCCTTGTTCGTCTATTCCAAACATTTGCATTTCAAATAATCTCTTGTCAGAAGCATTCTTTGCTCCTTTTTTATAATCTTCGTCATCTGATTCGCTTCCACTTGAAGATTGACCAGGAGACTTATTATATACGTTGAAGTCGAATAATTTGAAAGTTAATTTCATTTTATATTGATGTTTACTGATAACTAATAATGTTTATTATGTTTCAATTTTGTTTATTTTAGACTGTGATTAATTTTTCGATTTAATTTTACATGCTTTTGCTACTTTTTTTATTATATTTTCGCACGCAATTGAATTTGAAATGGTAATATGTCCTAATTTTCTATTTGGTTTTGTTTCTTTTTTTCCATAAATATGAACATGTAAATTATCATAATTAGATGAAAATAATTCAATTATTTCGGGGCTATTATAGTTTGCTATACCGTAACAACCTTCTTCACCAATTATGTTATACATTAAACACGAACCCGATAATAATTTATCCATTCCAGTTTTAGATAATGGCAATCCCAATATTCCACGGATATGTTGTTCAAATTGTGATGCGTTACTGGATTCTATTGTAAGATGACCACTATTATGTGGTCTGGGTGCTATTTCATTAACTAAAATACCATGATTCGTTTGAAACATTTCAACAGCCATTACACCAACATATTCAAACAACGTTACTATTTTTTTTGCTATTTCAATAGAATTTTTCTCCATATCGACTGATAATATTGCTGGTGATTTTGCACATACTAATTGATTTGAATTATAATTGAATATCATTTCTATCGGACGATATGTTTTGATATCTCCTTTAGGATTTCTTGCCAAAACTATAGATATCTCTTTTTGTATTTTTACATATTCTTCTATTATACATTCACCATCTGTTAGTTCATTAAGATCATCTTTTTCTGTTATTTTATGAACTCCAAAACCATCGTATCCACCGGTTGTTTTTTTCCATATACAAGGTAATTTAATAGAATTATTATCGATAGAATTTTTTATTTCGTCAATAGAATTAAATTTCATAAAATGACATGTTGGTATATTATGTTTTTCAAGAAATTGTTTTTGAGTATATTTATTCTGTATTGTTTCAAGAACATGTGGACGTGGATAAACTGTTATTCCTTCTTTTTCAAGGTCAAATAATGCGCGAACACATATATGTTCAAGTTCATATGTAATTATATCACATTCTCTTCCAAATTCCATTAATTTATCATAATCCATAAATTCACCAACATGAAATGATGAACACATGTTTTTACATATAGAATCCTCTGATTTATCATAAATTTTTGTTGTTATACTAAGAGTAGAACAATACTGAATAAGCATTTTTCCAAGTTGTCCTCCACCTATTATTCCAACAGTCTTATCCATAATATTAAATTATTTTTACCTTTATTATTTATTTTATTAAACAATTCATTATTTTAATAAAATAAGATAGTCTAATATATAAACTATGTTAATTAAAAGCGTTATCTATATGTCTGGTATAGCAGTTTTTATAAGGGGATATATTCATATGATAAATCCAATTGGTAGGGAGTCAAAAAGCTCAATTGAAAAATTTAGATTGATGAAAACCAAAAATAAAATAAATACCTCAGTAGATAAACGTTATTATTCTACTTTTATTGAAAAATCTGTTAACCCAAAAGATGTGAGAAGTATGATATATAAAGATATTACAAAAAAATATAAATATCTTACATATCCTAACGCAAAACGTGTATTACATAAACATACGAATATGTTAGATTTATATGGTGATAATGTTGAGAATATGAATGTTGAACATGTATTTCCACAATATGCTTTTAAGAATGATAGTAGAAAAAAAGAAATGAAATCAGATGTTCATAACCTTTTTTTATGTAACAGCAAGTTAAATACATATAGAAGTAACTTTAAATATGTGAAACCAAGTGAGTATTTAAAATTTTCAAATGATTCTACGTGTCATGTATTAGACACAAAAGGAAATAAAATTACATCAAGTGAAGAAATATTTAGTCATGCGGGATATTTAATGGCTATAAATAATAAACGAAAAGTATTTGTCCCCACAAATTATTCAAGAGGAAAAATAGCACGTGCTATAGCATATTTTTCAATTAAGTATAGTTATGTAGATAAAATAAATGAAATAATTGATTTGAAAACACTTATTGAATGGAATTTAAAAGATCCGGTTGATAATGAGGAATATTTAAAAAACATAATTTGTTATATGTATCAAGGGAATTTAAACCCCTTTATAATGGATCCAGATCTTTTATATTTGAGTTTTATGGATAAAGTTAATATAGAAGAACAAGTATTATATGAAAGACAGAGTAAGAAAATAGACTCACTTTATGCTATTGATTATTTACTTGATGAAATAAATTCACAAAGAAGTGATATTAATAAATTACTTAGAATAATAAAAAATAAGTAAATTCAAATACTTTCTTCACTATCGCTGTCTTCATCGTCACTTTCTTGTATATTATAATTCGTTGATTGTAATTCTATTTCTTCATTATCTATATCTGTATCATCATCTTGTTCTTCTGTTTGTTGTGTAAAATCATCAATAGATATGTTTGAAAAAATATTGTTTTGTATGTTATCGTTATTATTTAATGGTGAAATAGGAGAATTATGATTTAAACTTCCCATAGAAAATTGTTCAACAGGAAATGGTGTGGTTGAAATATCTCTTGGTATAATTGATTGTGAATGGTTTGTTGGTCGAATTACTTCTACATTTATATTATCTATAGTGGCGTTTGTTCTTTCAATAATAGGACGAAGACTATTAATTTGTCTTGAAACAATTGAACCAATTAAATTAACAGCATCATTATTATTATTTTCGTTATTTGTATCAAAAGTAATACCTTCGTTGTCATATATATTTGTAAGTGAATTTACAAGAGACGACATTCCATCTGTAATGTTAATTAAATTATTTATATTTTCGGTTTCATTATTAGTTGTTACTTCTCCTGTTTCTGTGTTTATGGTAGTTGTTTGTGTCATATTAACTGTTCTTTCGTTTGGGATATTATATGATATATTGGTATTATTATTTACATGATTATTAGATATTACACTTTCATTATTATTTAAATTAAATTGTGTAGGAGTATTTGTTTGTGTTCCTGATTCTATGTCATTATTTGTTTCAATATTTGGTTGAGTATTTGTTTCAATATTTGTTTCAATATTTGTTTCAATATTTGGATCAAAATTTGGAGAATCCAACGTGTCTCTTGTATAGTTACGAATATCATAACGACAAAGAGGACAACGAACATTTTGTCCAAACCAAATATTAAGGTCTTCACCTGAATATATATGACCACAATAGCGTATTCTTGTTACAATATCGTCACTTTCAAATTGTATTAATGATATTGGACATCGGTTGTTACTTGGATTTTGAATACTTGAAAAAGGGATTATTTCTGTTGCATTTCTTATTTGACTTTGCGTTGGTATAACAGGGACAGGTCTTAAGAATTCTGTGGCTACTTCTGGGTTATTTAAAATATCAAAATTAAATGTAAATCTATTTGAGTCAAAATCACCAAATAAAGAGCTTTCTGTAAATGGCATACGAAGTGATTCTGTTCTATTTCTTATTTCATTATTATTTTCATAAAAATTAGATAAATTTCTTGTAAAAATTCTTTCGCGCGGGGATTGGATTGTATTCATACGGGGAAATGGAAATTGCGTACTTTGAGATGTATTAACTATATTTTCAAACACATTTGATGGTTGACTATTATTTTGACTATTATTTTCATTTATTGGTTCAGTATTTATTGGTTCAGTATTTATTGGTTCACTATTTGTTGGTTCAGTATTTATTGGTTCAGTATTTATTGGTTCAGTATTTGTTTCGGTATTATCTCTGGTAGGTATAATATGTCTAATAGGTGTATTTTCAGTATTATCTATATAGTTATTGTAAATTGAAGATAACGAAGATCGTTGTGAATGTATATTGGAATTATATGGATTATTTCTTGGTCTTTGAAAATTTAATGAATTATTTGAATTATTACCAAAATAATAACGATTATTGTTATTTCTTCCATGTGCGTGACTTGGTGTAGAGAATATATGTCTATGATTTTGTGTGTTTCTTTGTGAAGTTTCACGATTTTGTGTTTGGACATTTCTTCTTGGTAATTCTGTTCTTCTTGTATTTCTTGAACGTCTCACGCTGACATCACCGTGTGTTGATAATAAGTTTCTCAATATTTGGTCGTTTCTTTCCATTCTTTCAATAAATAATAACATTACTGAATTTGAAAATCGAATATTCTCCACATAAATATCGATTAAATCATCTGTTATTTCATCACTCATGTTATATATAATATTTGAAAATGTTTAAATTATTTAAATGTGTTGACATTTTAAATAATATTATTTCTGGTTTTATAAGTTTTTTATATACCTTTTTTATATACCTTTTTTATAAATAATTTAAACATACTACACCATATTTTTATATCATGAAATCTTCGTTTATAAAAGAAATTTATAAAGATAAAGGACTTACGGGTCTTCAAAACTTAGGAAATACTTGTTACTTAAATAGCATTATACAATCTCTTAGTCATACATATGAATTACATGATTTTTTTGAAGATAAAACTTGGGCAAAGAAGGTAAAAAATAATTTTAATACTCTTTTGTTAGTAGAATTTGATAAATTGCTTAAACTTATGTGGACACAGAATTGTGTAATAGCTCCTAAGGGTTTTGTATCATTTGTTCAAAAACTTGCTAAAAAGAATAATAATGTTAATTTTTCTGGTTGGGATCAAAATGACGCATCCGAGTTTTTAATTTTTTTATTAGATGGATTTCATCAAGCACTCACAAGGAAAGTTAATATTTCTATAAATGGAAAGGTTGAAAATGAAACAGATAAGATAGCACTTAAATGTTGCTCACGATTTAAAGACATTATACAAAATGATTATAGCGAAATGGTCGATATTTTTTATGGAATGCAAGCAACCATTATATATGATAGAAATGGAGATGGGAGGCGTATCGTTAAAGGGGAAGCAAGAAGTATAGCTTCTGAACCTTTTTTTGTTCTTAGTGTTCCTGTTTCACCTAAAGCTGATACCATTTATAAGTGTCTTGACATACATACAGAAGCAGAATTATTAGAAGGTGATAATCAATGGTTTAATGAAAATTTGGGAGATAAAGGAGGAAAACAAGATGCTGTAAAGCAGTTATCATTTTGGTCATTACCAAAAGTTCTTATTATTGATATGAAAAGATATAGTTATAGTGGAAATAAAAATCAAAAATTAATTGACTTTCCTTTAGATGGACTTGATATGAGACCGTATGTAATTGGTTACGAAAAGAGTAAATATATTTATGACTGTTATGCTGTTTGTAACCATAGTGGAAACATGGGTGGTGGTCACTATACAGCGTACACACGAAATGCAAATGGAAAGTGGTATCATTTTAACGATAATATGGTTAAAGAAATTCGAACAAGCACTGTAGTTTCTCCCAAAGCCTATTGTTTATTTTATAGATTGCGTTCTTAAAAATGTTTATATATTATAAGTAACCATGCCAAAAAAATCAAAAAAGAATATTAAAAATACAAATAATAAAAAAGGGTGTTATAATTTTAAAAAAAGCTTTAACGCAGGAAATAGAATTAAAGGAAAACGTAGTAGTAAGAAATTAAGAAAAAAAATACATAAGTCTAGAAAATATGGTTCGGGACCAGGATTTGATGATATTGGGGATTTATCGTTTGATGATGTGTATAACGAGACATATACAGAAGAACAAGAAAGAAGAAAGAAAACACAAATAAGAAATGGATTAATATTGAAGTTCAGTAAACAAATAAACAACGACCACCCGAATTTGTCAAAAGAAAAAAAAGTAGAAATGCTTCGAAACTTGTTGGAGCAAAATGGAGTTGAAGGAGAAAAACAAAAAAAATATAATATCACTAATCGAGAGGAGAGTGATCTTATTCCTATGCCTATTGAAAGAAATAATCAACAAAAAATAAAACCTTATAGTATTTGGAGGTTCCCCCCTCAAAATAGTAAAGAGTTAAAGCAACCAAATATATTAAACGATACTATTTTGGGTGGTCCTAAAATTAATGATATGATGGGAGAACCATACTTAAACCAATATATTACTTCTCCATATTCCCCACCAAATAAAGACGATAAAGAGCTTTCTTTCAAACTTTTGTATGGGGATGATGATAGTGATCATGATAGTGATCATGATATTAAAAAACCACCTAAAAATCGTTCAAGAAAAAAAACTATAAAAAACACACACCGTAATAAATATAATTCTATACAAGGTGCTCCAAAAACCACAAGCATGATTGATCGTTTTTTTGGACCAAAGAAATTTCCTTCAATACAATTTTCAAATGGAAAAGAAAAAAAAGGATTTTCAATTAAATCAAACGAAGGTTCTTTATTAAAAAGTTCAAATTCTAAATCTAACGAATTGAAACCCAAGTCTAAAAAATCAACTTAAATTTTTAATTATATTTAACTCAATATAATTAAAGTAAATTACATATCTTATTTTAAAAGGTCGTTAGCAATAGGTTTTACGTTATATTGTTTAGCAACATCTTTTTCGGTGGGTCCAAACATTATACTATTTAATTTTGTGATAAATCCTTCACTTGATTCTTCTTCCAAATCTTCGCATGTATATGTGTTATTGGGATTTGCTCTAAAGTGACTTTGTGCGTATTCTTGGCGTGTTTCTGAAATTTTACTGTTAATGCTTTCTCTAACATGATAGTATAAGTCAACCTTATTTTGTTCTTTAAGGAATTGGCTTATGAATTGACTTCCACCAAGAGCACCAAGTTTAAATTCGTATATAGTATGATTTCCAGATGGGAATTGAATAGGTTCAGCCATAAGTGGTTTGTCATTTCCATTAAATAGTTCAAGTTTTGCGTGTTTCATACATCCTGCTATTGGGGTATAGAATACGATAGATGCAAGGTCATTTCGTGTTTTAGCAACAGATAATGTTAATGTAAATCCATCAACTTCATCATTTAAAGTTGTATCTTTTGTTAATCCTCCATGATAAAATGTATTAATATCTCCATCAAGCATATGTTTTGCGTTCACATGTTTACCATTAAGTTCGGTTCTCATAGATGAATTAATTTGTGCTTCTGTAGTTCCACTTGAAACAATGAGTGTTGAACCTGGTGCGATATTTGTTAGACCGTCTGTATCGGCAGCACCTTCATCTGTGTTGTATTTACCTATTGTTTGTTCTATTACTTGAATTTGACTAAGAGTTACAATACCATTTTGAATATCAGGTTTAATAGGGTTATTATTGGTAACACTTGAATGTATTCCTGGGAGATTTTCTGGGTGTGATGCTGCGGGGTCACCAGAACTAACCATTCCATCTAATTGTGAGCTATTATTCATGTCATAATCACTATTCATTACATGAGGTTTGAATGTTACTTTGATTTTCTTTACAGCAGTATCTTCTGGTATATTAAATGATGAGCTACCGTGGTTGAGAAGGTTATAACGTTTTAGGTATTTTTTATATAAAGGGTCACCGTCTTCACATATTCCATAATTATCTGAGTCGTTTGAAGTAATAATATTACTTGTATCTAATCCTTCAGGGAAATCATCAGTATGACTATGAGAGTAATTTCCATGAGAGTGTTCGTTTGAATTTTGTGTTGTGTTGGATGATTCATTTGATGTATTATTTTCATCTACTTTTTCTTTTAGGTCCTTAATTTCATTAATAAGATTTGTTTTTTCATCGCGTTTTTGTTGTTGATTAACTTCATTATATCTAAATATTCCAAAAATAAGAACACCGCCTAAACCTATTAGAGCAGCACCTGCTAGACCATTTACTATTCCTAAAATAATAAATACGGTAATCAATAATGTATAACCTATGAACAAAGTAAGAACATTTATCAATTGTTGGCTATCCATATTTTGCTGTTGTTGATGATAAAGTTTATTGTCTGTTGCCATTATTATATATTATTGTATATATAAAATTGCCTAATCTCTATTTTTTTCTTGTATTTTTTTTATTACTAATATTGTGTATATTTTTCTTTGTTTTTCTAACACTACTCTTTTCGTTGTTTCCTGTGACTTTATCCTTTTTATTTTCTTTTTTATTTTTATTTTTATTTTCTTTATAAGTTGGGTTCATTTGATTAAGTAAACTATCTAAAACACTACCACCCATCATTTCAGAATCAACTCCACCAGCTTTTTTTTCATCCAAATAAGTTTCAAATTGTTCAATTTTTTCATATCCACCTCTATAGTTCATTAAACCTATAGGAACAGCTAAATTTGGTTTATCATTAACTATATTGTTAATATTTATATTTTCTTTAAATATTCCTGAACCGGTCATGTATCCACCACTCATAACTTTATTATATTCGCTATTGTAAACAAAATCAATAGACATTCTCTTACATTATGGTGATAAATATTATTGAAATTATGAACTGTAAAATCTTTTAATTTCTATGTTAGATTTAGTTTCCCGTCTATTTTTTATATGGTTCATTAAGTTATTTGTTAATTTATCATCATTAAAATAAGATTTAATACTTTCCTCTATAAATTTATAACTAAGTGGTGTTTGTACATTTGTTGTTGCTATTTTAAGTTTACCATCACTTATTTCAATACTAGAATGTTTGGGATGGTTTCGTTTCATATACTCAACAATATTTTCTCCAAGTGTATTTTTTTTATTTCTTATTTCTTTTACCTTATCATTATAAGCTTTAGCTTGGTTATCGTATAAAACCCATGTTTTTATATGTTCCTCTAAATTCATTATATATTACGAATTATATAATAAATTGAATATGTTTTCTGTTGAATAGTAATTTAGCGACGACGTCTCATACTACGAATAAATTTTTTCATTTTACGTCCTGATTTTCCTGAAGATTTTTTAACACGTTTGGTGTAAGTTCTTTTAGCAGCTACGAGACCGAATGGAACGATTGCTGTAGCTATTGTTTCTAGTAGACCTCCTTTACGTTTACTTGTAAATTTTTTATTGCGTCTTCCTGCTTTTTGTGTTTTTGTTAATTTTCGGTTAAACTTACGAGTAGCCATATATTATATAAAAACATATTAATTAATTTTCCCTATAGATTTTGAACGAAGAAGTAATATAAAATTTCCTAAAATTATTAAGAATGATAATATTACAAATAATAATGAAATAAAAATGTAAGGCCATATTTCTATCATTATCATATCTATTATTGGGTAAAACATTTCTTTTATATTTTGTTTTACGTCTTCTCTTTTTAATACACCGATACATTCATTTATTATTTTTTCTTTTGTATTCTCCATATTTAGTATATATAATAATATTTTAGATTTTTAATGCGATTAAAGATATATAAAATAATATCCTCAAGAAACATGGACCAGAAAATAGATATTCCCAACGAAAAGTATGATTTTGATAAGATAACACTTAGTACACCGATTAGTGTTTATGGTGGTGCATATTTTACTAAAATAACAAATGAAGGAAATGATATTTTTATACAAACACCTATGTGTGGAACCAAAACAGGTGTTGTTAAATCTGGAAAAAGGATGTTTATAGATTTGTTATTTGATAAAACAGATGAAAAGATAGTAATATGGTTTGAAAATTTAGAAGAAAATGCTCGTTCTCTTATTTTTGATAAAAAAGATGATTGGTTTCAAGATACGATTGAAATGGATGATATAGAAAGTGCTTTTTCACCTTCGGTAAGATTATATAAATCAGGAAATTATTATTTGATACGTGTATTTTTAGATAATCCAAGAATGTATGGTGGGTCAAATAGTATTTCTATTTACGACGATAGAGAGAAAGAGCTTTCTATTGAGGATATTACAAGTGAATCAAAAATAATTTGTATTTTACAAATACATGGAATTAAATTTACAAGTAAAAGTTTTCAAATATATTCACAAGTAAAACAAGTTATGGTTATAAAAAATAATATATTTAATAAATGTTGTATTAAGACAGGTAGTTCAAACGAAATACAAGATAAACAATATTTAGAAAACAATTCAAATGACATACAACTAGATGATGTATATGATGTATCTTCAAATGAAAATGTAAATAATGAAGAATTAGAAGAATTAGAAGAATTAGAAGAAGAAAATGAAGAAAATAAAGAATCAAATGAAGAAAATATTATTATTGAAACACAAGAAAAATCTTTACTTCATGATATTGAAGAAAGTGAAGAAAGTAAAGATGACATTTTAAAAGATAATATTTTAAAAGAAGAATATGTTGAAAATAAAAAAATTATTAATGAACAAGAAAATATTAATCTTGAATTTGAGGATTTAACTCCTACAAATAACTCAAATAGTTTTAAAGAATTGGAAGAATTTGATATGGAATTAAATTTAGAACAAGGTGATAGTATAACATTAAGGAAATCAAATGATGTATATTATGACATGTATAAAAAAGTTAGAGAAAAGGCAAAAGAAGCTAGAAAAAGTGCTTTACAATGTTATATAGAATCGCAAAATATAAAAAATACACATAATTTAGTTTTATCTGATGATTCAAGTGATGACGAGTATGAAAAGCAATTATATTTAAATGAAGATAATGAAAATGTTAATGAAAATAATATAAATTAAGGAAATATTTAGTTTATTTGTTTAGGGAACATATAAAATATAAATGTTAAAGATGAATATATATGATTTTTGTAAAATTATTTTATCATACATTTTATATAAGATGGCAGGTTTAAAAAGCACGCTCAATAAAGTTATTTCTGGTATTACTGGCTTAGTTTCTATGAAGAAAAATACCACTAAGTTGGTTATTCTTCTTATAGTTGTGGGTATTGTTGTATATTTATATAATAATATGCAGCTCCCTAAGCTTGGTATGGCATCAGGACGTTCAAAAACAGAAACAAACACAGTTGTCGAACAAGGAGTAAAACCTATTCAAACTAGTCCCGAAGAACAATACACAAAGGTTCAAGGATTGGCTACTGACACACATGGTCTTGCTCCTAGCTGTAATGGTGGTGATAAGGTAAATCCTATGGATCTTCTTCCTAAGGATAAGAATAGCGAATGGGCAAAACTTAACCCTCATGGTTCAGGTGAGCTTGCTGATGTTAATCTTCTTAAATCCGGACATCACATTGGTGTTAATACTGTTAACAATACTATGCGTAACGCAAATCTTCAAATTCGTTCTGAACCCCCTAATCCTCAAGGACATGTTGGTCCGTGGAACCAAACAACTATGGAACCTGATCTTCAACGCAAAACACTTAATTAAATAAAAAGTTTTAGTTGTATTTTAGTTAATTAATATAATATCAATAATAAGTATGGGTATTGATATTTTAGGATATATTATTGTTACTATAGTTCTTATCTTATGTATTAAAATATATAGAGATTCAGATGCGTTTAATCTTAAATGTATTATATCTGATGTAGATGGTAATAAATATTGTGTTAGAGAACGTGCTAAGCTTGAAATGGCAGCAGATTTACTTGCAGAAGTAACTAAAAAAATGCAAGATTTAGTTAATTATATGGATGAACATCATGGAGATGAAGAAAGAGTAAAAAGATTATTAAAGAATTTTGATCCAAATAGTATAAGTGAGACTCTTCCAACAAGTAAGCTTACAGCTTATAGTGAGAATAAGGGTGAAAAAATAGCATTTTGTTTAAATAAGACAAAGGACGGTAATAAACTTATTGATATGGAGACACTTACATTTGTTGCTATACATGAATTATCTCATGTTATGTCTATTGATATAGGTCACGGTGATGAATTTTGGACGAACTTTAAATATTTACTTGAAAATGCTGAGAAAGCAGGTATATATAAAAATATAGATTATAATGAAACACCACATACATATTGTGGAATGGAAATAACAGACAACCCATATTTTGATTATTAGATATATTAGTGCTGCAATATAAGTGATATAACATTAATGATTAAGTTATCATTTTTAAATCATATAATATATATATAGATGACTATATATTATAAATTTCATCATTTAATAGCAGAAGATGATATAAAGAACATATATGCCTTTATTGGAAATGAAGAACCAGAAAAGTTGGGTCTTTTTGTAGATAAACCAGAAGGATACATTGAACGTGTTATATATGTGAATGAACTTATATATCCGGATGATACAATTGAAATAGTTAAGCGTAAATTAGTTAATCATATACCTGATTTAACGTATCCTGAATTGCATATGTTTTATATTAAAAAAACAAATATGACATACAGGGAATTTACAACAAAGTTTTTTAGTAAGAAAAGCAAATATCAAAGTAAACATTTAAAAATAATGATGAGTAATTTATTAAAAGAAGATGATAATCGAAGATATTTTGATAACATGTCTACTATAGGAGATATAGATTTTTCCAAATCATTTACAAAATATACAAGTGTTGATAAAATTAATGAAAATGAATTTATGAATTATATTGTTAATCCTTTTACTATTGAAGATGATACATTTTTACGCAATTTTAGTATAGGTAGAAATAATGGAGAACCCATTATAAATTATAGTATAATAGAGAATAATAATTTGTATTTTTGTGATGCTGAAACAATATTAAATAGTTTTACTGATATATCACCACTAAATATAATAAAATATTATTTTCCTCAATTGATTGATTATGATATAAAAAATTTAGATGAACTTAAATCAAGAAGAGATGGTATTAGTGAATCTGTTGTTTCAAAATATAAAGATGATTATATGAAAATAATTAAGAAATATCATGAATTTCAAAATTTATCTGTAAAAACAGACAAGATAAAAGAAGGAATCTTATTGGTAGAATTTGAGATATTAAATATTGATGGAAATTCTATACCATTTGATCTTATATTTAAAAATATTAATGCTACAAAAGATTATCCTATTGTAAAGACTGTTGTTAATAAAAATATGGAAAGATATATAAAACTTTATACTGAAAAAACAACTAAAAGTGGTATGAAAATACCATTATTAGATTCATCAACAATAATTAAAACAATTAAACTTATACCGAATAAACGAGGTGTATATGTTTATTCGAATATAAGTGAAGAAAATGATGATGTAAATGGGTCTATTATAATTGGTATTAATGATGAAGGTAATATATATGTGAAAATTATTTTTGAGCAACATATAACCAACGAAAAGTGTGAAGTTATTTTAAAAAGACATATTGATAAATTTATAGCTAATCAATCATCTTATTTTATTAAATTAGGTTACAAATCGCTTAAATTTGAAAAATTACTTGACGATAGTATTAAAATACTAAACATAAATTATAGATATCTTTATGTAACTAAGAAAAAGAAGTTTCAAATGGAAAATATGAAGAAATGTATGAATGGAATATTAGAGTATGATGATAAATTAACACAGCGACATCATAGTGAAAATATTTTTAAATTTCAAAATTTAAGAAGTTTAAATTTGAAAACGAATGTAACACTTGATATTAATTTTAAATTTGATGGTATTGAATATATAGTTAAAAATATTGATTCATTTAATTATTTTGATGTAATTATTCCAAATTATCTTAAAATAGCATCATCATTATTATTAGGGGACGTTAATAAAAGTGAACAAAAAAAAATATGTTTTGATACTTCTATTGTTGACGAAGAACAAGACAAAAAAGATATTGAAACTGATAAAATAATTATTGAAGAAGCTGACGACGAGGAAGAGTTACTTGATGATGATATGGAAGGTATTTTTTCATATAAAGATGATGGGGGGTTAGATGATATACTTGGTGATGATTATGATAATTCAGGTGATGAATCAGGTGATGATATTAACTTAGATGAACTTTCTCAAGTAAATGAAGATGAATCAGGTGATGATATTAACTTAGATGAACTTTCACAAGTAGATGAAGATGATGATGGTGAATCTGGTGATGAACTTGATATTAACTTAGATGAACTTTCTCAAGTAAACGAAGATGAAGAAGATAAAGAAGATGAAGAAGATGAAGAAGATGATGAAGATGAAGAAGATGATGAAGATGAAGAAGATGATGAAGATGATGAAGATGATGAAGTAAATTTATCAGATTTATCAGTTGTAAGTGATGAAGAATCTGGTGATGAAGTTGATAAAGAAAAAAGTGGAGGCGAAAGAAAACTATGGGTTAACAGAATTCAGGAAAGAGATGATATTTTTAAAGTTGATAAATTTAAATCTCCAACACAAACTTATTCAAAAACATGTCCATCTAATCAAAATAGACAACCTGTTATATTAACAAAGGATGAATGGTCAGAAATAAAGGATAATGAATCGCATCATCCTGTTAAAGATAAATATGAATTTAATGAAGAAACAAAAGATAAAAATAAATTTATTCCAGAAAAGGACAGATTTTCTGTTAAATTCCATAGTAAAACAGGCGATGAACATTATTATATATGCCCTAAATTTTGGTGTATAGATAAAAATAAACCAATTAATATATTAAATGACCTTGAGATGAAAGAAGAGAATGGAAGAAAGGTTTTAAAAAGAAATGAAAAGGGTGAAGTAATAGCAAAATCAGGTGTTTGTTCAAATATTCATGAATTTGGTGTTAAATATAGTCAAACAAAGGATAAAGATGGAGAACACATTATAGATAAAACAGGAACAAAATTAAAAGAAGGAGCATTTAATTATCCATCATTTAAAGATGATGATTATTGTCTTCCATGTTGTTTTAAATATTCAGATAAAAGACAGCCTACAAATTTTAATAAATCTCAAGAAAGAGCAAATACCTGCATGAAAAAGGCAGGAGTTGAAATAGATGAAAAAAAAGTAACAGATACTGATGTTATTTCAAAAGTTGGTGATATCGAAAAAGAAATAGATACAGAAAATGAACCGCAAAATAAAAAAAGTTTGAATATATCAAATCGTCTTATTTCTGTAATATTACAATCTGACAAATTCCCATTACCAGAAAATAGAGCAGGTTATCTAAATGTAGTATTACAAGAAATATTTTCCAGTGGAACTAAAAATATAAACTGTGATTCAAGTATAATTCCATTTAACTGTTTTTTAAGAATGGGTGTCGAGAAAAGTGAAAATCAATCATTTGTTTCAGCTATGGCATATATTCATTCAGTATTTAATAAGTCATTATATTTACATTCTTTAGTTGAATTTAAAAATTTGATAATAAAAAGTATTAATATTGATCATTACATAAAATTTCAAAATGGAAATCTTATATCTCTTTTTTATGATAAAGATAAATCGTTTGATACATATGATGATGATGTGAAAGTATCATTACTTTATACAAATATGATTAATTCTAAAAATGATAATATGAAAAAAATGTTATTTGACAGAATATATAATTCATATTTGACATTTAAAGATTATTTAAAAAATGATGATAATTTACTTGACCACACAATATTATGGGATTTAATGTGTCATGAAAATAAAGATATTTTTATAAATGGTATAAATCTTGTTATATTTGAAATATCATCCAAAGAAGATGAAAATTATATTAATATTCTTTGTCCATCTAATTATTATACAACAACTAAATTTGATGAAAAAAAGACAACTGTATTTTTAGTTAAGATTGACCAGAATTATGAACCTATAATGAATATAGAAAAACAGAGAAAAGCATCAAAACCAAGTATTAATTTTTTGAAGCATTCAAGTGTTAGTGGGAAGTTTAATATAAATAAGATACTAACAAAAGTTCACAGATATTACAACGAATGTTATCCTATACCAAGTATTCCTTCGTTGTATAATTATAAAGGTGATATAAATAAAGATGATTATACACTTCGTTTAAAGGATGACATATATAATTTTTTAAAGGATTCTGGTGATAAGTATAAGAATATAAAAATGGTATTAAATATCAATAGCAAGGTAGTTGGTTTGTATTGTGAAACTAAAGAAGGATTAAAAGGAGTTATACCGTGTTATCCAAGTTATTATGATATTGAAAATGAAAAAAGTATAGTTTTTTATAATGATAAAAGTATTTATTCGTCATATGAAAATACTATTATTTTTTTAAAAAATATACAAGATAATTCAAAAAAAAGAATAATTCTTTTGAAAAAAACAGAAAATGAAGATACATTTTTCTCTACAAGAAATGTTATAAAAGATGATAAGATTATAGGTGTTGTTACACCTTTAAACCATATAATTCAAATAAATCCGCCAATTTTGAAAAGGTCTATAGACAAAAAGAAATATCCATATGATGATACAAATATTATGTTTTTAAATAATGAAGATGAGTATATGGATGCTGTTGTTCTTGATATTATCGGTGAAGAAGATAAAAAAAGAAAAATATTTGTAAGAAAGTTAAAATTAGAGAATATATCATTAATGATGTTCCGTCATAAATTAAAAACAATATTAGAAGAGCCAAAATTAATAGAAGAAAAAAATAATTTAATTATGATAATTCGTGAAGAGGAAATGAGTTATAGTAAAAAGTTAAAAGAAATAGAAGATGTTTTGAAAAAAATAATCAAAGAAGGAGAAGATTATATACTTGTTGATAAGTTTAGTGATGAATATATGGAAACAATTAATATTGATGATATTCCCAACGATGTATTACAAGAAGATGGTGACATAATAAATATATCTAGAAAGAATTTGTTAACTGATAAGGAAAATATTTCAGGTTATTTTAAACGTATTTCTGATGAACTTATTAGATTTCCATCTTTAAGTAAATATATATTAGACCCAAAAGGATATATAGAATCAATAAATAGTGATTATAGTCAAACATCAAATGAAATTATATATCCTGAATCAATGATAACAAAACAAATGCTTTCAAATATTGAACGATGGAGTTCGTTAACACATCCTCATGAGATATCTTTTGATACCAAACAACCTATAAAAACACCTCGGTCTGTTATTCGTAAAGAAAGCGATGATTGGATAAATTCAAAAATTATAATTAATGGAGGATCTAATAAAAGTAAAATATTATTAAAACCACAACCTTCTATAAAAAATACTATGATTTTAAGGAAAAAAATTGGAGGAGTTAAAAAAACAAAAAGATTTGTTTTAACAAATAAAATATTTACAAGAAAATTTAAAAAATAAAAAATAAAAAAATAATTTAATATACTTTAATATTGTTATCTCATATTATTATAAAATTATATATTATGAGATTAAATGATTGGTTATTATCGATTGTCATCATAATTATATTTGTTTTTTTAATGTTGTTTTCAACGATTGTTGGAGGTATAGAGGATATTAAAAAGAATTGGCATCTATATAAATGTAACCCATTAATTATGCCGTTTGCGGGATTTTTTGGAAAAGACTCAAATGACACATTTTCAAGTTGTGTTGCAAATTCCTCTGTAGGTGCGATGCAAAATTCATTAGCACCAATTACAACAGTTTTTTCATCATTAGCAGGTGTAGCTGAAAAACAAGAAGAATCAACAAATAATTCAAGAAAATATTCCATGAATATTCGATCGAAACTATCAGGTTTAGGTTCAGGTATATTTGGTATTATTTTTTCCTTATCTACGGAAATATCTAAGATTGGATTAAAAACAAAAGATACAATGAATAAGATTGTTGGTATTGTTGCTTCATTTGTTCATATATTATCAACATCTGTTGATACGTTTTCAAGTATATGGAAAGGACCACCTGGTCAAACTATTAGATTTTTAGGTGGAATGTGTTTTCATAAAGATACATTTATTAAATTAAAAGATGGAAATATAAAAAAAATAAAAGATATCTCTACAGATGATGTATTAAAGGATGGTTCAGTTGTATTTGGAACTATGAAATTACTTAATCGTTATAATAATAAATATTTGGATGATATGTATGTATTAAAAGAATGTGGAGAAAATAATCAAGATATTATGGTATCTGGTTCTCATCTTATATTATTAAATAAGGAAACGAATGAATATGTGCACGTAAAAAATCACCCTCTAAGTAATAAAATGAATATAAATGAAAAAGAATTGTATTGTTTAATAACAAATACTCATACTATTTCTATAGGAAATCATATATTTGGTGATTGGGAAGATAATGGTGATCTTCCCGAAGAAATAAAACATATTCCAAAAAAAATAAAAACCCATATATAATATGACAGTTAACACAAATAATGCGAAAAAAATCATATTTGATATTTACGATAAAGGATATTATGATAAATATGGAGGAAGTTTTTTACTTGTATTTTTAGTAATTATTTTGATTAGTTCTATGTTGTATTATTCTTATTTTATGGACAACGTTGATTATATTCGTGATAACTGGGGAACAGAAAGATGTAAACCATATAATATGCCTTTTGTTGGTGAAGCGTTTCCACCAAAAGATGGTTCTTCAAAATTTTCATTTATAGCCAAAAATTTTAATTTTTGTTTAGATTCTATTTTTACGAATATTGCGGATACATTAACATCACCATTACATGGTGTATCAAATACTCTTATAGCCATAGTTGCGGCAACACAAATGTCATTAAATTCTATATGGTCTAACTTAAAAAATATTCGACTTAAAATGGGAGCGTTTTCTGTCGGTATTTTTGAAAAAATATATGGGATGTTGTTAGAATTTACTAAAATGTCATATAAATTAAATGATACTATTTCAAAAGTAAATGGTTTCTTTGTATCTATATTCCATTCAATAATGACACTTTATTATACGTTAAAAACATTCTTTGGTTCTATGTATCAAATAGTTCAAGGTGTTACTTTATTTTTTATTTCTTTGGCTATAATATTTTTTTATATACCATTTGGTTTTGGATTGCCCATGGCACTCACTATGGGAGCTATTGCTTCTGTAGCATCCGGGTTTATGATAGCATTCTCAGTAGCAGCAGCACCTGTTATTGATTTATCAAAATATTGGATTCCATCAGTTCCTGGGTTTTGTTTTTCTGATACAACTTTATTAAAACTAAATGACGGAACAAGAATTAAAATGTGTAATATAATACCTGGTATGACTTTACATGATGGTTCATGTGTAACATCGACATTTAAACTACAAAATTACACAGATAATTTATACAGATTAAATGAAAATATTCTTGTTACAGGTAACCATATGATGATTATTGATGATAAATTTATACCTGTTAAGAATACAAATATCGAAAAGGTAAAAGAATATTATACAAGAGACCTATATTGTTTAAATACCGATTCTAAAGAAATTAATATAGATGGTTTTATATTTAGTGACTATGATGAAATTACAAAAGATGAAAAACTTAAATTATACTCAAAAACTGGTAATATATATAAGAAGGACTTTTGTCAACATTATGAAGGTGGGTTCCATCCAGAAATGTTGGTTGAAATGAATGATGGAACAACAAAAAAGTTTATTAATATTAAAATAAATGATATATTGAAAAATAATAATAAGGTATTGGGTGTTGTTTATAGTGACAAACGTTTATGTAAAAAATATGTTGGATTTTGGGATTCAGTAAATAATAATCTTATGTGTTCGGAAAATATGATATTAAAAACATCATTTGGAAGTTGTCGGTCTGTTTTAAAAGATATAACACAACATTATGATTCGCCTACTTGTTATTCAAATACCGTAAATTTACTTACATCTTCTAATTTTATTCCAATTGGAAATAATTTGTTTTGGGATTTCAATTATTTAATAGAAAATTATTTAGAATAAAATAAAATAATACGATTAATATATATATGACGATTGAAATACTTGGTATGAAATTTCGTGTGATTTATTTATTAGTTATTGCTTTTCTAATGTTTTTTATATTTACAAACATTCTTACATGTTCGTGTAGATTATCCGGTGCTGAAATGATTGAGGGTTTCAAAATGGCTATTGGTAGAAATAGAAAAGAAGGTATGGAAGTAAAAGGATATAGTGATGCTTCTCCCAAATATGGTCACGCTGTTGCAGCTCATGAAACAGCAGATATTTCTGGTGCTAAAAAAAACATAGATATGGAACAAGCCGAAGCTGATCGTGCTCTTGATGAAGAAAAGTTATTTGTTTTCTCTAACACAAAATTCTTACCTGAGTGCTGCCCAAGTGCTTATAGTACCGGTCAAGGATGTGCATGTATTAGTGACAGAATCAAGAATCACATAGGCTCACGCGGAGGAAATAACTAAGTTACACGAATCACATATAAATAGGTTCAAAAATATTAAATATAAAAATACTTAGAATACATAGTATATAATTTATTATGTATTCTACAGGTGAATTATTATTGAATTCTTACATAAATATGATTAACAGATTACATCTGGAAATTCTTTGTAATGAAAATGAAGAAAGTTATAATTCAAATGATAGATATTTATTGCGTCAAATAATTACAGACTCTATTAAAGATATAGAAAAATTGGGTGGAAAGGTAAGAATGATAGAAGACGGAATCTTTGCTTTGATAGAATATAATGAACGTGAATGTTCACAATCAAGATTATAGTATAGTATAGTATAATATTGTATATATATATATATGATAATTGATACCTTTTTATTTTATAATGAATTAAATATGTTAAAATATAGATTGAATTATTTATATAAATATGTTGATTATTTTATATTAGTTGAATCAAAATATACATTTTCTTGTAACGAAAAAAAATTTTATTATGAAGAAAATAAAGAAATGTTCGCAGAATTTAATCATAAAATTATTCACGTTAAATTAGATGAAAATAATAAGCCAAATATGTGGGGAAATCGAAAATGGCCTAAGGATAATAATATATGGTTAAATGAGCATGGTGAAAGAAATGCTATTTCAAAAGGTATTGATAAAATAAATAGACAATATGGTATTAATAATGATGATTTAATTATGTTATCTGATGTAGATGAATTTCCAAATATGGAAAATATACATTTAATTGATAAATCAAAGTTAAATAATATGGCTTCTTTGTTTTATCAGTATAACTTATTTAATATAAATAAATCTAAAAAATTCGAATCAGGATGTAAAGATAAAAGGTGTACACGTATTTTTACTTATAAATGGTATAAAGAATTTAAAAAAAATGGTTTTCAGGATATTCGTAAATCATATGGAAATATAATTGATTATGGAGGTTGGCATCTTAGTGATTTTGGAGATTCAGAATTTATTATTAATAAATATAGTCAATATTCACATTCTCAAGATGGTAATGTTATAGCTTTATTAAATAATGATAAAAGATATGAAATAATAGAAAATAATTTTTTTGATAAAAATAGTGATACGTATACACCTATTGAAAATAATAATTTTCTTCCACCAAATTATAAAACTCTTTTTGAATTATTTCCTGAAACACATTATTATAAAAATTAAATTCTCCCTCTTACCAAATGTTTGTGTTATATATTATAAAAATATTATTTATAAAATACTAAACTTTATATAATATCTCTATGGTAACATAGATAAAATAATTATAAAATATCTCTTATTGGTTATGCTGTAAAAATATTATTTACAAAAAAAAATGAATTAAAGAGACAAACAGATATTAACTATAAAAAGAAATGACGGATTCAACTGAATTAGATGAAAAGAAACCATATGGATATATTTATAAAATAGATTTTCCAAATGATAAAGTATATATTGGTATTACTACTGTTACTTTGAAAAGACGACAAAGTCAACATAAAAATTGCGCTGGAAATATTAAATATACAAATGTTTTATATTGTGCTTTGAGAAAACACAAAATGATAAATTCGTTTAAACTTGAACTAATAGATACATCAGAAACAGATGAAGAATTAAAAGAAAAAGAAATGTGCTATATACAAATTTATGACAGTTATTATGGTAATAATAAAGGATATAATATGACGCTTGGTGGAGATGGTCAAAATGGTCTTAAACGTAATGAAGATTTGCGAGAAAAAATAAGTAAAGGACTAATAAATTACCACCAAAAAAATCCAGATGCTGGTAAGATTCACGGCGCAAAAATAAAGAAATTAAATATTGAAGACCCTTCTAGAATACAAAATTACAGTAACGGACAATTAAATTTCCACCGAAAAAATCCAGATGCTGGCAAAATAACTGGCGCAAAAAATAAGAAATTAAATGCTGAAGACCCTTCTAGAATACAAAATATGAGAGACGCTCGACTAAATTACTACCAAAAAAATCCAGATGCTGGTAAGATTCACGGCGCAAAAATAAAGAAATTAAATGCTGAAGACCCTTCTAGAATAGAAAATAATAGAGACGCTCAACTAAATTTTCACCGAGAAAATCCAGATGCTGGTTTGAAGAATGGTGCAAAAATAAAAGAAAGAAATATAGAAGACCCTTCTAGATTAGAAAATTACAGTAAGGGGCAAAAAAGTAGATTTTCAAAAGTTGAAGAAAAATATAGATTATTAGATGCTCAAAATAGAAATAAACCATTTGATGTATTCACTAAAGATGGAACATTTATAAAAACATTTACTTACCAAATGGATGCAAGAGAATATTTAAAGAAAGAACATAATATAACAGGAACTATTAAAATAGGTGAAGTACTATGTGGAAATCGCAAGAGTTCTGCTGGTTTTGTATTTAAATATAAGTAAAAATAATTAAACCAAATAAGCGTATTCGTATTCGACAATTTCGCTTCTACATACGAAACATTCTTTGTAATTGGTTTTACCTGAACACTCGTCACATATTAATATATGGTTACATGGTCTAAATAAAACATTTCTTGGTTGTTCACAGCACATAATACATTTGACATCATCTTTTACAATATCTTTTTTATCGTCTTTCAATAGAGTTTCATATGATTTTATTTGGTATAACAAACATTCGTTGTCTATTTGAAGTTTCTTTACCCTTTTTTCGTAGTCTTCAAATACATCTACAAGGTTTTCATTTTCGTTAAGGTCGATTTCCACAAGGTTATCGATATGTTTCTGTAATTGTTTATTTTGTTCTTCAAGCATTTTAAATGTTCTTTGTGATTTTTTTAATTTTAAAGTCATACTTTTTATGACTTTTTGTTCCCCGTTGGTTTCATATTTAAATTCGGGATTTTTTTTTAAATTTTCATATTTACTTTCCATATGTAAGTATGAAAATAGACAATATTATTTTTTAGTTTGAATTAAAAAATATGTTAAGTATTAATTATAAATTTTAAATTACATATAAAGCATGTGGAGGTGTTCCATGCCTTTATCCTTTTTCAAAAGCTTCAATATAACATCATTTGTAACAGTATATGGGAATTGAACGTCAAGTGACATTTCTGTTTCAAACAAATTGGTTCCCGGTTTCATTAGGCGATACAAGTTCAACTTTGTATAAATAATTTCCAAACACCTTTTTAGATTTCTAACACCTTTTTCGTTGTGTGTATAATTTTCAACAATATATCCAATAACTTCGTCACTAATAATAATATCTTCTTGTGTAAATTTAATTTGCTCACGAATCTTTGGAAGAAGATGGTCTCTTGCGATTACTACTTTTTGTTTGCCATCATATCCGTCAGTTTGGATACGATACATTCTATCTCTAAGAATAGGATTCACTTTTGATTCATCGTTGTAACTGAATATAAATAGACATTTACTTAAATCAAATTTTACTTCTGAGAAGTATTTATCTTGGAATTCTGTATTTTGTGATGTATCTGTAAGATGAGTAAGGATACCAGCAATTTCTTCACCCTTTGGTGTGTCACTAATTTTATCCAACTCATCAAAGTAAATAACCGGGTTCATAGATTTACACTTCATGAGAATTTCAACAATTTGACCCCATGAACTACCCTCGTAAGTGTATGAGTGTCCTTCAAGAAAGCTACTGTCTGTAGCACCACCGAGAGCAATAAATGCGAATTCACGTCCAAGGATTTTACTGATACCTTCTTTTACCAAGGTTGTTTTACCAGTTCCCATTGGACCTTTTATAGCGATAGCAGTTCCAATTGCTGAAGGATTTGAGATCCATTGACCAACAAGTTGCATAATTTGCATTTTTGCGTCATTCAGTCCGTAAACTGCTGAATCAAGAGTATCTTTAGCTTTTTCCATAAAATCATGACAAGCATCAACACCTTTATCAATATTAATGTCCATATTTTTATATGTATTAAATGGAATTTTCATGAATGTATCCACCCAGTTTTTAATTTTATAGAACTCTCCTCCACCGGGTTCCATATAACGCAACATATTTAGTTTCTTTAACGCACATGCTTTCATGTCAGGTGGCATATCGCGTTCAAGAATGCTAAGACGATATGGTTTATCTATTTTAGATATTTTATTGATTTCTTCAAGTTCATTAATAATTTTTTGTTGTTCATCGAGTTCCATTTTCTTAAAGAATTCAAAATCATTCATAACATTCTTATCTGATAATAGCTTACGAAATGATGTAGTATTTTTAGTTTGTTGTTTAGAAATATTTTTTTTGTATTTTTTATCTATTTCTATTAGTTCCTTTTCGGTTTTAATAAGTAAATCTTTTGTAACATCATTTGGTTTTATTTTAATTTGTTCTTTAAGGGTTGTAATGAGTTTACTTGCGTTTTCAATATCCTCTTTTGTATAATTCTTAGGTGTTTTTGATTTTTTATTTTTTGATTTTTTATTTTTTGATTTTGATTTCCCTTCATCATCATCCTCCTCCTCCTCATCATCTTCATCATCATCCTCATCCTCATCCTCATCCTCATCATATTCATCTTCTTCGTCATCATAATCATCTTCGTCGAAATCATAATCTTCATCTTCATCCTCATCATCATAAGCATCCATAATATTTATTTTTCCATTTTTACCTCCACCAAGAGTGAATATAATGTTAAATTTTTTATAACCATTATCATTATCTTCCTCTTCCTCTTCGTCACTTTCTTCTGTTTCAGTATCTTCTTCACTTTCTTCTTTTTGGACATGAGATTTTTTATTTTTTTTGTTTTTAGAACGTGTTAATATTTCGTTTTCACTTTCACTATCACTATCACTATCACTATCACTGTTGTCATCTTTTTTTTGTTTTTCTTTTTTAATATTTTTAGATTTTACTTTAGATTTATATAATTTATTCATTAGTTTCTTAAATTTAGATTTATCCAAATCTACTTCCTCTTCCTCTTCTGTTTCAGAATGAAAGTCTTCTTCGTCGTCACCATCACCGTTGTCAGAACCATACTCCTCTCTGCGGTCATGTTTTGTATCTTTTTTTGACTTTGATGAAGGTGAGGTAACCTTGGATCGCTGGGAATGTTTATCTTTAGTTGATGGTGGCATATTTGTTTTACTATATCATGATATAGTTTTTTTAATTCAATTTTGCATATCATTATTAAATTAAAATTGAAAAAGAATATAAATATATCTAATCAATATACAAAATGGTCACATCAAAAAAATCAAATCAGCTACATTCTAAAATTGTTGGTATACAATTTAGCGTATTGTCACCAGATGAAATTAGAAAAGGTTCAGTTGCGGAAATTACAAACAGAGATACTTATGAAAATAATAAGCCTAAAATAGGAGGATTATTTGATCCTCGTATGGGCGTCCTTGAACCCGGACTTATATGTCCAACTGATGGACTTGATTATATAAAAACACCAGGATATTTTGGTCATATAGAATTGGCTAAGCCTGTGTTTTACATTCAATATTTAAATACTGTAATGAAATTATTAAGATGTGTATGTTTTAAGTGTAGTAAATTACTACTTAATAAAGAGAAATATAAACATGTTCTTGATATGTCTCCTGAAAAGAGATGGGATTTTGTGTTTGCGTTAGCGAGTAAATGTAAGCGTTGTGGTGAAGATACAGAAGATGGTTGTGGTTGTAAGCGTCCTAATAAAATAAAAAAAGAAGGACTTGCTACTTTAACAGCTGAGTGGGAAAGTAATGAAGGTCCTCCTATTGTTCTTAAACTTACACCTGAGTTTGTTTTAAAAATGTTTAAACGTATAAGTGATGAAGATGTGACATTTATGGGATACAGTCCTATTTGGTCAAGACCTGATTGGATGATATGTCAAGTTCTTGCTATTTCACCTCCTGCTATTCGTCCTTCTGTTAAACATGATGCTCAACAAAGAAGTGAAGATGATACAACGCATATATTTGTAAATATTATTAAAACTAATAAAATTCTTCAAGAAAGAATGGAACAACAAAACCCTCCAGTTTCACCAAATGTTATAGAAGATTGGGCACTTATGTTACAATATTATGTTGCAACGCATATTGATAATAAAATACCTGGTGTTAATTCGGTAGCACAAAGGTCGGGTCGTCCTTTGAAATCAATAAAAGAACGACTTAATGGTAAAACCGGACGTGTAAGAGGAAATTTAATGGGAAAACGTGTTGATTATAGTGCGAGATCTGTTATTACAGCTGATCCTAATTTATCTATTCGTGAATTAGGTGTTCCACTTAAAATAGCAAAAAATATTACAAAGCCTGTGGTTGTAAATGATAATAATAAAAATTTCCTTATGAAACTTATTCATAATGGACCAGATAATCATCCTGGTGCTAAAATTTTAGAGAAAAATAATGGTGAAAATATTTCATTACGTCATGCAGATCTTAAAACAATAACACTCAGGAATGGAGATATAGTTCATCGTCATATGATGGATGGTGATGCTATATTATTCAATCGTCAGCCGACTCTTCATAGAATGAGTATGATGTGTCATGTTGTGAAAGTTATGAATCGGGGTGATACATTTAGAATGAATGTTGCTGATACAAAACCATATAATGCTGATTTTGATGGTGATGAGATGAATCTTCATATGCCTCAAGATGTTGAATCTGAAGTAGAACTTCTTCATCTTGCTCATGTTCCATATCAACTTGTTAGTCCAGCAAATAATTCATGTATTGTTGGTATTTTCCAAGATTCTTTACTTGGAGCTAACAGATTTACACGAGAAACTGTAAAAATGAATCCTCGTGAAGCGATGAATTTGTCTATGTGTTCTAAAAGTATAAATCCTGAAATATTTCAAAATAAAAAAATTAGTAGTTTTGATTTACTTTCGCAAATAATGCCATCATTAAGTGTTAAAAATAAAACAAATTCTTTTAAGGATGAAGAAGATGAATCATCATCAAATAATATTATTGAAATTGTTAATGGTGAATATAAACGTGGTATGCTTGATAAGGGTTCTCTTGGTTCTGGTTCTAAGGGTCTTCTTCATCGTGTATATAATGATTTTGGAAATATGCGTTGTTCACAATTTATTGATGATCTTCAAAATATTGTTACTGAATATATGAAAACATCTTCATTTAGTGTTGGAATTAGTGATCTAATTTCAAATGAAGAAACAACCCAAAAAATTAATGAAATAGTATTTGATAAGAAAAAGGAGGTTAAACAACTTCTTGACCAGGTTCAGCTTGGTGTTTTTCAAAATGATTCAGGAAAAACTAACAAAGAAGAGTTTGAAACACAAATTAATGATATATTGAACAAGGTATCTCAAGAAACAGGTAAGATTGGTTTAAAGAGTCTTAGTGCTGATAATCGTTTTGTAAGAATGGTTAAAGCAGGATCAAAGGGTAGTGACCTTAATATATCATTTATGATTTCATGTTTAGGACAACAAAATGTAAATGGAAAGAGAATCCCGTATGGATTTGATGATCGAACACTTCCTCACTTTTCAAAATATGATGATTCACTTGGTGCTCGTGGTTTTGTAGAGAACTCTTATATTAATGGATTGTTTCCTGAAGAGTTATACTTTCATGCCATGGGTGGAAGAGTTGGTCTTATTGATACTGCTGTAAAAACGTCACAGACCGGTTATATTCAAAGACGTCTTATTAAAGGAATGGAAGATTTGAAAGTAGAATATGATATGACGGTTAGAAACAGTAAGGGTAAGATAGTTCAATTCGTTTATGGTGATGATAATATCGATACTGTAAAGGTTGAAAATCAAAAATTACCACTTGTAAAAATGTCATATGAACAAATATATTCTCACTTTTACATTCCAGTTGATAATGTAATACTTTATACACCTTCAGCAAAGAAGCGTTTTAATAGTCAAAAGGGTGAGTGTTCGATTAAAACCAAAAAATATATTGATTATATGATAGAATCGCGTGATAAAATTGTAAAAAATGTTTTAAAAAATAAGAACAGAGACGTGGTTCATTTACCGGTTGCGTTTATGTATATTATTAATAATGTTATAAATAATTTTAAAACGACAAAGGATTCTATGGTTGATATTACACCACTTGAAGCATATGCTATGATTGAAGAAAAATTCGAAAAAATGAGTATGACAAAAATTATAGCACCGGGTGAGCTTTTCAAAGTTCTTTATTATTATTATCTGAATCCAAAGGATTTAATATATGTTCGTCGTTTTAATAAAGATTCTCTAACATGGTTACTTGAAAGTATCCATAAATATTATAAACAATCTATTGTATCTCCTGGTGAGATGGTTGGTATTATTGCGGCACAATCTATTGGAGAACCAACGACACAGCTTACTTTGAATACATTTCATTTTGCAGGTGTATCTTCTAAATCAACAGTAACAAAAGGTGTTCCACGTATTGAAGAAATCCTTAGTTTGTCTGATAATCCCAAAAATCCATCTATTACTATCTATCTTAAGGATGAAGATTCAGGTGATAGAACAAAGGCACAAAACATATCAACAATGGTTGAACATACAAATTTATCCGAAATTGTAAAAAAAACTCAAATATATTTCGATCCAAATGATTATTCAAGTCAAATCCAAGATGATGACCTAATGATGCGTCAGTTTTTCGAATTTGAAAATATGATTAACGAATGTTCTGGTGAAGAGTGTGAAACACAGATGGAAAAATCAAAGTGGGTAATTCGTTTAGATATTGATCCTGAAGTAATGCTTGAAAAAAATATCACTATGGATGATATAAATTTTGTATTAAAAAAGGTATATGGCGATGATATTAGTTGTGTTTATAGTGATTATAATAGTGATAACCTTGTTTTTAGAATTCGTCTTTCACATATAAAAGATAAAGCTAAGAAAGATAAAGGTGGTCCTGTATCTCTTGACCAATCAGATGAAATTTATATGATTAAAAATTTCCAAACACATATGCTGAATAATATTGTTCTTAGAGGAGTAAAAAAGATAGACAAGGTTATTCTTAGAAAAGTTATTGATGAAGTAAAAAAGGTTGAAGATAAATATGAATCAAAGGAAACATGGGTTTTAGATACAGTTGGAACCAATCTAATTGACGTATTAGCTCTTGACTATATTGATTATACAAAAACTACAACAAATCATATTAATGAAGTGAATAGTATATTAGGTCTTGAAGCAGCAAGACAAACACTTTATAATGAATTTAGTGAAGTTCTTGAAGATAATTCGTATATCAATTATCATCATATGTCTATGCTTTGTGATAGAATGTCTTATAATATTAAGATGACATCTATATTCCGTCATGGAATTAACTCAGATGATATAGGACCTATAGCAAAAGCATCTTTTGAAGAGACACCGGAAATGTTCTTAAAGGCAGCAAGACATGGTGAATTAGACCATATGCGAGGTGTTTCATCAAATATAATGTGTGGTCAAGAAGGATATTTTGGAACAAGTAGTTTCCAAGTTGTTTTAGATGTTAATAAAATGAAAGAATTGGATGATATAACACCTCAATTTATGAATAAAGATGAATTCTTGGATAATCTTTATTCTAAAAAGGACGGATCACAAAATGTAGGTAAGTGTAGTGATAAAGAATTAAAAATAGAAAGTATTATTACAAGTGAAAATACTATAGCAGGAAAAGATGATGATTATATGCCTGACTTTTAATTTATAATAACTTTGATATTAATTATAAAAATTATTATAATATTATTTTTATTTTGGTTTATTTTTATTTTTGTTTATTTTTTATTGGTATGGTTTTGAAATATTGTATAATTGTGTATCCATTACAACCAGATTGTAATGGAGAATACATTAGGTAAAATAATGCGATATAACGATATTCTTTTGGTATGCTATCAAAGATATTTGATTTTAAATATAAATCAAGTGTTTTACGACTTATTCCAAGTATATAACATAATAGATGATTTCCTGATTTTTTTTTAATAAATTTTATAAGAAAATCATTTTGTTCTCTAAAATATAATAGATGATGTGTTATGGTTGAGTTTTTTGGTCCCTGGTTAACATTATGCACCCCGTGATTACACATGTATATGTATATTTTATTGATGATTGTTTTGTAACTTTTCAACTCTTTTACTACATTTTCTTTAAAAATATCCATCCAATATAAAACAAATATATTGGTTTGTAATTCTGTGGGTAATTTTTGAATAATATTCATCTAATAATTAATAATCTATATATAAAATTGAAACTTTAAGTTAAATAATATCATAATAAATAATTACGATTTTATTTGTAAAAAATAATAAATTTAAAGCTAAATATATAAAAAGTGATATGGACGAATTTGTATTTGAATCTCATCATAATCACAATATGGTATTTTACAATATATTCATTAAATGTTTAAATAATCTCACAAATAAAGAGTTCAATTTTATGTATAAATCTTATATTATTAAAGAAGATACAAAAATAAAAATATATTATGAAATTAATATGTCACCATTTATATCAAAAGAACATCGAGACAAATTAAATTATTTATATTTAAAAACATCTCGTTGTTATAATGCTATTAATAAATTCGGTGTAATGTGCAAGTTAAGATATAAAAAAAAATATGAACATAATTATGATATTTGTATGAATCCATTAGAAAATTATAAAGATTCACAAATATTTACAGTTATTGAGAATGACCGTGTATATAAATTTTGGGGAAAGGACCTTTATAAAATTATAAATAAACGTCTCACAAATAATTACGAGTTGTTTCCCGAACCTAAAACAATAACTAACCCTTACACAAACAACTCATTCTCATTATCAAACATGTATAATTTATACTTGTTCTTATTAAATAGTCCATGGGGTGTTCCTAGATTATATGAATTTTACTTTCAAACAAATTTTAATCTAATTCGTCTAAGAGAATGTTATATGAGTGAATTAAAAGATGAAATAATAAAAGAAACAATAAAATTTATTAGTGATAAAGATATTATTGTTTATTCTAATAAAATGTTACAAAGAAACAAATCGGTTGTTGGTGGAAAAAGATTTATAAGTGATGATTATCCTGTTGATATTGTTAAAAAATATATGTTATCTTATGTAAAATTATATCTTCTTTCCATAACATCAACGTGTGGTTCAAAAAGGATGTATTATAATCGATTGTTACGAACTAAATTAAAACTATTCTTTAATGATAACCCAAAATTCGGAAGAGATATTTATAAACGTCTTCCAATATATGAAAAAGATAGTGTATTTATAAAAACAGGTAATTATAAAATCGTTAAAACATTTGATACATGTGAAATTATACCAAATATATTTTATGATAAAAATGAATTTAATTGTAATAGAAATATTAGAAACACAGTATTGTCAACTAATAATATACAAAAAAATAGTTTCTCTAAAAAAAGACGTATTATAACAAAATATGATGAATACCCCAATAAAGGATTTACTCTAAAAGATGATGATATTATTGAAAGTGAATCATCTGATGATGAAGATTATGATGAAAATGATGATGGAAGTATTAATGTTATTGTTGGTCGTGTAGGTTTACATTAAAAAATAATATTCATAATAAATCCATAATAATATTTTTAATGTAAACGTTTTTTCTTAAATGTTTTTCCCTTCTTATTTTTTCTCTTCTTTTTGAGTGATTTGACTACATTTTTTCCTCCTTTTTTTGGATTTTTTGAATTAAAATTATCATTTACCATTGAACGAAGTATTATATTTATATCTTCATCTATATCATTATTTACTTCATTTGATGATTTTACTATATCTAATACATCGTTTATTTTTTCTTTATCATTATTATCAATAGTTTTGTTTTTTATTTTATTTTTAAGATCATGTGTAAATAATTTTTTCATTTCTTCTTTTTTGTAATCATTTTCATATAATTTTTGATCTTCAAGATTATATATTAATTTTAATTTGTCTTTTATAGATAGTTTTTTCAGGTTTTTAGGTATATAACTCAATCTTTTAATTAATGTATTCATTCCACCAACTTTATCTCCAAGTTCATAATTTTCTTCTAAGTTACCTTCATATTGAGAATTTTCTACTTGTTGAGCGTTTAATTGAGTAAGCTTGGCGTTTATAATACTTGACTGCGCATCACTTGAACCACCAGTTTCACCTATAGGAGCAACTTCAAATTGTTTTTGACCACTTCCACCGTTTTGTTTATTCTTGAATGTTTTTCTTTTGGATATTTGTATCATTTTCATATATATTATTAACAGATAAAAACGATATAAAATAGTTTTTATAAGATAACCAATGGATGATAAACAACGACTCCAACTAAAACAAATGATTAACGATAATGATGTAGAGGATCAAACAGATAAAATACGCGAAATACAACATAGTTCTATTATACGTAAAGATGTAATGATGATGGAAATGTTAAAACAAAAACATGCTGAAATGAGAAAATATGACCCGGAAAAATTTTCTCAGCTAACACAATTCCATTGTAAGTTTTTATATGATAATTATACTGATATCCATAGTAAAATTAAAAATGATGAATTAAATCTTTCAATATTTAACGAATTTCTTAATGTTTTGCAAAGAATTGAAAATGAAGAATTAGACCAACATGAGGGATCTTTTGAAGTGGGAAAATTATTGAAAAAGCTTTATGTTGACAGTGCTCTTAGAAAAGCCGAGATGAATGATATGGGTGATATAGAAATTATTGATACTGAACCACGTAATGAACCTGTTAATATTAGTTGGAAAGAATTTAAAACTATGTCGCCTACTAGTAGTAAGTAATGAAGACAAAAACACTTGTAATTGTTGAATCTCCAGCAAAATGTAAAAAAATAGAAGCTTACTTAGGTCCTGATAAATATTCATGTGTCGCGAGCTATGGACATTTTCGACAGCTCGCGTCCCTTAAAGATGTTGATGATTATTATAATATTAAATTTTTGGAAATGGAAGAAAAGAAGAAGTATATAAAAGCACTTCGAACAGCTATTTCAAAATCTAAAAATGTCATTCTTGCTACAGATGATGATAGAGAGGGTGAGGCAATAGCATGGCATATTTGTGATGCGTTTGATCTTGACGTTAAAACTACACCGAGAATTGTTTTCCAAGAAATTACTAAGACAGCACTTAAAAGGGCTGTAGAAAATCCTAAACGTCTTGATATGGAACTTGTAAATGCCCAACATACGAGACAAATACTGGATATGGCATTAGGTTTCAAGATATCACCTCTTTTATGGAGTGCCATTACTCGAAAAAGTAAAACTGGATTAAGTGCTGGGAGATGTCAAACGCCCGCACTTAAGATAGTATATGAAAATAATGAATTAGTTAAGGAAAATCCAGGAAGTCTTTCTTACACGACTGTAGGATATTTTACATCAAAAAATATACCATTTGAACTTTCAAAACATCATATTGAATCTCAATCTATTGAAACATTTCTTGAAGAAACAGTTAACTTCAAACATTTACTATCTTGTAGTGAACCCAAAAATATTATAAAAACACCACCTACTCCTCTTATAACATCAACTATGCAACAACAAGCAAGTTCAGTATTGGGTTATAGTCCAAAAGAGGCTATGGCTTTATGCCAAAAACTATATGAAAATGGACATATAACATATATGCGAACAGATAGTCCTATTTTGAGTCAAGACTTTCTTGTTTCGTCAATAGATTTTATAAATCGTTCATATGGAGAGAAATATAGTAATAATGAACTTTTAAAAGAAAAGGAAGATAACAATCTTGAAGATAATACTAAGAAAGAAGTTGGTGGTGCTCAGGAAGCTCATGAAGCAATTAGACCAACTGATATAGAAAAAGAACAAATTCCAGAAACGATGGGGAATAAAGAAAAAAGAATGTACACTTTTATAAGAAATCATACTCTTAAGTGTTGTATGGTATCTGCAACTATGAGTAAAATAATTGGTTCAGTAAGCGCACCAGAAAAATTACAATATAAATATTCTTCTCTTTCTGTAGTATTTTCTGGGTTTATGATTGTAGATGGTATAGAAGATGACCCATATTATTCTTTTCTTAAGGCTTTTAAAAATAATAAAAGTGTTGAGTATAATTCTGTTAAAAGTAAATGTACACTTAAAAATACAAAAAGTCGTGTTAATGAAGCTAAACTTGTCCAACTTCTTGAAGATAATGGAATAGGACGACCATCTACATTTTCAAGTATTGTAGATAAAATACAAACTCGAGGATATGTTAAAAAGAAAAACGTTGAGGGTAAAAAAATGGATGTTATTAATTATACACTTACAGATGATACAATAGAAGAAGAACCTGAAACAGCTGTATTTGGTTCAGAAAAAAATAGACTTGTTGTTCAACCACTTGGTGAACTTGTTCTTGAATTTTTGGGAGAACATTTTGATGATATACTTAATTATGATTATACAAAACAAATGGAAACACGACTAGATAACATTGCTGGAGGTTTAGATACAAAAACAACCGTATGTAATGAATACTATTGTGATATAGAGAAACAACTCAAAATATATAAAGATGGAAATCATAGTAAAATATCACATCGATTTGATGAAAATAATGAATTTATTATTGGAGCACATGGTCCTGTTATAAAATGTACAGAAGGCGAAAATATTACATGGAAAAAGGTTAAAGATGGTATTACTTTACAAACAATACGTGATTCTGGATCATTATTAGAAGATGTTATTGATACAGAAAATGAAAATAGAAATTTAGGAACATACAAAGACACTAATGTACTTTTAAAGAATGGTCGATATGGACCATATATTGTCTATGGAACAAAAAATATTGGAGTCAAAGATATAGATAAGATGTATAACAAAATTACAATTGCTGATGTAATTGATTTATTGGACGAAAACAAAAGTGATAAAATTAGTGGTTCAAGTATTCTTAGAGAAATATCTACAACTACATCTGTTAGAAAGGGTAAATTTGGAAATTATATATATTATAAAACAAGTAAAATGAATAAACCTAAATTTATAAAACTCGGTAATTTAAAAGATTCGTTTATGAATTGTAATAAGAAGGATATTATTGATTTAGTTAATGCTTCTATATAATTAAATTCTCACTATATATTAACTAAAATGAATAATCCTAATACAATATTAAAAAAAAATCCTATGAACATGATGACCGGAGTTCCTATCGTTATACTTATTCTTCTTGCAATTATCAACATATTTTTAATGATTGTTGGAAAAAGTGTACCATTTAAAATGTTTGACATATTTTCGATAATTATAGCTTCATGGATTTTTTATCTTGCTATCGCAGGTGATGATGGTGTAAAAGAAAATAAATATCTTATTATTTCTTTAGGTATATTTGCTATATCATCTATAGCTTTTCCTGTTATTTCAGAATTAACTAATGAATTAAAAGGAGGATTAAATAAAGAATGTAGCTCACGTTCTCCAAATGTTAACGTATATGAATCTTTAATGGCTAATAATGGAAAATTTAAAGGAATTATGATAGCAAGATTTGTTGTCCTGACACTTTTAATAGTTTCTATGATTATTTTTATGATTCTTTTCTATTTTAGAAACAGTTATACTGAGACGTTTTATAATATCATAAAAACAAATCAATATGGTTCTGGATGGATAATGATTGCTATAATTTCAGGATTAGGTATAACAAATATAACTTTGAGTCCATTTATACAAAAAGCTTATGATAGTGAAAGAGTGTGTTAATTTTAGTATTTTATATTTTGTGATAAAATACTAACAATCTAATTTAATATGAAATTAATCATTTGATGTTAATCTCATTAAAGTCAACAAATTTATATGTTATTCCATATTCTGTTTCACTTTCCCATATACCTGATATGCGAAGAACAACCGTATAATCTTTAAATTCACCTGGTTCCATTCGATCAGAAAATATTTTAAACATATTGTTCTGTATTTGTTGAGTAATACTATAAATAGGTATCTTATTACACATACGCAACTTCTGTAAAATATTGCTTTCTATATTCAAAAGTGTATTTTTATTAACATAATCATAAAATGTACATCTCCATTTATTGTAAAACTTTTTTACTGTTAATTTTTTAAATGTAAAATATATATTTATGCTATTAAACGATATTTCAGGGTGAGAATAAATTATACGTCGAAATATACTATTTTCTATAATTGTATTTTTTATCGGCTCACCAAAAAAAATATTTGATGGTTTGTATTCTGTTACTGGTATTGCCATATACATGGTCTCTATATATAACACCAATTTGTGCTTATGTAGTTTATTTATTAATAATTATATTAGTCTTGATAATTATCTATTTTTACAACATCCTTTTCAAAATCATCTATAAAAAATTCGTTATTCAGTTTTATATGGTGTATAGTAGCATTCGGTATATCTAACTTATCGAAATCATAAAGATTCATTCTCGCTAAATATTTTAGAAGGACCCTTGCTCCATGCTTATGTGTAACTATAAGAGGAGACATTCTGTTTCTAATAGTGGGAACTATAGTTTCATACCAATAAGGAAGTATTCTATGGAGAACCATCTCTTTTGATTCACCCATATGAAGATTATTTCTATAATAATGTTCACACGTTTTTAATTGGTAGTCTGCAAAATCATATTTATCATGCGTTTCAAGTGAGGGTGGTAACATAAAAAAACTTCGTCTAAGTTCGCTTACATAGTCTTTACTCATGAGTTTTACAACATCATCTCTACAAACACCTTCACAATCACCATAACTCTTTTCATTTAGTTTCCAAGTATGATGAATATCAAAATCGGCATTCATTTTTGTTCGAACTATATTGGACGTATCTACCGCACGATCAAGAACACTTGTAAATATACAGTGTGGATAAACCTTATTATGCTTAAGCGTCTTACCCATAATACGAGCCTCATCTTGACCACGTTGAGTAAGTGGTACGTTTGTCCACCCCGTAAAACGATTTTCTTTGTTCCACAGGGATTCACCATGTCTAGCAAGAAGAAACTGAAATGGTTTCTTGATAGGGGATTTTATAGGATTTTTCATATATTATAAAGCAAAATATTATTTTTGATAAAGAAAATTATATAGTGGGTTCATATTTTAGATAACAGTCTATTTCTGTTCCAAAATTATACACTATAATACGCTTTGCTCCAATAATATTTATAGTTCCTTTTTTTGAAATACCTGTTCGTATATATTCATTACCTATATTTCTGAGTTCATCAAATTCAGGAAAACATAATATCCCAAATTTAAATCGTTGAGTTTTTTAAAATTTTTAACTATTTCACGTGCTCTCTCATTCATGTCCATATTTTATTATAATAATTATTTTTAATATAAAAATAGAATACTTCTGTAATAGATTGTTTAAGCATAGTGAAAAATATTTTTATCTATGTATTTTTTATATACAATAATGACATCAAGATTTGAAGGTACAAATGGTATAAGATTTTTGCTTCAGGCAAAAGATAATAGGGTTAGAAAATCTATTGGTGTTACTCATGTTGATAATATTGAAGTTGACGCACTTGTTGAACATGTTAAAACAAATTTTAAACGTAAATTTGAAGAATCTACCGCTACTGCTACTGATATTGATACTGATAAAACACAAGCTGATAATATAAGTCGTTTTGTAAAGAGACTTAGAACAGAAGTTAATAACCCTTCTACTTCTAGTATTCCTGATTTTGTAATAGAAGAATCTGATGGTAGTGTGACATTTTCATTAAAAAACAGTGAAGACATTTTAAAACACGATGACTCTGGAGAAGATGTTAGTGTTACAATTACACAGGAGGAGGTTAGTAGTATAAAAATACCTGAGCCCGATGATAGTGGCAGTGTGTTTTCGTTTGGAAATAAATCAAGTCATTCAACTGATTCCAGTATATCCATAATAAGTCTTGGTGAAAATAAAGAAGAAATAAATAAACTTTTTGATCAAGTTCCGGTTGAAGTTCCGGTTCCAATTACAAGTGATGGTAGTACTGCTTATACATCAAGCACAATAAGTTCAAAATCTATTTTTACAACACTTACAACACCAGAAACCCCAAGACAAATATATATAGACAAAATTGTAGCTAGTGAATATTTACAAGAAAAACAAAAAGGTATAAAAAAATCAGAAGGTAAAATAGCTGAACTTGAACAAGAACAAACTGATAATTTAAATAAATTAGATAATAATTCTAAACAAACAACAACAACGCAATATGGAAGAAAATCACAACCAACAATAGAAAAAGATATGGTCGATGCAGATGTAGCATTATCAGTTTTTAGTAAAACAGAAAAAATTGGTAAAAAAATAGAAAAACAAAAACAACAAATTGAAAAAAAAGAAGAACTAATGAATGCTGTCAGTGGTGAATTAGAAAAGAAAGTTCCAGAAACAGAACCATTAATAGTAAGTGATATTGAAGGTTTTCTTATGAGAAACTATGGAACAACATTTCCACGTCATCATGCTACAACTATGGAAAATGTGAATTTAATAGACAAGGCAATAATGATTTCCAATTTATTTAAAGACCTTTCATCATATGAAGACCAATTAAAATTATATAAAGAATTATCTGAAGAAGATAGAGGTTATTTTACAATTAGTGATAAAGAAATGGACTATTTTTTTGGAACTATAAAAAATAATCTACCCGAAGGACCAGGAAGAATAGACAATTGGAGAAAATATATGCAACTTTTTCCTCGTGCTATTTCAAAGATACCAACAATAAAAGAACAAGATGAAACAAAAGTACGTGCTTTCTTACATTATGCCATTAATAGTAAACAAGTTAAATCTCAAATAGGTTTGGTTAACCTTGTTAATCGTTTAAAGACATTGGCATATTTACAAATGTTTCCATCAGAGTTACTATCGATAGACTCAAGTCTCTCAGCACCATCAGCTCCTAAAGAAAATGGTGACGAGGATGGATATGGGGTTTCTTACGCACCTTTTGGTGAAGGAACTGTAATTGATATTTCTGACGATGATTGGCAGTATATGATGGCTGTTTCTCCTTTACCTTATGGGGGTGGAAAGAAAGGTGGTTCTAAAAAGAAGTCGAAGAATACCAGTCAAAAGAAAGGTGGTTTCCTAAAAGGTATTCTTAAGAAAATAACTACATGTGATTGTGATAAAAAGGGAAAAAGAAAGGATAATAAGACACGTCGTCGTGTTGGAAAGAAATTTACCATTAGAAAAAAGAAGAAGTCTGGTGGAAAACATACTTATCGAAAGAAAAAGGGTGGTAAGAAACAAAAACGTGTTCGTTTTACAGTAAAGAATTAGGATATAAATAACGTATGCTTAAAATATTAAATATACGTTATTGATGATTATTTATGTTTTGCTCGAATTCTACGGTGTTGGCGTTTTCTTCTACGCATTCTTTTCTTTTTCCATTTGTCTCTCATATGTAAACCTTATTTAGAGAATAATTTTTTATTTAATACATTTTTTTAACTAAATTAATATATATTAAATACAATTATGTTTTCTACGATTGAACTTCGTGGGAAAAAGATTCTTGAAGAGCATGATTTATCGAGTAAAAGAATTATTGGAGAAATAGAAAATTATGATGGGTTTTCTAATAATTTACTTTCAAAGATTATTAACACAATACCTCATTTTTGCTTGCATGATGTAACATATTATTTGAAAAGAATAACTCGTGAGAAGGGTTTTTACATGGATTGGTCTGTTGATGATGCCATTATTACGAATCTTTCAATACATCAACCACCTATCTATAGTCTTGTTGTATATGAAAGTAATTATGGTAATGATTTTCATGGTGGTACGCTTGAGTTTGTTGATGGAACCATAATTGAACCAAAACGTGGTATGTATGTTTTGTTTGATTCTCGAGAGGTTAATCGTGTTAACGAAATAACAGATGGTGTTATGGATATTATTTTAATAACATTTTACAAATAGATTGTGTGTTTATTTATTACTTAATATTATTTCATGTAAATAATGTGTTTTCTAGCGTTCTAGGAAAATTTATTAAAAAACATCAGTATGAATGGCAAAGGACAAATATAACAATTGTATCATAATCATATCGATGAATTTTGATAGTCTTTTGCAGAACGCTAGAAATGACATTTAATATACCGAAAAATGATAATAGAAATTTAATAATTAATAATATATGAAATATCACGAAACCACATTTGAGGATTATATTGTATCTAATTCAATATCATCACTTCACAGTGTTATAGAGAGGAATTATAAGAAGTATCCGGATAAGATGGAAGATATACACAATATTGTTTTTTATGGACCTCCGGGATCAGGAAAATATACACAATCATTACTTTTATTGAAGAATTATAGTCCAAGTGAATTAAAATATGATAAAAGGGTAACAATTACATCTAATAAGGTGACAAGTTATTATAAAATAAGTGATATACATATTGAAGTTGATATGGGTATGTTGGGTTGTAACGCAAAAGGAATATGGCATGATATATTTACTCATTTTAATGATATTATAAATGCCAAATCAAACAAAGTAGGTTTTATATTATGTAAAAATTTCCATGAAATTCACAATGAATTACTTGATATATTTTATAGTTATATGCAGCGGTCTTTGAAAAAGAACCCTGTTAAATTTATTTTGATTACAGAATCTGTTAGTTTCATACCAGATAATATAATAGAATGTTGTGAAGTGATAAATATACCAAGACCTTCACGAACAGCATATAATACATGTTTAGGAAGGAGAATGCCATCTGGTTTAAATTTGTCAGAACTTGAGAATATAAAAAATATAAAAGATAATTTAGATTTGGTTGATATGTATAAGAGTATATGTGAAAAAATTATATATCATATAGATGCTGATAATATATCAAAATGGTCAGAGTTTAGAGATAATATTTACGAAATATTTACATATAATGTGGATGTCCATAAATGTGTATGGTATATACTTTCTCATGTTCTTTCTATGTATAAAGAGTTGAATACTTGTAAAATAATGGAAAATACATATACATTTCTTAAATTTTTCAATAATAATTATAGACCGATATATCACTTAGAATGGTATTTTCTTTTTTTGAAAAGTGAGATAATGAAATATAAAAATAAAAATTAATTGGTATAATTTTAAATTAGTTAGAGAGTTTTCAAATACTATGACATGGGGGGGAAAATTAATTATTATATGAATATACTTGGAATAGATGATGTATGTGATATTACACATGAAAATATAAAAAGATGTTATAGAAAGCGTGCGTTAGAAACGCATCCTGATAAGAATAAAAGCGACATTAGTGGTGAAAAGTTTGCTGAAGTAGGACAAGCAAAAGAAGTTTTAACAGAGTTTCTTATAGCGAAATCATATGGAACACCTATGGAAGATGATGAAAGTGAAGATAGTTCTATATGGTCATGGATAGAACAAGTAGTGAAAACTCAAGATTCTAACGAAATAAATAATGCTTTTCGAAAGATAGTGGGTAATGTGGCTGTGAAGCTTTTTGATAATCTTGGTAATGAGAATATGGTTCATACATATGAGATGTTTGTGAAGTATCGTGATATTTTATGTATAGATGAGAAAACGTTGGAAGATATTCGTTTAAAGATTTGTTGTACAACTCAAGTAATTATATTAAATCCATCAATAGATGATCTTTTGAATGATAATGTATTTAGATATAATTATAAAGAAGAGATAATTAATATACCTCTTTGGCATAGTGAATTATATTATGATATAGATGGAGGTGCTCTTATTGCAAGATGTATTCCTATATTGGATGATGATTTATGGATTAATGAAAATAATAATATACATAAATGTATTGATATTACAATATCCCATAGAGATGGAGAAATAGAATGGGATAATTATGAGGAAGTTAAAGTCGGAAATAAGATATTTAATATTTTTTATAAAGATTTAAAGTTAATAAAAAATCAGACAATTATATTTAAAGGAGAAGGAGTAGCAAGAATAAACACAAGTGATATGTATAATGTAGAAGAAAGGTCAGATATAGTTATACATATACGTCTTCGATTTATAAGCATTATAGATTAATTTATAAAATTGAAAATACATGATGATGTTATTTAAATAAAATATATAACATCATGAATGATACTGAAGAATATATAAATAACAAATTATTGTTATTACCGATGAGTTATAAATTACGTAGGTATGAGAGATTTAAAAAAGAATCCATTAATACCGAAGTTGTTTATTTATGTATGAAAAACAAAGATTTAATATGTTCAACTCGCTGGATGTCAGAATATAATACATTCTCAAATAATATATGTTTGTATACTCTTAATTTTAATTCATATGATGAATATAATAATTATGGAAGAAATATGAAGGAAATAACAGTATTTAATGCGAACGTTATTATTAGACATAAAAAACGTATGAAATTTGTTAAAATGATTATTTCAAAAATATTATTTCAAAAATTTCCAAATATGGAAATAGAACATTTCAAAAATGATATATTACCTTATTTAGATTGGGATACAGATTCAATATTTAGAGGTTATAATATTGAATATAGATTATGATGATTAAAGTTACCGTAAATTGTTAATTGTTTAAAATAAGTTTTTTAAAATAATCGATTGTATAATTAATTCCCTCGTGTAAAGGTATTGTTGGTCTCCACATAACAAGATCAATCGCTTTTGAAATGTCTGGACATCTTCTCATAGGGTCATTTACGGGAAGACTATTATAAATTATACATTTATTTGTTGGATTTATTTTTTTAATACATAAATCAGCGGTTTCACTAATAGTAATTTCTCGTGGATTTCCTATATTAATAGGTCCGGTAGTTCTTGTTTGATTCATAAGTTTTATAATTCCGTCCACTGTATCGGTAACATAACAAAAACTTCTTGTTTGAGAACCATTACCATAAACAGTAATATTTTCATTTTTAATACACTGAACAATAAAATTACTTATAACACGACCATCATCTGGAGACATATTTGGACCATATGTATTGAATATGCGAGCGATTCTTATATCAACTTTGTGTTCCTTATAATATTCCATCATTAATGTTTCAGCAATACGTTTACCTTCATCATAACAAGCACGTGGTCCAATAGGGTTCACATTACCATTATATTCTTCATATTGTTTTGGTATTGTTGGGTCTCCATAAACTTCTGATGTTGAAGTTAAAAGAATTCTCGCGCCTGTTCTTTTTGCAATACCAAGAACATTCATAGTTCCTAATACATTTGTTTTAATTGTTTTTATTCCATTTTTTTGATATGCTTTTGGTGATGCAGGGCATGCTAAATGATATATTTGTTCTACTTCTAAATAGATTGGTATGGTAATATCATGTCTAATAAATTCAAAATTTGGGTTATTAATAAGGTCTTCAATATTTTTCATGTTTCCAGTTATATTATTATCAAGGCATATAACGTAGTTTCCTTTTTTTAATAATTCTCGACATAAATGATTTCCTATAAAACCAGAACCACCTGTAACAAGAATGATCATATAGTATTATAACAAAAAATATAGATTTTATAACCGAAAATAAATAAAAAAATAAACGTTTTCAATTGATACAAAAAGAAAACGTTTATAACGTTTAAAATTTCAACTTATTAATTTGTTAAGGTATAATGTATAAATTTATCTAATATTATGCTTCAGCTCCAGAAGTTTTCTTTTTTACTACTCGCTTCTTTTTTACAGGAGTAGGAGGAGGAGGAGGTTCAACAACTTCTTCCTCTTCTTCCTCCTCTTCATCATCATCTTCTTCAACACCATCGTCTTCGTCATCTTCAACTACTGCGGCAACTTCTTCATCGCTATCGTCTTTGGTTGGTAGGACACTTGTATTAATAGTTGTTTTTTCACTATCATCTAAATCAATTTGGCATACGGATGAGATATCTTCGCGAGGTTTGACAACAGCTTGTTTAAGGCGCCAAGTTACACCGAATTTACCTGCGGCATACCAAATACCACCGCACTCAATTACACATGCTGCTTGGCTTCCTTTTTGAACAATATCAACAGGAGTTGTTCCATCATCATTAGGAAAGATTTGTTTCTTTTCAGTATCGTAAAGTTTGGATTTCCATTCTCCGTCATAGATAGGCAACTTAATGCGAAGATTAGGTGCTCTGTCATAATCAAGCTCACCATTTCCACCCTTTACCTTAGGATATTTAAGGATAGGGGTCCATAGTGCGTCAAGAACTTCCATATTTGTATATTTTTTACCAAACCACTCCTGAGAATTTTCAAGTGCGGATGATTTGATTTGATCTTCAAATCTTTTAATATTATCTTTAAATGCGACAACATCATCCCTTGGTGGGTCACCAAGGAAAGACATGGTCATTTCATATTTTTCATTTCCTTCATAATCACTTACACCCCAAGTAAGCATAAGAGGTGTTCGAAGAAACAGTTTCTGCGACGTGCGTTTATTCTTTACATCAATACTTCTTGCTCCAGATGATAGTGATTTAACTTGTCCAAACTTGATGCCGGACTCAAAGTTAAAGGTGCTTGCGTTTTCAATAAGGTTACTCTTGCTCATTTTATATATACAACTTATACTTGATAATTCTTTAAATCAATTTTGCAGAAACATAATGATTTATGGTCTCATTAATTCCTTACCATAATAGGTTTTATTTCCATACTAATTTTAAATGTAACAACTTAGAAATATAAAAATGATATATATATAATAATGAAATTAAATAAAAATCCAATAGAAAATTTTACAAGAGATGATGTAAAATATTATGAAAATAAAGTGAACACAATCACCAAACGAAATATAAAGAAGAAGGTAAATCAAGAGAACTTTACTATACCTGAAATGTGTGAATATGAACATATAATAATGTATAATTTTAATGTTGCTCAGTTGAGGATGATAGCAAAAAAATATAAATTAAAAATATCAGGAAACAAAAATGAACTTAATAAAAGAATATATTTGTTCCTTCTTTATAATTTTAATGTTATAAAAATTCAAAAAAATGTGAGAAGAAAGTTTGTATATAAATATATATCTGCACATGGTCCTGCTTTTAACAATAAAACAAAGTGTGTAAATGAACAGGATTTTTTTTCATTAGAAAAGATATCGTATATTGATTACGTTAATTTTTTTAGTGAAGAAGATAATGGTATGATATATGGTTTTGATATAGTATCATTATATAATTTTATACGAAACGAAAAATCTCAGGGTAAGACATTAAAAAACCCATTTACAAATTGCGATTTTGTAAGTCCACGACTATATCATCGTGTTAAAAGATTTATAAAACTATCAAAAATATTAAAAACAGGATTGAATGTAAATTCTATTGAAGAAGAAAATAATAATTGTAAAAATGATAATTTTGATCATAATGTAAGACAGCTTTTCTTATATATAGACAGCCTGGGAAATTACACAAATTATAGATGGTTTATGAATCTTTCGAGGATTCATTTAGTAAAATTTATTCGTGAACTACATGACATATGGAATTATAGAGCAGATCTGTCAGAACAAGCAAAAAGGAACATATGTTCTCCTTCTGGAAACCCTTTTTTATGTAGAATATCACGAACACCGCTTGTTATTGTAAACGACCTTGTTCCAACAGATATAGTAAGATTTAGAACATTAAAAATGATGGAAAATATTGTGCGTTATTCAATAAATCAGGAAAACAGCGCTATTGGTTGTTATTATTTATTAGGAGCGTTAACTTTAGTAAGTCAAGAAGCTGCTGAGTCTCTTCCATGGCTTTATCAGTGTATGTATCATTCATAATTTTTTAATTTATTTTATATAAATTGCGTTAAAAATAAAAAATCATTAAATATTAAGAAATAAATTATTTTGTCTCGATGTCTCGTAATAAAAATAAATATATAGTAAAAAACAACTTAAACAGTATATGATATAGAATAGTATAATGGTAAAGAAGACTACTACTGAGACCAACGCTACCCCTAAGAAAACTACTGCGAAAAAAGCCACTAAGGCTGCCGCACCTGCTCCTACTCCTGCCCCTGTTGTAGAGGTTGCTGCTAAAGAGGAGAACACTGTTGTTGTTGAAGAGACATCTGTTATTGAGACATTTGGTGTATTTTCTAAGAAACTTCAATCATGGCTTGCCGAGGGTAATGCCCTTCGTAAGGAATTTGCTGCTCTTGAGAAGGCAACTTCCCGTGAGCTTAAAGCTGCCAAAAAAGCAAGTGGGAAACGCAAAGCAAAAAGTGGAAACCGTTCCCCTAGTGGATTTATCAAGCCTACCCTTGTATCAGATGAACTTGCTTCATTTCTTGGAAAGCCCAAAGGAGCCGAGATGGCTAGAACTGATGTTACTCGTGAAATTAATAAGTACATTCGCGCACACAATCTCCAAGATAAAGAGAACGGTCGCAGAATCATTCCTGATGCCGCTTTGGCCAAGCTTCTCAAGCTTAACAAGACCGATGAGCTCACCTACTTCAACCTTCAACGATACATGTCCCCCCACTTCCCTAAGTCAGCAAAGGCTATCGCAGCCGCCGCAGCCGCCTTGGCCTCAGCCTCTGCTTAATTTAGATGATAGTCACGAAGAAGAAAATATAATATTAACCATGCATGAAAATGCTTTGGAATTAGATTAAAATTTACAAAATAATAATATAAGTGATTGTAACACTTATATTATATAAATAAATACCTAAAAATTAAATTACTAAATTAAAATTGTAACTTTACACATAAAACTAATCTAAAAATCATAATCATGAACACTCATTCTTGCTGTGTTCATTATAAATGTTCCAGAACGCATAGATTTCATATTATATTTGTTTTTTTCAACATTATCAAGAAATCCTGTTTTTTTATAGAGTGACAATACAAACTTACAGAATTCAATAATATTTCTATCACTTGTATTAAAATTTAATAAAGAATGGTTATGATTTTCACACCATAAGATAAATAAATTATAGTGATACATAATAATTGTTTTTACAATAAAATATGAAAACACTTCACTTTCTTCTTTATATAAATGACGTTTAATATTTGCTGTAGAATTTTTAGTATATAGATCATTATATTCAACACCCATATGATGTAATATTTTATTCATTTGTAATAAAGAAAATACTATTTCTGAACTCATATGATGACGAAATTGTTTAGAAAATCCACCATACTTTATATCAGGGGTTCTGTTGAATATAAAAAATGCGTTATTTACAATAACAGCCCATGTTTCGCAATATGCTTCATATATATTCATTTCTGAATTTATATTAAATACCGGTTTTATTATATCTTTTACCTTAGATATATTTTGAGAACTACAAAAATCTAAACCAAAAGAATGCATCGTCTCATGTATAAAAACTTTAAACCATTCTTCCTTTCTGTAAACAATAATTTGGTTTGTAGTTGGACAACAATAAGTATATGCAGAGTTTACATGTGGTTTACCTATGACTTCAATTGTTTCTTTTGGCATTCTTTTTTTTACATCACATAGAAAAATGTATATGTCTATTTTCTTAGAACACTTGGGAGGACTATATATATTTACTATGTATAGCCATTGGAGAATCATTTTAAACATAGTATCACATTTGTCATAATCAGTAACATCACATATGTTAAAAATTATATTATATGTTCTATCATACATTCTAAATGAATATTTAACGTTAAACAAAATGGAGTCCATTATTTTTGTTCTAATATAATCATCAATAAATCCAGAACCAAAATTATCAGGAGTCATATTTGAATAAGATTCTGTAATATTATGTATTTTTGATACATGTTTGCTTACATTAAGATTAGTGTTATTAACATAATCATATGATTCTTGAATGTCATTAAACAATTCTTTCATATTAGTAGTGCGTTTATTAACCTTTATTCCTGTTTTTTTTACATATTGAATTATTTTTTTTGAATCGTTACTTAGCTTCATATAAATATCATGTCATTTATATTTATATGAATTTTTAATTTATTTATTTTTCATACCAGGTTTCATATTAAACATCTCTGGATGTACAACCAATTATACATAATCATCTATCTTAATTTTCCCCACCTTTTTTTGAAGTTATAAGGTCTAACTTGTCCTTAAGACCCCGGTTGATTTTTTGATTACTATTTACATCTTTTCTTAAATTTTTCAATTTTCGGTTAACTTTCTTTTTATTTTTCCCCGTATGACCTTCCTTAAGACCAGGTGTTAAAAAGAACGCAAATACATTAAATACTAATAATAATCCAAAGAAAACGATTAAATATTTCGGCATATTTCTTGTTAAACTTCTGGCAAACTTCATATATTAATTGAAGATATATTTATTTACTTTTGAAACCACTTAACACACTCCCAAATTTTTGCTGACTCATCCATTGAAAAAGCTCCTCTTTTTTGAGCCTGAGCAAGAAAACTGACAAGAATATTGAGAGCCATAACTTCATTATCAACTTTTACTTCAGATAATTTTTGTGCAGATTCTTCTGTTGGATTGTCCACTTTTTCGGTAACATTTGCTGATACGTCCATATGTTTGTAATGTATAATAAAAAAATTGAATTTTAACTCATAGATTTACGAACTTCCATAAGTTCAGTCATAACAGGTGGAGTATTTGCTCTTGCAAAATTAACAATCTTCGCATCTTTAGTTGCCATAAGAAGAGTCTTAAGTTCTTCAATTGAGAATTTTGCTTCAAGAGATTCAGTTAAATATTCTGTTAATTTGGAAGAAAAGTTTGTATCAACAACATATCTATCTTTAAAGTATGTTTTTTTTGTTCCAGCTTCTTTTGCTTTTAATGGATCCTCCGAAATAGATGATTTTGATTCAATAGTGAATTGGTCATATAGGTCAGGATTATTTTTAAATTTTTGTGCTTGTATATAATGTTCAACAGAGTTCCAGTTCTTTCCTTTGAGTAAAAATGGTTGAACATGTGTGTTAGCAAGTTTTCGTCTCCAATTAATAATTTTTGAAAGTTCGGCGTATTTTTTACGTGTGTCTGGGTCATCTGGATGAATATTTTCACCAGCACCCTTTCCTGGAAAAGGTTTGTCACTTGAATTATGATAAACTTGGAATACAATATTTTCATCATATAATGGTGTATCTGAAAGATATTTTGTTTCTTCTACTGTTATTTTTGAATCATATGTTGATTTCATTTCTTTGAATTCTGGTATAATATTATATGGACCAGTTTTTTGTTCAAGACATTTCATAAGTATAAGTTTTTTTAGGTCATATGGTATTTCTCTAAATTGGAAAACAAGTTTAGATTTATACCCAATAAGATCATAATGGTCACCAGAAAATTGAGTTATAATATAATAAGATGGTTCAAATTTACCATTATCTTCTAATAGTGTATCATTTAATTGACCACACGTAATAACATTATCCTTATCATTATTGTCATATGCTTCTTGTGATAATATTATTATTTTTATATTCAATAATTGTTCTATTCTTGATACTGTAAGAGTATCTGCCCAACATTTTGGTGTTATAATGAATTCTTTAAATTCTTCAAGAGAATTTATGTTTTTCATGTATTCAAATTCATTTAATAATTCTTTTGTTGATTCTATTCCATCGTTTAAAGTTGTTAATATAGAAATACGTTCTTCTATAAATGTTTCAAGAGATTCCTGAGCCTTTCTATCTTTTGTAATTTTATATTTTTTTTTACTTTGTGCTATTTCTTCTTTAACCTGTTTTATTTCTTTTGAGTCATTATCATAAGATTCTTTAAACATATCATATTTTTCTTTATACATTACATATGTTTTTTCATCAATTGAATCTGCATAAATACTTCTTAGTTTTTCAATAGTTGTTTTTTTTCCAATAGAATCAAATCCGTCACGTATAACTTGAAAAAAACAGTTACCATCTGGATTAGTTCTTGATATAGAATAATTGTTATTTTTCATAAACTTTTCAATCCAAGTTGAAGTCATTTTTTCTTTAAATACCTTTTTTTCACTTGATGCGTCGTTACCTGTTTCTTCTGGTAACAAAGAGTCACCTTTATAATCAATCTTATCTGTAAAAATAGACATATATTTTTTTCTTCCCAAAACACTCATGTAATCTCTTTTCTTACCAGTATCAGTATCAGCAACTTCCTCTTTTTCTTCAACAATTTCATCATCACTCATTTCATCATCTTTTTCATCATCTTTTTCATCATCTTTTTCATCATCATCTTTTTCATCATCATCTTTTTCATCATCATCTTTTTCATCACCTTCTTCATTCTTTCCTTCATTAATATCATCAACATATTCACCATATTGTTTTAAATTGTCTTGTGTAGAAAATTTATATAATAATGGGTCGCGTTTTATAAGTTCAATATCTATTTCATCATCCTCATCTTTTATTTCTTGTAGTTCATTTATATTTATTTCATATATACCTATCTGCATAACAAATTTTTCATCACTAATTAAATATAATGGAAAAAATATTATACCATTTTTTGTTGCTGTATGTCTAGGTTTTCCAACAGCTATATTTAATCGTAGTCTCATAGTGGGAAAAAATATATCATATAATTTAGCTTCCATATCAATATCGTCTTCATAAAGTTCTTTTTGTTCCTTATATTGAACAGCGGGGTGTAATTGTGATAATACCATATTTATATATAAGTGGGTATATTTAAATATAAATATGAACAAAAATACAAAATAAGGCACGAAATCATTTATTTTTTTCAAAATTGAAAAAACTAAATGAATGTTTATAAATTAAAGTAATCTATAAAATAAAATGAATCAACTTCTTAAACTTGATGTGATCGAAGGTGAAATATTAAAGCGTCCGTCAGCTTATATAAAAACACCATATGTTGGAGATGTAGAATTAAAAGACGATAATGTGTTTTCATCATCATTAGAAAAAGAATCATATTTATTACATACACCTTCACTTGGTTGTTGTGGTCTTAGTGATAAAGGTTCAATAGTTTTGATGACAGAGCTTGAACATTCTAAAAATAGAAAATGTAAGTATCGTGCCGATCTTGCTGTTTTAAAAGAAGATGAACACACAACAATTGTAGGAATAAATCCAGCACTTGCTGAAAAAATAATAGATAAATGTTTAGAAATGAATATAATTGATATATTAAAAGGAAACCAAAAATACTATTCTCAAGCAAAGATAATGAATTCAAGATTTGATTTTGCCGGTGTTGATTGTAACGGAAAACAGTTCTTTCTCGAAGTAAAAAATGTCCCTCTTGCTGATTATGTTGATTGTTCAAAAAGTGACAGAAAAAAAATAAATATACAAAGTCTAAATAAAAAACACAACGAGAAGATATCATATTTTCCAGATGGATATAGAAAAAAAGCAAAAGATGTAGTGAGTCCTAGAGCATTAAAACATATACAAGAACTTGAAGAGATTGTTAAAACACATAGTAGTATAAGATGTATTCTATGTTTTGTAGTTCAAAGAGATGATTCATGTGTATTCCAAACATCAGTATTAGATCCAATATACAAAACAGCAGTAAAAAAAGCACATGATTCTGGTGTAGAAATAATTTGTTTACAAACTTCTTGGAATATTAAAGGAGAGTGTTATTATAATAAAATGTTACCTTTGAATTTATAATTATTATACATTACTTATTTGTTTTACTTGGTGGTCTATATATATTTTGTTTTTTAATAGAGTCTATCATGTCCATATGTTTAAATTTTATTTTATTTGTCATACTCATAACATCTTTTACACTTGAATTTTGAACAGAATTAATATTATCTTCTATTAATTTCCATGATTTATCTTTTAAAAGGTCTGTACACATATTTGAAATAAATACATGTATATTTTCACTTATTTCTTCACATTTAGAACTTTCATTATTCCAATTAATACTGTATAAAAGGTCTGTTTGTAATGATATAATAATGTTAATGATATTTTCTATGTCCACTATATTATACTTATAAAGTTGAATAATAAATAAACTAAATACTCTTCTTTTTTGATTAATTAGTTGAATGTGGCAGAAATGGTTATAATCATTAATTTTTGGGTCTTTCTGTTCTATTTTATTAAACATCGTTATATAGTTAGCAAATTTTTTATCAAACATCGTTTTTAGAATGGGATATTTTTCCATAAGAGAAACATACAATTTAGCGTACATTTCTACACCCATTTTATTAGAAGTTGCGTATTCAAATATGTAATTACATATATTAACAAAAGGTTCTTCATCATTTTCTTCGGTGATATCAATTATTTTTTTCATATTATCACAAATAATTTCGTACAATTTATCATAATTAGTCTCAGATAGTTTGTTTAGAGAAGATCTTATTAGTGATGCTAATTTTTCGATTGTAATAGGTTCTTCTTCATCTGTTTTATTATAACTTTTAAATGTCATATTTTCTAATAGACTTGGGTCAATTGGTTGTTTTGATTTCTTTTTGTTTTTTTTAAAGAATGGTGTTTTTATGTATCCTTGTGAGCCAACTTGTTCGGCTATTCTATTTATAATCTCCATAGTATTATCCGGAAGTTCGATTGAAAACCCTTCATCTTTTATGGAATCAAAATCGTTGATTGTGTATTGTGTTATAACTTCTGTCATAATATTATTATCGTGTCATCTTTAAATGATTACATTCAATTTTATATTAGTTTATTTATTAAATATTATTGTGTTAAATAAATGTATTAATTTTATTAATGTAGAATATGGTTAACGAATTTAGACTTCCTATAGAAACAATAGATAAAGTAAAACGAATAGAAAGTAATATAATAGAAGACATAGAGTTAAACGAAAAAAATGATAGAAAATCACTATATTCTTATTTGTTTAGATATTCAAATAAATATGGAAAACAAATGGTGAACAAATGGAATAAAGTTTGGACAGATGATGTAGTATATTTAAATGAAACCAAAAATATGATTAAAAATTATAACGGAAATACGTCAAGTATTATATGTGAAAATTGGGAAGAAATAAAGTCAACAGATTACTTTATAGAAAAATATTATTATATTGACTGGAAATATTTTAAATGTTTAAATAATTATTCATATGTTCATCAAATATTAAGTGTATATCGTTTGTTGAGTCCTATTTGCACTTTTATATTACCGTTGGTAATACTTTTATCATCGTGGTTTTTAATTAGATTAACCGGTGTAAAGATGAATTTTTCTACATTTTTTAATTTTATGAAAGTTTATTTAAAACAGTATACAAGTTTTGGAAGAATATTTCAAAGTTTTTCATCATCGTCATCATCATCAAAGTGTTATGCTGTATTTAGTATAATAATGTATTTTCTACAAATCTATAATAATGTAATGGTTGTTATAAACTTCAATAAAAATCTTGGACAGATGCATGGTTATATAGACAAAATAAATAAATATATGGTTGAAACATCAAATAATATGCGTGAATATTCCAAACTTATTTCAAAATACAATACCTATACAGAATTTAATAAAGAATTAGAGTGGAATTGTAAAAAATTAGAAGAAACGATAGAAAATTTAAAGAATATTCCAAAAACACATAAATCGTTAATTGGTGCTTCATATGTTGGATATGTTCAAAAAATTATATACCAATTTTATACTGATGATGAGTTAAATAATGTTATGAACTATTCATTTGGATTTAATGGTTATATAGATAATTTGAATGGTATAAAAGAAAATATTCGTCTTAAGAATATTTCTCACGCAACATTTAATATGAAAAAGAAAACAAGCTTTAGAGACGCTTATTATCCACCTCTACTTGAAAATAATGAAAATAATTTAATAGTTAAAAATACATATAAATTGGATAAAGAAATGTTAATAAGTGGTCCCAACGCTTCTGGAAAAACAACCGTATTGAAAACTACATTATTTAATATAATATGTAGTCAACAATTTGGATATGGATTTTATAAAAAGGCAAATATAAAAGCATATTCGAATATATTCTGTTATTTAAATATTCCCGATACATCAGGGCGAGATAGTCTTTTTCAAGCAGAGGCACGTAGATGTGTTGATATAATAAATAAGGTAAAACAATCACCGAATGAGAATACGTTTTGTATATTCGATGAATTATATAGTGGTACAAATCACTATGAAGCAATATCAAGTGCTTATTCGTTCCTTAACTATTTGGTAAATAATTATAACTTTCATTTTATGATGTCAACACATTTTATAGATTTATGTGAAAAATTAGAAAAAAACAATAAAAAAATAGGTAATATGAAAATGTGTGTAACGCAAAAGAAAGATGATTTTATATATAGTTATAAAATGAAAGATGGTATATCATTAGTTAAGGGTGGTGTTAAGGTATTAATGGATTTAAATTATCCCGAAGAGATAGTAAAAAATACAAAAAGATTTATTGAAGAAGAATTTTAATTTTAGGGTTTATACGTTAGAAAAAATATTTTAGTTTCTAATATCTTTTTATTATGGGTCTTATGTCTATTGTAGAAAATTTAACAAGTGTGACTATGTTATTAACAATTATATTCTTTGTGGTTATGTGTATTATATATGTTAGAAAGCAATTAAATGACGCAGATAATAAAATAGAAAGTATGTTTGATTTGCTGGAAACACTTACTAATGAAGTTAAAAGATTAAAGATGTATTTAGAACCACCAACAACTATGATGGGTACAAATATTTCTCAAAATTCTCATTATGGAGGTAATGGCGTTGATATTATAGAATATGTTGAAAGTGATGAAGAAAGTGATGAAGAAAGTGATGAAGAAAGTGATGAAGAAAGTGATAATGAAAGTGATAATGAAAGTGTTAATGAAAATAAGAATGAAACAAAAGAAGTAGATTATACAGTTAGTTCTAACAATCAAATGTATCAAGAACAAGGAAATGATGTATATAAAGAAAGTGATGAAGAAAGTGATAAAGAAAGTGATGAAGAAAGTGATGAAGAAAGTAATGAAGAAAGTAATGAAGAAAGTAATGAAGAAAGTAATGAATCTAATAATGAAAAAAATATCAATATTGATGAAGATGGAGATACTGATGAAAATAATAATACTGAACATGTTCAAATTATAAAAAAAATAGATTTAACAGAAACAAATGTTGATTCAGAACTTAATCAAATGCCTGATGATGGAGATTATAGTAAAATGACAGTAAAAGAATTAAAGCAAATTTTAATAAATAAAGGTTATACGAATGATGTAACAAAATTAAAAAGACCAGGACTTATTGCTTTGTTGAATAATGAAACATCTTAATTTATTTTCTTTTGTAAGTGTATATGAGCTGGGCTACAAATTATAAACGAACAAATAATGTTTCTCCTGGAGAAATGCCAAATATGACAGATGGAAGACACTTTAAGCACATTTCAATTGATCAACAAGTTATAAACGAACAAAATAGAAAAGGGGTTAACATTCAAAGTAATAACGATTATAGAAAGTATTTGACAAATAACGCAACATCTATTATTGAAAAGAATTCATTATATAGTTATTCAAAAGTAGGAAATCCTGTTTTATTTAAAGAAACTATTCCTCAAAATACACCATATCTTTTTGATGGTCCTGAAAGTCAAGATAGACCCAAAGGTTATGAATCAAGTGATCTTAAAAACCATTATATTTCAAGAGAAGAACTTAATATGATTAGAACACCGTCTATTCATGTCCCTGACACAGATTTCGAAATCAATTAAAATAAGAACATAATATATGAAGAATTTTATATATATATTATGTATTTTATCATTTTTTATAGTAATTGGGTTATTAGTTTACAGAGAATTATATATGAAAAATATTTACAACGAATCATTTAAAAATAAGAAAATTTTGAAAAGTAAACAAAAACATGTTGTATTTTTTGGAGATAGTATATTAGAAAATTCAAATTATGTTGAATATGATAAAACAGTTGAATCTGTATTAACCAATCCAAAAAAATATGGCTATGTTGTTGAAAATTTTGCTGAAGATGATGCTATTATAAGTGATATTAATGAACAGTTTAATGATTTTTTTACTACAAACAGAATACCGTTATCAAAAAAAAGAAAAATTCGAGATAATGGTATGATTATTATTTCTGTTGGTGGAAATGATTTATTAAATAATTATCATAATAATAAGTCGAATGTAAAAGATATGAGTTATTTTGATAATATATGGAACGAATATAAAGAAATGATAAAAAAAATAGAAAAAAATCTAAAAATAAATGTTGATGAAAAATATAAAAATCTAAAATTAGGTTTAATTGGTCTTTATTTTCCATTTGATAAAAAATATAATAACTATGATAAATTAGTTGAAAAATGGAATAAAAACTTAAAAAATTTATCATCACAAAATAAAAACATGGAATATATTGATTTATCAATAGTTTTTAATAATAAAAATCATTTTGTTGACGATATTGAACCATCAAGTAAAGGAAGTAAAGTAATAGCAAAGCAAATAAATTTAATACATGAAAAGGTTATCAATAGTAATTATTAATTAGAATACTATATAGAAAATGGAATACTATTCTATATAATATATGAAAATACTTAGTATAGATGTTGGAATAAAAAATCTTGCTTGTGTAATAATTGAATTTGATCCTTATGTCTTTTCTCCATCAAAAATATTAAAATGGGAAGTTCTTGATTTAACTGATCGTATGATATGTGACACAGATCTGTGTAATGAAGTCGCTGTATTCGAGGGATTAGATAATTGTGTATTATGTAAAAAACACGCAAAAAAACATTCATGTGGTCTTTTGATACCAAAACCAGTAGATAAATTGAAAAATATAAAAAAGTTAAAATTAGATGAACTTAAAAAATATGCCGATATACACAATATAAATTATGAAAAAAATAAAAAGAATGAAATTTTTAAAAAAATAGAAGAAGTTATAAAAAATAAATTTTATACAGACATAAATAGTTCCAGAGCGGATGAATATGATTTAATAACTCTTGGGAGAATGCTTAAAACAAAAATGAATGAATTTATAAAAGATTATGAATTAGATGTAGTTTATATAGAAAACCAGATAAGTCCTCTTGCAAATAGAATGAAAACTTTACAAGGAATGATAACACAATATTTTATTATGATTTGTGATTGTAAAATAGAATTTATTTCTTCAATTAACAAATTAAAGGAATTAAATATGGAAACATCATCTTATAGTGAAAGAAAAAAAGAAGGTATAAATTTATGTCGTAAAAAAATAGAAGAATATAACAAAGAATGGTGTAAATTATTTGAAAATTCAAAAAAAAAGGATGATTTAAGTGATTGTTTTTTACAAGGACTTTTTTGTATTAAACGAATAAGAGAAATTAACCAAACAACCAAATAATATAATATATTATTTACGTTATACTTAAAATTATAACTTGTATATTATTCATATGGCAGAAGTAATCGATATATCGAATTTAGGTGATAACACAAGTTTAAATTTAGAGTCTGGTGGTCTTGCTTCATCAAATTTTGGTCCTGGAATTGAATTGTTGATGAATGATAAAAAATCTTCATCTAAGGATTTTGGTGATTCTGGTGGAATAAATCTCGATGATTTAACAAATTTAGAAGCAGAATTAAATGATGCGGCTGATATTGGTGGTCCATCTATATTAGATGCTAGTGATATTACTGATAATATTAAGATAGAAAAACAAAACTTTTCTGGTGGAGATGAAATAAACATAGAACCACTTAATGTAAAATTCGATTCAGGAGAAGAATCAAAACTTGGATATGAAACTTTAAATAGTGGTGGAGATAATAAAACTTGGGATGGTTACGCTAAATTTAATGAAATTCCTGTGGACCCTTCATCAAGGTCACATGGTAATTCATCAACCGCAAATATGTCAAAACAAGATATATTAAAGGAAAAATTTAACTATTTAAAAAAACTTGAAGGACTTGAAAGAAAAGGGGTTGAATTAACAAAAAGATATTCTATGGAATCACCTTTACAAGAAATGATGGGCGAATATGAAATGATTGTTGCTGAAAAGGAAAAAGAAAATTCTGTTAAATTTCAAGGAAATATGTTGTCTGCTGCTATTAATGGTATTGAATTTTTAAATAATAAATTTGATCCATTTGATGTTAAACTGGATGGTTGGGGAGAACAATTTGGAGAAAATATTAATGATTATGATGATATATTTGGTGAGCTTCATGAAAAATATAAATCAAAAGCAAAAATGGCACCAGAACTTAAATTATTATTTCAATTAGCAGGTAGTGCAATGATGGTTCATATGACAAATACTATGTTTAAGAGTTCTATGCCTAACATGGATGATATTATGAGACAAAACCCTGAATTAATGCAACAATTTAATAAAGCAGCTGTAGACTCACTTGGTAAAACAAGCCCAGGACTTTCTGGATTCATGAATAATGTAATGAACTCAAACGAGCCTACACCAATTAATACTGGACCACCACCAGAACCTATGGAAACACAAGGTATTAGATCTATGCCTCCTCCCAATAGACCCGGATTTATTGAAAAGCGTGTATTTGCTTCAAATAGACCTGATATGAATGCTGCAAGAGGAGAAAATCTTAATGAAACATTTGAAGAAATAAATAGACCATTAAGATCTTCGGCTAATCGTCGTCCCGAGTTGAAAACACCATCTTCTACGACAGATGTAGAAAATATCTTATCTAATTTAAAGACCAAAACTGTTGATATGAATGAAAATGATGACGCAAAAGATGATGCTGGTAGCACTGTGAGTATTAGTGAACTAAAAGAAATGTCTATGTTGGATGGAAAAGCACCCAAACGTAGTAAACGTAGAAAGGGTTCTGAGAAAAATGTTGTTAGTCTTGAACTTTAATAACATTACTGAATTATTAAAGATAATTTAAATAATAATTTATTTCTTTTTTTTAATTGTAGTATTTTTTGATTTCTTTTTTTTATTATATTTGGTTTTGTGTTTTTTTGTTTTTACGCGATTACCTCTTTTACCTCCTTTGCCTCCCTTGCCTTTTTTAAAATTAACGGTTAATACACTTTTATTGTTATCACTTTTATATGATTTTATCTTAGGAGATGTTTTCCCCATCATTTTTTTAATCATTTTTTTTAATGCGTTGTGATTTCTTGAACAAAAACCTCTTGCACTATCAATATTTTGAGAACCTGAAGAGCTTACAAGTCCAACACCAATATCTATTTCTATATCATAATCATTTTCGTCTTCATTAAAAATTTCATCCCATGTTACTCCGGTTGGTGTATATTTACTTTTAAATCCAGGAATAGAAACTTCTTTAGTGGTATCAAATATCTTTCCAAGAAGAAAATTAATATTATTTACTATATTTCTATTTTGTTTCTTTTTACCAGTTTCGTAATCAAACTTTTCTTTATCTAATACATCTGGTGGTAAATACATATCTCCTAAAGCCTTTAACAAACCAGACGAACTTTTAAAATTTCTTAATGGTATATTAGTTTTAGATAAATCCATATCTTTTAAAATATAAAATTCATCTGTGGGGAATGCGGATTTTATTTCTTTTTCTCCTATTTTATTCTCTTCATTTTTATCTGTATAGCTTACATTAATATCATCTGGTTTTATTGATATAGATAATTTATATGCTTTTATTTTTTTTTCGCTCATTATTGTTTATAAAATAACTATATATTATTTAAATTTAATGTTTTAGTGTAGATAAAATATTAAATACTTATGTGTAATATCATTTTTCATTTATACATTTTTAGATGCATCAAATTTTTTTGAAAATGTTTCTACATTTGTTTGTTGTTTCATCTTTTTTGCCTTTTCAAGAATTTTTATAGATTGAGCTATTTCGTCATCACTTAATATTCCATCACTGTTCGTGTCAACTAATTTATGAAGCTTTTTATATGAATCAGGCATAACGCAGTATTTGCTATTTTCGTTGGTAAGAAAATCAGCAAGAACAACAAAAACAGCTGTAAGTCCAAGTGCCATAAATATATCTCTTGTTCCCATCCATGCTACAGCAAATATTAACACTTGACGACTTATAATATATTTTAGGTATGTTTCTTGTGATTTACTTAAATTTAGAGTTACAAATTTAGATCCTATATTTAAAAATATCATTATTAAACCAGCAAAAAATTTACTACTATTAAGTTTATTAACAGAATCATATATTTTTTTTATTATTTTTCCCATATTATATTATTCGATAATAATTATTTACGCATATATAAATTAGTATTCATAATTTCTGTCATTAATGGCTCAATATTAGTTTTTTGTTGCGAAATAAGATTAATCATATCAATATCAGTTGTATCTACATTACTTTTAGTGTTACTTACTTTAGTTTTTCTTGGATTTGAGGGTTTAAGTTGTTCAGACAATTCAACAATACCATTTGTAGTTGGTTTTATTTTCATGTCATTATTATGTTTTAATTTATATTTATTATAGTCAGTAATTTGAGAATCTTTTGAAAGATCAATATTTCCAACCATGTTTTCATAATAGTTATAAGTAAATTTATCATTTATTACAAAAAATATTATAGCAACGAATAATCCATATAGAGTATTTTCATACGCAAATAGAATTATGATGATAAGGAAAAATAATTTTCCTAAAATGCTCTCATTCATTTTTAATAATATGTCGTTCGAAAAAATAAATAAAGACAAAATAATTAAGATAAGAGCCATGAGTAGTTGGTTTTTCATATATTAAATATAAATATATTATTTTAATTACAATTTCTAAATGAAATTGTGATGCCTATAAAAAATAGTTTTCTTTTAAGATATATATACAACTATGTCAATCGCTTTATTTGCCGCAGAATATAAAGAAGATCCAAATAAAGAAGAATATATAAATAGGAAAAGAGAAACATTTAAACGTCGCATAAGTCATTCAAATAAAACAAATAAAAAGCCTTCAAGAAAGGCGATGACTACTTTAAGTGCGATACATTCTAATTTAGAAGATGATGAAAATGATGAAAATTATTTAAACAACTTTAAACCACCAACTCTTCCTGAATCATCTGGTGTAGAAAGAACAAAATCAAGATCAAATGAAGAAGTTAGTGATGAAAACGAAGGATTTGAAAAAATGTTTGAAAATACAGATGACAAAGAAGATGTAGAAGAAAATGAATATTCATCGCAGTATTATAATCAATATATACCTCCACCTCATTTAAATTTTAATCCTCAAGAAGTTGAAGTAGCTCAACAAAATATAAAAAATAGTAATGGTGATTTAGATCAAAAGTTAAATTATTTAATAGAATTAATTGAACAACAAAAAGGTGAAAAAACAGAACATGTAACAGAAGAAATATTATTATATGGATTAATTGGAATATTTGTTATTTATGTAGTTGATTCTTTTGTAACCATAGGAAAATATAAACGTTAATAATTATATCAAAAACATAGAATCATTAGGATTCAATTGTTTAGTAATATAATTATAAGTATAATAAGAAGAATAATATTTATTTATATATGATTTTGATGATAATATTTTATTAATAACAATATTATTATTGCTTGTGTTCTCAATTACTAAATATCTATACTTGTTTTTTTTACAACATAAATTTACGGCGTTATGAAAACCTTTTAGGAAAAGTTCTATACCGGTTAATCTAATTGAACATACACATTCAAATACTAACTCTTTGTTATATATTGTTTGTGAATTCTTAAAAAAATATAAACCAAGTATTTTTGATTTTACTTTTAAACAATAAAGATGTATATTTCCACTTTTAACAAGGTTATTCATAGTGTATAAATCAAAATATATCTTATTTTTAAATTTACTTAACATAATTGTTTCATACATCAATTCACTTGTGTATTCATTTGATTCAATTATTTCTTCTTGACCAAGCTTTATTGGTGTTCTCCATGTAAAAATATCAAAAGCATAACATTCAAACTTACACAAAGGAATAATATTAAAAGAATTATGATTTTCATTTTTAAATAAATATATACCAGCTTTCTTTGTTTTTTGTTCCATGTGATATTTATGTGTTTGTATAAGTTTTGGCACTCTATAACCCTTTCTATACAAAGGATTTATACAAAGTAAATCAACCAGTTCAATATTCAAATATTTGCTATCTAATTTAACTATTAATGGACGTGTAGTTAAAAGACCAACTATAATTTCTTCTTCTTTAACTTCTGTTTCTGTTGTATATTTTAAACTATTATGTTTCATAAAAGATACATAAGATTTATCACTTGAACCTTCATAATAACTTTTTATATATTTAGAACTTGGTTTAAATACTGTATATTCATTTTTAGAATAATTTTCACATAAAAACTTTGATATTTTATCATAATTAGAATTATTGTTTATTTTACAAAATTCAATATCTTTTAAATCAACATATCTATCTTTATCACTTGGAAAATGTTTTACTATTCCTGGATGATAAAATTTATATAAAAGTTTATGACTATGATATACAGGTTGTTTACTCCAATATGGATGACGAACCCGGAGACATATAATAAATATAATGTACAAAGAAATAACAAATAATATACCATATAGCACCAGCATATGATATATTGTTAAAAATATAATTATTATTACACGTTAATATAATATTAATGAGGTTTTTTTAGAACATATAAGAAATTATATTCATATGAACACGCTGACATATCATGCTTACTTTTTACTATAAACCCCATTTGCTTTGCTATAGATAATACCTTTGATTGGTCTTCCATATATAACGTATGAACGTTTTTACGGAAAGGTTTTTTTGATTTTTTATTACTAAAAACTTCTACAAATTCTGTTTTTCCATTATTTTTATCATCACTTAAAAATTCAGATTCATAATTATAATCTTTAAAAACTATATTTGTTTTTGTTATTCTTTCCTTTGCATATTTCTGTGCATTAACAGATTCAAGTGGATTACCAGGAGGAAGAACAGGATCAAACATATGTTTATTAACAAGATGTATTACCATAAAACCACCTGGTTTTAACCAATCAAAACAATTCTTAAAAAACAATCGTTTATCCTTAATGTAATATACGGTAAAATAAAGACATGTTATATGACTAAATTCATCAAAATCAAAAGTTATACTTTTCATAATATCACCAACAATAAATTCATTATTAGGATAAAGTTCTTTTGCTTTTTGATACATAGATTTTGATTTATCAATACCTATTGCTTGACACTCATGTTTGACTAAACTATTCACAGTATGTCCTATTCCAGAACCAATATCAAGAACTTTGCTCTCAGAGTTCAAATTAGCTTTATCTATAATATGTGCGATTTCAAATTTATGTTTTCCATAATCACCTGAAAGTTCATCATAAATTTTTACATAAAATGGATCATAAATTGTATCAATAGATGTATTTATTTTAAGAGGTCCGTTATTCAAATCTTCAAAACCTTCTTTTGATTTATTATATTCAATATACATATTCTTCAAATATACTACTACAAAATAGGTTATAATAAAAATGATAATATTAGATAATGATAACACTTTTTTTATTTTTTTCAACATTTTGTATATATGTATTATTGTTATTTTTTTTATATAAGTGTGTTTTAATGAACATAGAAATAAATGATATAAGAACCGAAAAAGAATTAAGAGTTGTATCATTTTCTGGCTATAAAAGGACAGATGTTGTAAAACAATTATACGAATCCCTTGTTACATCAAAAATGGAAGAATCATGTTATTGGAGTGCTGAACTTGTTTGTGGTGGAAATTATATGGATTTATGGAATACAGTTCTTTTATGTATGTCTAAAAATATTCATTTTGGTAATCCAAAACTGTCAAGCTATATACACATGAGAATAAATACATTTCGTGAAATAATGCAAAATGGATATGTTGGACAAGAACTAAGATTGAGAAATAATGAAAAAATGAGAAAAATTTGTTGTGAAATAGTTGTAGTTTTATGTTTATCAAAGAAAAAACATAGCGTCGAACTTATAAAATTAAACAAAAAAGAAACATTTGACTTAACAAAAATGAATCATAGATTTAAAGCAGATAAAACAACATATGCGAATACAGTATTTAGAAAGGAAGACCCAAAAGAATTATTTGTAGCAATTAATGAAATTATGTATCATTTATCACCTGCATCAGCAAGTGTAAGTGACGTATGTTGGTGGATAGAATGGTTGTTAGCATATGAACAAGAATGTTCTAAGAAAAAAATAAAATGCATTTGTGACCGTCGTGAATATTCTAATGTTCCTACTACAAATCAAAAAGAAATTATATGGATAATATGGGAAGCTATTCTTTTTATTTCTCAAAATAAATCAACATTTATAAAAAAAACTATCGATAGCTTATTTAATATATTTACTTTAAGATATACACCTGGTATAGTAAGAAGAAGAAGACATATTATATATTTTTCTGTTTCAATATTATTTGAACATATCGACACAACTATTCCTCTTATAAGTAATAAAGAACTATTAGATACAATTCTTTTAAAAATAAACAATATTTATAAGCAAATTAAAAAGAGTGAGCAATCTCCAAATACAGACTATTTATTCAATAACGTAAAACAAACAAATTTAGAACAAACAATAAAAAAACTTGACATAATGAACAATTTGTTGAAGTAATAATTATGTATGGATAATTTGAAAATAAATATGTCCTTATATTATTAATGGATAATACCGCAACATCGCGATTTATGAATATGACAAATATTGCCGAAAGTGCACCAGGCTCCGGTGACTCTGGGGGTAGTATATCATCAACTATTTTAAATATTATTGCTATTGTTGTTATACTCGCGTTACTTGGAATAAATATATTTTATTATTTAGGTGATGCTGCTGATTTTACAGCAACTATACTCGACCCAATTTATAAATTATTTGGTTATGAGACATCAAGTACAGTTAAACAAACTGTTAAAACATCAGCAACGGGAGCAAATATAGCTGTTGATTCAACCGCAAAAGCTACGAAACAAACTATTGATTATGTAGAAGACATATTTGATGATACATTACCAACCAATAATACAACTATGGCTCAATCAAAACAAAATACAAATACAACTGTTTCTCAAGATAAATTAAATAATAGACCTACTATTAATTCAAATGTTATAGCATCGAATGAAGATGATAATACTCTTACAATTAATAGTGTGACACCTAAAAATTCTGGTTCTGTTGGTTATTGTTATATTGGTGAAGACAGAGGTCATAGAAGTTGTGCTGATATTAGTGACGAAAGTTTATGTATGTCAGGAGACATATTCCCAACCAGAGATTTATGTGTAAATCCTAACTTACGTTAAGTATTACTTTAAACATTATATTAAAATTAGTAAAACACTATTTATGAAACATATGTATTATAAATAGTGAAAAATATATTCATTTTTATTATTAACCACTTTGATTATATTTACGACCAATACCACTTTGTTGAATATTAATATCACCAGAATTATAATTTATATCTGAACAAATTCGATTATATCTGGCTGATGATGAACGCATAGCATGAGAAAGTTGAGAATTAGATGACTGTCTAAATCTATTACTTTGTCCATTTATAAAACGCAACGTATCTTCTCTTCTTTTATTTATCTGTTCTTCTGGTTCATCTTCTATAAAATTTCCGTCACTATCAAAACAACGTCTAAATCTACCTTCAGATAATGTTGTAGATGGAACACATAAAACAAAAGGAGATTCAGGTTCCGGTTCAGGTTCTGGTTCAGGTTCCGGTTCCGGTTGTTCAGGTTCGGGTTCAGGTTCCGGTTCAGGTTCGGGTTCAGGTTCGGGTTCCGGTTGAGGTTCCGGTTCAGGTGATTCAGGTTCTGGTTCAGGCTCCGGTTCTGGTTCAGGCTCTGATTCCGGCTCAGGTTCGGGTTCTGGTTCAGGCTCTGATTCTGGCTCAGGTTCAGGTTCTGGCTCCGGTTCAGATTCAGGTTCAGGTTCCGGCTCAGGTTCAGGTTGAGGTTCAGGTTCTGGTTCTGGTTCCGGTTCGGGTTCTGGTTCAGGAGGTTCAGGTTCCGGTTCAGGTTCGGGTTCGGGTTCAGGTTGAGGTTCAGGTTCCGGTTGAGGTTCAGGCTCAGGTTCAGGTTCCGGTTGTGGTTCAGGTTCAGGTTGAGGTTCAGGTTCCGGTTCCGGTTCAGGAGGTTCCGGTTCCGGTTCAGGCTCAGGCTCAGGTTCAGGTTCCGGTTCTGGTTCAGGTTCAGGTTGTGGTTCAGGTTCAGGGGGCTCTATAAGTATAAAATGTTCAACTGATTGACGTATTGTATTAATATCTATATCATCTGGTAATATAAATGTACCTTGCTCATCAAACATATCTGGTGTTATTTTAATATTTATTCCAAATACAGAAAACATTTGCTGTGATAAACTTGTCACAAGTGATGGTGATAAAAAGTTTTTGAATACTTCTTTTTTTGAAATCGTATTAAATATATTTCTATTTGACCACTGACCTAATAATATTATAGGTGTGTCTGGATCATTTCCTATACGCGATTCTTCATCATGAAGATTTCCCATAAAAGTAAAAAAATACACATGTATAATATTACTTTCTATAGTATTGTTACAATTTTCAATAACTATATTATAAGCATTTTTTCTAAGAATGTTATCATATTCTTCATTGTTGCTTCCAGTTAATGGTAAATTCAAATTTGATATATATTTTAAAGTTGTATCAACATTATATCCTTTATGGTCAAGCGTTGTTTCAACATAATCATAAACTTCTGGGTCAATATTCAAAAAAAGAGGATTAAATATTTTCTCATTAGAAACTTCAATTATATTTTTAATTTCATCTAATGATAAAAATGATTTCATAACATTAGAATTATTATGAACCATACTCATATTTTTTACAACGTGAAGCTTTATCCTGAAATTTAGCATTTCTGGTATTTCCGGTTCTGGTTCCGGTTCAGGTTCTGGTTCCGGTTCAGGTTCAGGAGATTCTTCAATAAATGTAATTGTATATTCGTTATCACTTGTTTCATCATTATTTTCATTTGTGATAATTTGTTTATTCATAATAAATCATCACATAATTAAATTTTTATTTATAATTTAGGTAGTAGTTTTTCACGAATGTTGAACACCACCCAAAAACCAGTTCAAAGACAAATAATCAAAATTCTTGTTTAATAAATTTGCGTTATTGGTCATTCTTAAGTCAGGACCAAGACGTAAAATATCATAAATTTTACGTGTTCCAATAGCTTCGTTAAAATATGTAAGGTTGCTTAATTTTCCATTAAACCCCCCATTAGAACCAGCATATATATTTCCATAATTTTGTTTTGCTACACCAGAAAGAATATGTCTTTTTGCAATATTTCCATTAACATATACATCCAAATTTCTTCCACGAACCATTATAACTACATGAACCCAATTTCTCATAGGAATATTTCCTATACTTATTTCTTCAACAATATGGTTTGTTTGTAATCCACTTGTCTCGTCAGGAAACGTATTCATAACAACAACAAGTTCTACTTCACTATATTCATCACCGCTATTATTATTTTTTCTTAAGTATAATCCTGGACCGTTGTTAGGATAATTCATTCCCTTGGGAATTGTAGTTGGTGATGATCCTTCATTAAGTACAAATTCATCACTAACAAATTTCTTTTCTCCTTTATGAAACACATGAGCAAGTCTGTTATCATCTGTATCACTAGGTGGTAAATCTTCAACATATAACCAAGTAGAATATGTAAATTCTAAACCACCTCTTTCATCATTTGATCTATATATAGGTGTAGATTCAGAAACACGTGGGTCTTGTTTTATTTCTGCTTGGTCACTTGCGTTCATCATACCTCTAATAAGGCGAACATCTGATTTAGGATAAAAAATATACTGTATTATATTTATACCCATCTGCATTACAATAACAAAAATGATAACAACTAATATTATGTACGCAAAGTTACTTATAGCACTGTTTGAATCCATAAACTCGTTCGTTCCAGATAAAAAACTATTGAATGTAGATGGTTGAGGTTGAGGTTCTCCGTAATAATTCATGGTACTCATACTTATATATATTTACATATAAAAATGAATTAATCAAACAGATAATTATGTTTAAATAGTTACACTTGTTGTTTCAATATTATTTTCAAGTAAAGCCATCTTAAACTTATATTTGTTAAAGAAACTTGCTAAACCAAGACCAGGGGCAAATCCATCACTATAAGTGTACCAAGCTTTTTGAGGATCCATAGATGTATTCCAGAATTTAAACTTGGATGTCATTCCAGAAAATGTTTTTCCGGTAGGTGATATAACAACATCGTCACTTGCGGATATTTTACCTACATTAGGCATATAACATGTTTTAACAAGTTTTCCGTTCATATAAATATCAAGTGTTCTATTGTTAAAACTTACAATTACATTAACCCACTTTTGAATAGGAACATTTTTAACAGTACATGTGTGTTTATTTATACCACTTGATGCTGTTGAAGTACTACTATCGAATGTTGAATTATTATTACTATAACCACCATCGGTACAATTATTTTTTAATACACACCCATCAGGTATAGTATCACAAGCATTACATTTACCATTTGGTTGAGGAATGTTATTATTAGGATCTGTGTAATATGTAATTTCATTACCATTTGCGTCATCACAGTGACTATGTTGTGTATAAACTCCTGTTCCATCTTCATTAGGAGGACAATCATTAATTCCATCTGTTGATGAGTCAACAGTCATATTTGAATCTGGTGTTGTAGTCTCAGTTTGGCTATGATCTACAGTTACTATAAGGTCATTTGTGTGACTACCCAAAGCAATCTTTAACCCTTTATTTTCTTGATCAATACGTTGAAAAACAACTTTTTCGTTTCCGTAATTTTTTGACCAATCATCAACATAAAACCATATTGAATATGCACTATTTGAGCTTCCACCGCTTTTTAATTTTGATGAAGGAACAGTAAGTTGTTCTTCAGCTCCACTCATAGATGTTAATCCGGAAGAAGTCAAAAATGTGGAAACAATATAATAAAGAAGGATTAGTATAATAACCACTATAAAAATATTTTTGGCGTCCATTTAATAATATAAGAATAGATTATTTTCTCGATTTACTAAATAAACTTCCACCACGGTTTTCCTTGATTACCAACAGTATTTCTATTTAGTTTATATATATTAGTAATCGATGTTTTAGAAAGTTCGTGACTATAATAAGTAACATCTGTTATTGAACCATTTACTCCATTTTCGTCACCAATAATGACTGAGTCATCATATTTAATATAATCCCCAGGTATAACTCCTTGAGTAGAAGATACTAATTCACCATTAATGAATATATCTAGAGTTCCTCCTGAAAAGTTGAAGACAAAATTATTCCAACGTTGAAGAGGAATACTTGATGTTTTATATAGTTCTTTTACTACTTTACCACCGTTATCATCTAATACGTCACATTTTATAAATAGTGTATTTGTTTTATCATTAAATTGAATAATAGGTTTGTTACCATAATTGATAATTGTTTTTTCATAATTTGAACCACGTGAATCCATTAAATAAACCCATGAAGAAAGAGCATAATTATAATTTGTTCTACCTTCATCATCTTTTTTATTCTGAAATGATTTTGTATCAACATCAAGTGTAACAGTTGAATCTAAAGATACTTGTTCTGTAACTAAGTCTTGACCATCATGAAGTATTAAATCATTAAATATTTTTTGAAAGTTTGGCATGATTATATAAAGAGTAATTAATAATAGTTGAATACCAATAAGAACAAATGTAGGTGATGGTGTTATTTTGTATTCTTTATAAATATATTCAGCAAAAGAAATAAATAAACAAGGTATAGCAAAGAAAATTCGTTTTATTACATTCCAAATTGTAAGACTTGAATCTATTTCACCGGTACTTGTTTTACCTGGAGCAAATGACCCTTTGAAAAAATTTATAAATAAAGCAACACCTCCAATTACTATAAATAGAATAAGTGTTGAATTAATAGCACTCATAATATCAGGATAAGAGTTATTTAACCATGAATAAAAAAAATAAAATATAAGTGAAAATATCACAGCAAAAAGAATAAATCCATCATATCCAAATATTTTTGAAATAGATGATAGTTCATCTCTTGCTGACCATTCAAGATTTCTTTCTTCCGCGTTTTTTCTGTATGATAAAACTAAAGATACCGATAAAATAATAAACATAGTTCCCAATAACAAAGTCCAAAAAGAAAAATATTCATTAACATCTCCTATATAATTAAATTTTCCATTTTTTACCATAACAGACCATGATAAAATAACGAATGTAATTAATAGAGATATCATAAAAACTAAAAGTTTATTTGTCCATAGTGATGTAAGTGTATAACTAAATCCATATGTAAATTCATTATATCTATCCGAACTTTCATCATAAAAATATTCTTTGTTTCTTTGATAGAAATTAGAAATAGAACTCAATATTCGGTTGGATGTAGTAAAAAATTCGTTGCTAGATTGTTTATTGGACATATATATTATATATAATATATAAGATATAATATATATTATTTAATCACAGACGCTCTTTTGCTGTCTTTTCTCCATGACATTCTCTACAAAGAGCTACTAAATTATCAACATTATTTGAACCCCCATGTTCAAGTTTAATCTTATGGTCTACTTCGAACCATGCGTTGAGTTGTTTTGTGCAATGTTTACAACTCCAGTTTTGTTGTGATGCTACCCATTTTTTCTTTGTTTCACTAACAGACCTCTTTGTAGCTCCCGATGTTCGTCCTCCGGTTTGTCTTCCTGAAGACATAACTTTATGTTCGTTACCACTTATACCGTAACTATCGAAGTTATCATTATACTTTGTTGTCATATCTATAAGAGGGTTGAATAGACTTAAAGCTTCTCTATCAAAAGGCATATATTTTATCATTCCATTTGCTTGCTTAAGAAGTTGTTTGCTTTGCCCAGGTTTTTTTTTAAATAAAAGGTATAGACATAGACCCATAAACCCATAAAACCCCATTTCAAAATATTTTTTATTTGTCTTGAAATAGGAAAGAGCTTTTCCATCATGATATGTATTATATATTAAAAAACCTGTAACAATTAAAATAAGTATATCAAATTTCATATAATATATGTAAATATAAATATAATTAAATATTTAAACTACATAATGGAACAACATTTGTTATTTTCAATTAATGCGTTTGCTTCTACAACTTGACGAAGATGAGGGACATCAGTAATACACTTATTACAATATTCATAATTTGGTATTTTACATTTATAACAAACTGATTTTTTACAATATATACATTTATGTATAATATTAGGCCATCCACATAAATGACAAGTATGAGGATGGAATTTGGATGGTTCAATTTTACCGGCACTTATTGCACCTTTTCTTAAAGAGCGTCTTACAATCGTTTCTATATTTTCTTGGGGAATTATTTGATTTTTATTCATTATTCATTCTTCTTTTTATATTAAATTATTATAATAAAAAGAAGTCAATTTTAATTTACTTTATTTTCTATTGTTTTTTTTAGTATTATTTTTAGCCTTTTTATTACTTTGTGGTGATTTTTTTGTGTTGTTTTTTTCTGCTCTTTTCATTATTTTTTCTACATTTTTTCTTTTGTGTGTTTGAAGTGCCTTGAAATTTATTGTTTTTGTTGACTTCAAAAATTTAGTTTGTGGTGTTCTTGGTGAAACAGAATTTAATATAATTTCTTTACCTCTAAGAAGTTTATTTATACTTTTTATATCTTTAACAAGTTCTATTAGATTTATAGGTTTATGAGCATCAAATAAAAGATGTTTTATAATAACATTTCTAAGTTTTTTATAGAATTCTTCATTTACTATGTTCATTTTTTTAGAACGAGTAAAAAAGGCAAAATATATTGTTATAAATCCCCAAATATCTGCGTTAGGTAAAAATACTTTGAAAAAATAATTTTTAAGGTCGAATCCATATTTTGAATGTTTCCAATTAAATAACACTTGTGTTATATAACCTACAAGTTCTTCATGAAAGTCGTAATCACTATCTTCAAATATGTGATTATTATAGATGGGTTTTAAATAATCATAATGACCGCTTCCTATTTCTTTTGATATTAGAAGTATTTCTTGTTTTACAAATGTTTCTACAAGTTTATATGTATAATTTTTTTTATTCGATTTATAAAAATCATCCAACCTTATCAAAGTGCCAGGATTAAAAAGAATATTAGAAAATGGTAGATTAGATTGTAATGGTCTGTTAGCAATAATAGATGGTATGTTATCTTTAGATTCAACTATACCAGAAAGACCCCAATCAGTAAGGCGTGTTGTAAAATCTTTATCTACAAGTACATTTGTATCTTTAATATCAAAGTGATATACCTTATAATAATTCATAGGTATAATACCATATTTCAATAATTGAATAAGTGAATTATTTAATTTTAGAAAGTCCTCTATGTTTGTAAGTTCATTACATTTCATATCTACATCTTTACCACCATCTGGTAATGTAATAGAACGCATTCTATTTAAATTGGATGGTTTATTTATTGTTTTTGAAGTAATATTTGCTTTATTGCTTAGATGATTACATTTTTTATTAAATCCGGGTAAATCAGTCTTGTTATTTAATGGTGAAATTTTACAAACATTGTATGGAAACATAAAAAGAGAACGATAATTTGGAATATTTGAAAGAATTTTTGATATTTTTGATATTTCATTATATTCAATATATGCTTTATCAAGAATCATTAATTTACTGACTCCATCTCTTCGGTTCTTTTCTGTTTTACATTTGAGTGCTGGTCTAAAAACACAACCATATCCTCCTTCCGCAAAGGCTTTTCCTCCGTCTATATTTTTATTACTATTTTTATTATCCATACTACACTACTATTATATTGTGATATTTTTAATTTATAGAGTAATAAGTACAATATTATTTATATTAATTAATATTTCTGCAACTATTAATTAATTATTCCTGTTTATAGATATATTATTTCAATTGTCATAATATTTTCATGTTAATGTTTTTTAGATATTTTTGCTAGAACGCTAGAAACTGGGTGAATAATATAATTTATGAGTAAACAAAGAAACATAATACGATTAAAACAATTACTATGTAAATCCATATATGAAATTTCAAGAAGAATGACCATTCACTTTTTTGTTGTTGTATTGGTTTATAATTATTATAATACTTATCCATAGATTCTTGAAATGTTGTTTGTGGTTTTCCAATAGATTTGTTAACTCTATTTTCAATAAAATGAATCCAACGTAATAATTGATCTCGTGAATCAAGATATGGTGTGCATGGATAATTTGTAAGTGTTTTACTAAATTCATCTGATGTTTTTCTATGAGGTAAAAATAACGGAAGATTTTGAATAAAAGTATAGTATTTCTTTTTTGCAGTATTATTTGGCGTTTTAGGATAAGTCATACATATTGAATATAGAACAAACCAGTAATGTGGTCCCCATACTTTTGGATTAAGGTCAAGATTCATATAGTAAACAATATAAAAACAAATTTACAATATTACATAATAGTTATTATGAAAACCACATTATTTTGCAACAATTGTGGAAAATCAGGGCATCTTATAATAGAATGTAAAATGCCTATAACAAGTATAGGTCTTATTGTCTTCAGGAAAAACAAAGGAAATATAGAATATTTAATGGTGTGTAGAAAAGATAGTTTTGGATACTCAGATTTTATTAAATGTAAGTTTCCAATAATAGATGATGGTTATTTAATGACATTAATAAATGAAATGACAATTTATGAAAAAGAAAGATTAATAAATGTATGTAATATTGTTGAAAATAATAAAAATTTAGATATTTTATCTTATACAGGCATCGAAAAGAAGGTTGCTTTTATAAATAGTGAACTTAAAAAGAATGGTTATAATGAAAATTTAAGTAATATTTTAAAAAAAAGTAATACAACATGGAATGAACCAGAATGGGGATTTCCAAAAGGACGTCGTAATAATTTAGAAAAGGATCTTGATTGTGCGATTAGAGAGTTTGAAGAAGAAACAGGATATAAAAAATCTTCTATGAAGTTGATTGAAAATATAATACCATATGAAGAAATTTTTGTAGGTTCAAACTATAAAAATTACAAACATAAGTATTATATGGCATATATGACAGAAGTTGATGATAGTTGTAAGTTTCAAAAAACGGAAATTTCTAATATGAAATGGATAACACATGATAAATGTATTGAACATATAAGACATTATAATTTAGAAAAGTTATCAATCTTGAAAAATATTAATAATGTATTAAACACATATAGAATATATGACTAGTATATATTGAAGACATGTCAGAAATAAAAGATAATGTTATAGAAGAAATACATACATCAAATATAGATAACAATTTTTTATATCCTCATACAAATGACCCTAATTTTAGTTTAAAAATTTCACATAAAAAAGAGTTTTATGAAAATAAACAAACCTATATAGAATCAAAAAGTGAAAAAGAATTCAAGGAAACATCGGAAAAACTTATTAATGGTAGAATGATGTTCTCACCACATCAACTTTTTATAAGAAATTTTCTATCATCTTCAACACCATATAATAGTTTGCTTCTTTTCCATGGTCTTGGTTCAGGTAAAACATTAACATCAATAGGTGTTTCTGAACAATATCGTGAAGATATGAAAAATACTAATAATTTTAAGTCTATACTTGTAGTTGCTTCTCCTAATGTTCAAGAAAATTTTCAATTACAATTATTTGACAAAAGAAATTTAACATTTGAAGGTGGATTATGGAGATATAATGGAGCAGCAAATAATTCGTTTTTAAAACAACTTAATCCTATGGGACTAAAAAACTTATATTCAGGAACTAAAGAAGAAAAAGATAAATTAATATCAAAAATAAAATCAATTATTAAACAAAATTATGTATTTATGGGTTATAGAAAATTTTCAACATATATACAAAGTCTCGAAGAAAGAAGTACAGTTGGAGGAAAAATAAAAATGTCAATTTTTGTAAAACTAATAAATTTGGAATTTGATGATAGAATGATAATTATTGATGAGATACATAATATAAAAAAAATAGAAGGAACAACAGCATCTTCTGATAAAAAGGTAGTAAAAAGTATTTTAAGTGTTATAAAAAACAGTAATAATATGAGATTACTATTATTAAGTGCTACACCGATGTATAACGATTATAAGGAAATAGTATGGTTACTTAATATGTTAAATTTAAATGATGGAAAAAAAGAAATATATGTTAAGGATATATTTGATAAAAATGGAAATATAGATGAGAATGGTAGAAGAAAACTTATAGAAAAGGCAAGGGGATATATTTCATTTGTAAAAGGTGAAAATCCATACACGTTTCCCTATAGAATATTTCCATCATTACACAGTCCAAATAATTCAATACTTAATAGTGAAAAATTTACATATCCAAAAAGACAGATGAATGGTGCATTTCTTGTACAAGAAAACACAAAGATACAACATATAGATTTATATATTACAGAAATGGGTGAATTTCAAAAAGAAGGTTATAGAAGGGTTAGAGAAGAAAACCTTGATAAAATAAAACAAGTTGTTAAACCAGATAATGAAATTACCGACGCAAGATATAATTATACTATTATGCAGCCGTTAATAGAATGTTTAAATTTTGTATTTCCTGATCCAAAACGTGAAGATGGTGATTTGAGAACAGTTCTTCATGGAAATAACGCTATGCGTTCGCTTATGACATTTGAAAAAAGCGTCGACCAACATTATAAAAAAAATTATGATTATAAACCAGAAACAATTCAAAAGTTAGGAAGAATATTTTCTTACGAAGAAATAGGGAAATATAGCGGAAAAGCAAAAGATATAGTAGATAAGATATGGAATAGTGAAGGTGTATCAATTATTTATAGTCAATATATTGATAGTGGTATCATACCTATGGCACTTACATTAGAAGAAAGAGGGTTTGAACGATATGGAGAAACACCATCTTTATTTGATCCCGAATATATAAAAAGAAACAAGATAAAACCTGTTGATTATAAATGTCAAGAAAAAAAACCTGGTTCGAAGAAATTTATACAAGCAAAATATGCGGTTATATCAGGTGATAGTTTATTAAGTCCAAATAATAAATCTGAGTTAATATCAGCAACAAACGAAACTAATAAAAATGGAGAAGATATAAAAGTTATTTTTATAACAAAAGCTGGTTCTGAAAGTCTTGACTTTAAATTTATTAGAAATATTTTTGTTATGGATCCTTGGTATAATTTAAGTCGTATCGAACAAATAATAGGGAGAGGTGTAAGATTTAAAAGTCATAAATTACTTGATTTTGAAAATAGAAATGTAAGTATATATTTATATTGTTCTAACCCACTTGAAGACAATAATGAAACAGCTGATATGTATATTTATAGAAGAGCAGAGAAAAAGTCTATACAAATAGGTAAAGTAACACGAATATTAAAAGAATCATCTGTTGATTGTGTATTAAATGAATCTCAAAAATTATATACAAAAGAAAATATGAGTTTAACTATTAAACAAATGATATCTAATGGAAATACGATTAATTATGATTTAGGAGACAAACCATTTTCTCCCAATTGTGATTATATGGATACATGTGTTTATAAATGTGAAAATACGCATGATTTAACAAAGGGAAAATTAGAAATATCAAGTGACACATTTAATGAAAAACTTTCTGTCATAAATATGGAAGTTATTATGGGAATAGTAAAGGAACTTTTTGAAAAACAATATATTTATATAAAAGAAAATCTTGTTAAGGATATACAAGAAATAAGAAATTTTTTGATAGAGGAAATAGATGTAGCTTTAGAAAATATAGTAAATGATAATATGTTTATAGTAAAGGACCAATTTGGTCGTCCTGGATTTATTGTTAATGTTGGTGAATATTATTTATACCAACCGGAAGAAATTCAAGATAAAAGTATATCTCTATTCGAAAGGTCAACACCGCTTGATTACAAGATGTCACATATAAAAATTAAAGCGGATTCTAGAAAGATAAATCGCTCAGTAAAAGAAATAGAGGATTTTGAAAATAAATATAATGAAATAATTCAATATTGTCAAAAATCACCAAGTGATTTCCATAAAGACCCCAAAACAAAGAAATGTATAATTGATAATGATGAAATTGTTAACGGTAAGTATGAATATTTGGGATATAATATAATTATAAAATTTGTTGATAATGTCGAACCTTCTATTTTAAATTCGTGTATAATAGAATATTTGTTTGATAGAACAACTATTAACGAAAAACAAAAAATATTGGAAAATATAGAACAAATAAAACTAAATAAAGATGAATATAGTACATACCTATACGAGTATTTATTGAATCATAGTATTGAAAAAACAGAAGAAGGTAAGAAAAACACTTATTTTATTTTTGAACATCAACATGATTATGTAGTTTTTGGAAAAGACAAAGAAAATAATTGGAAACAAGAACCAACACTTAAAAAATATTTGGAGAATGATATCAAAACAAAAAAAGAAATTACAATTAATAAAATAAGTGATTTTACTGATGAATATATCGGTGTTATGTTACAAATTGGATCTAAAAAAACATCAAAGGATATGAGGATTGATTTTAAGATGAAATATATGAAAAATAAAAAAGGTCGTTCATTTTCTGGTATAGATCATAATAAAAATTTAAAAATAGAGTTAATAAATGAATATTTATATAGTGATAAAGTCGGTGATATTTTATGTAACGATGGAAAAAGAAAAATTATATGTGATACAATATCAAAATATGAAGAATATTATAATTTTTGTGGCGAATCAAGTCCTATGCGAATAAAATCAATAACTATTTTAATGGAATTAACATTTAGATATTATGATAAGGTAAGACATAAAGGGAAAAGATGGTTTTTGGACCCGATTGAATCGTTAACAACAGAAAAATCTAAAACAATTCTGTTATAATTAATTTACAAAATTAATATTATATAAACAAATGTAAAAAATAAAATTGAAAATATATAAATACTTTGTATAAAGTATATATATATGTCGTTAAAAGAAGAACCTAATATTGAAAACGAACAACAGCCGCGAACACCTAGTGGAAGTCCTCCTGTATCAACAGAACCAACTGAATACGATAATATTATTGAAGAAAATATAAATAAAAAACCGGTGAAATCAAAATTTATTAAAGATGATAAAAGAAAAAAATTTGGTGTATTTATAAGATGTGTTAGCACAGAAAAAATGTGTGTTTCACTATCAAATATTGGTGGAAATATAACAAACACATTAAAAGAAATTTTATCAAAAAATATAGAAGGAAAATGTGGAGAAAATGGTTATGTAAAAGAAGGTTCTGTTGGAATTCTTAGTTATTCAAACGGTATATGTAAAGCTTCAAATATAGTATTTGATATTGTTTACGAATGTGAAGTATGTAATCCTGTCCAAGGAATGAATATTGAATGTATTGTGAAAAATATAACAAAAGCTGGTATTCGTGCTGAACTTGAAGGGTACGATAATTCTCCAATAGTTATATTTATAGCTCGAGATCATCATTACTCAATAAAGGAATTTTCATCAATAAACGAAGGAGAAAAAATACAAATTACTGTAGTTGGACAGCGGTTTGAGTTAAATGATAAGTATGTTTCTGTAATAGCAGAACTTGATGTTAAATATCTCAAAAAGAAAAACGTTGGAAAACAACGTATCTCAATTATGGAAGATTAATATAAATTTACTGTATAAATAACTGTTGATAATAAGGTAACAAAATACTTTTAGAAGATTCTAAAATATCTTTTTCATATGCCATCATAAAATAACACCTTAAACACAATAATATATCAATTGATGAATCATGTAATTTTTCTTCTTTGATTTTTTCTTTGAACAACTTTTGATGAAGTTCTAATTGTTTTGGAAATTTTTTATAAGTTTTATCATTTTTTTTAACTATTATATTACACAAATGAATAGATTTATTCATTGTGCAATAATGAATTTTTTTTGGGTCAATTATATTTATAATACGCCCAATATTATTTCTCATCGATTCAATTGTAATCATAGTGTTGTCAAATTTTAAATTATGTGCAACAAGTGTATCACAATTTAAATAACATTTCCTGAATTCATTTAATGCTACTCGAATATCAATACCTTTTTCATTCATCACTTCTCTTGTTATTCCATGTAGTTGAATACTTTCAGGTGTTATTTCAATATTATCTGGTATTTTAATAACATAATCATAAAAGTATGTTTTATCTAATTCTGTATCATATAATACAAAACTAAGTTGAACTATATAGGGAAACATTTTCAAAAATTGTCTCATTATTGGAACATTATTTGGAAGGATATTTGTAGTCTCGGTATCAAAAACTAGAATCTTCATTATTTTTTCTTTATACATATAACGAACGTCTTTTAATTTCAATTTTGTATTTAAATACTTATATGTATTATTCGTAAATTTATACTTTAAATTTTGTAAATAATATAGTAATATAAATAACATGCAATTTCCTACAGAAAATGAAATGTTACGCCTTTTTGAAATAGGTAAAAAAAATAATTCAGTTACACTTGGTGATATAATGAAATATTTTAATATTGAAACGTTTGATGACACTAAGGTTGATGAAATTGGTTACCATTTACAAGTATTTAGAAAAAAAGATACTTCAAACGTTTCTTATTTACACGGACATATTATTCATTTTGCTCTTATTAATTACTTAAAAGATAATGTAGATATAAAAAATGTTAATATTTTTGAAACAGGAACAGCAAGATGTTTTAGTTCTATTATTATGGCGTACACTTTAGATTGTATGAAAAGAAATGGTATTATAAATACATTTGATATTAAACATTATAATTCTAAATCCGAGAGTGAATGTCTATGTGCTGCTATAAAAAAACAAAAGGTATCATCTACAGATTGTATTCAACCATTTAAAGGACTTGTAGAAAAATATATTAAATTTAACGTTGGAGATACAAATAAAATTCTTAAAACAAGAGAAACGGGTAGGATTCATTTTGCCTTTCTTGATGGCGACCATAAATATTCAAGTCTTAAATTAGAATTAAACTATGTTTCAAAAACACAAGAATCAGGTGATATTATAATTGTTGACGATTATTCTATTCCTGAACTTGGAAAAGCAACCGATGAATTTTTAGAAAATGGAAGTTATATTTGGCATATTTTAGAAGGAAAAGTAGGTTCAAAAACAAGAAAATACGTATATTTAAAGAAGAAATAATCAAACAGGATTTAATTTCATACCATGACATGTTTTATAAGATAAGCGATGAAATTGTGATATTCCATGTTGTTTTATACCATTAATATGAATTTTTGCTCCATATCCTTTATTTGAGCAAATATTGTATCTATCATTCAGTTGTGGATGTAATTCACATAATTCCTTTATATAACGATCACGAGCACATTTTGCTAATATAGATGCTGCGGCAATAGGAGCGTATTTATCATCACCTCCTTTTACTGTTGTATGGTCAATAGAATGAAGTGTGTCATCGTGAAAATATGTGTACTCTTGAAAGTAATTACCATCAACAATTATAAAAAAATCATTTTCAATACCAATATTTTCGGTTACGTTTTTTATAGAATTATGCATACTTTCTATTGTTGCTTGTAATATATTAATAGAATCTATTCTTTTTTCATCATTATAAGAAACATTCCATGCTATTGCGTTTTCTTTTATATATGATTCTTCTTCTTGTATTTTTTTTTCGCTATGAAAACGTTTACTATCTTTCATACGCGAATAATCGAATCCTTCTTTAGGCAATATAACAGCACCTGTGTAAACTCTTCCAAATAATGGACCTCTACCTGCTTCATCTACACCTACTTCTAATATATCTTTATCATCAGTATAAAACGGTAAAATATTGTTCATATTATATTTATAGAAAACAAATATTTAATACATTTACAATAATAATTTCCAAGCATATATCATATGAAGGGTTTCAAATTTAAGTTATATCACCTCCAAGTATTTCTTATTTTATTACTTGCACTTGTTCTTTGTTCATTTTTAGGTGGAAATTGTGGTGTAGAGGGAATGTCAAATGCCAACCATGAACATGATGTAGTCGGTGAAAATAATCTCCTTCAAGATCCTGTAGTTAAGGCAAATAATGAAGTTGAAAGAAGCACAATTAAATCTAACAACGGTTTAAAAAACCAAACAACAAATAAATCTCTTAATGGTGAAACACAAATTGATAAACCATCAACATCTATTGGTGCTATTCCAAAGAGTGGTATTCCCGCTGGAAGCGAAGATTTATATGTATTAAGAAGTGAAGTATCAAGTTTATTGAATAACCAATCTGTTCCACCATGCCCTCCATGTGGAAGATGTCCTGAACCATCATTTAGTTGTAAAAAGGTTCCAAATTATAACAATATACATAATGAAAATAATATATTGCCTAAACCGGTGTTATCCGACTTTAGTACATTTGCGATGTAATACAAATAAAATGAAATTTATATATAAGTATATGAAGATTTCATTTATTACTGGAATAACCGGACAAGATGGTTCTTATTTAGCTGAACTCTTGTTAAAAAAAGGATACAAAGTATATGGTATTGTAAGAAGAACATCATTGCTATTTTCACACACTCGAATTGACCATATTAGAAACGATTTGAATATAGAATATGGTGATATGAGTGATGGTTCTTCTTTAACAAATATACTTACAAAGATCGTTAAAGAAAATAATGATTTCGAAGTATTTGAGATATATAATCTTGCTGCGCAGAGTCATGTAAAAATATCATTTGAGATACCTGAATATACATCTATTATTGATGGTATAGGAACATTAAAGATACTTGAAGCAATTCGAACTTTTACTGAAAGTGACCAGAAAAAAACACGTTTTTATCAAGCCGGAACAAGTGAAATGTTTGGAAAGGTTTTTGAAACGCCGCAAAAAGAAACAACACAATTTAATCCTCAATCTCCATATGCGTGTGCCAAAGTATATAGTCATTTTCTTGTAAAAAATTACAGAGAAGGATATGATATGTTTGCCTGTAACGGAATTTTATTTAACCACGAAAGTCCAAGAAGGGGGGAAAATTTTGTTACTATGAAAATTGTTAACGGTGTAAAAAAAATATTAAATGAATGGGATGGTCATTATGTTATATCACTAGGAAATATAGATAGTAAGCGAGATTGGGGTCATAGCAAAGATTATGTTAATGGTATGTGGTTGATGCTGCAACAAGATACGCCGGATGATTATGTATTAGCTACAGGTGAAACTTATAGTGTTAGAACCTTTATTGAAAGGTGTTTTAAAAAGTTTAATATTGATATTGAATGGCAGGGTAAAGAATTGGATGAAGTTGCTTATGATGTAAAAACAAAACGCCAATTAATAAGAATAGATAAAAAATACTTCAGACCATGTGAAGTAGATTTATTATTAGGTGATCCTACAAAAGCAAAAAATATATTAAATTGGAATAGAGAATATAATTTTGAACAATTAATTGATGATATGTTTTTATAATTTTTTATGTTATACTATCAAATCTATGTTTTCATCAAACATTTGTGTAAATATGAATTGGCATATTCTTAGACAACAAGTTGCTGAAGCACCTGAATGTGAATGATGAGACCACAAATCCTGAATTATTGATATTTCTTGTGCTTCTGAAAACATAAATCCGTTATTACCCGAAAAGTTTCTTATAAATTTAACAATATTCTTTTCCGGAAGAAGAGTTGTAATAGCTTCTTTAACCATTGGAACTTCATTTATCCAAATACGATGTTCTTTATCATATTTAGAATAATAATTTTCAATATATTTATTAGCAATTTTTTCCATATTTTGTGCGTCTCCGTTAATAGTTATAATCTTTTAGTTTTATTGAATACCAATATATAAATTCAATTTTAAATATCATTATTTATATATGAATAATGATATTCCCTCTATAATAGGTCAAGGAACATATGGATGTGTCCATAGTCCTCCGTTGTTTTGTGATGGAACAAACAAAAGAGACATAAATAAAGTTTCTAAATTAATGTATCCTAATGATGGTATAAAAGAGATGCGTGAATATGTTTTAATTGATAAGGCTGATGAAAAAAAGAATTTTTATCTTGGAAAACCTTCAACATGTATTCCTGGATACGAGGAAAGTAACTTAAGAGCAATAAAAAAATGCGAGATGGGTAAGAATATAGACTATTATCCGGGAGGTGAAAAATTATCGTTGTTATTAATGGAAAATGGTGGATTAAATTTACGAGATTTTAGTAATAATTTCCAAAAAAATTTAGTAACAAAAGAAAACAAAGAAAAGATAAATGATTTTTGGATAGAATGTCATCGTCTATTTATGGGTTTAATTTTATTTTCTAAACGCGACATTATTCACCATGATTTAAAGGCAGGAAATATTGTTTATAATCAAGAAAAAAATAGAATAAATTACATAGATTTTGGTTTAATGAACAGCAAAAAAAAAGTAATAAAAAAATGTAAAAAAAGTAGTTATTGGTTAGCAAACCCGCATTGGTCATTTCCGGTTGAGATGGAACTTTTGAATAAAAAAATTTTTAATCACACTTGTAGAAATAGTGATGATAATAAGACTAAATTTATTAATAGCTTGGGTCGTTTAATTAAAAATTATTCATCAAATGTTCAAGTAAAATCAATTAGAACATTATATTCAATCTCTATTAGGAAACCAGATAAATTTCAAGTATTAAATGTAGGAAAATATCTTGGAGAATATCTTGAGACGTTAAAATATGTTAATGATGATAGAAAATATGAAGAATTTTTAAAGAAATCAGTTTCTACAATTGATAGTTTTGGTTTAGCATGTGGATTAATGGATGCGTTATGTGATTTAGATAAATTTATGGAACCAGAGTTTGTAAAAGATTTGGCGTCTGTTTTTATGACGATGCTTCATCCAAATATTATGAAACGTGCTAATATAAATGATGCGACTAACTTATTTGAAGAATGTATAAGAAAACATCTTTTAAAAGATAGAAACCAACAATTTAAAAAACACAAGATTGTAAAAGAAACCAAAATAACAAGTATATTTGATAAAAATATTGAAAATTTAAAACAATCTTCTATAGCAGTAAAATCAAAGAAGGAGTTGGAAGAATTAATGGTTTCACCAAAATGTCCAGACAATAAAGAACTCAATACAATAACCGGAAAATGTATAGTTAAATGTGCTAATGGTTACATTCGTGATAAAGATTTTAAATGCAAAAAGAATAAATTAACAGATAAAGATTGTAAAGAGGGAAAAATATTAAACCCAAAAACAAACCGCTGTATTAAAAAACCAGCTACTAAAAAAAACAAGGTATGTCCAGAAGGAAAATTATTAAACCCAAAAACAAACCGCTGTATTAAAAAACCGGCTACTAAAAAAAACAAGGTATGTCCAGAAGGAAAAATATTAAACCCAAAAACAAACCGTTGTATTAAAAAATCAGCTACTAAAAAAAAGAGAAATTAAATAACATATAATTAATTTTGAATACATAAAAATATTATAAATCTAAATATAATATTTTTTAATTATTTCATTTCGACACATTTATTATCAATAACCATAGATTCGCACTTAACATTATCAGGAACTATATGAACAACGCCTTTACTTTTTACCTTATGTATAGGTTCTGTACATCCTGTATGTTTCTTTTTAGTTTTTTTAAGTTTAAACAGTTTCCCCTTTTTCTTACCACATCTTGCTCTAAAATGCTCATAACGTTCTCTAACATCTTCATAAGTAAGACCTGATTTTTTATTAAGCATTTTATTAATAAGTTCATGAAGATTGTAAACATACATACTGAAAGTTTCTCTATTTTTCATGCATTTATTTGTTAATGGAAGTTGTTTAAAATTTGTAACAAGATTAATTCTGCAATATTTACATGGCAATACATATTGAAGGTTCAATATAAAATTTTTATAATTCTTTTTTTCTTGACTTGTTGGTTCCGCAGGATAATTAAAGCTCATCGTGTGTAAATAATGCCATAAAGTTGGTCCCCAAACATTTGTAAGCATACCATCTCCACTATGATAATGATCTTTGTTATATACCTTTTTTCGGGTTCCACCTTTCATTTTAGTTTTTAAACTCTTATTTTTTAATAAACGATTTTTAACTGTTTTATTAGATATCTTCATACATTATAGTTAGATATTATAGTAAATTCATTATATATTTAAAAATAGCAGAATCTTCTATGTTTTCTACAACATCTTTTGTTTTATTTTTTTTATATATTTCACATATTTTCAAATAATATTCTTTATCCGTTATGAAGTCATTTTTTTCTATATTAACAAGTTGTCCCACCTTGTTTCTAAATAACATATTATATTAAATAGTATATTACCTTTAATTTATTTAAGAATAATGATTTAATATCTGCAAATAGTATATGAAGATTCCTGGAATTAACTTAAAAAGTTTACTTAATTATTTAAAAAAAATAAATATAAAATTAGTTTTAATAATATTAACAGCACTTTTATTGGTATATATTTTAAATTATTTATTAAGAAAACGAGAAGGCATGAACCCAAATAAAGAATACATAGATAGAAATAAAACAGAAAATCCTCAACAAAGTGATGCTGTTCTTTATTTTTTCTACGCTGATTGGTGTCCACACTGTACACGTGCCAAGGAACAAGGAGGACCTTGGAATACATTTAAATCAAGACACGGAGAACAAGTTATAAAAAATAACACTATAATTGATATAAAAGAAGTTGATTGTTCTGACGGGGAGAGTAATAAATCTATGTTAAAAGAATATAATGTAAAAGGATATCCAACAATATTGCTTGTAAAAAACGGTAATCATTATTTATATGACACAAAACCCGATGCTGATAGAATAGAAGAATTTATTGAAAAAGTTGTATAATTTAAATATCATCATTTGTTTCTTTATTTTTAGTACCATTATCATCTAATGATTCTAAAAATCCTTTTGCTATCTCCTCACCATTCAATATCATATTTTCACGATATTTTTTTTCAAAAAAACATCCATATATTGTATCAGTATCAGTTAAACCATTTTTATCACTTTTTATTTCTATAGGTATTTCGTATTTTATTGTTTTGTTTATAATATTATTACTTGTTTTATCAAGGGTATTCATTAACTTTTCAATAAATATATAAGCATAACTTAGTATAGTTGATTCTTGATTTATAACAACCGGACTTAAATTTTTATATGTATTTTTTATACCAATTAACTCTTCTTCTTTATATTCAGGGTTCATTTGTTTAAAATAATTAATTGGATAGTTATTAATAATACCACCATCAATTAAGCATTTATTTCCATGTTGAATAGGGTAAAACAATAATGGAATACTTGACGATGCAGCGATTGCTTTATATACTGGCATATCGGGTTCTGTTTCATAATTAATACAATATTCTTCAAAATTATTATTTATATCACATGTCATAAAATTTAATTTTATTTGTCTTTGTTCATAAAACTCTTTCATGGTAATATCAGGAGATAATCCATCTGAATGAAATAATGGTTCAACAAGATGTTTTATAATAACAGCACCATCATATACACCTTTTTTAGAATATAAGCTAAATATGTGTTCTGTTGATAGAGTAAATAAATGTTCAGATGGTTTATTAATTACATATTTTTTAATTTCATCATAACTTACTGTTTTTAGACTAATAAATAAAGCTACCAGACATCCTATAGATGTTGAGTATATACTTTCTAATTCTTCTCTTTTTATAAATTCACATTTTTCTATTTGTCCCAAAATACCAAAAGAGTAAAATCCCCATGGACCTCCACCAGTAATTATAATATGTTTTATTGTCATTATAATATGTTTTATGTTAAAAATATTATTCTAACTTATTATTATGACATCTATATTTGATTTAAACAAACTCGATGAAGAAGAATTTGGAGAAAAAATAGACATAGATGAGTTATATGAAAAGAAAAAGAATTATGACCTAAATAAGCTCTCTATATACAAAAAAATGCTCGGTAGAATACACGTTCGAATAAAAACTACATCAAGACAAAATGTAGACAATCAATATTGTTGGTATGTTGTTCCTGAAATAATAATAGGAGTTCCAAAATATGACCATGGAGCATGTATTGCGTATTTGCTAGAAAAACTACAAGAAAATGGATTTATTTCGAAATATATACACCCTAATCTTCTTTTTATAAGTTGGAAACACTGGGTTCCAACATATGTTAGAGATGAAATAAAGAAAAGGACCGGTGTTTCTGTTGATGGTTCTGGTAGTGTTGTAAATAAAAGCGAAAATTACGAAAAACAAAGTGATCCATCAAATCCAAACGCATTTATTGTAACGTCTAATAAAAAGAATGAAATAAATATGAATAATAAATTTTCAAAACCCAAACCGTCTTTTAAATCAACAAACGCTTATTCTCCTATGGGTATATATAAAGAAGATCTTATGAGACCATTTAAAAAATAAAAAATATTATTTTAAACAATTAATAAAATATTAACTTATTAATTGTTAATTATAAATAATTTACTTACGTTGTTTGCGGGTTTGTTTTTGTTTTCTTGATTGTTTCTTTTGTTGTTTCTTTTGTTTATTTCCACCCTTACGTGTTTGTTTTTTTGATTGTTTTTGTTTTTTTGATTGTTTTTGTTTCATTTGCTTTGAGCGTTTACCACCTGAAAAAGTTCTACGAAGACCCATTCCCATTATAATATAAGTAAATATAATATTTTTATAATTAAATAAAAATTATTCGTTGTTGGATGTAACTATTGATTCACGCAATTTTTCAAACTCTTCAACACCCTCTTGAAATTTTGTTTCACAGTCGATATACATAGATGTAATTATTTCACGAGTTTCATTTACAAGTATTGTTAAATTATATTCTCTTTGATCTCCAAAAAGATTATCTATATTCTCTAAATCATTTAACTTTGGATGAATTATTATTTTATTTTCATCAGTAAAATAAAACATTTTTCTAAGTATCTCAAGAAGACTTTCATATTTTTTATTTACATCAGATAACATATTTTTTATAAACGCAGCGTAATCCAGCATTTTTGTTTGAACAGAACCACTACCAATAGATTTAGGTGTTAATGTTGCTGGATCTCTACATATATCACTTGAACTAAAATCAGTAAGTTTTATTTGTGAAAATTTAGTAAGTTCTTCTTCACCATCGTAATCCTTTCCTGTAAATGTTTTATAAAATTGTTTTAATATTTCTTTTTTCTTTTCTTTACTCTCTTCGCTCATAACATATTTAGGTTTAAATTCAGTTTGTGTTGTTGAATCTTCTCCTGATGTTCCGCGTAAATCATAATTAAACATATCATTAAATAATTTATCAAATGCTTTAAAATCAATTTGATTCATACCAGGAGAACATACTCCTTGTGTTGGTTGTTCAACTACAGGTTCAATAGGTTCTGTTTGTTCTTGAACAGGAGCAGGTTGCTCATCAATAGGTTCTGTTTGTCCTTCAACAGGAATAGGTTGTTCTTCAACAGGAATAGGTTGTTCTTGAACAGGAGCAGATTGTTCTTCAAGAGGAACAGGTTGTTCTACTACTGGAGAAGGTTGTTCTTCAACCGTAACAAGTTGTTCCATTACAGGAGCAGGAGGTTGTTCTTCGACAGATTCAATAGGACCAGGTTGTTCCACAAGAGGTTCAACCGGTGTAGGTTGTTCCTTGTTTTTAAAGAAAGGTTCACTATTCATAAAATCACCTCCTGGAACATCTCCACCTTCTTGTTCATACTGAATACTTTTATACATGGGTAACAATTGTATAAGAGCTCTTATTCTTTGAAAACAAAAACCATTAAATACATTACTCATAACAGCATTTTTTGCGTCGACATTCTTTTTCATACTATCAGCAGTATCATCATTTATACCATATAAAGAAAATAAGTCAGTATTTCCATTATCAAATTGTGGGTCAATTGTTTTTACTACTGCAGCGTATAAATGAGCTATTTTAATATAAAATTTAGCAATACTCTGACAATATTGTTTTTTTAAAAATTTTTCACGTTTTTTCATAACTTCACTGTCTTTATGAACAACAATTGCTACATCATTTGTTTCTTTTTGATTTATTTTTTCGCCTTTTGAAGTTTTTTGAACAAGAACATCAACTTCATGCATCTTTACTCTCTCTAAAAATAATTTACTTGTTATTACTTCAACCTTTCTACAATATTCTTCATCAAGTAAAGCTTCCATATCAGGTATACTTAAATTAGTTATATAATTGGCTGCTACTTCGTTCACCTTTTCTACTATTTCTTTGGTTGATTCTAAATTTTCTTTTTCTAATTCTTCACGTCTTCCCTCAAATGAGTCATTTAATGACATATTATTACCCATAATTAATATATATAAATGATATAAAATAAAATTGATATTATAAAATATTTACTTTTCATACATAATGGATATGTCATGTAAAAAAACAAAAAAAAATAAACAACATGAAACCAAAAAACATTTGTGGAATATGTTTGAAAGTGAAATCGAACCAGATAAAAAATCACCAATAGAGTGTGTTTACAGAAAATCAGGAGAGAGAGAATTTTGTGATATTTGTAATACAAATTTGGTTTACAACGAATCAGGATTTTTATGTTGTTTAAATTCATCATGTGCGATTGTTTATACAGATATGATTGATCAAGGAGCTGAATGGAGGTTTTATGGAGCTGAAGACACTAATGGTGGAGATCCTACACGTTGTGGAATGCCGATAAACCCATTATTAAAAGAATCATCATATTCGTGTAAAGTAATGGCTGGAAATACTTCAAGTTATGAGATGAGAAAGATAAAAAGATATACTGAATGGCAATCTATGCCTTATAAGGAAAAATCACAGTATGATGAATTTCAACGTATAAATATGATGGGACAACAGTCAGGTGTAAGTAAATTAATAATCGATAATGCTATTATATATCATAAAAAAATATCAGAGCATCAAACATTTAGAGGAATTAATAGAGATGGAATAATAGCAGCATCAATTTACATATCATATAGAATAAATAACACACCTCGAACAGCAAGTGAAATAGCACGCATATTTAATTTAGATAAAACAAGTGCTACAAAAGGATGTAAAAATGCTTGTTCAATTATAAATACAATTGAAGCAGAATACTCAGAAAAAACAGTTTTATGTAAAACAGGTCCTCAATCATTTATAGAAAGATATTGTAGTCGCCTTAATATAAATAATGAATTAACAAAACTTTGTATGTTTGTAGCAAAAAAAATACAGAGTACTAATTCTATACCAGAGAATACACCAAATTCTATAGCAAGTGGAATTGTTTACTTTGTTTGTCAAGTATGTGATTTAAATATTTCAAAGGGAGATGTTCATAAAATAAGTGAAATTAGCGAAGTTACAATAAATAAATGTTATAAAAAATTGTGTCTTATCCAAGAAACTTTAATACCTAAATCAATATTATTAAAGTATAATAAATAAAAAATAATAAATTATAAGATTAATGGATATAAATACGCCACCTGATATTGTATTTTTAATTCCTTATCGTGATAGACTTCCACAAAAAGAATTTTTTCTTAGATATATGAAATATATACTGGAAGATTATGAAAAAGATACATATAAAATTGTATTTTGTCACCAACAAGATAAAAGAACATTTAATAGAGGTGCAATGAAGAATGCAGGATTTAATTATATAAAAACAACATACCCTGAATATTATCAAAAGATAACGATGGTTTTTCATGACATCGATTGTGTTCCATATATAAAAAATTTATTAGATTATAAAACATCATTTGGTAAAATTAAACATTTTTATGGTTTTGAACATGCTTTGGGTGGTATAGTTTCGATATCATGTTATGACTTTGAATCAATAAATGGATTTCCTAATTTTTGGGGATGGGGATTTGAAGATAATGCTTTACAAAATAGAATTACAAATAAAGGGAAATTTATAAGTAGAAAAATATTTTTTAAAATAGGTGATAATCGTATTCTTCATTTATTTGATACCTTTAAAAAAGAAGCTGATGAAAATATTCCAAGACAATTTTTAAATGATAATGGTGAAACAGGTCTCAGTACATTAAAAATAAATAAATCATCTATTGAAAAAGTAGATATTATTATTCCTCATATTATATTAAATATTAATGATTTTCATACAGAATTCGAATATAGTGAAAGCAACATAATTCTAAAAGATATTCGAGATAATAGTAGTAATTATATAAATACAAAAAAAATAAATAATATTAATAAAAATAAACAAGTTGATAACAAACCAAACCAAATAAACAAAAATATTAATAATAAAAATATTAATAATAATAATATTAATAATAATAATATTAATAATAATATGGTTTTCAATAATATTCCATCAAGAAAATGCGAATTAAAGAATGGTGAGTGTAATGGAAATATTTGTGAAAATACTAATCAAAAGATGGTTGTTGTGAGAGATAATGTTAATTTAATTGAAAATAATAACACAATTAAATCAAATACTCGTTATAAAAAAAAGTCTGGAATGTTTTCTTGGAAAAGGTCATAAATATATTATATTAAAATCTATAATTATTATTTTAAAAGATTAAACATTATTTGAAGCAAATTTTATTTGATGATGGAGATTTTTTAATATGTGTTCAAGTATATCTTGAGTTATTTCTCCCTCCATGTTATTTCTTATTTCCATTTCAAGTGGATCACGTCCTCGAACCTTGCGGAAATGTTCAATCTTTGAATTAATAAGTTTTATATATGGATTATAATCAAACGCCGGTTCAGGTAATTCCATAGCAATTTGAAGAGGTTCTGTTATTTTTTCATTTTTATACCATGGATGTCTGTTTTCTGCTACAGAAACAAATTCACCACATATTTCTGGTTTTTTAAATTTATATTTTTTCTTAAGCTCCTTTGCAAATTCATCTAAACTACTATTTTCATCACTTGATGATTTACCACCGGGTGATTTAGGAGAAGTAGGAGAAGGAATTGTTGTAAGAGACTGTATATCTGTATTTTTAGCATCTGGTGCGTTTGATGTTCCGCATATAAAAATAGTATGACATATCCAGTCCCAACACCCATCTTCTTCATCTTTTTCTTTGTTATAAATTACTTCTTTAAATTTAATAAGAACTTTATCCTCGATATCTGGACTAATTTCCATAAGTCGATCGAATTCTTCCTTATATCTATTTAATAATTCAATAGGAGTATTTTCTCGTTCTATTGGACTTTTTGCAAGAATTACAGTTACATTTCGAACAAACTTTCCCCATGATATAGCACTTACACGATGACCTTCATTTAATTCAGTAATTTTAAGAAATTGTTGAATTGTTGTTAATATTCCTGCTATAATATTAATTCCTCCAATAAGCATCTGTGCCAGTACTTTATATTGAGGTGGGAATTTATCCTGTGCAAAATTGGCTGTTCCTGTTATAGTTGACATCACAATAACAGGTATAGTGAACCAAGCATTTCTGAAACTATAATTTTTATAGGATTTACTATGCAACCATCTATAACACATAGCTTTGTCTGACCATTCAATAAATACATTTTCATGCTCTATTGTCCATCCATTAAGTCTCTTTTCGTCAATCTTGACATTATTTTGTAATATATTAGAACTCATATACAATATATTTATAATAAATTATATGTTTTAATATATTATATTATGACAATTGATAATCTTAGAAATGAATTTCGAGAAATTATACAAATACTAAATAATGTAAAAGCAAAGTTTGATAACATAAATGTAAAGATAAAAAAACTAAAAGACGTTTACGATGATCTAACAAATACAAATCATGACCCTATATACATTTTTGGTTTAGACTTTTTAAATTTTCAATACAAAATATTTCATAATCAGTATAAAAACTTAATTGATATGATAAAATTAATAAACAATCGTGTATATGGTGATTACTATAAATTATGTGATTTAATTATTAATTATGTAAAAGAAAAAATAGATGATAAAGTAATTTTAGCAAATATACAAAGTGAAGATACAGAACTTCCTATATATAAAGATCTCGACGAGTATGTTGATTATAGTAGTGAAACATTATTAGGAGTTAACGCAAAAGTATTAGGTATATTAAAAAAACTTAATTCATTTTGTATGGATAAAGACAAAATAAGTGAAAAACATCTTAAATTGTCTCAAAGTGGTTTCTTTTTAGATAATTTTTTACATAGCTTTGAAACAAATAATAATATAACAAAAAATCAACTTGATTTATATATTAAAAATATAGAATTTTTTAATAAAAATCATAAGATGATGTTAAAAAATATATATGGTAAAATATGTGATTTGTATAATGAAATGATTGGTAATATAGAATTTGAAGATGATGATAATGGAATAATGAATGAAATTGATGACTCAATACATTTAGAAGAAGAGGAAGAATTTATTAATGATGATTTTTTTGTTTCAGGAGATAATGATAATGATAATGATAGTGTAAATGAAAATGGTGAACAAGTTAATAAAATTGTTCAAAAAATAGTGTTTGAGTAAATATTATTTACAATAAACATCATGATAATAAAAAAATTTTTCAGTAGTATCACTATCAAAACTATTAGTTACGGTTATTGGTTTATTATGTTTAACAAATTTCTTTTTGTTTTTTTTCCATGAAAAATAATATAGCATCAAATAAGACGAATCAAACATACAATAATATGTTATTATATAGATTACAATAATTATTATTTGAATATTATATAATCACATATTATTATATAATAATGTACGTAAGTTTAGAATTAAAATTAATAATGTTTATTATGTTATTTGTATCATACATAGAATTTACCAATTATTTTGATAAATAAATACAACTAAATTTAGTTTAAACTATTGTTATATAATTATAAATATAACAATAATGGAAAATCTTACTATAGAACAACTATTTACTCTTGATATAGAAGACTGTCATAATTATAATTTAAAAAAAAAGTTTTATGGAAATAAATTAATTAATTGCCCTAAAAATTATAATAACATAAAATTCAAATTAAGATATATAGATAACGTAATACCATCTAAAATATTACAAAAAATGTATTCTTTTTGCAAAGATGGATTATGGGAAATTGACCATTCTTCAAATGTTAATAAATCAAAAATTTTCTTTTTTTCATTAAACGTATATAACAATATTTATTTTATTGAAATATTTAATAAACTAATCATACCAAAATTAGATAATATAAATAATAAAGAAAATCTTATAATCGACCGCGCATATGTTAATGGACATCAATATGGAAGCCCAGGCAATTTTCATACAGACGGTAGAAGTTCTTTGGAAAATATTGGACCATCTATAATTATTTATTTAAATTGTATATGGAATCCAGATTGGAATGGCGGCACTATGTTTATAATAGATGAGAAAAATAATAAAAAAGAATATTTAACAATAGATTTTATACCCGGTAGAATTGTTGTTTTTGACCCTTGTATAAGTCATAGTGCTCTTGACACGTCTATATATACAAAAGCTGAAGGAATTACTCGTATGACATTAGCATATCATACCATCTATAAAAATAACTGTTGACGTTGTGCCTTATACAAACTATATGTTGTACTTAAAGGATTAATAAATCTAAAAATATACAACAAAAATACAACATAGAGAATAAGCCACTTGTATTTATATTTTGGATAATATATAAAAGTAATTATTATGGATATAATACTAAATATAAAGAATAACTGCATCATACATGTAATAGTTTCTACAACCCGTTTTACCTTCATACCTTGTGTAAAATCATTATGTAAAAACTGAAAAAATGCCATACCCGATTTTCCACTTGGTTCAAAAAAATATTCATAAAAACTCTTAGAACCACCCCATTTCATAATAACATCTATAATGTGTTGAGGCAAAAGATATATCAAAAACATTTTTGTATAACACTTATACGAATAAAATGGTTTATAATCAAGATCAGTAAGTGAGTAATCCCAAGTACCATTATCAATAACATTATTCACTTGTTTTATAATATTAACATTATCAGTTGACTTTATATAACATCCACCTCTTGAAAGCCTTAAACTTACTTCTATTATTATATCACCTCTATATTGAACATTACATACACCCGTATATCCCTTCATGTATTCATTTACCCAATCAACAATTTTTTTAGGAGGTTTATTTTCTGGACTAATATATTTCCAATCATCAATAAATCCATTTTGTTTGTCACTATAAACACTTGTCATTTGATACATTATTTTACCACCTACCATAAGAAAATCTGTCATTGTTTCACGAGCATCTATAAATTCTGTCCACATCATATCATCCTTTTCTAAATGTGGATGTAGTTCATCAAATTCTTTTATTTTAAAACAATCTTTACTTGAAGCACTTTTATGTCCCCACCTTGGTTTTATAAAAATGGGATATTTAACGTTAGTTCGCTTACCTATATTTTCCAAACTCCCACATTGTATATTTTGAGTTTTCGCAATAAATAATTTATCATAAATAAAGTTATGTTTGGGATATTTATTATACGATGTGCTATCATACATAGGAAGATTCTTAGTAAAATGAACCTTATACGGATCTAAATAAGGATTAAATATACAAAGTTTTTTACACCAAGAATCATCATATTCTAATATTTGTTTAACAATAGATACTTTTTCTTTTGTTTCACTTGACATAATATATGTGAACAAAAAAGAAAAATATAAATAATATGTTTTCAAATAGTTATTTATTATTATCAAATTTTAATAATTATTCCCTTTTTTATATCTAACTTACCTATATTTTCTTCACTTTTTGGGTCATAAACATTATTCTTACCATCAATATAATAAATATTACCATCAATAAAGACTTCTTCAACTGATATATGTTCTGGTTCTTCTTCAAATGGTATCTCTAAAAATGATTTTTGAATAGCATCAGCATTTTCGACACTAATACCTTGTGATGCTTGTATAAGAGCATCCGACATAGCTATACCAGTCAATTCATTTTTATTATTGTTATTCTCTGTTAAATTTTTACCCTTTTCACAGTTTTCTTTTATATCAAAATTACCACTAATACTATCCACAATTGTAGACACTTCCTTTTCTACATATTTGTTTATTGAAGTCATTATACTATTCATTAATTTATCTATTTCTGTTTTTTTAGGTCTTCCTTTACCTTTTTTTTCTTGTTTTATTTCTATTTTCGGTTTATCATGAAGAACACATCCTGTTTCAAAGCGACTTTCAATATCATATTCATGTTCTTTAGACGGTGATATATAATATTGTGAATTACTATTTACAAATTCTGTAATAGAGTCTAAAACATCCGTATCCATAGATTTTACTTTATTTTGAATCATACCATTAGTAGTATTCAAAATAAGATTTTGTAAGTTTTCTTTAATAGTTTCCATAGTTTATTGTGTGTTATAAAGTCACCGTGTTCTTTTTTCAATTTTGCATCATAAGTTTATTGAAACCTGTATCATATTTTTCATACCCATCCGTAGTTAAAAATTCAAAAAAAAACGTATCATCTTTATTCTTATTTTTCTTTTTATCAACTTCTTTCAATACAAGGGGACATTTACTATATATCATATCATAAGATCCCTTTGTTTGTGTATAATTTGATTTTGTTAATTCACGAGAACAAGAAACTGTTACAATTTCGTCAGCACAATTTGCTTTTGTTGCAAATAATCCATGTAACCACCACTCATCTTTTACGCGTTCACGAAATACGTGCGGATGCATCTTAATACGTGACGCCATCATTTCATTCATCTCAAAATCCATCTGTTGAACAAAATTTACATAGTTTTCAATACGACCTAAATCATTATGAACACCAAAACTTACCTGATGCATCATAAGTTTTCCATGACGTAATATATATCTCTTATAACATGACTGTAATATAGCAAACCCCATACTATACGCACGTTCAGCAATACAAGATATATTATGATTTATTACTTCGCTTATTAGACGTTGTCCACTTTCCACTTCTCCACCAGGTGTATCAAGATAAAGATATATATTCTTTCGGTCATCCAACATGTTTAATTCATATATAATTCTACTTACTGATTTCTCATCAACCGGTCCTTTGAGAATAAGATTGTTTTTTGTAGTAAGTTTAATATTTTTCTGTTTATTTTCCCCAATAACAGATTGAGGGGTCAAAATAAGAAGCGCTAAAAGTATCCAAAACATAGTTGATTTAGATATTTTTATTATTAATGTTTTACGTAATTATTATTTATTGTTTTATTCATTAGAGTTAGCATACCAATCGAAATTATTTACGACGCGTCTTTCTACCTTTTTTGGATGCCTTTCTCGATTTTTTAGCCATTTTACGCTTAGAAGTTTTAGATTTCTTTGTCTTTGACAACTTTCGAGAACGATGAACTTTACGCTTCTTCTTCTTTAATATTGAACCACCTGATGATAACCTTTTAATCGCGTCATCATATCGTTTTACTTGATCATCATTAGCTTTATATGGTGGTACCCACTTTTCTCGAAGATTAAATTTATCTTCAAGCTTACCTTCTGTGTCATTATATCCAACATATTTAACATAGAAACGTCCGT
>Ga0257110_1000005_pt1 | contig 176393 bp, 198 predicted proteins | sample LP_taG_7_FD_190184 | JGI IMG/M metagenome (GOLD analysis project Ga0257110, IMG submission 190184) | Marine microbial communities from Northeast Subartic Pacific Ocean, Canada - LP_J_2015_P26_10m | ecosystem: Environmental > Aquatic > Marine > Oceanic | place: Canada: Northeast Subartic...
GGTGGAGGATTAATGCAACTCGTAGCTTACGGCGCACAGGACGTTTACCTTACTGGTAATCCGCAAATTACTTTCTTTAAAGTGGTCTACCGCAGACACACTAACTTCTCGATGGAGTCTATAGAGCAGACTTGGAATGGTTCTTCGATGACTGATGGTCGCTGCACGGCAACGATTTCTCGCAATGGTGACCTTGTTCACAGAATGTATTTAGAAATTGAAGGAATCACTGGTATGTCTGATGAGGGTTTCGCGAGTGCGCAAGGTAATGACGGGGAAGACTTCGTGGGAAAAACCTTTAATCCTGGTTCGGCTTGGATTACTGATGTTGAGATTGAAATTGGCGGTCAGAAAATTGATAAACATAGTGGTAAATTCTTAGAGGTTTGGGCTGAGTTAACTGAGAGAAACCCGAATGGTATGGTTAGTTGTGGACATAGAAAGGGTGCCAATGGTATGGGTACTTTGTTCCAGAATATGTCTGGTATGGGTGGTCAAGTTGGTGGTTATACCCAGACCCCCGTCGAGATGGAGAAGGAGCAACTACGCCGCCACATGCATATTCCACTTAGATTCTGGTTCTGTAAAAACCCAGGTCTTGCTCTCCCGCTTATTGCCCTCCAGTACCACGAGGTCAAGGTTAATTTGAACCACAGAATTGCCACTCTATTCCATGGCGCGGTGACAGGAGCGGCGGGAGTTATTGCTAATAAACTATGGGTTGACTATATCTATCTTGATACTGATGAACGCAGACGTTTCGCACAGGTTTCGCACGAATACCTTATCGAACAGGTCCAGGAACGTAGACTCCAAGCAACAGCTGGTGATCACGAACTAAACTTTAATCATCCGGTTAAAGAATTGATTTGGGCAGGTAACCACACCAATCCCACCAATACAGAAGACGCAAGGCAAACCGTTGGCGTGCAAGGAAAGGAGGCTTTGTGTGGTACTAGTATAAAAAATGTTACTGACAACGCGGACTGTAAGTTTCATTTGAAACTAAATGGTCACGACCGCTTTTCTCCTCGTGAGTCTACATATTTCTCGCGTCTCCAGGTTAACGAATACCATTCGGGCTATGGTGGTCTTCATGTCCAGGACACGAATGCTATTGCGCAGAAGTCTAATGGTGGTGGTTGTCTTAATGGTATTTGCGTGTATTCCTTTGCTCTTAAGCCGGAGGAACACCAGCCATCTGGCACATGCAACTTCTCGCGAATTGATAGTGCTCACCTAGTTTCAAGTAAAACGTTACAGAGTGATGTTGATTGCTATGCTATTAACTACAATGTCCTCCGTATCATGAGTGGTATGGGTGGTCTCGCATACTCTAACTAAACTTATAGTTTTTATTTTTTTCTTTTAATTTAATTTAAATAATATTATATAAACAAATTATATAATATGAAATCTAGTGAAAATCTTAATAATAAATTACGTAAAAATATTAATGGTTCATTTATACAATCCGCATCAAATAATAATGATTTATATATTGTTGGTAATCCACAGATAAGTTTTTTAAAGTTGTATATAGACGCCATACTAATTTTACAATAGATACAGTAAAACAATTTATTACTGGATACTTTGAATTACATCCAACAAATAATACTAAATGTAATGTTGTTATATCCAGAGATGGAGACCTTCTAAAAAATGTTTATGTAGTATCACATGATAGTAATATAACAAATGGATCAAAAATAATAAATACAGTAGAATTAGAAATAGGTGGAAAAATTATATGTAAAAAAACACAAGAATGGATGGATATAGAAAACGAATTAACTACACCTGGCTCTAAATTAAGGGGATTTAAATCTATGCTTAACAATGTAGGTAATACTTTAAATGAAACATTATTTCCGAATACTATAGAAACAACACAAATACCTTTAAATTTCTGGTAAATTTCTGGTTCTGTAAAAGTCCAGGACAGGCACTACCACTAATAGCAATACAAACACAGCCGGTTGTTTTAAATTTTACTTGGGGTATAGGTAATGATGTTGGAACAAATGCTTCTTTGGAAGTACATGCTGATTATATACATTTAGATGTAGATGAAAAGAGGAGATTTTCAACTATATCCCACGAATATCTTATAGAACAAGTGCAGGTTCAACAGACAAGTAATAAGACTTCGACTATACTAAATTTCTTTCAACCTGTTAAAGAAATTATTTGGACCAGTAATCTAGTTAATACCTATGGTCGTGCCAAACTAACATTTGATGATGAAGATAGATTTTCTAGCCAACCCGAAGAATATTTTCAGTTAAGACAGACCTATGACTATCATACTACTATACCATTCCAGAATATAACAACAACTCCATTAGACACAGAAAATAACACATCTATTATAAATAATACAATAACATCACAACTTATTTTTGCACATAATGATTTATCTAAAACAGTAAATGACGATGTTGGAGCTTCTAATTCTACGCCCACCGAAGGAATTCCATTAAATGATACAGCTGGTCGTGATACGTTTTCAATAGGTAGAGCAATAAATCTAAATGATGATCCGAAAAGATATAAACGTGTTTTACCAAATAATGAAAATAAACCAGATTATTATTTTTTTTCAGCAGATGATAAGCATAAGTTTAATGAATTATCTATAGGAGATACATTATTATTTACTGTTTTTGGAGAACAAACTTTAGGTAATCGACTATCTTATGACGGTGCGAATTACACCTCGACCAGTACAACTAAAAGTATTAATATTATATCAAAAATTATAGATATAGATAAAGGTGTTGAATCACCAAATATAACAGATCATGAAGCAAAAATTAAAGAAGGTGTTGCTATTGGATTTAGACTATCGGTACCAATATATAATAAAATTAATAATAATAATCCAAATGAGGCTAATACTCATTTTGGTATAAATAAAGGTACTGATATTCCCACAATGAGACAATCTGCAGGCCTTATAAATATTTCATCTATCTATAAACTAGACACGGACGGTTATAATGTCACTAAATTATCAAAAAAAATTAATTGCTATTCGTTTTCTCTTAAACCAGAAGATCCAATGCCTTCTGGTGCATGTAATTTTTCGAATATAAAAACTGTTAAATTAGTTACAGATTCTCCTCTTACAAATGCCGATAATATATATGCAATTAATTACAATGTATTACGTGTTATAAGTGGTAAATGTGATACGGTATTTTAAACGTAAATATTATTTATAATATCGTCAAAATTTAGTATTTTAGTCATAAATAATAGTATGTCCTTGTCTATTAGTATAGCTGGAGACCAATTTTTTAAAAGTGTTTCATTATGATAAACAACTTTACTACTATAATAAGATATTAGTAAATTTAAATTAGAAATAGAAGTAGATATGTTAGAAAGCATCCATATTGGAGGATTAAATGGATAATCATGTGGTATGTTAAGAACAAAGGATAATTTAAGTGTATCATCTAAATAATCATTAATTTTATTATTTATTTCTGGGGGAAGATTTTCAAAATAATAGCCATCATGTTTATAACAAAACTCTACTTCAAGTATTATTCTATTCTTGCCCTTTTTACCAGATACATTCAAAGTATATTTTTTGAAGTCTTTAGGAATACCAATATTTTCTTGTAATTTATTAGTGATAGCGGAATCTATTCTTCTTTGAACCGTGGGGTGCATCATCCTGGATCTTTGTTTAATTAATTAACTTATTTTTATATCAATTTTTATTATTAGTGTTTATTAGTGTTTTAAAAAACTCATAAAAAAATACCCATAATATTCCTAAATGTAGCATATCTAATTTATAAGTTACCAATATAAGTGCGGTATAATTTAACAAATAGAAGAAGATAGCGGTGTGTTTTTTTTTGAAATTAGGGAATATTTTTGTAATATATAGGTGTAGCGCCCATTCATCTTTGCTATTATCTGAAACATTATTTTCTATTATTGAAAGCCAGCATTTATCTTTAAAAAATATCCACCCAGCATAGATAAATATGAGCCAATATAGGTATAATTTTAGTATAAATATATTATTAGAAACGAAGGGTATTATTACAGATAGAAATGCAATAGTATGTATTACTGCTAAAATAGTCGATAAAAAATTGTTATACATATTATATGTATATAAAAAATATAAGTCCTATGAATTTTTATCATATTTCAAATTCATTCAAAAATATAATTAATGGTAGATTAATCTATTTATCAGATAATACAGATTATCAAATAAATCAAATTAAAGGACTTAATTTCCTACTAAAGGCGTTTGGTAATTATGGCGACAATTCATCTATGTTTGTATTTAATAATAAAACTAAACTTAAGTTGCTTAAAATAGACGATGAATTAATTCTAAATATTTTACAAATGAAATTAAGTAACCAGAAACTTATCTATTTTCTTAAAAAAAATAAACTAAATGGGTTTTTTACTGAAAAAAGTTTTAAAAACATTACTTCTAATGTCTATCTAATATTAATAGATGAAACTACGCCATTTGATGTTAAGAAGATAGACACACCTAAAATTAATATATCTTATTCTATTACAGTTTATTATATATTCTTAATATGTTTGATGTTTTTTAATTTCATATTCGATAAAAGTGTAAAGAATATAACAAATAATATAAAAAAAAATGAATTAACTGATTTAGTTGAATTTAAACAGTTATATAACAACAAACAACAAATTAAAAAGAAAGGTAGTCTTAGAATAGCAACATATAACATTCATTATTTTAGGGATACCTCAGATAATGTAACCCTAGATAGACTTTCAGATTACATTAAAACAAAGGATATAGATATTTTGTGTTTACAGGAAGTAGTAGTACCAAGAAAAATGGTAGAAGGGGTCTATTTATATAATTATGAAACAGTAAAGAAAACATTTACTAAAATAGGATATAGCTATTTTATATTTGATAAGAAATCATTTCTGTTTGTTGCATCCAAAATAAAATTAGAAAATAAACAGGTATTAGATCTTAAATATAATAGGAAGGCATTACTATTTGATATAAAATTAAATGAAACGATTACTGTTGTAAACACGCATTTATTTACAGATACATATAAATTTAAAAATAACAACCAGAAAGAAGAAGATATTAGATTTAAACAAGTCAAAAGAATACTTAATAATGTTCATAATAACAAATCGATTATATTAGGTGATTTTAATTCATTAACATCAAGCGATTATACTGATACCGAAATGAGGTATATGAAAAATTATGAATATATTCATACTCCAGAGGATAACAAAGTAGTAGAAATAATAAAACAAAATTATAAAGATAGTCATGAACTAAATAATACTAATAAGTACACACATATTCATAAAAGAAGGGTAGATTATATATTTTATAAAGGGGTTGACGTAAAACAGTATTATAACTATTCTAATTTTGACCTAAGTGATCATTCTATGATAATAGTAGATTTATAATTTATTCAGATGCATCAGCATGGTGTTCAGCATGGTGTTCATCTTGGTGTTCAGCCTGACTCTGACGAGCGTGTTGATTGTCACACATGAGTGGTCCGCCATGGACACCCGTAACATCAACAGCCTGTTGAGAATCATCACCAACACTAACATTTAGAGAAACATATTCCCCTTCCTTTAGTGTTCGGTATTGACTATGCTGGGTTTTAATGTGAGACTGATGAACAAACACATCAACTTCTTGGGACTTTTCATTATCCCATGTTGTAATAAATCCATATCCAAGTTTGGATCTAAACCATTTCACCCTTCCCACTTGAGTTCCATAAGAATCGGTAAAAACAGGGACGTTCGAGACAGGGGTTTCCATTATAATTATAATAGTTAGTATAACTTTAAATATAAATATAAATTTGTCTATTATTAATTAATAAGTTGAAAAAATAAAATAAAAAAATAAAGTTGTAATATGAATAATTTATTTATTTTACTATTTTTTGTAGTTTTAATTATAATTTATAGTCAATATATTTTTATAAATAGCCCCAATAATAATTATGAGATTCTACAAGGTAATAATCCGATTAAAGATGAATACGAGACAGTTTTAATGAATAAATCAGTTGCAGTATTTACAAACATTTTTACCGATTTGGATAGTAATAAATTAAACAGAACAAATAATGAAAACAAGAATATTCTTCATGATTATTTTAAATACTATCATATACCAATTTCATTTACGTATAATTTTAAAATAGAAAGTGAAGAAGAAGATTCATATAAACCTATTGTTCAAGTAAAAAGTTATAGGTTTTTAAAGGTAAATTTAAATGGTATGAAAAAAATTATAATATTTAATCCATTACAGGAACCGAACTTATATATACATAATGGTTATAGTAATCTGGATTTTTGGGATAAGGATAAATCATCTGTACCAAACTTTTACAAGTTGAAATATATTGAAGTTATACTAAAGGAGAAACAAATGATTTATATACCATATGGGTGGTGGTATTCTGAATATAATCTTTCAGATACCTTTTCAGTTTCAAGTAATTCTGAATCATTATTTTCATATTTATTAAAAAAATAATTTGATTATTTAAAGTTTTAGTATATAAATTATTCTATAATGGGTTTTCAAATTATTGTCGCTTGCTGCAATAAAAATGGTATTGGTAAAGGTAATACTATCCCTTGGTATCTTAGTGGAGAACTTGTCTATTTTAAAAAGATAACCACACATACTACTACAACTATTTATAAAAATGTAGTTGTTATGGGTAGAAAAACTTGGGAATCTATTCCTGAAAAATATAGACCTCTAAGTGATCGTATTAATATTGTTCTAACAAGAAATCAAGATTATAAAGTTCCTGATGGTGTATTTACTTGTAATTCTCTTGAAGAGGTGGATACTCTTATTAATTCTATAGATAATAGTAGTAAAACAAATGTGTTTTTAATTGGTGGTGGGTCTCTTTATAAAGAATGTTTGGATAAAGAAATGTGTGATAAAATATTTATGACTAAAGTTTATAAAAAATATGAGTGTGATGTATTTTTTCCTAAAATCCCAGAAGATTTTGTTCTAAATACTGTATCTGATTTTTGTGAAGAAAAGGATATTTATTATCGTAAATTTGTTTATGATAAAAATGGTTCTAAAAAATGGAAAAATCAGGAAGAACAACAATATATGTGTAGTCTAAATAATATTATCAAACTGGGTTATAAAAATATAGATAGGACTGGTATTGGAACCTTATCACAATTTGGATTAACTTTTAAATATGATATTAGTAAAACGTTCCCTCTCCTTACTACTAAAAGGATGTGGGTAAGAGCTATTTTTGAGGAACTTAAATTTTATCTAAGTGGTAAAACAGATAATCAGATTCTAAATGATAAAGGTATTACAATTTGGAAGGGAAATACAACCCGAGAGTTTTTAGATTCAAGAGGTCTATCTCATTATCCAGAAAATGATATGGGTGAGTCATATGGATTTAATTTTAGGCACTATGGTGCAGAATACAAAACATGTAAAGAAGATTATACTGGAAAGGGATTTGACCAGTTAGAATATGTTATTGATCTAATTAAAAATAACCCTTCCAGTAGAAGAATTATTATTGACCTGTGGAATGGTTCTACACTCGCTAATGCGGCACTACCACCTTGTCTATGTAAATATCAGTTCTATGTAAATAGTACGGATAACAAGTTGGATTTGATGATATATCTTAGAAGTTCCGATTTCTTTCTGGCTAATAACTGGAATGTTTGTACTGGTGCTTTTCTGGTTTATATGATTTGTAATATAGAAGGTATTAACTATACACCAGGGATGTTGACGGTTGTAACAGGAGATACCCATATTTATACTTCACATATTAAACATGTAGAAGAAAATCTTAAAAGAGAACCACGCCCATATCCTATGCTAAAGGTTAATAAAAAACGTAATAATATTATGGATTTTGAATTTGAAGATTTCGAGGTTATTGGTTATGAACCATATCCAAATATCAAAGCTGAAATGGCTGTATAAAAATATTTTATTAATATAATGCTTTTACTAAAACCATTTATTTCTTTTGCTCTGGGATTTTATGTTGGTCTTGCTGCAGCAGAAAAAGCTGCATTAGAAAGATCTAAATCTGAATTAAAAGAGAAGCAATCCGTATAAATATATAATCATATAATAATGAGTCTATTAAAACCTATTCTTACATTTACTATTGGATACTACCTACTTAACTATTACAAAAAATACAAGGAAAGTATAAAGGATATTAGGTTAATCGGAGAAGATTTATACAATTTAACAGAACGTAACAAAGAATTTATGTTGTTACTAATCGTATCTATTAGTTCATATTTTATTTAATTTTTATGTTGTATTATATTATAATGTCCGTCCACAGATATAAAGCGAATGCTGTAATAAATAATGATTACGAAAAAATAGAAAAAATGTTTACTAAGGAATTAAGTAATTTAAGTTTAACAACTTTAGTTGATATAATCCCACCTCTTATTAAATGTGTTGAAAAATACAAAGCATTAAATGGTTCAGAAAAAAAAGAATTAGTTTTAGAATTATTGATGCGGTTTATTGATAAAACCGATGGATTTGGTGATGATGCAATTGTTGATCCTATCCTAAAAAGTATAGCACCTTCTATAATAGATAATCTTATAAAGGTTGATAAGAAAAATATTGTGCTAAAGAAGAAAGGAAAATGTTTCCTTTTTAAAATTTTATGTTAATTTATTTATTTAATTTATTTAATTTATTTAATTTATTTAATTTGAGTTATGGACAAGTTGTGACCTTCCTGATGGGTCATAACTTACACCATCCCATTCCGTTTTAGGAATCCACCTTGGAACAATACTACCTTTGTTTGGAAACAGTTCTTCAAAGATTTTTCGGTAGTACCCCTCTTCTTTATTTTTAACTCCATACTTCTTTTGTAGGGAAGCGAATTCTACATCTGACACAGAACTATTACAGTGTTCAACAAGAGTATCGAGCCAATTATAACCAACCCCGTCGGTAAATTGTTCTTTCTGTCTCCATAGAATATCATCCGGAAGATAGTCTTTATCAAAAGCAGCCCTTAGAATATATTTCTCAATCTTTTTACATTTAAGTTCTGGATGAATCGTAATACATTTAGAAATAACTTTCTTATCCAAAAAGGGAACCCTTGCCTCTATTCCCCATGACATAGTAGATTTATTTGCACGAAGACAGTCGAAATGATGTAGTTCATCTACACGTTTAACACATTCGCTATGGAATTCATCATTATTTGGTGCCTGGTGAAAATACAAATATCCCCCAAAAATTTCATCAGCTCCTTCACCAGAAAGAACCATTTTAACACCATATGATTTAATTTTTCTAGACATTAGAAACATAGGTGTACTAGCACGAATAGTTGTAACATCAAACGTTTCCAAATGGTAAATCAAATCTTTAATAGAATCCAACCCATCTTGTACCGTAAAACTCAATTCATGATGTTCGGATTTTAGATAATCTGCAACTTTACGAGCAGCAAGAATATCGGGTGAATTTTTTAGACCGATAGAAAATGTATGTAGTTTCCCACAAAACGAATTCTCTTTTGCTTTAATGCTTTTATTGGCAATAGACGCAATAAGACTTGAATCAAGACCTCCACTAAGAAGAACTCCAAAAGGAACATCTGACATTAGACGTTTTTCAACTGCTTCAATCAGAGAAGTTCTGATAGTATCTTTGATTTTTTCTTCGTCCATATCTTGTGAGTATTTAGAAGTTTTCCATTCTGGTGTATAATAAATACCTGATTCAACCTGTTCCCATTTAGTAGTAAAATCATAACACAAATAAGACCCAGGGTTAACTACTTCTGCCTTCTCTACATCATGAAAACATTTTAGTTCTGAAGCAATCGTAAAAGAACCAGAGGAATCAAGTCCATGGTAGAGTGGGATAATACCAATCGGATCTCTTGCGACAATAACTTTTTTATTTTCAATATCATACAGAATAAATGAAAAAATACCATCTAACATTTTAATAAAATTAATACCAAATTCTTTATAGAGATAAATAATTACCTCACAATCACTTTCGGTATTACCTTTATACTTATCACCCAAAACTTCACTAAGTAGTGTTTTATAGTTATAGATTTCTCCATTAACAGATAGAATATAATTACCACACTCTGAAATGATTGGTTGTGATCCATTATCAACACCAATAATAGAAAGACGTTCATGACAAATTGCAATTTTTTCACCAGGAGAATAGTACATACCATTCCAGTCAGGACCACGATGACGCATCAACTTACTTTTATTAAGGTAATACTCTCGTTCTTTAATGTCGCCGAGAACACCTAGAATGCCACACATTATAAATGTATTGATTAATTCATTCTTAAGTATGTTTTAATTAAACTTTTGAATCTAAATCTTCTATTGTAAGAATGGTTGTGTTTGTAGGGACATCTGTAAAAAAAAAGAAAGCATAGGTATTCCTGTAATTGTTTTTTTCAATAATGTCCTTTTTGGTTTCTTCTGAAACAATAGGATCAGAGATAGGATAAAATACAGACTTTAACTCATCACCCTTAGTAAAATTAAATAGAGCTCCCAATTCATTATATCTCTGTCTTTCTGTAATATATAACTGTATTAGTTCTGTTTTTTTATTTTCAAAAATAGATAACAAATGGTTCTGGACTTCACTCATTGATAAAGTATTAAAGACTCTCCTTTAAATCCAAAATTTTAAATTTTAGTCTTTTTGAAATAGCATCATGTTTTTGTATCTCTTCAAAATCAGTTATAATTTTTTTTCTGTCATAAACGTTCATTTTCTTAGAAATAGTGCTACAAATCTTTTCTATACACAAGATTGAATCTTCAATAAAATCTGTATTTGAAGTTTTAAGAATGGTTTTAAGATTAGATATAATGGTATTAAGTGTATCAATAACCAATGAATATTCAATAATATTATTTAGATAAAGTTCTCCTAGGAATTGTGAATAACCCTTTTTAAATAATTTAAGTTTATTATTCTCACAAAATTCATCATAGGTTAGACCAAAATTGTCCTTTATATTATTTTTTATAGAAACATTTTTAAATTCACTACTTTTTTCTACAATATAATCCATAATTTCTTTCTTATTTTCGGTTTTTTCTAGAAATTGTTTAATAATTTTAACATAATAGGTACAATAAATAGATTGTGACGTAGATAATTTAAACATATTTTCAATAAGGAATAGTGTTAGTTTATGTTCTGTGCATATTTCAAACATTATTTTAAACATATTATTATAGTTATTTGGTGTAATTTTATTTAGATAACTAACAAGCTCATTTTTTTTCTTATCAATCATAGAAAAATCCTGTTTAAAGTATGTTTTTTTTTTTAAATTAAACAAGTCGCTAAATAATTTATCAATTTCAGTATTTTTAAGAACATAATTCTTTTTTATTTCAAAAAATGTATCAGTATTATAAATTAGTGATGCCATTTTATTTAATGTGTTTTTTCTTTTAAATAATATATTATAATATATAAATGATACAGCTGTATATGGCATTGGGATTATTAGGATTTTTATACGTCAATAATAAAAAAGATGATGAAACTAAGGAGGTAAAAGAGTCATTTAATTCTAACCCGAAACAACTCATAGTTCAAGATAATGAAATTAAGGGAGCTGAAGAACAAAGAAAACTCAATTTACTAAATAAACAACCAGTTTTAAAAAGACAAAATAATGAATCGTATATAGGTCAACAGTTCTCTAATGGATTAACTCTGAAGAGTAAATTTTTAACTAAAGAAAATTTTTTAATGGATGATGCTGGGATGGTTCCTATGTATTCAGAAAAAGATAAAACTATAGATGATCCAAATAAAGAACGATTGATGCAAAGAGAAAATAGAGTCTTTCAGGCATTAAGTGGGAAAAGTGAATTTAATTATAAGAAATCTGAATCCAGACCTTTTTTTAAACCAGTTAAAAACCTTACACATGTTAATGGTGCTCCAAATATTAATGAATACGAAAAGGACCGTCTTCATCGGTCAAATATAAGACGTGGCGAACTACCATTCGACCAAATTAAAGTTGGTCCTGGATTAGGACACGAATATGGTAATAAACCAACAGGTGGATTCCATCAGATAGAAATTCAGGATATTATTAGACCTAAAACTATAGATCAACTAAGAACTAAAAATAATCAACAAATAAGTTATAAAGGGGTGGTTGTTAAAGGTAAATCCGTTAATGGTAAACGTAAACATATTGGTAGAATTAGCAAAAGAAGACCAGATACGTTCTATAAAAATGACCAGTCGCGGTATTTCAAGACTACTGGTGCTTATCTTAAAGATAAAAAAAGATTGAATTTTAATGTTGATGAAAAAACAACAAACAGAACAAGAAGTCGAGCATTTTTAGGTCATGCAAAATCTGATAAAAATTATCATAAATTAAACCCTAATGTTAAAAAATCTACTAAAAATAACTATAAAAATGATGGCGTTAGAAATATTCATTCTAAAGGAACATGGAACTCTGTAGAAAAAATTTCGGATTACGGGAAACATACCTTTATGGCCTATCCAAATGAAAGAGATGTAACCCAACAGAGAACATATAAATCTAACTTAAATACCACGGTTAAGTCTATCATTTCTCCATTATTAGATAAATTGAAAAGAACAAAGAAAGAAAATTTCGAAGGTAATATCCGTCCAGAAGGTAACCTTGGTATGAGTGTACCTAACAAACAAACTGTTTATGATCCAAATGATATTGCTAGAACTACAATCAAAGAAACTACGATTCATAACAAACGGGAAGGTAATATTAAAAGTGGTGAGAAAAATAAAATTTATGAATATGATACACTACCCAAAATAACTATTAGAAATACACTCGATACTGTAGATACTAATTTGAACATAGGCACAAAAACACCCAAATTAAAACAATTTTCTAATCAACCTATTAAAGCTACTATTAAACAAACAACTATAGAACAAAAGAACCATGGACAACCTAAATTCAACAAAGACGGAGGTTACCAGATTGCTAATGCAAAAGCACCTAACACAAATCGTCAGTTTACATCTAATCATAAGTATTCAGGTATTGCTGGTTCTAAAAACAAACTACCTTCATCATACGATGCTTCATACAACGCTTCACTAAATATTAATAAAGAACTAATCTCAAAGGGTCGAGCTCCAACTTTATCTGGTGCTAAAAAAAGTATAGGTAGTAAAGATGTACAAATTACCCATAAAAAACAAATGGCTGAAACTAAAACACAAAGACCTAGAAGTTCTGTTAAAGTTAGCAAAGGACAAACTAAAATAAACCTATCTAATTACAGGGACCATTCTTATAGCGATAATTCAGATAGAATAACACCGGAATTATTATCTTCATTAACAGATAATCCATATCATATAAAAACAGCTGGAAAATATGATTATCCTATTGTAGAAATAGATGATAAATCTAACAATTTTAAACCTAAGGAAAGTACTGAACTAACTATGGAACAAAAAATCCAAGAAGAGATTAATAAATTATAATTTGCGTTATAAACATTTTTTATTTATATTTTTTTTATAATATGGAAGAAGGAAGTTTAGCTGTTTTAGTCGACGCTAAGACCGAATATACCCAACAATTTATACACATTGTAAAACCAATTGTCTATAAAACGGTCCATAAACTTTTTATAAAATCTAAGGAATCCACCTATGTTTTGAAAAAATTCCAAGAGGAACTAAGTCAAATACCTATATGGAATCAAGATATAATAGATAAAGAATACAATAATATTGTTTCTGTTTCTAATTGTGACTGGTTAGATGAACTTATTACTGCGGTTTTTGTTAGTCATACGCGTATTTTAACATCAATCAATATGAATAAAGATAAAGGTAAACTTAATCTTAAAATACCTAAAACCAGTCATTTTATCCATAAATGTTATATTGATGTTGCAAGAAATATGTGGAAAAATTCTTTCCTATTTGATGATCGTGTATCCAATAAAGATAAACAAAAGAATCGAAGAGAATGTGATAAAATTATAGAAAAATCTATTATAGAAACTATCAGGAAAGAACTACCTCTAAAAGATATTCTAAAGGAATATTTAGGGAATGATTATATTAATAATACGGTTAATCCTATTAGGACATCTATAATTAATAAACTTAGCAACTATTCTGATGAAAAATTAACGGAACTAAAGACACTTTTAGAAACTGAACCTAAGGAGGAACCGAAGGAGGAACCTAAAGAGGAACCTAAGGAGGAACCTAAGGAGGAAACTAAAGAGGAAACTAAAGAAGAACCTAAGGAAGAACCTAAGGAAGAACCTAAGGAAGAACCTAAAGAGGAACCTAAGGAAGAACCTAAAGAGGAACCTAAGGAGGAACCTAAAGAGGAACCTACGGAGGAACCTAAAGAGGAACCTAAGGAGGAACCTAAAGATGAACCTAAAGAGGAACCTAAAGAGGAAACTAAAGATGAACCTAAAGAGGAACCTAAAGATGAACCTAAAGAGGAACCTAAAGATGAACCTAAAGAGGAACCTAAAGATGAAACTAGTGTTGTGGTTGATTCTTTAGAAGATGTGCTGCAGATAGAGGAGTTAAATCTGGATGACTTTGGTAATTACGAGGAGGTATATGATGAACCATTTGAAGTAAAGTCAGATGAACCAACAGAAAGTGATATTAAAACTATTTCTATATCTGATACAAATAATAACAAAAAAATAACAGAGATAGTGAATTTAAGTGATGTTGTGGTAAATAAAGAATCAACAATGGAGGAAGTTCTGGAAAAATATAAAAATAAATCTGATATTAAATTTTTTTAATAAGTAAAATTAAAAAATTAAATATATTTTAATAAAATATTATGAAATATATGAATTTGGAATTTGCTTGTGCTCTCGTTACATCTCTAGTTATTTCATTAGTTATGAATTACTTAAATCGCGATAATAAAGAAGGCGTGTCTATAAAAACCCACCTTAAAACCTTTATAATTAATAGTATTATAATTTTAGTTCTGCTTTATCTAAAAAAAAAGGTTTTAGATAACATGTTTGCAAACACGTCGGTTAGTGTAGAAAATATTACAGATACTGGAACTCCTGAATATAATGATATTATTGTTGGAACACCTAATTTTTAATAATTGTATAATATAATGATGACTCTATCAAAGAAAGATTTGGTTTATATAATAATACCATTTACTCTATATTTGATCTTATTTTTGTTTAAAAATGAAGAATCTATTGAATTTAATAAATTAAAAGAAGCTATTATGTTATTTGTTATAGTTATAGTATTTAATGTCCATCCTATGATATCTTTTTGTTTATATTTACTCTATCTAATAAATAAACATATTAATATTTAAATATACTATATTCATTTTTTATGTCTTTTTTGTTTACAATAAACCTTTTAAAAATTTTATTTTTAAATTGGTTAAGTGGTACAGCATTTTTAATATCCTTTGCGATTTTTTTATATAAATCAAAATCGTCTTCTTCATTAATAATAAACTGGTTATTTTTATCAGTCATCCATATTTTTAGAAGGTTAAATATTTTAGTATTAGGATTGAAGTGTTCTATAATGGTTGTAGCTAATCTGGCTAAATCAAAACTTTTATTAGGTTTAATTTTACAATTTTTTAAAGAGTTATTTATAGGGTAATCATATTGACCTTCTGCATCACCATTTTCATCAAATGTGCTGCTAAAATATAGTGTTTTGTTATGAGTGAATGTAGCTCTACCAAAATCAATTATTTTAGTAATTTTTCCATATGTTGGTATTTTATAAAAAACGTTATTTACTTCGAAGTACATGAATGGGTTATCTGTAGTTGTAAACATTATATTACTTGAATGTAGATCATTATGGACGAAATGAAATTTATTTTGTGCTACAGCAAGACCAAAACAAATCTGAAATAGAATAGAGGTCCATTCTCTATCACTTAAATTAGTTTCTTCTAATAAATCATCTAAAGTATATTCTAGTTTTTCCATAAATATTAGTTGAGTGGGAAAATTTGTAACATTAATATATTTAAATGTGTCATCATCCTTTTCTTCAAGTTCTGAGAAATTTTCTAATTCATCTATATCCATAACATCTATATTACTAACAAACGAGTCTGGTAAGTCTTCTAAACTATTTAAATGTTCTAGTTTATCTTGTGTATCTTCATAACTAGTATCAATCTCTAATGTATCGATATCCAGATTATTCTCAATAATTTCTAAATCAGGTTCTGGTTCATTATCAGAATCAATATCAATGTCAATAGATTCAATTGCGAATTTGTTGTTAATATTATCACTAAATGATTTATTAAATTTAATATCATCATAATCTTCAGTAATGTCAAATTTTAGATTATTAGATAAACAATTATATGTACCATAGAATAATGGGAATGTGGGACATCTTCTACTTTCGGTTAATTTACTTCCTAAGAATGTAAAAAATGAATCAATATATGCTTCATTATTATAATTATTAATATAGTCAGATGTAATACATGATGTAATATTTGGGAGAATTTTAGGAGTTAAACTATAATGATTCATACTGTATCCTAAAACATCAACTATAGGATTTTTTTTAATAAATATATCTTTTGTTATTTCTTTTTTTGCAAATCTATCATAAATATTAGACTTATAGAAAGTTTTTATATAATGAGATTGTTTTTGTGTATATATATCGGTATTATTTTCACTAAGGTTTTTTATAATAAATCTTGATTTTAAAATTAAATTAGAATTGTCTTCATAATCAAAATTAGACTCATCGATATAATTATCTAATATAGGGAAATATGATTGTAAATTACTAACATTCATGTGTGTTTCTATGTTTTTTTTTGTAAACTTAAAATTTTTATTATCGAAAAGTATATTATTCATTTATGATTGTGGTATATTTTTGTTTATTTATAATTACGCGTTGCTTGTTAAAAAAACAAAATAAAATTATCCAAATATTATAATGAATTTAGAATTAAAAAAATTCGATATTTCTACAATAAAGCCAGATAAAGTTTGCGTGTTTATAGGAAAGCGCGAGACTGGTAAAAGTTTTTTAGTAAAAGATCTGTTATATTTTCATAGAAAGGTACCTATAGGCACAGTAATTTCAGGGACAGAAGGCGCTAATCAATTCTATGGGAAAATGGTTCCAAGTTTATTTATCCACGACGAATATACGCCAGTGGTTGTAGCAAATGCTGTAAAAAGGCAAAAATTAGTAGTAAAGAAAAAAATGAAAGAGGAACATTTATATGGGAAAAGTAATATAAATCCTTCCGCTTTTTTAATTTTAGATGATTGTTTATATGATAATTCTTGGGTAAAGGATGTAAATATTCGTTCATTATTTATGAATGGACGACATTACAAAATGTTGTTTATAATTACAATGCAGTATGCTTTAGGTATACCACCGAATCTAAGAACAAATATTGATTACGTATTTATTCTAAGAGAAAATTATGTATCAAACAGAAAAAAATTATATGAACACTATGCTGGCATGTTTCCAACGTTTGAAATATTCTGTCAGGTGATGGACCAATGTACAGAAGATTTTAATTGTTTAGTTATTAATAATAATGCTAAAAGTAATAAACTAGAAGAACAGGTTTTCTGGTATAAAGCTAACCCCCATTCTGATTTTAAAATAGGGGCACCAGAATTTTGGAAACACCACTCTAATAATTTTAATAGTGGTTACGATTCAGAAGAAGAACAAGAACCTTTTGATTTAGCATATTCCCAACAAAAAAAAAGAAAAGGAGGTCCTACTGTAAATGTTAAAAAAACAACATTTTAGATTAATAGTTTATTTTCGAATATATCACTAAATGTTTTTTCAAGATCTAGTTGATTAAATTGTGAATCATAAATCTCTCTTGGAACAAATCTATATTCTATGTCAAAATTATTTTTTTGTCTTTTAGATTCTATTTTAAGTTCCATATATCCGATTACAATACAGGCTATAGATAAAGTTAAAAAAACTAGTGTTAATGATTTCATATTATATTATAGATATAAATTTTTATAGATTAAATCATCTTGAATAGTTATAATAGTCTAGCCTACAACTATGTTAGAACTGGGTTCAACTATCGAACTTGAACATTTATCAACAAGGTAAGCGTGTCTGCGTTCTAAAGCAATACGGTCTCGTTGTTCACGACTAGTTTCATATTTACGTATATTTTTTATACTTTCCTTTTTAATTTTATATGTGTCGAATTGCATATCAATAATATTTGTATCTATAGGTCTGTATTTAATCAGTTTAGGAGGTTTAATGTTTTCTAATTTTTTATTATAAAAAATAAAAATAGGAAACATAATTATTATTAAAAATAAAAGCGAAGCTAAACTTCTCATATAAGTTGATAGTATATTTTATATATTGTAAATTGTAATATATTAGAATGACTTAATCATCACGCCGAGGCACCACCTTCAGCATCCCCTCCAGTTGTTGGGTCAGTTGTATCCTGTGTTTTGCGCTCCATCCACGGATCGTTACTCTCAATGTGCTCCTCAATAGTAGCCATATTCTTCTTGTTCTCCTCATCCTGTTTTGTCATCTCCTTTTCGGCATTCATACGTTCCTTCATTGCATCATCCTTGCGCTCACGTTTCTGATCCTCATAGAATATATCTTTATTCACCTCGTTCTTTTTGTACTCCCTCATTAGGTTATTGAGTTCATCCTCAAGATACTCCTCGCTCTGAACCCTATCTGCACATGGGTCCCAAGGAAGCCACTGACCCACCGAACCAACAAACACATGGAATGTGCGGTCGCGCTTCTGTAGCTGTTTCGCCTTAATCTCAGCTTCCTTTTGAGTCTCATACACACCCCTGATTTTCACGCCACGAACACTCGTCCGGAACTCGTTCTTTTCACTGAATTCCTTATTAAGGTCATCGTGGAATTTGTAGGTAAAATCCTCGAACCTACCTTTAAACTGGTCATATGTAAACTGAAGCTCAAGACGGAGCTTCTCCTTTAGTTCCTTGTTAATTTTTGTCTTAAGTTCATCACCTGCATTTTTAGTAATTTTATCAATAGATTGTTCTAGTTCTCCAAACCGTTGTGTCATATAACGGTGGAACATATAAACTTCTTTGCTTTTCATAACCTCTTCAGGAGAGAGGAACGAGAGACACACAAAGTTTTGCCCCGGAATATTGTTATCGCCTTCAAGAAATGTTTCATTATCATCTGACATAATAGTATTCTAAAGAATTATTTGTTTAAGTAGAAATTTAAAAAAAATATGTTTATTAATATTAATGACTTTTAAACTTGTTAATCCAAGAGAGCTAATCAGAAAGGTTCTAAAAATATCCTTTCTTTTTCTTATAAACTATCTATTACTAAATACACTAGATATTTCCCCATCTAATAAAATTAAAATTATTACTGTAAATATTATAATGTTTAGTATAATAGATATTTTATTCCCATCTATAAATATTAATGATAAAAATAATTAAATACTCGAAATATATTCCCACTTTAAATAATTGCATATATCTTTCCAGATAATATCTTGTTGGTGTAATTTTTCTCTACTTTTAAGTAATATAAAACTATTCTCAAATTCATGTAACCCCAATAATTCAACGAATTTGTGTAATACATAAGAATAAGACAAAAAATTCTTTCTATTTTTAGGACAGAATTTATGAAATGGTATCTGGATTTCTTTAAACATGCGTCGTAGTTCTTCTTCAGTTTCAACCGACATCACCGGTGGCGTCTTTCCATTCAGTTTATTTAAGATATGAGGTATGTGTTCATAATACTTATTTTTCCCAATCTTTTTAAGAATACATCTTAACTTTGTAGGTTTTAATACGTTAATATCAAGTCTTTCCTTTTTTATTTCCAATAATATTTTTTCATAAATATCTTTAGGAATATCAGTTGTTTCCTTTGCTTGGAATTGTTCTAACCATTCGTTAAAATGATTAATACGTTTATATGAGAAATAAGTAATTTCTCTTGGAGGATCCTTATATGATGGTTTATCGGATTCTATTAAAATAAATGATTCTTCGCCACACTGTGGACATATTTGTTTTCCTTCAGACATATAAACAATTTTATTTATATGACAGTTATTACATAATTCTACATTATGTTTAAATTCATCAAAATCTATTTGATAATTTTCTTTAGTATTCAGTAAATAACTATTTAATAAATGTTTTCTATTATTATTAGAATCGTTATCAATATTAGAGTTATCTTTACTATTTGATTTTGTTTCATTAAAGAATGACATTATATTTTGCGTGTTATCATTAATAGATGATTGTTTCTGTACAGGTGTGGATGAACTATTATCATAATACTGAAAAATTAGATTTCCATTATCTAAAAAATATTCTATTTCATTCCTATTATTATTATTGTTTTTATAATTGCTTATATCTTCTTTCAACAAAATAATTCGGTCTTTGATTTTTAGTTCATCTACGATATTATTTGTTTTTTTAAGTTGCAATTCTAATTCTTTTTTTTCTACTTCCATTTCTAAAATATCTTCCTTTTTTCTAAAATTGTTTACAAAAGTATTGTGTTTTGATTCTAATGTTACCTTTGTATCGTAATGTATTCGTTTATTATTTTTATTTTTAAATGACATAATTATATTTTTAATATAATGTATTTTAAATAACTTCTTTAAATTATAACTTAAGAAATAATATTTATAAATAGTATTATGGGTGGAGCTTCATTACAATTAATAGCAGAAGCTACAGAAAATAATTATCTAACAGGAAATCCTCAGATTACATTTTTTAAAAGTGTTTATAGAAGGCATACTAATTTTGCTATAGAATCTAGAAAATTAAATTTTACATCTAAGCCTGATTTCGGTGATCCAGTTAACTGTAGAATCCCTAAAGGACCTGACCTTTTACATAAACTATACTTATATATTGAATTACCAGAAGTAAATGTCGATGTTTCAGCAAAATCATATAAGGCTTTCCGATGGTTAAATTGGTTAGGTCATTCTATTATTAAAAACTCGTCTATTTCTATAGGACAGACTATTATTGATGAACAAGATGGAGAATGGCTTCATATTTGGAATGAATTATCACAAAAGGAAGGGAAAAAACATGCCTATGCTGAAATGGTAGGAAATATCCCTGAATTAACACAGATTCATACTGTTCGTGGTATGATTGATGAGGTTGCTGTTCCAGATGGCGCTGACGTAAGTAATTTTAAAATGACAGATGCAAGAAACTTGTATATACCTTTACAATTTTGGTTCTGTAAAAATCCTGGACAAGCTTTACCATTAATAGCATTAGAAAAATCTGAAGTAATGGTAGATATAGAATTTGAAGAATTAGAAGAATTAATATGGGCATCTGAACAACTCGTTTCTGGTGATGGAGAGTTATTCGTTTCTGGTGGTGGTTCTAGAATGAATACAGTTCGTCGTTCTACCTCCGCTAATATTTTCCAATCAAATAATAAACCATCTTTAAGGAACGCATTTATATATGCGGATTATATCTATCTTGATAATGATGAAAAAAAAAGATTCGCAAATAACAGACACGAATATCTTATAGAAAAAATTCAGACACGTGGTACTTCATTCACATCAGTTAACAGTCAAACCCATACAGTTGACCTAAATTTTTTTAATCCCGTTAAAGAATTAATATGGAGAATTCGACCTGTTAATCTTGTAGATAAAAGGTTCTGCCAATCAAGAGGAGGTATACAAAGATATAATTATACAGATAAATTTGATTTTACTGGGTATACAGGTGTTCCTAGTCCAAAGGGTGGTTGTGGTATGGTGGGTGGTAGAACTAATGAAAATTTCTTTACACGTTTACCTGCGGCTAAGTTATCATATAAATCTACAACTACAGCAAACAAAACTATACATACTCCTGACTTTTTAGCCAATCAATTAACGGCCTCTGCCTCTACTAGCTGGGATGGACAGAATAATCAATTAGCTGATATTACTGCATTAGGAATTACTCAATGTGCTTCAACCGGATTTGATTTTATATCACAATATTTTAATTCTACAAGAACAGAAACTACTGAGGCAGAAAGTAGTTTATATAAAAATTTTACTATGGCTCATATGTTCAATCAGCCTGAAACAATACTGGCTGATACAACAACCCATGTTACCGATGTAAATGGATTATGGAATAAACCGGGATTTGATAATGCTCAAAGAATTACTTATAATGGCGATAATCCAACTAAAAACGCTTCATTGTTCCTTAATGGTGTAAGAAGATTCGATGAGAGGGAAGGTTTCTATTTTAATGTTATACAACCATATCAACACCATACTAATGTTCCATGTAGTGGAATAAATGTTTATTCTTTTGCTATAGACCCAGAAGATCATCAACCTTCAGGGACATGTAATTTCTCAAGAATATCTGATGCAGAAATTATAATTACATTAACAGAAGAGGCCCAGAAGGTTGTTTCTGAAGTCAAGGTTTATGCTGTATCCTATAATATTCTAAGAATTAAAGAGGGTGCGGCTGAAATTGCTTTCGCTCGTTAATAATTATCTAATGTGTTATGTGTCTGCCATTGAGTACTGACAGGACCTGTAGGAACTTGGGCTTCGTTACTAAGAACATTCTTAGGTTGCCATCCGTCATAATCTAATGGTTCGTTGACTGGTCTTTCCCACCTAACACTTACTGGATTTGTTGGGACTTCATCAAAAACATATACTTCTTCATTTTTACTTTCTTTATTTTCTTTAGGTAAAGAATTACTCGAACCTAAAGGAGATGGAATAATTGGTCTATGAGAATCTTTAGCTAAATTTTTAGTATCTGTATTCATAGAAAAATCAATTTCTAATTTATCCTGTGGATTCTGACATAACCATTCCCATCTGTTCCAACCAGTACCTCTAAGATTAAAACTAGGGTTACTTAATCGTGTGTGTTCAGTTTTAACATTTTTACAAGGATTATAATTCATTTTTTTTGTTTCTAAACAAACATTTCCATCTTTATCCATTTTTGGTAGATATTGTTTGTGTGGATCATTACTATGTTTTCTTGTTAAACCAAGTAATTCTGAATCAACATCTATCATTGCGTTAGTTACATCTACACTAACGCCAGATTTTTGCATAGCAATATTAGGATCTTCTACAAAACATTGCGAATGTTGTGGGGTGTTTAACTGATATTTTAAACTACCTAGTGATTCCTTTAATGACTGGTCATAAGCAGCGTTATCGTAATTTAAATTAGTAAAACTCATATATATATATAGATATTATTTTAATAAATTATTTAATAATTTTATTTATTTTAATTTTTTTTGGAAGAACAACTGGTGGATAGTCTACGATATTACAAGTTGGTAAATGTAATAAATCAGTTGAAATAACCCTTTCTTCTGTTGACTCATTCCCTCTAATTACGATATCATTCGGTTGACAATTATTAATATCTTCTAAAGAGCATTTAGAAAAAAATTTTTCATCTGGACACATAGAAGCTTTCCTTGTTATACCATATAAATCAGATTCTAAATCTACAATATTACCTGAAATATGACTTACATTAGATCCTCCAATAAGTCCGAATCCATTTCTACATTTATTAACATTTTCATATTTATCACTATCTAAAAGATAACCAGCAGTTCCTGCACTCTGATTAATTCTAGTCTGTTCTGCACAAGTATCGTACATTAATCGATTGCTACTCATATACCATTAAAAAACATTTTTTTTTAACAGAAAAATAAAAGAAATAAAATAAAAAATTAATTATCAGTTCTAAGAACTGGTTCAGTTGTCAAATAGGTCTTCTTCTTTGTTAAGATATCTCTAACCTTCTGGTCATCAAGACATCTTTCAAAAAAATCTATATCTTTTCTTATTTGTGTTGTATCAACACCACCTCTAAACCAATCTGGAACAGAATCTTCTGGGATTAGATTTTTAGGATTTTGTATAGTTTCTTTAAGATTAGGAACAAGTGGTGTATATTGATGTTCAATAGAAACTCCAGAGAGGGAATTGCAAGCTCTGTCATCACTAGCAATATTCGCTGACCGAATCTCGCTATCAATATCTACATGATACTTACCCTTACCAGTATATGGAATTGTAAGATACGGTCTTGGAAATAATTGGTTCGCATCACCTCTAAAATTATTTACTTTACCTTCACGTTTTTCTTCGTCAATTAAATCAGAATTTACTCCAAATCCATCATCAAAATTAAGATAAGGTTGATTTGTTGCTATTTTAGTATTATTCGGATGTACTTCAGTAAAATCCTTTAACATATATTCTCCACCACTAAGTGCCTGAACGGTGTTATATTTTTTAAAATTACCATCCTGTTGTAAAGATGTTAATTCATTAATTCTTAATGTTTGTCTATCCATATACTATAGAAATATAAATTTTTTTATAATTAACTTAATTAGTTTCTTCACTTTTTCTAAATATATATATTAAATAGGTCAGAAATAGAGTTACTATTAGTATAAAAATATAGTTTATATTATTTGTTAGTAGGGATAACAGAAACGATAGATATAAAGAAAAACGTACTAACGAATTTAATTTTTTTTCTATACTCATTTCCTTTGTTGGAAAATATTCTTTAACAAGTTCTTTATCTAATAATACTTTAAAGTCATCAAACCAAAATATATCACTCATATATATTATTATTCATTTTTATTTTGATTTCTTTTCTCTAGTTTTTTCCTTAATCTCTCCTGAGTAGGATTTAATGGGGTATTGGCCATATTGGCCATATTGGCCATATTGGCCATATTGGCCATATTAGGCATGTTCGCCATATTTGCAAGGTCTGGATTATTATTTAAATTAGACATAACACTCTGGGCTTCACTTAGGAGAGAAGAAGCATCTAATTCACCACTCTGAATTTTATTTTGGATTTTATTACCAACCGTTTGTATAAGGTTCATAAATTTTAACGAATTATCCCCACTAATAAGATTTGAAAAAAGGTCTTCCATATTTCCATCGCCACTTTCAAGATCTATACCTAAATCTAAATTATTAATATCTAATTCTTCGGTTAATTCACTGGCTAGTTTACCAATCATACCAGACTCATTAAAGATATTATCAACATTTTCATTATTACTATTAGAAAGATTCTTTAACATTTTAAAAACATCTTTATCTATATTAGGGTCCGTCTGTGAATCACTTTCCTCTTCAGGTTCATTAATATTCTTAAACTGATTCACTAATTCCGAAATTGTTTTAGTATCATTAATAATAGTTTCGGACAAAACATATAAAGTCTGTAGATATTCCCATATCTTCCTTTTGTTATTATCACTAATTTCACCAGAATTCCAAATATCTTTAAAATTCACATTCTTTAGAAGATAAATATCTTCTTTAAACAAATCATTATTTTCTTCTGAAATAAATTGTTTATAATCCTTTGTTTTATTTAGAAATCGTTTAACATATTTATCATCATTGCAAGTATCAGATTCCAATAGGTCTTTATAATAATTAGTGATAACTTCTTTGTATTCGTCAAATGATTCTATAATGTTTTCTATAAACTGTTTCAAAAAACTATTGAAATGTTCAATATTAGTTTTTTCCATTAATAATAAAAAATAAAAATTTTAAAAATATAGACCGCAACTATATCTTATCAGATAATTGTGTCAAAATATTAAAATAGTCCCACACTTTGTTCTTATTATGGTCATCTAAAGTAGTCCAGTAAGTCTTAATTTTAGAAATTACTGTAAAAATTTCTTCGTTATTGTATTTTTTTACTTCATCAAAATTGTTTTGTAGGAAGAATTTATCATCTCTCGATTCAATATAAGGCCTATACTGTTCTAAATACTCCTTAAAAACAGTATGCACTTGTTTAGGATTATACTTTACAACTACTCCAAGACCTCTTTTGTAAACCTTGAAATCTTTATCATCATTAAAAATTAATATACAATCATCTAAAAAATTCAAAATAATATTATTGAAAGCAGAAAGGACAGACATAGTTTATTATTCTATACAAATATATTTTATTCTATAAATTAACTTATAATATTCTATTTTTCAAAAAAGGTATTAATATCACTATTTCTGAGTTTCATAAGACCATCAACATTTTTGGCTCTATTTTCTAAAACTTTATCCTCATCTATTTTCTCATTTTCTGTAAAGAAAAAATCTAAATTACTATCTTCTTTTTTACTAAGATCTATATCGTGAAAATTATCCATACTACCTGTACCATATGCTTCTATAGAATCATTTTCAATTGTTTCCTTTTTTATTAATCCATTTACATGCTCCTTTATTTTTTCATCTATAATTAATTCTTTAGATTTACTTAAGTATATTGTTGGTATTAACTTAATAAAACCAGGTATCTTTATTTTACTATCATCAATACACACCGGAAATATATCTTTTATATTATTCTTATTAATTATTTCTATTATTTCCTTAGAATAATCGTCTTTATTGCTATAAAATAGAAGATCTTTATTCATTAGATATTTTTTATAAAAAATTTATTTTAATTAAACTTAAAATTGATTTAAATTTTATAACTAATTAATATAAATAAAATGTCTATTTCACTTTCGTCAAAAAAAACTTCAAATGAACTTCATCTTGAAATTAAAGATGTCGATACAAGCATAGTCAATGGTATTAGACGTGTTTGTATATCTGAATATAAAACAGTTGCATTTAATACTGAAGACTATATAAATTCGGATCTAAAGGTTATTAAAAATACGTGTGGTCTACACAATGAATTCTTGTTACATCGTATTGGAATGGTACCCATTCATGCCAACAAAGAAACATTTGATGTAAATAGATATAATTTTATTCTTAAAAAAAAGAATGAAGGAACCAGTACTATTAATGTTACTACAGAAGATTTTGAAGTTATTGATACTGAAACCGGTAAAAATGTAGACTCTAAAAAATTCTTTCCACCCAATGAAAGAAACTCTTATATTCTTATTACTAAACTAAAATCTAATCCAAATAACAAAGGTGAAGAAATACATATTGAAGGAAAAGCATCAATCAATAATGGTAAAAAACATGCCAGATACCAACCTATTTCTTGCATTACCTATAACAATAAAAGAGATCCAGAAAAAGTTCAGAAAGGTCTAGAACTTTATCTAAAGGAAAATAAAGATAGTGAAAATAAAGAATCTTTAGAAAGACAGTTCGAACTTTCTAAAGCTGATAGATATTTTCATACAAATAAACAAGGTATCTGTGACCAATATGAAATGTATATAGAATCTCTAGGAATTGAATCACCCGAAAAAATTCTACACGGATGTCTAGATATTCTAACGCAAAAACTTGAAAATTTCAAAACTGCGATTACTAATATTGTTGGAAACAAATCCGAAGATGAAAGAATTAGTCTAGATGTTTCTGTTGAAAATATGAAGGCGTATACGATTACTGCCAAAAATGAATCTCATACTCTTGGTAATCTTATTCAATTCCACGCTCTAAACTTTTTCGATAGAAAAAAACTGATGTATATTGGATATAAAAATCCTCACCCACTCAAGGATCTAATTGAAATAAAAATTAGTACACAAAATAACACACCTGAAGAAATTCAGGAAATTATTACTATTACCTGTGACAAAATTATAGCCATTCTAGAAGGGTTTAAGAAAACGGTTCATAAAAAACTATAGTTTATAAGACAAATCTACTTCTTTATTAGGCTTTAGAATAAATAGAATCTTAGCACTATCCAGCGAACTAATATAATTATAGACATCATTAAACAGCAATGGTGTCCTCCTAATCATATAGATACCATGTAGGTCATAACAAAGAGGTCTAAGTTGGAACGGAATTTCATTGATTTTAATACCCTTTTTAATATGATATTTTTTGTAATAGTTTAGTGTATCGGAAACCAATTTAATAAATTCACTATTAAAAATATTATACATTTCTGTTTCATTCGGGAAAAAAGACAAATATTCCTGAATGTGTTTATGTTTTTTATTTTCATAGTATAGATATTTTACATTATTAGTATTTCCTTTAAGAGATTTAGCATAATTATAATTCTCATTCCTGATTTTTACCCTTCTATTTTCTTTATCCTTAATAACAATTCCTTGTTTTTGAAAATCCATTGTCCTAACAAAATCACGAATTTCTGAAATATTATTAAATGAATATTTAATAGGCCTTTTAATATCAAGCGGTTCCTTATAAATATCATGACACACTACTTTACTATCTACAACAGACCCAACAGAAACCAATACAATTTCTGGAACATGATACTGTGTAACAATAATATTATCTGGATGCATTAGAACAAATGTATAGAATTTTGACTCATCCAATGATGAAAACTCCAAATTACAAGCCTCTTTAAACATTTCATTAAAAGATTTATTCCCAATCCATTTACAATTTGCTCCAATATTACTCCTTGTAGAAATCATCCAGTTATCATTGTGATAAAACATACTAATCATTGTACCATCCAAAAAATCTTCTACACTCAACCTATCCCACTGCTCTATAGAATTATAGACCTCTTCTAGTTCGCACGATTTAGTCGGAGGCAAACATACCAATTCATTCGTTGACATTTTAGCAATCAGACCTCTACACATTTTTACATATTTATTGTCCATATCTGATGTATCTTTATTATATTTTACGAGATATAGGTCGTGAACTGGGTATTCCTTTACAATAAGACCCAACTCAGTTAGTTTAGTTTTAGTAGAAGAAAAAGGTTCATGGGTAATAAAATCTAGGACTTCCATTTATATATACTATTGTCTTTTTTTTAAGTATCTGTAAAATATTTTATTAAATAAAATATAACCTTTAATTATATGAATAAGTTTTTAGATGACGTAAAAATATATTCAATAATAGAAATTAAAAATGACACAAATAAGTATTGTGTCGTTGGAAAAGACGATGATAATTCTATTTATATAAGAATTATTCTAAAAAATAAAGATGATTTTTATGTAGGAAAAAATAAAACCAAAATTAATTTTAATAATATTTCTAATATTTTTCACACTCTTGAAAAACATCCAAAATATTTAAATAAAGAATCTCAAGAAGAAGATGAAGAATTTAATAATAATAATGTTGTAGGTAATGAATATGATTTTAATGATAACTACTACCCCAATGATGAAGAAGAAAACGACCAAGAAGATAACGAAGAAATATTTGTACTTGATAATGAACAGTATGTTGAAGATGAACCACTATCAGGAGGAGCTGATTCAAATTCAGACTTTAGTTGGGGTGATGTAACTAATGATTCCAATAACGACGACGATAACGACGACGATAACGAAGGAGATAACGATGACGATAATTCTAAATCTAAGGATGAAGAAGACGAAGAAGATATAGACCCTGAAGAAGATATAGACCCAGAAGAAGATGCAATAGAGAATAATAATGAAGAAGTAGAAGTAGAGAATAATAATGAAGAAGATGATAATAGTAACGAAGAAGATGATAATAGTAATGTGTATGAACTTGAAGAAAATAATATAGAAATGGAAAATTCAGAAAATATGGTTATTTATGAAGAAAGTATTATACCCGAAGACCAAGTTATCTACAATGATAAAATCCAGGAAGATGATTTATTAAATGAACTAATCAAATTAGACCCAAATAATAGTAAGAGTATCAAAAAACGTATTAAAAATTTTATGTATCTTAAACAGAATAATTCTACTTTTGATGACGATAAAAATATAACTGGATTTGAATTGAAAGGAGCATCATACAAACCATTAAAAGACCACCTAAAAAAATTCAATCGTCATGCATTATACAAACCAATTGTTTCTGAAAAAAAGAAATACTTTAAAATTGATAATATAGATGACCTTAAAACAACCGGATTACCTCTTGATAAAATAAACATATTAAGTGATGATGACAAAATAATAATGGAAAGTTTCGAAGACCATGTTACGAAAGTCTTTGATATAAATCATAAATATAAAATGGGAGATTCACGTGTTAATTATTCTTATAAAAATGAAACCAGAGAACAATATGAACTAATGGATGCATACGAAAGTAGTAACAAAGGATTTGTCACACATCTTAGAAATGATATGGAAGTTTATAGCAATTGTTTTAAAGAATCTTGTAAACAAATGTTAGGAGATAATACTAATATAAATAGACATGTGTTGTTAGGTAATACTATTTTTAATGATGAATTAATAGTAAAGGGTAATAAAATCTCTAACGTTGGATTCGTAAAACTACCAAAAAATAAACTTAATGAAGAGTTATACAAAAATAATAAATCTCTTATAGAAAATTCCAATACACCCATACATCTTAATATGAAACACCTCGAAGAAAATATACAGTCAGAAATTATTACTAGTGAATATAATTTAGGAGATACTGTAAATATTTGTATAGAAAATAAACAAACGATTCAGGGAAAAATTACTAACATTAATGATGTAGACTATATTATTGATATAAATACAGACCCAGTAGAAACATTACGTATTAATAAAAAGGATAGTAATGTAAGAATTACGAAAATAGTTCCGTCCTGCTTAGATCTTGATACCGATTCACTTTCTGTCTATCTATACGATAAACTAGAATTAGACGAAACTGATTTAGATAATTACCTAACTAAGATTCTACCGGACTTAGGAAATATTATTAATAGTATAGATGGTAAGGATAAATATACATCATTAGAACAATTCGAAAAAAAATTATTTAGATATGGATACACTCTAGAAAATATACCATCTAACCATTTTAAAACCATAAAAACGATTTTATCTAATAATAATAAATCACAAAAAACATTAACAACTACAAAAGAAAAGAAGGATACAGAAGTACTCGATAAAATGAATTATCCATTAGTAAACAATTATAGTTTAGACCAGGTAAATTATTATTATGGAGATTACCCAGACTATAAAACATCCCGCGATACAGAAAATAATAGATTAGATTGGTTAAGGAAATCATATGACAATGGACATTTGTTTTTTAAAACTATTACCCATAATGTTACAAAGAAATTCATGGAAGAAAATTCAAAACGCATAGAATCTATGATTAAGGTGCAGGAAAGAGTTATACAATCAAAAGAGAAACTTGTTGAAAATTTAGATAAAGAGTTTTCTAAAATTGAAAAGGATAATAAATGTGGAGGCATGCGTTTAGTTAAAACTTATACCGATATGGACCAACTTAAATTAGATAATAACCGTGATGTTTTTATTGAAGACGACAAATTAATAGAAGGAGAAACTACTAATAAAGTTCAACCAGGACAATATGCTATTCTAATTGAAGATTACGATAGAAAGAAAATATACAAAAGACAAAAGGTTCAGAACACAGATGTTTGGGTTATTGAAAAAGATCTTAATATTGATATGATAATTTCATCATACACTGATTTCTGTGTACAGCAAGGCATGGCACTAGAAGAAATCGACACTACATTTTTAAAAGGTAAAAATAGATGCAAATATTCAGAACACTATAAAAGATGTTTACCTATTCGGATTATAAAATTAAAGGATGAAATTGATAGCTACAATAAACAGTTAGAAGATATTTCTAAAAATATTGAAGATATTAATAATAAAGATAAAATTCTACAGGAACAGGAAAATGAATTGCTAATTCTAAAACACGAACTAGAATCAGACAATAATAAGAAAATAAATAATGAATTTACAAGAAAAGAATATAAAAAGAACGAAAGAAGTGAAGAAGATATTTACCAATATCACTATTATAGAATAGATAAATATCTAGAAAATATAAAATCTCTTCCGTTAAACAAATTCTATACATCTTTATCTTTACTACTTGATAAATATGGTCGGTCTGGTTCTATAACTGATGGGGAAAATGAAAAATTTTATTATAGTAGACCGGGTAATAAAAAAATTATATGCAAACATCATAGTAATTTTATTGATTACAATAATAAAATTATAACATACGACGAGGCATTAGAAAAAACTATAATGGAATATGGTGTAGAAAATGACGGATTTATTTGGTGTAAAAATTGTGGCGAACAAATAAATGGTGCTGAATTTGAAACACAGGAAGGTTTCCTCGATTCTGGTGCTCGCGATATTACTCATGAATTAATTGATACGTCAGATGACTATAAATCAGAAGAAAATAGTGAAATAGTAGAGATTCTAAGAAAATCATTATTAGAAGGTGACGATAAATCGATAGAAAATCAGGGGTTATCTGTTATTAGAATTATTAGAGTTCTAACAACTATTATGGGTATAAAATTGTCTAACAGCGATGAACTAAGTGTTCTAACTCTATCTAATTCAATTGAAACATCTAAAATTAAAAATAAATCTGCGTGGATACGTGCTGCAAAACAGAAACAGAAAAAAGCAAGTAATTCCTTTTTAGAATCAGCTTATAATAATTATAGAATCAGAACTATTATACTCTATACAGCTTCTATTTTATTCCTATTTATACAATCAAGTGAAACAGACTATATTATCACTAAAACCTTTTCTAGATGTAAACCATCTCTTAGAGGGTATCCATTAGATAAAGAAGGAAACAATAAGGAAGGTATCGATTATATCTCTTGTGTATTAGATAGTCTAAGTTCATTAGGTGTAGATTGGTCTAGTATTAAAAAAATAAAAACGAAGGATAATATTATTAAAAAAATAGACGAATTTCGTAATGATAATACAATAAAGTATAGATATGAAAGAAAACGAGAACTCCTTAAAAAACAAGGCAAAGAAATAAAGGAATATTCTTATGAATGGAATGAATTTAGACCACCACTAAATAAATTTGATCTTGATATAAAAGAACTAAAAACATTTAGTAGTATACAAAAACATATCAAATCTGGCGATACTGAAAAGGCCAACGCTGAACTTCAAAAAATAAAGGCATTTGAAAGTAATGTTTGTCTTAAACTTATAGAAGAAATCGATGTACAAATAATGGAAAACGAACTTGTTAACAAAAAATTTACTCCTAATCCTCTTGATAATTTGTGTTGTTTGCAAGAAATAAATAAAACATATAATTATCTCACAGATTTTATTAACAAGAACAAAAACATACAGGAACTAATCGAAATTATTTATAAATACAACCAAATTAAAAAGGACATCAATAAATTATTAAAGGAATCAAAAATATTTATTCTATCTGAATTAAAGCCTACACTTATTTCATTTAATAGAAATATTGGTAAGGATAGAGATGAATTAACGGAAGAAGATATCCAGAATTTATATGCTAAATTTATTGATACTGGATTTTTTGAAGGACAAAAACATATATATGAACAGAACTATTGTATTCTAACTGGAGAAAATAAAACAGATATAATGTCTAAAAAATATAAAAAAGATGATTATTATAATTTAGTAGATAAAGTAAATAAGAAAAAACTTTTTAATCTTGATAAAACAGTTTACAAAGAAATCGAGGATAAAATATCGAATGTAATTGATTCTAATATTAAATTGCAGGGTAGCGAATATCTTACCGATTTTAATAGAAAACTAAAGGCGAATAAAAATAAAAAATTAGTATGGGCTGATATGAAAAAACAGATAGAAGTTCTATGTGATGTATTATCAAAACAATTTAGTGAAAAATTAAATATATCCAATCGCGAACCTATCAAAGTAATATTATTATCTCTTGGAGAAAAGAAAAATGTACTTGAATCTGATCTTAAAAATATGGATGAAGAAGAAGCATACACTAAATTTTATATTGACAAAATAAATCTTCTACAGTCATTTACACTCACATACCTAAAAAACACTATATTTAAAATAAAAAATAAGAAGAATATTATTATTAAGGAAGAAGTTCATATCCCAGATGAATGGAAAAATAAACCTGAACTAGATAATAAATATAGTAACATAATTATGAATAACAATAAATACACCGAACGGTTCCTTCATATAGGTACTACTCATAAAGTAATGCTTGAAAAAATGGGGAATATTATATCTGGAACAACCAAAAATATAAAAATCTTGTCAGGTTCTACAAATATTAATATTTGCGAAGAACCAGATAATAAAGAATTATATTCTAATATTTCAACATTTATACACTATATTTTCCTCTTTATATTGTCCGAAATATTAGAGACAGGTCATGAGATAGTTGTTGGAGTTACGACAGATACCCAAGAAGATTCGGACGATGATGATGAAGTGGAAATTTCTAGAGGTATACAACAAACAAACGAGATTGAAGCTAATCTTCTATATAGTATTCTACTTCATATAGAAGAGGATTCAAAATTATTAGATAAACACAGTTCAGAACATATCAAGTCTATTATTGAAAAGCAATCAGAAACACAAAAAGAAGAAACACTAAGATTCGTTCAGGAACTTGACAAAGAAACCTGGGCTAGTCTTAAAATGCGTATAAGTGTAGGATTAGATAAATGGAGCACTATATCTTCAAAAGATAAAAATTTATATGTCCCCGATAAACCTGTTGGTGAAGATGAAAATATACAACTCGATACTGTATCAGAACCAGATGAAGACGAGTCCGATGAATCGAACAGTAAATATAGAGATGAAGTCATCAACCTGTTAGAAAATGAGGAAAGAGATGTCATGCCTGATGATGATGGCGAGGATGGTGGTGAGGGGGAACAATAAAATTTTACATTGTAATTAATTATATTAATATATATAATGAATCAAACTATAATTATTATATTACTAGTAATAGTAACTCTTTTTTATCTTAGTACTAAAAAAGAAGATTTTATAAATTTCAAGAAATCCTGCATTGTTGTTAAACCTAAATTTATTCATTCCTCATTTAAACCAAAAATTTATAAATTAAATGATGATATTGATATAACTAGCAAAGACTATGGAATAAGAAGAAATCATCCACATAGATTTTATTCCAAATACTATAACACAGCTTCTATAGAACATGATGACCTAGAAAAAATAGTAAAAGAAATTGTTGCTATGTATAAAAATAAAGACAAATTGGAGTTTAAATCTATAACAAATACGAAAAATATAAACAATATTAGATTATTTATTCTGGATAATATTAACAAAAAGGTCAAGGAACATCTAAAAGAGAAAGATATAGTAATTTTGAATGATTATAAAATTATAAATACCGAAATATTATATACTGGTGAAAATAATTTATATAATAACTACCAGTTTATTTTTACACTATTTAGATTTGGAACACATCTGTATTATAATGTTTATTTTGATGTTATTGTCCATAAACTAAAAAACACTATCTTATTTAATTCTGCAAAATTTATGGGAACTAAAATTAATAATCAAGTAATTTCAGAAGAATATAATAAATGTGTTATATCTAAAGACAAATGTGTAGTAAATGACGACAAATGTAGTGTAGATTGTAATAATGTATTATCACTTGATCCAGAATATAAAAATAAAATGAAAATGTTTATTAAGATGGTAAACAGAGAAAACTATTTATTAAATCAAAATAACAATTATAACTGCTATAAAAAATCAGAGGATGAGTTTACAATAGATTCAAAAATAAATACTAAAGAAATATGTTTAGATAATAATGGAGTATGGGATAGACAATGTTCATCAAATACAGAATGTCCTTTTTATAATAAAACTACTAATACTGGCAAGTGTAATAATGGCAATTGCCAATTCCCTTGGGGGGTAGAAGTCTATTCACCTAGAACATATAATAAAGAATCTGTTCCATTTTGTAGTGGATGTGGTAATGGTACATATAGGTGCTGTAAAACACAAACCCCACCCAAGTATATTTTTAAGGAATAGAAGATTTAAAGATTTATTATTATTCTTATTATTATTATAGATGTCTAATTATGGTCATTTTGACATACAGTATCATGGTAATAAAATAAATTTTCCTGAAGAATCATTTCTTATATCAGGTATTTCATATTATCAAAATAATTTAGTTGATATTAATTTAGATAGTATTTTAAAATTAAAACCGGAACCTAGAAATATATATGATAGTAAGGCAATACAAATATTATTTAATAATACATGTATTGGATATGTTCCCAATAATAGTTTTTTTAAAAGTATGTGTTTTAAAAATATTAATAGTAATCTAAAAATTATTAATATTAAAAGGGAATCAGAAAATAAAAATTATGGTATAAGAGTAATATTAGAAGAATATTATACAGAAGAACTAAAAAATATAGGAATATTTTAAATCTTCAATATGTAAAGAATAGTTTCAGGGAATAGTATCTAATATACTGATTAATGGTCTTTTATTAAACTTTACCTTTTGATATGGGTAAACGTTGCATTTTTCATTATAAAATTCACATAATTTATCTTCAGTCGTAAAAACCTGGATTTCTTCATAATATTTATTAGCTCCTTTGTGGAGTTGTAATTTATGACTACTATAAATCATATATTGTCTTTTAAAATCATTATAAACTGGATCGTATATTTCTTCAAAATATGTTTTTCCTATTTCTCTTAGATTATCCTTTATTAAATTGATATTAACAAAAATATTTTTTGTAATATTATAAACCTCTTCTATAGTTATTTCCTTATTACAAATTAGCATATTTTTAGTATAGAATGTATCCAGGAATATACTTTTATTATATGTATTATATTGTTCAATATTTATACGTTCCTTAGTTAAAAATAAATGATTCGATGTTTGTTTACTAAATTGTTCGATTCTTCTATTATTTAAATCTAAAAATCTAACTGGTACACTTTCTGATATTGAAAATAGATAAGGTAAATTGTGGGATGAAACTATAAATAATCCATCTAACCCATTTGTTTCAAAGTCATAAAATAATTCATTTATACCATCGGTTTTAAAATAGATTGTTTTTGTATCATAGATATCCTTAGTACTAATATTTTTTAATGAAAGCCCTAATATTTCACACATTTGATTTAAAATATAATATGCTTCTGATTTAGAACTATTTATACCAACGATTTTTCCAATTAGATCCTCTATAGTGGTAATAGATGAATTATCTCTAACAACTAAAAATAGGTAACTCTTGTTTAAACTACAAATTACTCTTGTATTTTTAAGCTTTTCATTATTATTTGATATGTTTAATAAAGAATATTCTGTACATAAAGCAAATTCAAATTCACCATTATTTATATATTCTATATTTGTGGTTTCTAACATTTCAGTTGTTTTGGTTATAACGTCAAATCTTACATCTCCACTAAAATATTTAATCGTATTTGCTATATAATATGGTAAAGTACTTATTTCATCCGATATAAATGTATGTTTTTTCATATTTTTAGGGGTTGCCATTTTAATATATGTATTTTTTTGGTCATTACTATTGTATTTTGCGTATTCTCCTAGAATCGGGGTGTCATTATAGTTTGTAAAGGAATCAGAAGATTGTTCTTTTGCAAGTATAGTTATGAATTTATAGTATATTAGATACCCAAGTATAATTATTAATAAAATATACATAGTTAATATAATAATATAAATTTTATAAAAAAATTATTATTATATACTAATGATTTTATATGTAAATAATGAGTTAATATGGTCTATTATAATTTATCTAATATTAGTGGTATTATTTCTTACTGTCATAAAAAAAAATCCAAGATGGTTTCTAACAAAAACCAATAAGATTAAGGAATTTGGTGTAGGTAAACATAAAACCATCTTACCTTTATGGATGTATTTTATAATTGGTGCTTTTATAATTTATATATTAACAATAAGTTTTATTATAGTATAATTTAAATATAAACAAATAGATAGATTAATGAAGGAAAAATTAATTCTTGATCTGTATAATAAAAACTGTATACAATTTGGTGAATTTAAACTAAAAAGTGGAAAAACATCACCAATTTATATAAATCTTAAAAATGTTATTAGTTATCCCTATATTTTAAACACTATTGTTGAACTTTTATATGAAAAGATCCAATTACTTGATTATACGCATATTCTTGGTATACCATATGGTGCAATACCATTTTCATCTGTTTTATCATCCAAATATAACATACCTATGTTAATGATGCGCAAGGAAACTAAAAAATATGGATTAAAAAAATTAATAGAAGGCGAATACACTCCATCATCAAAATTAATTGTTCTTGAAGATACTATAACAACCGGGTCAAGTCTTAAATTTTTTATAGAAAAATTAGAGAAAATAGAACTTACACCACTATCTATTCTAACAATTTGTGATAGAAGAAATGATTTTGAATTACTTGGGAACTATAAAGTTATATCTATTTTTACCATATCGGATATTGTAACAGTGCTATATAAAAATAAATTAATAGAACACTCTATATATAGAGAATTATACAATCCAGTCGAGAATAAAAAAATAAATTTCAAAACAAATAATCAAACAAATATAGACAACCTAATAAATATTATTAAAACAAAGCAAACACAAGTATGTTATGTTATTGATTATACAGATTTTGAGTTGTTAGTAGATTTTATTATTGATAATTACAATAATTTTTGTATATTGAAAATTTATTCAAATATAATAGAAAACTTTAATATAGAAAAGGCTACAATATTAAAAGAACTATCTAAGAAATATAACTTTTTAATCTATGATGGTTATAATTTTAACACTTCTAAAAAAATATTTATAAATGAAATAACCCAAAATTATAAATATTATGAATGGGTTGATATTATAAATTTAACATTTAATCATGATGACGAAATATTTACTTCTATTAATTATATTAATAAAACACATAATAAAACGATATCAGTTGTATATGATGGTACAGAGGGAACTACTAAAATTAAACATCTATTAAAGGATATAGTATTAGGGACATCGCAGATAAAATTCAAAAATATTTTTAAATTTGGAGAAAAAAACTGTGATATCTATTACAAATATAAAAAATAATTCCTGTTATATTTAAGAATAATGTGAATAGAACAAATAATATGTTTTTATTTTTATTTTTATTAACGTTGGTTGCACCATCGGAATCTATTAATATTTCTAATATAGAATGTAATTCTAAATTACTTTTTGTAATAGATAGCTCTAGTTCTATTAATAATCTTGAATTGTTTGGAAAACCACATACCTTTAAAAAGTTTAAAAACAAAGTAATAGATATTATTGAAACAACAGATATAAAAGAAGACAATATAGGACTAGTAACATTTGATACATCACCAAGTATTATATTTAATTTTAATACATCTAATAATAAATCTAGTATGATAAATCAGGTTAACTCATTAGAATACCACCGTAATACAAAACATACAAATCTTGATTTAGCTTTACAACTAATAGAATCTAATTTTATTGAAGATAATTATAAAATGTTAACTGTAATTTTTTTTACAGATACCCATATAGGTGATGAATTTCTACAACCCGATAATATACACTATAAATATATAGAGAATAGATTTCGTAATTCTTATTGGAATAATGATTATATTGAAAAATATATTTATTACAATGGTAATAAAATTAATAGAACTATATTAGATCTGTTTATTAAACCGAATCAATTAAATTTAACAGAACCCTTTAAAAGTACATGTGTAAAACAGAAATGTTTAGACACTTTTTGTATAAAAAAACCAAAAAAACACCACAAAATTTGCATTAATGAAACAAATGAATTTAAAATTTATAATACATATTGTCATTATTTTTGTAGTATTAAAAACCTATTTTTAGGTAATTGGTCTTTACTACCAGTTAATATATGCTATACTAATACCACAAATAACAACATATACAATTTTTCAAATAAAAGTAGAAAAACAAGCACCCCAGATGTTATAAATACTATTATAAATACTACTATAAATATGGTGACACCGATTACTACTATAAATATGGTGACATCCGAAGCGGTTTTAAAATCTAAATTAAATAAATCATCTATGAATTTATTAATTATAATATTTATTTCTGTTTTAGTTATATTATTTATTATAGTAATTTCATGTATAGTTTATAAAAGACGAAATAATTTAGCTATAATAGATAATGATGGAGTTGTAGAAAATAATGAAATTATAGATAAAGATGAAATAATAGATAATGATGAAAATATGGAGGATTCGTATAAGTTTACTAATAGAGCGTTTGACAATTCTTTCTATGATAATAATACAAATACAAATAATAATAGATTATTAAATAATTCTATTTATCATACTCCTGTATAATTTTTTTCTTATAATATATTATAAAATGGTTAAAGTTAAAGGTGGTGGTAGTTTAGTAAAAGGTGTTATGGATACTATGAATAAATCTGTCAAAAGTGTAAACAAATCGTTAAAGGACCCTGAAAATCTTTTGATTGCACTATTAAGTCTTGTTCTACTTGCTCTTGTTATGTACTATGTAAAACTTTGTTGTGATGACAAAAAAAACAATAGTCTCTAATTATTTACTTTTTTTTTTTATTAATTATAATAAAATTTATATTATTATTATAATGAAACTAAATATTTTTACACCTTTGAACATTTAAAACGCCGACTTTATAAATTATCAATGTCTTGATTACATAATAATGGTGTAAATTTATTTATTTTACTATCATCCCAAGTCCACCATTTAATTTCTAATAATTTATCAATTTGTTCTTCTGTAAATCTTTTTTTTATTAATTTTGCTGGATTGCCACCAATTAAACTATAAGGTTCAACATTTTTAACAACATGGCTATTATTTGCTATTACTACACCATCACCGATAGTAACACCCGACATAATTGTTACATTACTAGCTATCCATACATCATTTCCAATAATAACATCACCCTTGGTGGATGGGTGACCTACACCATTAAAATTATTAAAAATATTTTTATGGATATGTCCAAATGGATACGTTGTTGTCCAATCTGTTCTATGATTCCCACCTAAATACACATTACAATTACTAGCGATTGAGCAGAAATTTCCAATTACTAATTTAGCAGCGGGACGCCCTTTGTCGTCCTTTTGTCCCCTCCAATGAATATTTGGTTTTCCATATGTATATTTTCCTACTTCCATATATATATATATATATTTCTAAAAATTTAATTATCATTTCTAATAATATATTAATACCTACTCACAAAAGCAGTGATTATAAATTATCAGCAGTTAAATACTATTTATCTCATTCTAAAAATCAAGTACAACCTTGTAAAATATTCGGTTGTTCTGAAAGGAGTTTAATGAGGTGGGTTAAAAAATATAAATCTACTAATAATATTACACGAAAGAAAAGAGATTATACATCATATAAAATTAGTAATAGTCATATTTCATTTATAAAGCAACAACTCAAACAAAATAAAACTATAACAATGGATGAATTATTAACCAAATTAAAAACTAATTATCCAAACTTAACACTATCAAGAGTTCATTTAGGTAGAATCGTAAGAGATATTAATATCACACTAAAACAAACACGATTACGACATATTCCAAAAACAAGATATAAAAAACCTATTGTAATTAAAAATCAAATAAAAGAGTTTTATAATCCGGTTAAACAATATAGATTAGATGATATTATATGTATTGATGAAACATCATTAAACTCATTTATGATTAGAAGGAAATGTTATGAAGAATTAGGTAAAAGATGTGTAGTGAAAACGGAAAGTCAAGAAGTATTCAAAAAATATACTGGGATATTTGCTATTTCTTCAAAAGGTGTTATTGGGTATCAGGTATATAAAAAAGGAGGTATTGATAGTAATAGAATGGTTAATTTTATTAACAAGTTTATAAATGAAAAATACAAAAATAAATTAATCATTTTAGATAATGCGAGTAGTCATAGAAATAAACTTGTAAAAGATGTAATTAAAAAGGATAATAATTTATTGTATACTGTTCCGTATCAACATTATACAAATGCGATAGAGGGATATTTTAATGTATTGAAATCAAGATTACAAAAGAAAAAGGGATTAACATATAATGAATTAGGTAATAATGTAAAAGATGTATTAGATGAAATACCAATACATATTTATAAAAATCTAATAAAAGGAGCATATGATAGAAATGAAAAATATGTAAAACGACCATCAACGAGAAAACGAAAACCTAAAAATTATCTTGATTAAATCGGCGTTTTAAATGTTCAAAGGTGTAAAAGTATATTTCCTAAGAAGTCTGTTTTAAATAAAAATAAATGGCTACTCCTTGCTATAGTTGTTTTAGTATGTATAGGACTTTATTTTTATGTTAAAACCAGTGGTCAAAAGGAACATGCTATTGACTTAGAAGAAGGTTCTGGTTCGGTATATTCTTCTGAAAAAATAACTGCATGACTTAATAGTGTTAGAAAACCAAACAATTAGGATTGGGTTTAAGATATAAAAAGTGTTTGATAAAAATTAATTTATTATATAATGATATTAAATGAAGTTTAATATGTTAAAGAATATTTTCCCAAAAAAATCAGTATTAAATAAAAATAAATGGCTACTTCTTGCTATAGTTGTTTTAGTATGTGTAGGACTTTATTGGTATTCCAGAAAAAATAGAGAGAATTTTGAAAAATATGAAGACGGATATGTAAATTTGAACAACACTAATAATGTAGAACTGAATAGAACCCTATATACTGATAAAAACGTGGAAGTAAAGAATTTTTCATACCTAAAAAACGAACATGCGGGAGATTTAAACATATATACACGTACGATAAAGGATGTATATGTGAAAGGATTAAATGAGGGGTGTACCTTAAACGAGAGGTGGCGCACCGCCAACCCCAGCGGCATGAATGGCGACGTTACTAAAGATGCGATAAATACACAAGATTTTTATAAATTCTTCTTAGACAAGAAAAGTAATGAAAACATGTTTGTTACTACTCTAGACAAACCCAAATGTAATGATTATAATATAGATTTTAATGAGATTATAGATGGAACGTACGAGGATGGTATGTTTCCTTCATATAAAAAAGCTTTACAAGAACTAGAAAGAACCAACCTGTATGACGATGCATTTTCAACAACAGACTTTGTTACTAATACTATGAATGAAACTATTACTGTATTTGTGGCTGATGGTTGTACTGCGTCTGAAGGTTTCTTAACTAACATATGGACTCAAGACCTAACAGATTATTTATTAGAAAACTATCCATTTATATCCTTAAATGTAGAAAAATGCGAGGTCTTAAAGAAAGGCACCGATGGACGTATACAGGATTCGATGTGCAAATTTTCAGGACTTTTTAGCACAACAACTAAGGAAAGTAAACTAGCATATCCTCTAATACAGTACAGTGTTTTACTTCAAACAAAAAATTTAGGAGAAGGTAAATATTCTCTACATCAAGAAAATTTTGATCCAACAAAAATATACGATAAAATCAATGACGAACCTAAACTAATGGATGAAGATCTTGATCCTACTAATAATAACAACCCTAAAACTAGATATTCAGCTAAAAAAATAAAGGACTGGGTGAAAGTGGTAATCCCCCCCACAGCCAGTGGTTAATATTATTTATTTTATATTATTATTACAATGAATCTAAATATTTTAAAGGTATAATTCATAATAAGTCTATTTTAAATAAAAATAAATGGCTACTCCTTGCTATAGTTGTTTTAGTATATTTAGGATTTTATTGGTATTTTAAAAAACCCCAAGAGAATTATTATAATTATGGGCTTAAACTTGCAGACTGGGGAGGAACTAACCCATCCGCAGGTGGTGTAAAAATCGAAGATTTATCAAAAGATAACAAAGAATTATTGAAGATAAATTGTCAGTTAAGAGATTTGGTTGGCATAATTTCAAAGGCTAATGAAAAGTTAGCTGATAATATGAAATGTAAACTTACTCGAAAGGGATAATCTTTAGATACATTAGAAGAATATAAAAAAGGAATCATAGAATACAACCCTGGGGATGGGGTAGGGGATAATATGGTAGATATTTGGGGATTTGTAAAAAACGATATCCCTGGTTGTGATAACACGTGGTATGTTATAGATGGTAATGGTAATTCATATACATATACAAAGCTTCTCCCTGCTCTAAAGAATATATAAGTTTTAATTCAACTGCAATTAAACGACATGGGAATCGTCATGCAGGACGCTTCAAGTATAGAATATATTAATGAAATAATACACGAGGAAGTAATTATATATTTAGGAAACCCTAAGTGTATTCCTTCCCAAGATTTCTATAACAACCGATGGAGTGAAAATGGGGAAAATCTTAAACAAGTAATATCAGATACATTCCCTGGAATAAAATACCAAACTGAAACGTATTTAGGTAATGATGGGCAAACCGAAATAACAAAGGATATAGTACGGTGTGAGAAAAATCCCGTAACCGGTGATGACAATGAAGATTTCTCAGAAACACGAAGCCTTATGAAATGTAAGATTGCAGGATTTTATCGTGACCCACCAGATGATACACTTGTTTTCCCATTAATACAGTATTCGTTTTTAGGCAAAACCAACAAACCCGGAAATGGGGATTATAAATTATATAAAGATAATTTTGACCCTACTATTAAGTTGGATCAGGATGGTAAATATAATAAAACCGGTGGTCTCAAATAAGATCCGACTACTTATAAATATACATCCGAAAAAATAATTGCCTGGATTCGTAACATTAGACAGGTTTAGTATTTTTTCTTATTTATTATATGAAAAATATTTTTAAAGGTATAATTCCTAATAAGTCTATTTTAAATAAAAATAAATGGCTACTTCTTGCTATAGTTGTTGTATGTGTAGGACTTTATTGGTATTCCAGAAAAAATAAAGAAAATTATTATAATACTGAATATGTGAATAATGGCGATACACCTGAAAGACTAGAACAACCCTGGACAAAGGGCGCGGGACTAGAAACGTCCAGGGATAAATGGGGACCTGATACAAAACTTTTCAGTTTTTTCCCTTATATTATAGGTATTAGAGATGCTTATTATAAAGTTGAAAAAATAAATGGTGACCAGACTATTGATAAAAATAAACCTGAAAAAAAATGGTTCGTATTGTTACGTTACAAAATACAATAGTGACAGGGAAGAGGGCGACACGGATACACACGTTATTATTAGCGGTTTAAATTTTAAGGAAGATTATACCGCGGCTGATATGACACAAAAAGACATAGACCCAACTACTATATGGGAAATAGTAAAACCCACAGATATTGAGCGACAAGCTGGCCCCTCTTGTGATGATTTATTTAAGGAAAGTTTTGTTCAAAATCAAACAGCAATTAATAATGAATTAAAAAGTATTTTTATCGAGGGTAATGACACAGAATATATTACTAATATTATTAATGAACAAGTAAGAGTTTATGTAGGTAATACTGACGGTGAAAGTTCTGAAGAATTTATAAATAAACTATGGTCAGATACCGTCGGTGCCAATACAAATGGTGAGAATCTAAGAGAATTAATATCAGATAAATACCCTGGAATAGAATTAATAACCGCCGAGTATACCTTTGATGACAAATCTATAACGGAAGGTATAGTCATATGTGAGAAAAATAAAGGAAATGGCGAAGATCTATCAGACACACCAAACAAAGAAAAATGTAAATTCGCAGGGTTTTATTCAGATAATGTTGATACATCACTAAGATTTCCATTAATACAATATTCGTTTTTAGGAAAAACTAACAAAAATGACGGAGTCTATAAATTGTATACATTTAATTTTGATCCCACAAAGAAGTATAGGGAACAAATAGAAGATGAGTCCAAAGACAGTACAGGTAATATTGCAACGGTTTATACTTCCGAAAAAATACTTGATTGGCTTGCTTATCTTAGAATTACCGGTGGATTTACAGGGATGTAAACGAATAATTATTTTATTTTATTTTCTTTTCTTTTCTTTTATAATATCATAACGATGAAGTTTAATTTAAAAATGTTTATAAATGTTTTACCAAAAAAATCGGTATTAAAAAAGAATAAATGGGTGTTAGTTATTCTGGCTTTAGTTATTTTGATCGGACTTTATTGGTATTCTAAAAAATCCCAAGAAAATTATTATAATTCTAAGGGCGAGGGGGCCTGGGGCGGTTCAAAGACTTTAAAAAAAGGCAGTGACGGAAACTTTTTACCTCCGGTAAGAGTTGAAACAGAGCAGGCAACTCTTTTCAGATTTTCAACCCAGATTTCAGGTATAAGAGATGCTTTTTATAAAGTTGAAAAAAAAAATAGTGAGGGGGGTGGACCTACATCAACTGACATGTTTTGTACTATTAATAGATTAGACGGTACGGGGGTTGAGGCTGAAGTTACAGATTTAAATGATTATGGTACATTTATTGATATAAAACAAAAAGATACCACCGCCTCCATTATATGGACTGGCATAAACGGAGCTAAACAGGACATTCAGACGAAGGGTGACTGTCAAGACGAATATTCTCCAGAATTTACTACACATCAACAGGAAATTAATAAAGAACTACTAAAGGTGGACTTGCAGATTAAAGGTAATGGCGGCGCAGAACCAGAGTATATTAATGAAATTGTTCATGAAGAAGTAACTTTGTATTTAGGTAATACTAATTGCCCGCACTCGAATGATTTTTTAACTAAAATATGGACTGATACGGACTATACAAATGAAGGGGTAGATGCTAAAGGAGAAAATCTGAGACAACAAATAATAGATAAATTACCTGGAATAGAATTGGACGAAACGCAGTCGCGCCCAGCACTCGTCAAAACAGGCGTCTACGCGGCGGTCAACGGGATGCCGCAAGATATTATCAGATGTGAGCATACAGATGATGATGGAGACGATCTTTCAGACACATTAAACAAAGAAATATGTAAATTAGCCGGGTTTTATGGTGATGATAAAACACTTTCTTTCCCATTAATACAATATTCGTTTTTAGGAAAAACTAACAAAGATGGCACTACAGACGGCTATACACGATACACAGCTAATTTTGACCCAACAAAGAAGGTGCAAGGTAAAGAAATGGTTGATGAGGAATCCGACGGTGATGGACCGAAAACGGTATTTACGTCCGCCAAAATAATTGCGTGGCTTTCTAATCTTAGAGGTTTATAATTAATTAATTTTTTTATTTTATTTTATATTATATTATTATAAATGAATACTTTAGTAAATTTATTAAAAAATAATTCGGTTTAAATAAAAATAAATGGACCTTGGTTGCTATATCTATAGTATTTTTTGTTGGATTATATTGGTATTATAAAAAATCCAAAGAAAATTTTGGAATAATTTTAGATGGAGGAACGGATACCATAAAAGGACTTTACACTGATTCTGATAATTTGTTATTAACGGATAACGATAATGCAAAAGGTATACTTGAAATATTAATTATTCAGAACTTCACAGAAAGATTCGGATCTAAGGACATAGTAAATATATTTAACAAGACGTTTATTGACGACCTTGGTGGCAATGTTGGTACCCTTAAGGACCTTCAAGATACAAATCTCAAGTCAACCGGGTCAGAGACTAATATTCTATCATTGGATAATGTAGAAGTAAATTTATATATAGGAGGTTATGATGCAAAAAATTCTGGTGCTGGTAGTGGATGCCTTTTAAGTTCAGATTATAAAAAAGCATTTGATACTATGAAAACAACACTTGAGTCTAATGTTTTCTCTGAAGGGAATGGTATGATAGGTATGTTTAATTATAAAACTGTAACATGTGAAAAATATAATAAAACCTCGGGATTTTCAGAATGGATGGATGTATCTGACACAAACAAACAACTATGTACAAATGCTGGTGTTGGATTTTATAATTTAAAGAAAACGGATCCATTTCAGTTCAGTTCAGAAAAAACACGACATGAGTTACCTTTAATAGAATTTAAATTAAGTGGTAAAAGAAAAAACAAGGTCGAAGACACTGTCCAAGATTTTACGGTAACTAATGTATATAAAGATTATCAAACATCTTCAGGCGAAGATATAGCGAGTGGTATTACTCTTACAGAGTTACAGTTACAACAGAATATTATAGACTGGTTAACAGATATAAGTAACGTGATGCTAACAGATTCAACATTTCCAAACTTAGTGAAATTTAGGAATGCCGAGGGTTAGAATTAGAAGCACCCCTACCAAAAACCACGCCACAATAAAGCTGTCGTCACGGACACCTGGTTACTATACCGGAATAGGGAATTAATTAATATTTAATAAGTTTATTTTTTATTTTTTTTTTTATTATTAATAGTATGAGTTATCAACCCACTATTACTCAACCTCTAATTTCGACAAAAACTGCTATGTTTACCAAAAAAAATGCTTTGATTCTTTTAGCAGTTGTTGTTGTTTTATCTTTGTGTGGTGGTCTTTACTATTGGAAATATGTTAGAACTTCCGAGGGCTATGATACCGTTCCTGATGATGATAAACCATCTTTTAAGCTATACTACGCTACCTGGTGTGGGTGGAGTAAGAAATTCGTTCCTGTCTGGGAAGAATTAAAGAAAACCGATATTACTAAAAATGTTAAATTAGAAGGCGTTGAATGTGATGATGAAAGCAATAAAGATAAGTGTGAAGCCGCTAATATTGAGGGGTTCCCAAGTATGAAACTGTATAAAAACGCCAGTGATAAGGTAGGAGAAGACTATGAGGGTGAAAGAACGGTCGAAGCTATTACGGCATGGGTTATCTCGAAACTCTAATTAATTTGTTTTTTTATTAAAAAAAAATTGTTTATTATTTATATGAATAATACACAAATTATAATTTCTATAGTAACATTAATCGTTTTACTATCTATTTTATCTTATTTTGTATTTTTTAATAATCAGGAAGAATTTTATAGCAAAGATAAGTTGGTATTATATTATACTCCTTGGTGTGGTCATTGTGCAACTGTTAAACCAAAGTGGATAGAATTCAAAGAAGAAAATAAATTTAGTGATATAGAAATAGATATGGTTGACTGTGATAGTTCAAATGATGTATGTAATAGACTTAAAATAGAAATAATACCAACAATTATTCTTCATAAAAAAAATGAGAAGATTGTGTATGAAGGAAAGGTTGATATAGATAGTGTAAAGGAATGGTTAGTTAGCAAAGAGTATAAATAAATTGTTTAGATTTTTCATAAACAAGCCATCCTAATGAATTAATGATGACAGATCTCGCATTACAAACTAATAAACCATCCCATAATCTTTTTTTTTTGATAGCTTCTATAAATGTGTTGGACGTATATGATTGTATTCTTGATTTTATAATATCTATAGGATATGTAATAGTCCACGATAAAGACCCACATATTCCACCTGCAATAGTTATAGATGAAATGTTGTTAAAATTGTGTTTTTCTAGAGTTGTTTTAATTGTGTTATATGTACCAAAATATATTGATAATGAAATAGATTCTCTAATTAGTGTTAATAATTGTCCTCTTTTAAAATCCAAGGGGATAGTTATATTTTGTTGTTTCCTAATTCTGAGTAAATCAGTTACAGAAACTAAAGGTGAGGTGGCTATACCAGTAATAGCGCCAGTAATATATCGGTTATCTATATCATTTTTTAATTTTTCTTCTAAAGAAAATTGTATTGTTGTAATGGGTAGAATAGTTAGTAGAGGAAACCGTACCCCAGTAAATACATTTTTTATAGTAATATTATTAGTATGTTGTGTTTGTGCTTTTATTTTAAAGGTGTCAAATGGATATCCAACTATTACCTGTGTTAATCCAGATATACTCCCAGATATTATACTAATATTAGAGTTTGTTTGTTTATACATGTTAGTTCATTTATGTATGATAAATATACAATATATCTTATTTTCAATTTCTTTTTTATTTGTAAAGTAGAACATAACATATACAAATATATGTTCAAATTCACAGATGCAGTGGATATTTATGATGATTTTGATAAAGAATATAGAAGACATAGTAAAGGAGCTGTTATTTTAGCTCCACCTGGTTCAGGGAAAACAACATTTGTAAATAACCAGTTAGGTGAATTGAAAAACTGGATAGATTCAGATAATTTGTTTGGCGATAAAGGGTTAAATATAGATTGGGTTGGATCACACAACGAGAAATTGTCTTATATGAGAGCGGATTATATGTTAGAACAATCTAAACAATATGGTTATAAAATAATAGGAGCATTATTTTGGAAGTATATAGCAGATGCAGTTGTAATACTTCCATATGAAAAACATTTAGAATATTATTTATCTAGGAATGATTTAGATAAAACAAAAATAAAAAAAACAAGAGAAGTATTTTTAAAACATGTAGAAGAAAATAATATTCCAGTATTTGATAATATTGAGGATGCCGTCAAATTTTTAGATAATACATGAATGTATAATTCCTAAAAAAAAAAGATAGTTTATATATTAAATGTCTATGTTAAATATAGATGATCTAAATAATACTTTAAAGGAGAAAGAAGATAAACAGAATAAAATTTATGATGAGATATTAAAAAAATGTCATCATAAAATTAAAAAAACATCAGAAACGTCAACCGAGGGATTTTGTTTTTATGTGATTCCAGAATATATTTATGGGTTTCCACTATATAATTATAAGGGGTGCGTAATTTATTTATTTAAAACCCTAAGTAAAAATGGATTTGAGGTTAAATATACTCACCCGAATCTATTATTTATTTCATGGATAGGTAAATCAAATCCACAGAATTATAAGACAATAGAAAAGAAAAATAATGGGTATAGATCTATTGAGGAATATAAACCGAGTGGTAATATAATTTATAATAAAACCATAAATTCTCTATCAAATAAATTAGATATTTTAAAAAACTAGAACTTGTTTTTAATCATGTCCCATTCATAATCAGAAACTTCATCACTTTCAGAATCAGAATTACAGATGCATTCTAGATGGTATTCATATTTAACCAATTCTTTCATTTCTTCTTTTACAGAAATGTAAGGATTAAAGAAGAGATCTTCCGGAAAGATTTCACCTACCATCTCATCATCTTCTGTGTACCATAGTGGTAGGTCTTGTGGGTAATTAGTTTTAGCGGACGCCATGCTTTCTGGAACACTGGCAATAAGTTTGTTGGCGGAACAGACGAGTTCCCATTGGTCAAACATAATAGATATAATGTAATATACAATCAAACAATATATTAAATCAATTTTTTAATTTAATTAATTTATCAATGTAGTAATTCTTTTCCATATCATTAAGACTTTCAAGCATATCGATTGTTTGTTTATCAATGTATAAAACGGTGCCTTGAGTGTTGTATTCAAACTTTTCGCTTTCTATTTCGGTTTTATAAACATTGTTATAAATAATATCATCGTCCCGAACATTTTTAGATGGGTAAATTGCAATTTTATATTCAGATAATGTATCAAGATATGTGTCTATTTTAAAATTATTTCTAATTTTATTATTAAAATTATCAAAACTATGTATAATAATAGAAGGACCTGACCATAAAGTAGTTTCGTATTTATAAACCGGTAAATTTAAAATAGAACAAACTTTCATAAAATATCGGTAATTATTATTAAATTCGCTTGGGTCCGGTAGTTTAGGTTTAATAATAAGTTTCGTTTGTTTTTCTTTTGGGTTAGGTTTAATAATAAGTTTCGTTTGTTTTTCTTTTGGGTTAGGTTTAATAATAAGTTTCGTTTGTTTTTCTTTTGGTTTAATTTTTAATCGTTTAGTGTGTATACATCTGGTTATTTCTTCAATGGAAATATGTTTATAGTCTTTATTATCTAATCTAGTATTGAAAAACTTGACTATTTGTTGAATATTAGTAGTAGACAACTCCATTGTGTGTTTATAAAAAGAGTAAATAATATATTCAAATTTATTAATATATATTATATTATATAATGAGTTCTAATAGAAATCGATTAAAAACTTTAAAAAAAAGATTTAATAGACTAAAGGAACCTAATAATAATTATAACACAATTAATAGTTTAGGAGATATAAGAAGGAATGTGTCTGTGTTGCTTGCACATCATGAGAAGTATGAGGAGTTGAAGAGTAAAAATAAGAAGGATACGATTTTACCAGATGTTTTAGACAATCTAGTTTATGAATATACAACAATATTAGATTCGATGGAATTATATCCTAATAATACTGGTATAAAAGGATTAAAAAAAACATTACTACCGAATTTAAAATATCTAAGAAAGGATCAGGAGACAATTCGCAAAAAGATAAGTAATAATAATGTACCAAGTATTAGAGAATTAACGGTAAGGTCTGCAAAGCTCAATAGTTTCGTAAAAACGATTCCGTCTAAAAAGAAGAAAAAATTACGTATTTAAAAATATAATATATATTGGAAAATATACTTAAAGATATATTAATATAGATAAGTGTGAGAAGAATAGAATGTCAACAGCAATCATTAACAAAGCATTTTAAGCCGGGGTTGCAGGTTCAAGTCCTGTACAGTGTTTACACTGTTAGCTCAATCGGTAGAGCACCGTAGTTCAATGGCATTCTGAAAAACAAATCACGACATGTTGGCCGAGTGGTCTAAGGCGACTGACTTAAGCTCAGTTATCTTCGGATGCGCAGGTTCGAACCCTGCACATGTCATCATCTAACACCTATAACTCTGTATGAGTATAGTGGTTAGTATTTAACTCTTGTAGCATAGTTGGTTAATGCGCCGTACTTATAATGCGGAGATCGCGGGTTCAAGTCCCGCCAGGAGTATCCTTCTACCATACAATTATGTATGATTTCCATTGTATATGGGACTAGAGGTTCAATACCTCTGTAGAAGATATGTCTTCGGACATAATATATATTACATTATACATTATTAAAGCTCTGTTGGCCCAGGGGTTAAGGCGTCCGACTGTTAATCGGAAGATCAGAGGTTCGATTCCTCTACGGAGCGTTTGTCGTAAGACAATCGTATATATTACATTATAGATTATTTTTGCTCTGTTGGCCCAGGGGTTAAGGCGTCCGACTGTTAATCGGAAGATCAGAGGTTCGATTCCTCTACGGAGCGTTTGTCGCAAGGCAATCAAAATTTCTTACAGCAATTTTCAAATAAATCTGACTTTTATATCAGAACTAAATATTTACTAGAAATTTGAAACTCGTCATAGCTCAGGGGTAGAGCATGGGATTGTAGTTGTTAATGTACCAAAGTGTGCATATCATAATTCCCGCGGCCGGTGGTTCAAATCCATCTGACGAGAATGATATACTATATTGTATAATTATTTTCTTAGTTATATATATATAGAAATATATCACCCTTAATTTGAGATATTAACCGGTATAGAGTGCTAGCATTGCTATCACACTATACCAGTTTTTATAAATTAAGTGCAGCAGTAAATCAATAATAAATAAATTAGATAACTTAATTAGGTATTACCATTATAGCGTGTCCGCATAGCTAACTCAGTGAGTGGTTGATATAAATTAAGTTCAGCAGTATAAATATAATGGGGGTCTTGTGTGTATTATAGTATATATATTAGTAAGGGTTAACATGTTCCCTTTATATGTATACTATATCAGATTAAATAGTATGGTAGCGGAGTATGGATAACGACGACAGCAGAGTATGGATAACGACGACAGCGGAGTATGGATAACGACGACAGCGGAAAAGAACAAGTGAGTATTATAAAAATATATAAAAATAAATAAAAATAAATAAAAATAAATAAAAATAAATAAAAATATATAAAAATAAAAAAAAATAAAAAAAAATTAAAAAAATAAAAAAAATAAAAAAATTAAAAAAATAACAATATTAAATATTAAATAGTTTCTAATTAAAATGGTGGTGTGGTGTTTTAGGTATATATAACTACATTTAGATTAAAATTAGATATAGCGGAATAGGAATATATTACTGGTAAACTATATTATAAAATAGTTATACTTATAAATTATAAATAATACGGATTAATTTTCGTGTATAATAAAAAATATTAATTAAATTACGATTTTATTAGTATGCAAACATAAATTCAATGGGAGGTTATCCAATTTATGTTTGCTTTCGCCCTTATGGCCAAATGGACAAGGCGTCTGGCTTCTAACCAGAAGACTGTGGGTTCGAGTCCCACTAGGGGTAACACAATTGTGTGTCTCTTTCTTTTTTTATTAACATTTCTTTTTATATCTTGTATAAAAAGAAATTATTAGCATTTATATGCTCTTCCATCTCCCATACAGCGGTATTTACCTCCGCGGACAAATTTCCCAACAACATGTTCTTTTAGACCATCACTGCATTTTGTAAACGTACTACTATCGCATTCGTGAATTACATTAGGAGTTATCCCTTTTGGTGGACAACATCTGTCTCTGTTCTTAAACTGTTCCTGTTTGGTTAATTTAAAATAGGTCATTACAACCATCATTAGTGTAGTTACAACAATAACCACAGCTTCAAATTTATGTGTTTTAAGGTACTTAGAAACATTCGTGCTACTCACCAGTGCTCCGAGTAATGCGAAATATAAAATGGTAATTATATCATTCGCCATTAAAAAGTTTATTATATTCATTAGTAAAGTCATATAATATACATAAATAAAAAAATAGTGTGTATAATTAAAGCGTATTGGGATTATTTCATTATTTATACAATAATAGAATCTGTTTGAACTTGGTGAATAGTTATGGTTTATTAATTACAAGTTTTATAAAGGGTCTATTTATTTAGGCTCCACAAGAATCACAATCAGGATTAGTTATAGAACAAGCAATAACTTTTTTCTTTGGTTCAATTGTAAATTTCTGCGCGTGTGAAACAGCCTTTGTTCTAAGATAGTACATACCTGTTTTTAGACCCTTTTTCCAAGAATAGAAATGCATACTAGTAATTTTCCTAAAATCAGGTTCTGCCATAAACAGATTAAGACTTTGTGACTGACAGATATATTTACCTCTAGCAGCAGACATATCAATCAATGTTTTATTTCCAATTTCCCAAACGGTTTTATAGATTTCTTTAATGTTATCAGGAATACAATCAATATTCTGTACACTACCATCATTTTCTATAATTTTATTTTTTAGTTCGGTGTTCCAAAGATTAAGTTCAATAAGATCATAAATGAGATGTTTATTAAGAACAACAAACTCACCCGCTAGTGTTTTACGAACACCAATATTTGTTGTAAACGCTTCAAATGCTTCATTATTTCCTAGAATCTGCGAAGAAGATGCAGTAGGCATAGGAGCAAGAAGCAAACTATTACGAATACCATACTTTTGAACATCCTTTTTAAGTTTATTCCATTTTGGTAGCATGTCTTCAGAAGGCTGTTCACCCCATAGGTCAAACTGAAGAATACCATTACTTGCTGGACTACCTTCAAATGACGAATATGAACCTAGATATTTCTCTCTATTTAATTCCCTATCGATAGGTTTAAGTTCAGTTGTAAGAGTGTCAATCAAAGAAGTTTCTTCTTCTGTAAGAGTAATAGTCTCTTTAGTTCTGAGTTGAACGAGTTGTTTCATTCCTATTTCCCTCTTTTTAGAGAGTTCCATAGAAGTTTCTAAAGCACTATAATAGATCATTTCAAAAATACGCTCGTTTAGTTCAAGTGCTTCAGGACTACTAAATGGTATCTTCAACATAGCAAATACATCAGCCAATCCCTGTACACCAATACCAATTGGTCGGTGTCTTCGGTTAGAACGTTCCGTTTCTTCTAGTGGATAATAGTTAATATCAATAATTTTATTAAGATTTTTAGTAATTACTTTTACATTTTTATAGAGTTTATCAAAATCAAATACTTTCTTTTCCGTATTAACATACTTAGATAGTCCAACACTAGCAAGATTGCACACCGCAAATTCATCAGGCGAAGAATATTCGATAATTTCAGTACAAAGATTACTAGACTTAATAGTTCCTAGATTCTTCTGATTCGATTTATTATTACAAGCATCCTTATAACAAATATAAGGTGTTCCAGTTTCAATCTGTGATTCTACAATTTTATACCACAAATCATTCGCATTAATCTGTTCCCTATATTTTCCTTCTGATTCGTATTTAGTGTATAGTTTTTCGAATTCTTCGCCATAACAATCCGATAGACCAGGACATTCATCCGGACAAAAAAGAGACCATTTACCTTGTGATTTAACCCTTTCCATAAATAGGTCAGGAACCCAGAGACCATAGAAAAGGTCACGACACCTTTCTTCTTCATTGCCATGATTCTTTCTAAGTAGAAGAAAACTCATAATATCACAATGCCAAGGCTCAACATATATAGCAAACGAACCCTGTCGTTTACCACCACCCTGGTCTACATACCTTGCGGTGTTATTAAAAACCCTCAACATAGGAACAATACCATTTGAGGTTCCATTTGTACCTTTAATAGCACTTTTACGACCACGAATATTATGGATATGAATACCAATACCACCAGCCCACTTAGAAATCAAGGCACAATCCCTCAAAGAAGAATAGATACCATCAATACTATCATCCCTCATAGCAAGCAAAAAACACGAAGATAACTGTGGTCGTGCAGTACCAGCATTAAATAGTGTAGGTGTAGCATGAATAAAATATTTTTCTGACATAAGGTCATATGTTTTAAGAGCATCCTTTAGACTATCTCCGTGAATACCAAGAGAAACCCTCATAAAAAGATGCTGAGGGCGTTCAATAATTTTACCATTAATTTTAAACAAATAACTTTTCTGGAGTGTTTTTAGTCCAAAAAAATCAATCAAATTATCACGTTTATATTTAATATAAGAATTAAGTTTAGTTTTATTCTCTTCTACAAATGTATAAAGTTCCTTTGAAATAAGGGGAGCTTTCCCATTCTCGTACAACATTCTAGTAGTCTCAGAATATGATGGAGACGTATTTTTATGAAGATTAGAAATCTCAATTCTAGAAGCAAGTTCTGTATAATCTGGATGTTCTGTTGAGAGCGATGCGCAAATTTCTGCAGCTAATTCATCTATTTTATTAGTAGGAATTTTATTATAAATCTCCCCACAAATTTTTTGAGAAATTCTTGTTGGATTAATATTTAGGGTCCTACCATTTGTCGACAACGTTTTAATACGTTTCTGAATTTTTTCAAATGATGTCTCCTCCAACTCGCCGTTCCTTTTTGTAACATGGTCAACCTCCATCGTATCTTTATTTGTATTATGCTTCATTCTTTTAAGATATAATCAGTAAATATATTAATTTCAAAAATAATATTTAAATATCGAAATCCATTTTTCTATAATTTCATTAATAAATTTGATAAATTTATAAATATTTAATATAAAATTGATTTTTATTAATTTGTATTAATTAAATACACAACACAAACAAACACACAAAATGTCTCTCTTCTACTACGATTTCGAAACCACGGGTCTTAACCCATACCATGAAAAGATTATCGAATATAGTTTCATTCGCCAAGATAATGAAGCTATCCAGAGTTTGATTAATCCTAAAGCTAAATTCTCAGATAAAATCGAAATGATCACACAAATTACGAATTCTATGGTTGAACAAGCCCCAACTATTGAAGAAAAGAAGGAAGAGATTACATCATTTCTTAACATATATAATAGTGAATGTGTGTATCTTGTTGCACATAACAATAGTAATTTCGACAGGTTCTTTTTCAAAAATATCTATAAATCAGACGCTGTTTTGGGACCAATTCTTAATACAAAAGTAAAATATATCGACTCTATCCACCTAGCAAAGTATCTTCTGCCAGAACTTAAAACATTCAACCTAAAATTCCTTTGTAAAAAGTTTAGTATTGTACCTGGGACACATCGTGCGATGGACGATACTATTGCTCTTAAACTATTGTTTGAACGACTAGTTTGGACTCTATCATTCAATGAAGATATCGAATACGATAAACTCATTAAGAATCCACAAATGATTTACGATATCCTCTACTAGTTAAACTATAATCCAGACTAAATATATATATATTTTTTTTATATTAATATTTATATATGTCAACTAACCCAAAAAAGAAAATTATCATATACCCTAAAAAGGAACGTATTATAAAAACTAAAAAAATAAATAAATGTGAAATAGAGAAAAATAATTTGGAATTAATAAAAATAGAACATAAAAAAATTAAGTCTATATATGACAAATGTATTCAACAAAATTTTACAGACTATACATATAACCCGATTACATTAAAAAAATTATTATCAATTATAAAGGAACAAAAAAGTATTGATGTAATAGATTTGTTAAACCAATTTCCACACCCTGGGTCTGGTATACCCGATGTAAGTAATACAGATTCTCATGTTTTTGAAGCATTATGGATTCTAGTATTTTTATTTAATTATGACGAACTTCTATTACCTAATAATATTCGTAAATTTAAACAAAGTTTAGAAGAAAATAAACAGGACGAACGAACTATAAATGAAATAATAGAAAACACAAATATTAATGCAAGTAATAGTGGTGGTATCTGTGATATTATTTTTTCTCATGAAGATATGGTTGATAAAGGAATATGTCCTAAATGTAATAAACCTATGGATTCAGAAAGCACACATAAATGTGAGGACCGCGTAATGTGTCAATTTTCGGATATAACAATTGAATGCGGTGTACCTTCTTGTGAATCAGATACATGTATGGTTGATAAAAAACAAAATATGAATACAAATTTTTTATTTTCAGCTAAATATTTCAATAAAGAAAAGGGAGTAGAAAAATATGATATACCAAGTATTATTGTTGAAGCACTCCCAAAATTAGATAATTTTAATATAATATTGTTAGTGAAGGATAAGTTAGGATTGCAAAAAAAAATGGATAAGAGTAAAAAACAGATAACTAACCGATTTTATAAGATAATGGATGTAGGAGATTTAGATACCTACTACAAACAACTAAAATACGATTTATCCCAAACAACTATAAGTAATTTTATAGAAAAATTTTCATCTACAAAACTTAATAACAAACCCCCAGTATCACCAAGATTTCATCAGCAATATTTTATAGACTATTCTATCGAACAGTTTAAATCCCCGAATCCTAACTATAAATTAATTTGGGGTGCTGTCCCAAGAAGTGGGAAATCTTATATGATTGGAGGATTAATAGCAAAACAAAAACCCCAACAAGTGGTAATATTTTTAGGAGCTATTACTGAAACTGTAAGTCAATTCTATAGTATGTTTAAAGATGAATACTCTGATTTTGATGATTATAATATTGTTGATGTTCAGAAGGATGGTTTCAAAAAAATTAAAACATCTAAGGGGGAAAAAAATATAGTATTAATTAGTCAACAGAAGGGGTGGGTGGGTAAAGACGATATACCTCTATTAAGCATATTAGAAGAGAAAAATAAAATTATTTTTTTTGATGAAATACATCAGGGTTCAAGTATTGGTACAGAACAGACAATCCTTCTTGATAGATATGTATTTAATAAACCCAAGTTGGAGAGTCCTTTTATTATGGTTACAGCTACTTTTGCAAAACCCCTTTTAAGATATATGACTAAGGGGAAAACCCAAACAAAACTTATACAATGGTCTTACGAAGATATTCAAACTATGAAATCAATAAATTTACCTTATGTTTTAGATAATTTTTTAGATAAAATAGAAAATGATGAAAAAATAAAAGAAGATGGTGAACTTAAAACCAGAATGTTAAACAATATAATAACAGATCTTAATAAGCGTGGTATAACACTAGAACATCTATCTAAACAATATGAAAAATACCCAAATTTAGTTGTTATGTGTCCAGAACTTGAAGAAGTTGATAAGAAGGAATTTAATAAAAAGGAAACCACCGAGGATGAATTTAATCCAGAAATTAATACAATCACTAAAAATAGTATTTGTGATATTATATTTAAATGTACAAAAAATAAGTTTAATAATCCTAAATCATTATCAAAATTTATTAAATATATTAAAAAAAATGTATACGGAAAACTATTATTAGGTAGATTTGGATTTAACTATACTGAAAAACAACATACCCAATTATGGTTCCTCCCTACACCAGCAGGATGTCATGCAAAAGAAACTAATGCTGAAAAATTAGAAGGATTAAAAGAAGGAACTAAAATTGAAAATGCAACCCGATTATTAGCACAGGAACTAACTAAATCCGAACATTTTGGAAATAATTTTTGTATATTAGTTATAAATTCACAGAAATTAAGTAAAGAACTATTGACAATAGAACAAAAACCAATAGGAGGGAAGTTAGGAGTACCATATGATAAATTAGAAGTTACTTCTTATGAAAAAGATTCAAAAAATGCCTGTATATCTACAAAGTGTGCGGGTAATAAAAAGAAATATGATGGTAGTATTGCTGATTGTATTAAGGAACAAGAAGCATGTGCAAAGGCCAAGGGTAAAAGTTTAATTATTTTAACTGGTATGAAATTAAGACTTGGTATTAGTTTGCCTTGTGTAGATGTTGTATTACATATGGATCCAATTAAAGATGTAGATACAATTTATCAAAGTATGTTTAGAGTATTAACCGAAAATAAAAATAAAAAACAAGGATATTTCGTTGATTTACTAAGTGATAGATTTATTGACTTTATGTATCAATATGATAATTATACCAATAAGGGGAAAAAAAATATAGATGTAGTTTCCAAAAGGGCGAAATTTACTGAAACACTATTTAATTTTAATATTAATGGTATATTAGGGTTCGGCGAAGATAAAACCAAACATAAACTATATGTAGATTTAATCAAAAAACTAAAAATAGATACAATAGAATCATTTGCAGATACTATTGAAGATACACAAGAAAAACAAATAAAAGAGGTGCTAAGTATGATTGATGATACAATAATTAATAAATACTACTATTCTATAAACAATTTACAACTTGTAATGATTGGAAAAAAACCGAAACAACCACCATTAAGGGTTCCTCTGGTAAAACCAGAAAATGATTCAATACAACCAAGCCATATGAAACAACTCACCAATAATAATAGCAATAGTTCTAAGCCAGAAAAGGATACGGAGGTAGATATCAAGGATAAAAAAGAATTAATTATTTCTTATATAAAAGATGTTTTCTCTTTATTTGTTTTATTTGAGTCCGAAATATTATTAGGTAAAGAGATCACAACTAGCTGTAGTGAAAACAATATAGAAGAACTGATTAAATTTTTAGAAAGTTATACCATTGAACCAGATAAATTAAAGTACATTTGTAAAAATAACAAACAGATTATAGATTGTCATATATCTTACCTAAATAAAAAACATTTAGACATCGAAGCTAAAAACGAAGAAACAAAAAAGGATATTATTGAAAAATTAAATCAATATAGAAATATATTAGTAGATTTCTTAAAGACAATTAAAGAAGATAATAAACTCGATGAATTTGTAAACTATTTTTGTTCGATTAGAGATAAATTCGGTCTAATAAATAATAGTTTAAAAAATAGAGAGGTAAAATACGTTCCTAAGTGTCCTGGAAACAATGAAATAAAAACATTAAATACTAATATGACAGGTGGTGGAAAGGAATTAATTGATGAGAATATCTTAGAAATAGTACGAAACTATTTAACTGTAAAAGATAAAGAAAAAAAACTATTTGGTGAAGTTTTCACACCAGTTGAACTAGTATGTGAGATGCTCGACAAACTACCAAAGAATGTATGGAAAGATCCAAAACTAACGTGGCTAGACCCTGCAAATGGTATAGGTAACTACCCAATTGTTGTTTATTATAAACTCATGGAAGGATTAAAGGGTGTAAAAGGATGTGAAAATGAAAAAGAAAGGAGCGAACATATCATAAACAATATGTTATATATGGTGGAACTCAACCCTGTAAATGCAAAGGTCTGTAGAAAAATATTTAAAATGATTGAACCAAGTGCAAAACCTAATATTTATAATGAAGATTTTTTGGAATGGAGTAAAACTTCAGATAAATATGATATTATTATAGGTAATCCTCCTTATAATAATTCTTTACATGTTAAATTTATAACAGAATCACTAAATATTTTAGGTAGTTATCTTTTATTTATTACTCCAATAACTTGGTTATCTCCAACATCGGCATCATATAAAAAACTAATTGAAATGGATATTTTATTAATAAATAACTCACAATATATAAAAGATAAATATTTTAAATCTATTGCAAGCACATTTAGTTATTTTCTAGTTAATAATAAAAAATCTAATATAAAAACTAAAATTATTTATGAAATAGGTAATAAAATTAAGGATTTTAAAATAAATTTTAAAGAAATAGTATATCCTCCGAAGGATTTTAATCCGTTAAGCGTGTCAATTAATATAAAAATGCTAAAAAAGGATAATAATAAGAACTTTGAACGTAATGATAAAAATGATTACATGGATACTAAAACAGACGAATATAAATATCCTCATATAACATTTGTTAAAACAGATGGAAGTTTAGATGTAAAATTTAGGAAAGAACAAGATAAAGATGAAAAGAAACCTAAATTATTACTTTTTAGAAATGGGTATATTAATCCTTATTTTGATAATGGTAAAAACGGTATAGGAGATAATATTCATTATAAACTATTAGACGATTCAAAATATGGACATTTATATGAACAGTTTTTTAAATCTAAACTAATTTCATATATATTTAAAGTCAATAAATATTCAGCATTCAATCATGGAGTTTTAATGAATATAATAAATATTGATTTCCTCTTAAATATAGACGATAAAAAAATATATAAAAATAATACACAATTTAATAATTTATTATACAAATATTATAAAATAACGCCAGAAGAATTGAAATTTATAGAAAAAACCATACCAGACAACCCGGATAAAACTTCTAAAAAAACCAAGAAAAATCCCAAGAAAACTAAAACTGGAGGAAAAAGAACAATTAATACTAAAAAACGCAAAAAGAGACTCGTTCTTAAAAAAAGAACAAATAAAAATTGATTTATATATTTTTCTATTCTATAATTAATCATGACGACCTCCACCTTTATCACCGAAGAAGACCACGTATATTTTATCAATAACAATATCGAATATAATGTAGATATACCTGTATTCCTCCGGGAACTAAGAGAATATTTTAATCAAACCTGGGACCCTTGTTACTTTATTGAAGAGGAGATTGCATCAATCGACGAACTAAATAGCAACCATCTACTTAATTATCCAAGTTATGGAGGTAACCAGATACTGGATGACTCTTTTACTGGTCCGTGTCCTACTGAAATTCTTTCATATAGGTCTAGACTCCTTCTGGGATACCTGTATGGTATCCATTTGCGTTAATATAATCATAATTTATATTTAAAAATATTTCTATAATTTATTGTAAGCTATGTTTTTTTTTAAACCTGTAAAAATGTCGGTTCGTTTTTATAATTCATTTGGGAGAAAACATATCGGAATAGATAATCATACAAAGGTTCATATGCTGAGTAAAATTAATGTAGTTTCTATTAAGAAACTTATTGAAGAGGCAACTTATGTTAAGAATTACCCAACTCTAAATCTACCAGCAACTTTAACCGAAGATCAGGCTGTAAAAAATCTAAAATCTATTATTGATAAGAATAAAACCAATAAATCCTATATTGGAATGGGATACCATGATAACTACACCCCATTCCCTATTAAAAAACATATTCTACAAAATCCTAAATGGTACACCGCCTATACACCATACCAATCTGAAATCTCTCAGGGTCGTCTTGAGAGTCAGCACAATTTTCAGACACTTATCGAAGAATTAACCGGACTACCTATTGCTAATGGTGGTCTTCTCGATGAGGGTAGTTCTGCGGTTGAAGCACTAAACCTAATGTATAACTATAATAAGAAAAAGAAAAATACATTTATTTGTAGTGATAAACTACACCCACAGACATTGGATATTCTTAAACATAGAGGTACAGTTGTAGGAATTGATGTTAAAATTGTAGATTTGGAAAAGACTACTTTTGACCCAGAAGATGTCTTTGGGGTTATGTTCCAGTATCCGAACACATATGGTAATATTATTATGTATGAAGAACTAATTAGTAAATGTAAGGATAATAAGATTTTGACCTGTGGTATTGCAGATATTCTATCTCTAGTAAAACTTAAATCACCAAAAGAACTTGGTATGGATATTGCCCTTGGAACAACTCAGAGATTTGGTGTTCCTATGTGGTTTGGCGGACCACATCCCTGTTATTTTGCGGTTGAAAAAAAACTTATTCGTAATGTTCCTGGTAGAATTATTGGAAAATCATTTGATGAAAATGGTAATGAAGGATATCGACTCGGGTTGCAGACCAGAGAACAGCATATTCGCCACGACAAAGCAACCAGTAATATCTGTACCTCTCAGTCACTACTAACAAATGTAGTAGCACTATATTCTATGTATCATGGTAAAGAAGGATTGACGACTATTTATGATAATATTCATAATCTTACACAAGAATTGGATAATAGGCTTTCAGAACTAGGTATTAATCAGTTAAATAGTTCCTATTTTGATACACTACATCTTAGTCATCCAGATATCTATAAATTACATAATAGTCTTTCTGACCATGATATCTGTGTGCGTCCGGTCAGTCGCAATGAGATTATTATTAATTTGGATGAAACTACAACAAAAGAAGATGTAGATTTTATTGTAGAACAGGCTAAACAACATTTTAATTCTATCCAAAGTGTTGACAATTCTGTTAAAAATGATACTATTTACCGAAAAACTCCATTTATGGAACAGGAACTTTTTCATAAATACAATACAGAAACTAAACTTATGAGATATATTTATAGTCTATCTAATAAAGATTATACACTATGTGAAGGTATGATCCCACTTGGTTCTTGTACTATGAAACTAAATGGTTCCAGTCAACTTGAACCTCTTTTCTGGGATAAAATGAATATTCATCCTTATCTCCCTAAAAAATATACTGAAGGGTCTGTTGAATTTATTAAAGAGATTGGAGATTATCTAACAGAAATTACTGGATTTGATGATGTCTCATTCCAATCTAATTCTGGTTCTATGGGAGAGTATATGGGTCTTCTTGTAATTAAAAAATATTTTGAAACAAAAAAGAAAAGTAATAAAAATACCGTTCTAATCCCACACACAGCACATGGGACTAATTTTGCATCAGCAACTCTATCTGGACTTAAAATTATGAAATATGATGAATCAATTTCTATGGAAGAATTCAAAACTCTAACAACTAAACATAAAGATAGTATTGCTGGTATTATGATTACATACCCTAATACAACTGGTGTTTTTAATGAAAATATTAAAGATATTTGTGATACAATCCATGATATTGATGGACTGGTTTATCTCGATGGAGCTAATATGAATGCCCTTGTCGGTATTGCTAAACCGGCAGAATTGGGCGCTGATATCTGTCATCTAAATCTACACAAAACTTTTTGTATTCCCCACGGAGGTGGAGGTCCAGGTATGGGTCCTGTTCTCTGTAATAAAAAACTACAACCATATCTTCCTAAGAATTCTTTACAGGTTGAAACAACGGGAACACCAATTGGTAATATTACTTCTTCCCAATGGAGTTCTGCTTCTATTCTATCTATACCATATATTTATATTGCCACAATGGGTAGTAACAGTCTTACCCGTGCTACAGAAACAGCAATCCTAAATGCGAATTATCTAAAATCGTGTCTAGAAGATTACTACACTATCAAAGATGTTAATACTAATAACCGGGTAGGACATGAATTTATTATTGATACGACCGAATTTGGACATCTAAATATTACTGAAAATGATATTTGTAAAAGACTAATGGATTATTCATTTCATCCCCCGACTATGTCTTGGCCTAGAACTAATGTTATGATGTTTGAACCAACCGAGAGTGAAGATAAAGAAGAACTAGATAGACTAGTAGATGCTCTTATTTCTATTAGGAATGAAATAAAGGAAATAGAGGAAGAAAAATACGATCATGCCAATAATGTAATTAAGAATGCACCACATAATACTACCCTTATTTCTGAAGAATGGTTGTTCCCATATTCTCAGAAGAAAGCGTTTTATCCACTAGAAACGTTAGTTGAAAAGAAGTTTCACATCCCTATTGGTCGTATTAATAATGTTAAAGGTGATCGTGAATTGCTAAAATAATATATTACATTAAATTATATAATGAGACCGGATAAATATAAAACAAAGAAGGCAAAAAAGGAACAACGGATTAAAAGAGCACAATATAAAAAAAGGAAAACAAAAAAGGAAAAAAAATCAAACAAACGTACTAAGAAAAAGAAAACTAAAACCAAAAAAAGAGACCGACCAAACTTTAGAAACAATATCAATAACGAGAGCAATTATGAAAATGCGAAACCACGTCCCCCACATGTTTGCGATGATATTGAAATTCCAAAATCGGTAAATCCTAAAAGAACCCGCATTTTTGCTATTATAGGACACTCGTCTTTCTGTACATATAATGACCTACTAAAAATAAAAGAAAATAGAGAACCAGAAGGGTTCCGTTTAGACCTAAAAAAATATAAGGATTTTCCTAATGTGAGATATATACCAGTCCAGGATATAGGGAAAAAGTCCTCTAGTTTGAGGGTGGAATACTTTATTAAGCAACTTAAAACGAATGAAAAAATACATTCCGGATTATTACAACTGGATGATATAAAATCAACAAAAAATTTTAGTAAACTTGTTGAATGTGAATTTTTTAAAGAAAACAAAGATGAATATAATTCGCACAAAACACGCCTTACAGGGGATAATAAAACACTAAATTTTAATGTATACCCAAAAAAGGATAAGTATGGAACCCATAATCCTATAAATACTGGATTTGAATTTATTTCACACATACCTAACACTTCCTTTTCAGGTATATATGAATTAACAGAAGAAATAGATAATTCTAATAATAACAATAATAATAATAATAATAATAATAATAATAATAATAATAATAATAATAATAATAATAATAATAATAATAATAATAATAATAATAATAATAATAATAATAATAATAATAATCTTAGTAGTTTAGATATTCATTCTGACCAAATACTATTTAATTCTGGTATAAGAAATGATTTTTTAAAACAAAGAGAGAGGGAGATTCAGGTGCTTACAGCACGAGAAAATATAATTAAAACTAAGGAAAATATGGAAAAATCTTTCCAGGATCCTACACGTATTTCTGTTTATGATTTACATGATTCAAGGTTAGCTGCTCTTAGGGGAAGTTTAATGATGCCCAATTCGGCCACCGAAAATGCACTGCTGGCTCGACAGGATCCCGTATGGGATATGGATGAACTTAATGAATTTACACGGTTGAATAAAAAATTATATCAATTGATAGAAAGTAAGAGAGAGTTTGAAGTTTCTCTAGATGAAATCATAGGTCTCATACTTAATGATAATTATATGAGGAGTGATGATGATTTTATTATATTAGATTTTGGTTGCAAACATATCAGAGACCTTCCATACTCAAACAATGTATGGGACCGTCCGAGTAATAATATTACAACAGAGAGTACTGTAAAACTGGGATATCCTCTAAGTAAAGAGGTAGGTCCTATTCGGGTAAAAGATTATAAGGCAGGTCCAAAAATTACTAAATTGTTATTGGAAGGAGAGAACTAATAAATACGAATATATTTATAGACTATATAATAATAGAAATAAATGGATAAAATAAAGGAAATTATTAAAGTAAAAGAAAGTAGACTGTGTTTTTCTGCTGATTTTACAACACAATCCGAACTATTTGGATGGATAAATCTTATTGGTCCACATATTTGTATATTAAAAACACATATAGATATTTTGGAGGATTATGATCCTTCTATTAATAAAAAACTTAATAAACTAAAACAAAAATATAATTTTGTTATATTTGAAGACAGAAAATTTTCTGATATCGGTAAAACATTTGATAGACAACTAAATGGATTTTATAAAATATCAGAATTTGCAGATATCATTACAATACATGGAATTTGTGCGGAAGGGATGTTAAATTACATAGAAAATAATAAATGTATTATACCTAAAATACTAATAGTATCACAAATGTCAAGTAGTGGTAATATTATAGATACAAACTATACGGTTAATTGTTATAATATAGCAAAAAAATATAGTAAACATGTCATTGGATTTATAAGCCAGACAAAATTTGTAAATGATGATAACTTTTTATTTTTAACACCAGGCGTTCGATTAATTGAAACAAAAAAAGATGATCAGATTTATAACACACCAGACACTGCATTTAAAAAGGGTTCAGATATAATTATTGTAGGGAGTGGCATTTATTCATTGAAATATCCACTCGAACTTATTAACAAATTTAAGTAATTATGGGGAATCCGGAAGAAAGTCAAGTTCCTTAGGAAGGTGTTTATAAACAAGCGATTCATATCCACAAACCCTATATTTTAGAACATCTTCCCAAAAACTATTAATTTCAGGAAGTAGTTCTTCCTTGAATCTCTTAGTATCTCTTTCAACCAACTTAACACAATAAACATCTAGGTTCCAATAAGTTGTTTTAATATAGACTTCAGTAAGACTACTTTTAATTTTTTCTTCCCATTCATAAATTTCTTCTTTAGATTCAAAATCATAAAGATAAAAGTAAACGTTTTTATCTTTATTAGGGTCATATGTTTCAATAACAACCCCCTTTTCCATTCCATTTTTAGTTGTTTTTAGACTTGTTCCATAATCATCTAGAAATTCTTGTACTAGATCATATTCTTTGATAGAGCATTCCAAATAGTCACAGAAATCCAGACCACACACTTCAAGTTGACCCTGTACTTGTAGTTCATAATGAATTGGGATAAAATCATCAATTATCCTTGATTTAGGGCACTTAATTTCCAGCATTCTACCGATATATTCTTTGTTTTCAGAATTAACATCACAGATTCCATCTGGAGAAGCACCAAAATGTGGGATAGTTGGGTGTGGGATACATCCATATTCAAATATACTTACTTTATTTCTTTGTTCGTAGATATGAATTGCAACATCTTCGTATTTTACTCCATGTTTTACAGCAGCTCCAGCATAAAATGTTTCTTCATAACCACATTTTTTAGCAACGAGTTTTTTGCGTTTAGAATAAGGATTTACGTTCATAGCTGTGCCAAGATCACTTGCGGTTAGTCGTTTATTTCTGTATTCATACCATTCTTTAGTTCTTTGTGCTGGTTGTTCTATAGTTTTAAGTTTTGCTATAATATTACTAAGTTCTGGATTATCAAAATTAAATTTTTGGTCGTTCCTATATTTTAGAAGTTCATCATGAAAATTAATAGAATTATCTGTATTATACTGGTCGTAAATGTGTTTAACCATTTCTAGAAATTGTTTGAAATCTTTATTATAGTGTAGGATTGGTGAAAGGAATTCATCATAGGATTTGATAATACTCTGGAATTCTTGTTGGGACGACATTTTTTTATATCTTTACTTTATTTTATACTCAATTTTATATTTAAATATATTATAATTATAATGTTGTCTAACTCTATAATATTTGTTTCCTTTAATACAATAGCTTTATTAATCTATTTTCTATTGGTATGTAATAAATATGGATGTGTGTATAAAATTAAAAACATTCCTATATTTAATTTACCTTTGGGGGGTATTTTTATGCCTCTAAAAAAACTGGTTACGAATTTCCCAGAAGGTATTAAAATGATATTTTCTTTTAAAAACGCCTGGATATATATGTTTATTGCGTCTATTATGGCTGTAGTAACAATAATGTTATTAAAAAAATATAAAAAAAAAGATACTAATGATCGAACCCAACCCTCTGTTGCACTCTAAAATTGTGATTTACATCAATATTTTGACTATCAAAATTTCTGTTATTTAATAAAGAAATATGGTAGAATGGTTCTGGATTTTTAGTTGCTATAGCATGTTTGTTTCCATAACAACTATTCTGGTCATCATCATTATTACTAACACCATTAATATCCCAGGTATGTTCTATTTTTTTACAAGGGAATTCAGCTTGTGCTGGTTCTCCCGGCAAAGGTATATGTTCTTTTAGTAGAGATGTTTTATCATCAATTAATTCTATATGTTTATTGGGTATATTGACTTTCCCAAATTCTAGATTTGTTTCTAATAAAGGTTTTACTCTATTAGTATTAGGAACGTTTGATTTTAGTGAAGAATCGCGTCCAGTACAATGTTTTTTATCAGTATCACAATCAAATCTATTAATCGGGGTTACCGAATTAATAATATCTATATTTTTTACTGAAATTACATTATCTACAATATCAAGATGGAATCTATATTTGTTTGTATAAAACTTTTTATGATTTAATAAAAATACTTCTATTTTATAACTAAATCCGTTTTCAATACTGTCTCTTTTAAAATTATCAATATTAATAATCTGTAAATTAGTTTTATTTTGTAAATTGCTATGGTCTAGAAGAAGTTGCATTAAACTGTTAATAAATTTGAATAAACTGGTAGATTTATTAATATTCTCTACTAAAAATGGTGAATTACAATCACCTAATAGATTAGAATAAAAAATTTTATTATCAGTAACCTTAAAACTGTAGTATAATTCATTTTTATTTGTAATAGATTTTTCTATTTTATCAACCATTTGTTTAAAACGCTGTTCTAAATCAGTTTCAAATGTGACATTTGTAAAATTCTGTTTAGAATAAAATGTTAAAAATATTAAAACAAGAATGACTGTTAAAATAAATATTTCCATAGCTTACTATATATAAATATATTTATTCGTTAATTTATTAATTTATCAAATTCATTCAAATCAATGTCAACGTCAGATTCCATATTATTCATAGTTTTACTATTATCTAGACTAGATAAAGTATCTAGACTAGACAGAGTATCTAGAGTATCTAGCGTCTGTAGATTATCAGAGGGTTGTATTGATTGTAACATATCTATAGTAGGGGGTGCTTGTATTATATTTTCTCGATTACTTTCTGTAATATCAGACCCTTTACTACCTAAACTTTTTTTGTATGTTTCCATAATAAGGTCTCTTTCGTCCATTTGAGTATTTTTATTCGTTTCAATTTGAGGTTCTATTTTAGGTTCTTCTTTAACTTGAGGTTCTGAATCACTATTATTTAATTCTTCAATAAATTTATTAAATTCGTTGGAATCTATACCATCAGTAACCGGATTATTTACCATTTCTTTAATGTGGTTTGTTTCTTTAAGAAGTTCTTCTAAATTATGAGTATTTTTTATAATTTCGTTTCTAGTTTGTTCTGTTGGAATTTTAATATTATTAATATTATTAACTAGTATTTGTCCATTATTTTCTCTAATAAGAATACTCGATAGACTAATACTATCTAAAATAAAAATAACCCAAAAGTAATATCCTAAAATAGGTAATGATTTAAATACACTATTTGTGATAAGATGAAGTATTATATACAACAAAATACTATATATTATTAATTGAACGATTTTATTTTCACCTTCTTCAATTAGATTAGAATTATGTAGTAGATAAAAAAACATAATGATATAATTGATAAATTAAAAAAAAAAAAAAATTATAACTTAATATGAATGAATGTAAATATAAAAGTGTTTGTCCAATTTTAAAAAATAATATTAAAACAAATAATACTATTTATGTTATAGGGGATCTCCATGCAGATTATAAAAAAACTATAGAATTATTTAGGCATTTTAAATTAATAGATAGAAATAAAAGGTGGATAGGTAAAAACTCTATAGTAGTTCAGTTAGGAGACCAGATAGATGGATATGGGCGTGGTAATTATGAAGATGCACATGGTGAAATACAAATATTAGATTTTTTTGATAATATACATATACAGGCTCAATCTTATGGAGGTGCGGTTTATTCGTTAATAGGGAATCACGAATTGATGAATGTTATGGGTAATTTTTCATATGCTTCTAAAAAGGATATAGAAGAAAGTGGTGGTATAAAAAAGAGAGAACTTCTTTTTAAACCAGGTGGATGTATGGCTACACGTTTGTCATGTACAAGAAATACATTATTAAAAATAAATGATATAGTATTCGTTCATGCTGGAATAATTCCAGAAATAGTGAAAGATAATAAAAAAAACACAGTAAAATTTGTAAATCTTTTAATGAAGAATTTTTTAAATGGAAAAAAGGATATGGATGAAAAAATAAACCAGTTTTTAGTTGATTCAAAGGGTGTTTTATGGGATAGATCACTCGGGAAAACAAAACCTAACTGCGATTTACTAGATAAAACACTAAAAGATATAGGAGCAAATCATATAGTTATAGGACATACACCACAGAATGTGATAAATTCTAACTGTGATGAGAAAGTATGGAGAGTAGATGTAGGACTATCGAAATCGTTAGGTGATAATAATTTTCAAATACTAGAGATTAAGAGAAAAAATAATAAAAATAAGTTTACAATTTTAAATTAGGAATATAGATTTTCAGTAGCTCCATCATAGTTTTGTTCTTTTGCAATAACTTTAATATCATTAATATTTTTAAGCAAATCCATTTCCTTTCTATTTTCAAACAGATATTTTTGTAGAATAGCAGAGGTAAGATCGTACCTTTTGATTTGTTTATAAAATTCATCGAAACAGTTCTCTCGGTCACCAAGGAATTTATTAAACATTTGTTCAATTTGTTCTTTATCAGAATATCCAAAGTGAATAGATTTATCAACACGACCAGGACGTTTTAGAGCGCTATCAAGATTACAGCTATAGTTAGTTGTCATAAAAACAATTTGTTTATGAGCACTACTAATACCATCTAGAGCATTTAGAAGACCACTAAAGGTTAGTGCAGATTTCATAGTATCATTTTCTTTTCTATCTTTGAACAAAACATCAATATCTTCTAGGAGTAGAATAGAGTTTTCAGGAATAATATTAAGTGCCTGGAAAAAACATTTATCTGTCATAGTGGTATCAAAGGTTAGTGTAGCAATATTTAGATCCAACTCAGAAGCAATAGCAGTTGCAAGACTTGTTTTACCTGTACCGGGGTATCCTTCTAGTAGAACATTAAATTTATATGGCATACCATAATCATTATATTCTTTCTCTGTTCCTTTTGTAAGAAACTCTTTAATATCATTAAGTAGGTTCATATGCTTGTTTTTAGAATAACAAACAGTATCAATCGGACGTTTTGCCTTTTTTTTAATACTATCCCAGTAGCCATTATCCCACAGATATAGATTAAGTTTATTATCAGTTTTAGATTTTTCCAAGATTTGTTCATCATAAAATGTGATCGAATCTTCAATAAATTCCTTTAGATTAGCTAGATTATTTGATGGGGAAGTAAGTTCTATTTCTTTGTGAAATTTGGTGGTGTGTTCAACAGTAAGTGGAATTCCTACATTTTGATACCGAATAATAATTTCACACTCTTTAAAAAATATATTATATATACCTTGTTTAATAGCAACCTTTACTTGTTTATAGCGTTTTTGTCGTGGAATACAATAATTATGGATATCAAGATAATTACAAGTATTATAAAGTATAGATTCAAATACTGAATCCTCTTGGTTTTCAAAAAGAATATTTGCCATTTTATATTAATATTGTCTTGTCTTTATACTAAAATATATTCGTTTAATCTATTTAGAAATAAATTTAGTATATTTATAATGGTAAAGATTCAAAATACTATTAATATTGTTGATGAAACAGATACACTTGAAGAAATGATAGATAAAACCAAACCATATGTGTTATATTTTACGGCTTCATGGTGTGGTCCATGTAAATCTATCTATCCGTTATTTGATGAATTAAGTAAAAGGTATTCCAATATTGCATTTTATAAAATAGATATAGACGAATGTGAGGAATTTGTTTCTAAATTTAATATTGAATCTGTACCGACCTTTTATTTCTATAAAAAAAATAATGAATATTTTAATATATGTAAAGGAGCAGATACGATTCTACTATCGAATCGTATATATTCTCTAAATAATTCTGAATATAAAATATCAGAAGAAGAAATAGAACCTCTAATTAATAATAAAACCAATACTATTTACTATAATAATAGTGAATCAAATTATGAAGAAACTGGAAGTCCTGTAAATAAAATAGAACAAATAGGAGATTTAGATAAGTTTTTTGAAACGATTGATCTTAATGACACTAATTGGTAGTATCTATTGTAAATGGAATTAATAAATAAAAGATTTATAAATAAAATATATTTAATGTATATGGATTATAATAAACTTTTAGAGGAAAATAAAACCCTAAAGAAAAAGATTAAAAATCTAAAAAGAACGAAACTTAGATTAAAACATAATCTTAATAGTAAAATTTCTGAACTGGAGGATAAATTAAATACATGTGAATTAAATAATAATTGGGAGAATATTACTGAAGACCCAAAATAAAAATATTGTGTTATATTATTATGGTTTTAAAAGGTAGAGCTGATATGCGTTCATTCACGGTTGTTAGTGCAACCAAAAAAGATAGTTGTAAAACAAAGAGTAGTGGTGGTAGATATTTAAGCACCACCCCATTTGGTGCCGCCAAAAAGGCGTTTAATGAACTTTGTCGGGTTAAAAAGATTAGAGGGGTGTGCACTCTTGTCGTAACTGTTAAAGAAACGACCGCTGGTAGTAGTAACAAGGAATTCTCCTACAAGTTAAAGCGCAGGAAGCTTCCTGTTCCTCTTGTGAGACTTCCAGGTACCAAAAACGAATTCGTGATCGAGTATGAAGTGGTTGGTGGTAAGAATACCAGCAAGAAAAGTTGCAAAAATGGTAATCAGACGGTCGGTAGAATGGCCAAAAAGACCCAGAAGAAACGCCGCATGTCGGCCAATAACGTGAGAAAATTATTATTATAAGTCTAATATAATGGAAGACACACAATCTTTGGCTGAAAAATCATTAGAATTACTCTATATTCAAGATGAAAAAATTAAAAATATAGACTGTAAAAATAATGAAATTAAAAAGAATTTAGACTTTTCTAAATATATTTTAGATACATTTTATACAATCATTAAACCCCTTAAAACCAGTGTAGCTGATCTTAAAGGATTTTTTGCATCCAATCTACCACATTCAGAGGAATCTACACTAGAACCAGATATAAATGAATTAGAAACAAGGGTATCCATTGTAAATGGAATTAATAAAAAAATAAATTGTTTATTAGAAAATCAAAATTTTATGCTTTCTAAAACAAATGACAAATTAAATAAAAATAATTCTTTAATAAAAGAAATTAATTCTTCTTCTCTTTTTTAAAACCAAAACACACCCTACATTCCCCACCTTTTATAACTGGACTATAGTTTCCACAATTACATATTTTTTTAGTATTATCCATCTATATATTTTAATTAATATAATTTAATATTTTAAACCTTGGTAAGATGTCCCGAAATATGACCACCAATCTCAACAAAGGTCAACGATTTCTTAGAATCCATACCGAAAACCTTCTGCATCTTCTTGTCTGCCTTGAATGTGCGTTTGTTATCCACTAGTTGAAGGTTCTTTTCCTTAATGTAACTAGAGATACCCTTCATGACCTCAGCCTTGGTAAGCTGAGTACCATGAGCAACACTTAGGAATTTCTCAAGTTCTTCACTAAGAGTGTTCTTGGTCTGGACTCGAACTTTCTTAGAAGTCTGCTTCTGGGCCGTGCGGGTGGCCTTGTATAGAGCCTTGAGACTATCCTGCAAACCCTTGGTTGAAGCAGTCATCGCCTGAAGTTCAGTCTGTAGAGTCTTGAATTGAGCATCAATAGTTTCCGTAACAGTAGGTTGAGTATCCACAGGAGTATCAGTCATTTTATAGTATAACTAATTAATTTAACTTTAAGTATTTATATATGAATTAATATTAATAATTATAAATAGAATGAATGATAAACTGCAAAATTATAGAATTTGCGAAAAAAGAATTGGGAAGGGTTCTTTCTCTACTATTCATAAATGTTTTGATAGCAATAACAATGTTTTCGCTCTTAAAAAAATAGATATAGACAGACTAAAAGATAAAAATGTAGTAAAAAATGAATTTAATATAATGAGAAAACTTTCACATATTAATATTATAAAAGTATTCGATCTTATAGTTGATGAAAAACAAAATAATGTCTATATATTTTTAGAATATTTTGAATATGGAGACCTTGGAAAATACCTATCCGGAAATACATTAGAAGAGAAACATGTAAATAATTTTTCTATACAAATAAAAAATGGCTTACAATATTTATATAAACAAAATATTATCCATAGGGATATAAAACCACAAAATATTCTAGTATCAAATGATAAAATACTAAAAATTATAGATTTCGGATTATCTAAAAGTATTACTATTAATGAAGAAATGATGGATACTATATGTGGTAGTCCACTTTATATGGCCCCTGAAATTATAAAAACTAAAAATTACACTATCAAATCTGATATATGGTCGTTTGGTGTTATTATTTATGAAATGATATATGGTTATACTCCATTTAGAGCAACTAATATTTATACACTAATAAATTTGATTGATAAATATGAAATTAAATTCCCGAAGGGTAAAATTTCTTTTAAGTGTATAGATTTATTAAAAAAAATGCTCGTTAAAGAACCGAATAATAGAATAGATTGGGATAATCTATTTGTACATGATTGGTTTATTAATGACCTAATCCTTAAAGAAGAAAATAAATTACTAGAAGAACCATTCAAATATAATTATGATCTAAATAGTTCTTTCAAATATAGAAGCATTAGTGATAAAATAGATGAATCATTTGACCTAAAATTTAATTTTGCTTTAGATAGCATAGATTCTGAAGGTTCTCTATACCATTCTTTAAAGGACTATACTACCTGTTCAGAAAATGAATCAGAAAATGAATCAGATAGTGAATCAGATAGTGAATCAGAAACTGATTTTTTATGTAATTCAGATTCAGATACTATAAATATAATAAAAAGGTCTAGTCCAATAAATATAATACCTATAAACAGTAATCTTAATGATAGTTTTGTTTTTGTAAACAAAACTAGTTGTGAATCAAACGAATTATTTGCAAATTCCGAAAGTCCTATAAAATCATTCTCTGAAAATTTAAAAGGATATATCAATAACTCTATACATTTTGTAAAACAAAGTTGTGATTATATAAATAAATCTTCTTCTCTATAAAGCTGGTTTTTTACCCCAAAAATTTATAGGCATAACCCTATCACACGGATATTCACTCTCTCTTAATATTTGCTCCTGAGAACGATTTTCCCGATTAAGTCCTCCAATACAACTATAAAATTCAGGAGCACTTGGTTTGTATAATTTAGGAGTTACTGACGAATATGTATTTAAAGATGGATGGGTTAAAAACCTATAAGGTATTCCTATATCCATAACAAATTTATAATAGGTGTTATTTATATCTGGTTTTAAAAATACACTTGGTTCTATATATACAGTACCTAACTTGTCATAATAACTATTAGGTATTAACATAGTTATTTTAAATTCATTATTGTCTACGTCTACAGAACCTATGTTTTCTTTATTAGATCTTGCCTGTTCAAAATTATAATATGGCATACCACTTCCATAAAAACTATAACTATCTCTTGGAGGATCAGCCGCCTGATATGATATTTTATTTATTCTGTTTATAAATTCTCCTTTAATTTTACCATAAACTTCTAATTGATTGTTTTGTATTTTAATAAACCCACCAAATTCAGGTTTATTATATGTTACTACTTTACATTCAGTCTCCATATAATTAATACAAATATTATTAATTATAATTTATTATCCTTTGGTACACACGAATTATCCTTCATATTAAATTCATTACCAGGTGCAGGTTTAATACACTCATTAATCTCACTGTGCTGTCTCCCAAGACCAACTCCACCAGCTAAATTTTCTAGAACTTCACAGTTCTGAGTATTACATAGGGTCATGTTCTTTTCAGGAAGCATAGTTCCTATAGAATCCTTATTAGCACAATCATAAGCACCATTATGAACATAACTTAGTTTTTTATTAGTATCCATAATCTTTGTGGCATTCTGAGTGAGATACATTCTATATTCATATGAATTTAAAACTTTATTTTCAACCTTAAGATTACCATTAACAACACAATTTGGTCTATAATCTGTAAAATGTCTTCCATCATCCATCCTTGCTGGTAAATTTAAAAATTTATTATTGCTAGTTTTAAAGCACTGACTCATTATATTAACATAACATAATTTTTTTAGTTTTTATTATTTTTTATTCTTTGGATTAAATCCTTTTTTGGACCTCTAATTGCTAAGTTATTGCTTCTTGCAATTTCCTGAAGTTCTTTTAACGTTAATAATTCTAAAGAGGGATTATTAATTTGTATTGAATCATCCTCCTCCGATCCAGAACCAGATCCAGATCCAGATCCAGAACCAGAACCAGATCCAGATCCAGAACCAGATCCAGATCCAGATCCAGAACCAGATCCTACCACATCTTCCTCCACAGAACCTACCACATCTTCCTCAGCAGAACCTACCACATCTTCCTCCACAGAACCGGTATTTTCTTCTTCTAAAGGTTCAGTTGCATTTACGTCTGAATCAAACTCATTATCTTTATCTGAATTTAAATTATTAATTTTATCTTTTAGTTCAGATGGTAGTTCATCATTAATTTCAAAATTTTCCATTTCCATTTCTATTTCCGGTTCTGGTGGGGTGGTATCGTCTGTAGACTGAGGTTTATTAGATTCAATATCCTTGGAAAGATGTTGAAATCCGTTTAGGACAAAATCCTGGAAATCCTTTAGTTCTTTAGCATGGGCTTCGTTCTTTTCAGCAACCATCTTTAAGAGTTTATCCTGTTCCTTTTTATTCTGGTTAAATTTGTAATAGAAAATTACAATCAATAGTAGTAATATCGCACAACTTAGATAAATATAAAGCATAATACTAATTTACATAAAAAAAAAAAAAAATATAAACGATTAAAATAATATGTTATAAATCAATTATAAATTATTTTTTATTAATAATATTATCTGGAAGTAATTGTGCGTGCTTTGTAAGTAATGTTTTATAACATTTACTTATAGTTACTTCAGAAATTTTACAAATCTCAGAAATATCATATTTAGAAATATTAATATTTAAAAGATTACATATAAGATATATGCTACCCGCTGCTATAGATGGTGGGGTATTTTCAGAAACAAGACAAGATTCTTCCGCTTTTTGACATACATGTTTACAAATATCGCTAAGTTCTGGTGTAAGTTTTAGTTTGGAACAAAACCGATTAATATAATCTAGAGAATTAGAACCAATCATATTAACAGAATCCTGATTTTTTACAGTATTCATAATCTCATCAAATTTTTTACATCCACGAGTCATATGTTTAATATTTATTCCAAAAATCGTGGCAATTTCTTTATGACTACGAGGAACACCTTTTAGTTTACACGCTTTATAAATACAAGCAGCAATAATACCCTTCCTATTTGCACCTCTAGAAATTTTTGTCTCTGAAATATGTTTATACAAAACCTTAGCTTCTTCAATAATTACTTGTGTAATACCATTATCTATAGCTGTATGTTGAATTTGCATAAACACATTATATAAACTTCTTTCCTTATAGGGCATAGCCTGCCAACTGTGCTTTGTCCTAACCTTTTTCATATCAAAACTTTCTCCATAACTAAATGAAATTGTAGAACCCCAAGACGATTGTGGAAGAAGTTCATTTGTAGGCATACCACATCGGGTTGGATCAACCGACTTAGAGTCATCATGACTATACCATCTCCATTCAGCATTATGGTCTATAATATTATTATTTATAACACCACAATCTTTACAGATAACTTCTTTATCAGTCCTTTCGATATTAGTTGATTGACAACTAAAACAAATATCGTTATTCACTTCTTCCTTTTTTTGCTCTTTTTTAAAAACATCCCATAGATTGTGTTGGTCATTTAAAGACATATTTACACAAGAGATAAATTAATTATAATATCAATTTTTTCTATAAATAAAAATATTTTTATTTTTTATGTATGAAATAATACCAGACCTCTGGGTTTCAAAGACTAGTACGGTTAAAGTTAATAATAATATACATATTAATTGTTCGAATGATTTAAAGTTTTTAGGTAAACATAAAGGTTATAATAAAGAAATAAAACAAAATATCGTAAAATATGAATTACTAGAACTATATAAATATACTATTAATTCTATTGAAAATATACATAGGTACCTTCTAGATAATAAAACGGTCGTTATTTCTTGTGCATCCTGTCATCAATTATCTCCACTAATAGCTATCGCATATATTATTAAATATAGTAAACTTAATAAAATAACTGCTATAGAATTATTTAAAACCAAAAAAGAAAATATTATTATAGAAGGACTATATTTTAACCATATATTAGATAAAATTTCTAGAAGTAATATATGAATCAATTAACATTAAGTGATGAAAAAAAAATAGTAAAAAAATGTAATCGGATTCTTGTATCTCAGGAAAAACACTGTCAGTGTTATGATAGAAATAATAACCCTAGTTTAGATATTGATAAATGTTCAAGAAAAAATCAAACGTTATGTAGTGAATACCATTTATGTAAAAAATATTTTAAAACAAAATTAAATGGTTCTGAACCAGAATATAATCCTACAAGATGGGATAATCCGGTTGTTTTGAATTCACATAATTGTTATACCTATTTTTTGAATGATCATAATGAACATACTATTAAAAATTGTATGGAATTATGTAAAAAAAATAAAACTTGCAATGGAAAACCTAGGAAATGTTCTAAATTTAAACCACAACCCGGTAAAATCTCCAACCAAAGTATCAACAAATTTAAATGTAAAGATATGATTTATAATATTATTCAGGATAACCCTGATATTAAAAAAACTACATTTTATGAAAAATGCCCTAGAGGATACTATAAAGGTGCTATCGTAGTAGAAACCGACAGAACTTACCATTTCTATAGACAAGATAAAGGTATAACATGGAGCCACAAACCAGGGATTCTACCTGTTACAAATCTTGATGCAAGTAACAAAATTATATATGCCCCACATGAGTGTGACAGAAACTACAATAAAAATAATGATAATGGTATAAATTATAATGAATTCTGTAGTTATTTGTGTGTACCTACTAACAAATTTAAACAGACTAATTCAGAATAATTATACTAGTTTATATTATAATGAACAACAACACTAAAAATTCCATTAAACCTTCTAATAATCTCATTAAAGAAGTCAAAAATTTATTAAATAGTAATAATTCTAAAAATAATGGTATTAAAAACCTAACTAAAAAAATTAGGTTAAAATACCCTGGATGGAAAAATAATACTATTACTGAAGGTAAAGTTAGACAGGCTAAAAAAATATTAAGTCTAAAAAGAAAAAGAAGAAATAAAGCTAAAAGGTCTAGAAATATACCTAGTTATGGATTAATGCGTAGAATTAAAAAATCTATGAAAGGACCTCACGCTAAAGCTGCATTAGAACTTGCCGTTCATCAAAAAAAAGGATTACCAGCCTATTCTAGACTACCAGATCCTCCACCTAATAGATTTTATTTTAATTAAAATTGAAAAAAAGAGAAAGGGGTTAATTAATTAACATGTCGGAAGAAGAAAGTGAAGGAGATACCTGTAGGTATTGTGATGAGTCATTTGAACCTGATAAACACGAATATTTGTGTAATGACTGCTGTGAATCAGTTATTACTTTTTGGACCTGTCAAAGATGTGATTCAGTATGGAGTCCCGATTACTATACCGAAGCATGCTATTCGGATTGTTGTCATCCTATGATGGAAGGATATAACGTTGATATAGAATCTATTAAATATTGTGAAGAAACATGGGATACCGTTTGGGATGATGATACCTCGTGTAAAAGTTGTAATGAAGATGAAAAAAAATGTAGCGAAATATCTATCGCCTATAAATCCGATAAATGCAAATTAATGGATTATATTTAATTAATTTTAACAAGTTTTTCAGGAACAACTTTAATCAGTTCCTTTTCTAGTTTATTCTTTTGGTGTTTCCTAAAATCATATGTACAATTATGCCCTTCTGGATGCCTACATTTAGCACAAAATTGTTGTTCACATTTACAGACAAATTCAATACCCCTTATTTTTTTTCTACAATGGAAACACTTCATCTCTGTTATTAAAAATATGTATTTATTATTAAATCAATTTTAATGTAATTATTTTTTACTATTATTTTTTAATAATATAAATAGTAAAGAACCAGTTATATAACCACATGAATTTATAATAGTATCATTAATAATTGAACTATCTACATATTCTATATTGGTTTTAGTCTCTATTAAATATTCCACTATTTCAAATATAAATCCAATAGTTATAAAATTTAAAAAATTTTCTATTTTAAAATATACTCCTTTATATAAATAGGACAAAAAATGACCTATTTTCCACCCATTTATATTTTTAAAATAGTTTCTAGATAACCATTTTATATCCTTTTTTATTATGTTTCTATAAATGGTACATATAATCCAAAAAAAAAGGTCTGGTATATAACTTTTCAAGATTGATAATATCATTAATAATATAATATAAATTATAATTTATTCCACCACTCAGTTAATTTATTAAATGCAAGACTATCGGTTTTTTTTCCTAATAACATATGAGAAATCATTTCCGCTGATATTTCATTGGGATGATAGTTGTTTCCATTTAATTTACCAAAAAAATCGGTGAATTCCTTTATATCATCTAATTTCCTTTTCTTTATTGGAAATATTATATTATAATTACTATCCAGATATATACCGTAATTTGTAACATTCGATAGATTTTTATAATCTTTATTATATAAACTCATCAAAACTATATTAATACCTTTATTAGAAAACACCCAGTTATTATCTAATCCATCTGGATTTGTTCTTGAATACTGTTCTACCCTTTTAAGATCCTTTATTTTCATATATTTAAATTTCCAATAATTCTCATATAAATTATAAAAATTATCCCTTTTATATCTCTGGATAATATGAATCTTCTCGTGTAGCAATGTATTTTTTATACCATACGAATAATCTAAGGGGAATATTTCAGGTAAGAATATAGAATTATGATGTGTATGTGGGAAATTATTTTCTAATTTTTTAAACATATATATCTTAAATGGAATATCAAGAATAGATTTATATTTATCACCTATTTCTGATGTTATTACCCTAAAAATATTATTTATTAGCCCAATTTCTTTCTTAGAAGGTTTTCTTATAAGTTCTTGATAGTGTTGATTTATATTAGATTTATCTAAATTTCTGGCAGATAAATCCTTCTGATTTAGTTTATCAAAATATTTCTTATCTATTATTTCCTCTATAGTAAACTCTTCATTCTGTTTATTAATATATCTAAGGATTGTAAAAATTATAGCTACAATAAATATTACTTGTATCATTATAACATATTATTATAATTTTTTATAAGTTTTTTTTTTATGACACTCTATACACAATGTTCTTATATTGTCTAATCCACACTGACCACCACCATCTTTAACACATAAAATATGGTCTGCATCCCACAACCCTCCACCATGTTTCTTTTTCCACAATTTTCTTTTAAGAGAAATACCTTTACTCTTTAAAAATTCATTTCGTTCTTCTATATCCATAATATTTTTTGCCTGTTTAGAAGTTTCTTTTGTATCTATACCACACTCACCACAAATACCTTTATCTCTTTTATATACCTGGTTCCTTAGATATTTTCCACTACACCTTAGTTTTAATTCATGTACACATTCTGGTGAACACATCGTTCTTCTAGGAGGTAGAACACTTCCACTACACCACCTACATTTAGTAAATCCATCTTCATTTTTTTCTAAAAGAGATGCTGGTTTTAGTTTACCAATAAAACGTTTTTTCATATATATATTATACCATTTCTATTTTTATATCTGTTTGTTTACTATGTTTTATAAATTCTTCTTTTATAAAAATTTTCTTTTTATTTAATTCTGGTATAATAAAATCATTATCTTCTACCTTTGTTATAATACCATCTATTATATCTTTAGAAGCCTCAATATTATCGATAGTATCACGACTAATATCAATTAGTTTAGTAAGTTTTAGATAACTTAATACAAAAATATCGAGTTCCTTTTCAAAACTATTATCTATATTTACTTTTGCCTTATTCTGTTCTATCAATTCTAAAATTTCCTTTACCAATTTACCTCCCTTTTTCTTTTTTTTTTTATTATTAATTATCATTGAAACGTGAAGATCCATAATTTATGTTATAATTTATTATTTTTTTTTTTACTTTATAAAATCTAATTTATTCAATAAAAATATATACTATAATTATAATGTTATTCACAATATCAACCGTTGTGTTCTTTTTTATAGCAATTATTATTTCTCAATTTATTGCTGATATGAATCTTAAAATTGCATACTGGTTAATGCTACTCCTTTTATATATATCATGTGCTAATATTTACATAAGCGCCTATTTCTATGCCAAACTAAGGTCTCAATCTGGGTTACAAGGAAAAAGAGGAGACCCAGGTGATTCTGGTCCTAGAGGAAGTAATGGAGTCTGTGTTATTACACCAAATTGTGGTATAGTAAACTGTAGAAGTCTAATAGAAAAGGAAATATCTTCTCGTATTACAGTTTATAAAAAGATTAAAGATGATATTAAAAATGGGAATATGTTGTCATCAGATCAGAAAAAGATACTTAGAAAAATTAACACATTTATTGATGTCCTAATACCAGTGTGTGAAAGTGGAAAAATGACTAAAAGTGAATTTATAACACACATCGATGAAACTATACAATAAATTTATTTTATAATATTAATGAATCTTAACCTAATAATTTTATTTTTTTTATTTTTAAGTGGAATAGTATTCGCTTCATTTAAAATTCTTATAGGTTCCGAACAATTTGTTGATAAATTAAACAACACATTCGCTATTCTAGCAATAGGTGCGATAATAGTAAACATTTGTTTTTGCCTATATATTTATTACTCTTTACTTGGTAAAACCGGTAAACTCGGCCCTAAAGGAACGCGTGGAAAACATGGAAAAAATGGAAAAGATGGTCTATGCACCTCTAAATGTGGTAAAATAGCATGCTACTCTTTAGTTTTAAAAAATATAAAGGGATTTATGGATGAAAAAAATATAGGAGAACTAAACAATACCTTTATAAAAAACAGACTAAATAAAATTTGTTTTAGTGAAAAATATACAGGATTTTTAACAAATGGTAATAGTAAAACAAAACCTAACGAAAAAGCACTAATAGATTATATTTCTGAATTATCTATCGAATGGATTAAAACAATATTGAAATTTAAAAACGGAACAAAATTTTTAAATACTACTGAATTAGACGAATCATTCTACGATAAAAACATTACCCCTTTCAAAGAAATTAATAAATACGAAGTATGGGGATGGGGTGGACCTTATAAATTTAAACCCATTATTAGACAACAATGTTCTAATCGTAAAGAACTACCAAATGCAGAACAAGCTGATTTAGAAATCGTTTATACAAATAGTTATAGCAAACCTACATTTATTAATAAACTAAACCCTACTAAATATGGTCCGGTTGATTGTCCACATAACCAACTTGGAGAAAATCAAACCAGAGATGATGTACCATTATGCTTTTATTATAGTGATAATGATGACCAAGTTACTGCTAAAAAAACCTGGAAAAGAGAACAATACAATAGTTTCTCGCAAGATATAAGTTTTTATAATCTAGAACCAAAAAAAATTAACGACAAACTATATTACCCAGTTGGAACTGTATGGAGAGGTTCTAACAATATTTATCAAAATAAAAAAAAAGATAGATATGGACCCAAAAAAGAAACGATTCTTGTTTCTGATATGAATACCAAACCACCTGTAGATTTTGTAAAAATATGGAGCACTAATGACAAAGAATGTGATAACTGTATTCCAGGAGTAAATAGTTTTTCAGTTTGGAGACCTATACCACCGGATAACTATGTTTCCCTTGGTGATTATATTAATAGTGGTGACATAAAACCTAAACTAAATGTTATTAGATGTATAAATAAAAAATGCGTACAAGAAATCAAAATTCTTAATAATAGTAGCATTTGGGATGAAAAAGGATTCGTTAAAACAGAAAAACCTGGATTAAAATCTGATACTATTACCAAAAAATTCTCTGGTAAAGTTTCCATATGGCCTATCGGTATAACAGATAAAGAAGAAGAAATCACGAATTATTCATATAAAAAAATTAATCCATTAAGAATAGCTGGATATAACCTATTTAGAGCAAATAACTCCTATTCTAAACCTAATAAAGAAAATGGTAAAGGATGGGAAATAAAAACTTCTTGTTATAAGGTCCTTAAAACAGATGACCCAGCGGTTCCAAGTAGTGATCTTGGTATAGGTTGGTTAGGTGGTAAACAGCGCGATAATAACTATAGTGCATTTACTGACCTTGGATATACTATGAATGGATTTGTCACTAATAATGATGTTAAAAATGGGGATAAATTAGGGTTCTATATTGACCATGTCAAAGAAGACCAGTATGCTCTTAGAGGATTTAATAAAACGAGTGGAAAATTTGACAGATATCTACTTTCGAATAATACTAAAATTAGTTATACAAATGAAGTAAACGATTCTATTCATAACTCTCTATGGAAAATCAATATTATTTCAGATAAAAATAAATTAATAAAAATTGTGTCTAATAATAACAAATGTTTACACCAAGATATTCATACCGATGGAATAATCAGTCTAGAATTAAATGACTGTGAACATGGAGGAACCCAATGGAAGTTTGCTCCTTCTACAGGCTATAAATTCTGATTAAAAAATTGATTAAATACATTATTAATATAGAAATTACAAACAACACATTCACATCTAAGTAGCAACTTTCCAAATCAAGCATGTTCAAAACAACACTTTCCCCAGATCAACTGACCCAGTTTAGCGATATTCATACCTCATTTATCCCGAAAAGGAAGAAGAGATTTGAAACCTATGATATTCTATATCCTACTTCAAGAGCCGCAGATAAAAATAAAGAGGTATACACCAGAATCAATCCTATTTTAGAAAAAAGTATCTCTATCCTACAATCAAACAATATTACTGATTTTGATGAACGAATTTATTCTGTAGAATTTCATCAAAGAAACTGTGGATTTGAAAAAAAGAAATACCAGTGGTCTGGATGGCATATAGATGACCACGCCAACATGCGATGTAACGTCTATTCAATATTGTTCTACCTTAGAAAAGATAAGACCGTAGAAGGTGGAAACCTTGAATACCTCGAAAAATCGCAAAAAAAAGAACATACTGTAAAATCGGGAGATGTCTTGCAATTTAAAGGAGATATGAGACACAAACCACAAGCAACTAGTGGATTTGGATGTAGAGACATAATTGTTGTATTTATCAAAAGAAAATAACTATTCATCAAGTAGCATTAATGCCATAGCAGCATAATTATGCAAATCAATAAGAGTATCCCTTAGTCCTTCATCATTAACTAGATTCACCCCTTTTTTTGTTATGGACATAGACCTCTGTATTTTATCTTCAATTCGCATTAAAACACCAATAGTACCATACTGTGCGAAGGCATCTCCATAATCCGCATTTTTTTTTGTGAAAAGTTCAAGACCTTCCTTTTGAATTTTTTTCATCTGTTCAACACGATCCATCTGTAGTAATAATAGAAAAAATATCTTTATATACAATTTATTTACTATTTATTTATATCTATTCCTTTTCAATATATTCCCTAATTAGACGGTAGCAGATGGATTGAACTGTGAGAGTATATATTTCTCCACTACTTGTAGTATATTTACTGATTTCTACTTGGTCATTAGTACCGTCTGCACCCCACAGAATCATTCCCATCAACTTATCATTCAACACAATATTTTTTAGTCTAGTGTATTGATGGACTAGACCCATCTTCTCATTAATTTCACGATTTCCAAAAATTTTCATCAATAGATTATACAGTCTATCCTCAATTTTACCAGACTTGTCCTTTTCAAGGTCTACAGCCTGTTTTTGTGTTTCTGTTAGGTAACTATATCCAAAGGGATTGTGTAGGTAAGCACTAAAACTAAGTGATTGACCACCGTAATCATCCTGGAACATCGGGAAACCAGAGGTTCCTCCAGCACCATAGCCAGGTATAGAGGCAGCCAACTCGGATGCAGAAGTCGTAGAGGTCTTGGGGCATGATGACATTGTTGTTTGTTTGTATTTATCAAATACATCTTTTGAATAATCAATTTTTTATTGTTAAATTTTAGTTGAATGTAGAACAACTGAATATTTACAGGTGCACTTGATTTTAGAATGAGACACATATACCGAGTATTTTACTTATAATAATTTATAATAAATACCTTTATGTGTAGGCATTTATTCTAAAAACTTCAATATGTTATAAAAAAAATTTAATAAATGTATTAATAATTATTAGTTTTTATTTTTAATTATGGTATATTTAAATAAATTCTTTCCAAAACCCTTTTTTTAAATGCTTTAGTATAACGTAATTATACTTGTTCGATGTTAACTTAACAGCATCTATTAAATTTAAGAATTTATCTTGTTTAAAACAATTATTAATATTATCCATATCATCTGCCGAACATATAATATAATAAGACCATTCGGTACAACCAAATTTACCATTTATGTCTTTATAATGCCCGTTACCATTAGATAATATATATTTTGTTATACCGAAATGTCCTTTACTATTTATATTAGACCATCTATATGATATTTCATTTTTGGTATTGATACTATACACACATGGATATTTAAATTCATCATTCTCAATTTTAGAAACCCATTTTTTTTCTGTTCCATACAAGCTTCTGTCTTTAATTAATCCGTCCTCTTTAGTAAAATCAAAGTATTTATTTATAATGTTTATTGAGTGGTTCGGTATATATATAATATTATCTAGGTTGTATTCTATTTTTATATTTTTATAATCAACGATTTGTGTATTTTTATATACATTACAATTTTCTAATACATAATAATCAAAGGTTGTAGAACAACCAAATACTTCAATACCTTTTTTTACATCATTCATATTTAAATATAATACTTGTTTTGACAATATCATTTTCCCTATTTTATTATTTAATTGTCTCCAACCTTGAGGATGAACATATGCGAGAAACGCTCCTTCTAATAACCAGTTATTCAAAGATTGTTCGACAAATAAACTCCATAAAGTATTACCAATACCTTTATTATTTGATGATTTTTGATAAGGAGGATTACCAATAACTGCATCAAACCCTTCAATATCCCATTTTTTTTTTATATCTAACTCTAATGTATTACCCTCATTATAATTCAATTTATAATCATCATAAGGATCTATCAATAATTTACAGATAAAGATATTTGTAGGATTAATATCACTAAAATACAAGCACTTTTCTACAATTGTTTTATATCTTTCTTTTTCATCAGGAATAATTTCTTTGAGACCATTCATAAATCTATCAATTATATCTACAACAAAACCACCTTTACCAACACAAGGTTCAAACACTTTTTTTATAGTTGTCCAGAATTCAACGGGAATTTGATCCAATATTTCTTGTCTTAACTTGAATGGTGTAGAAACTTCGGCATTACTTTTTTTTTCAAGTTCTTGTGGAATTAAATATTTGTCAATCAATTTAGATAGTTCTCTATTATTATTAATATTTTTCATAAATAGTTCTTTGACGGTTCTAATAATCTGATTAGTTTCTTTATCACATTTCATATACTTCATATACACATTTATAAATTTTTTTATTATTTTTGAATCAATTGATTTACCCCACCAACCTTTAGTTTGGTCAATTAGGATATTATACACATATTCATTATGTTCAATTAATTCAAACATTTCTACAAACGATGTTTCTTTATCATGAATTGTTAATAAACATATAAGAGGAATAATATGTTTTAGAATATCCATATAGTTTATTTGTTTTTCTTCTTTTTTATTTTCATTAATTGTTTCTGATGATGTATCTATGTCTTCATTATCAACTTTTGTTTTTTCAATACCCTTTTTAATTTTTTCTTCTTCTTCATCTTCATTAAAAACTTTATCTAGTAATTCTTTTTGTTTTTTTGTAGGTGTTGTATTGCTAAACACAGCATTAAACATTGTTTGTTCGTCCTTTGTAAGTAATATTTCCTTAAAACGAAGACGATTTAGGAAATGATTAAGTGCATTTTCAGTATTAGATGAATATAATTCATATACATTTTTACATAAAGCAGTAATTTTAGAAACATTATTTCCAAAAGAAGGCATCCAATGATCACCATTTAAATTAATAAGTCTTTCTTGTAGAATGAATTTCGCAGCTTCTCTTGGATGAATCTCTGGTTTTATTAATGAAGCATAATTAATTACAGAAGTTTCAATTACTCTATGAATATTTAAATCTATCACAAAACCACATTTTTTATTCTTCCCTTCTGTCATAGAACGAAACATCATCTGATAAATCATATCAAATCCCATGCTATTATTTAGTAATAATACAATATCACAATTATTAATTGATACTCCAAGACTACATTGTTTTCCACTCAATACTAGTACTCCTTTCTTTCCACTATTTCTTGCTTTGATACGTGCTTCTTCAATAGATTGTTTTGGATTATTAGTCGTTTTACTATTTATACAAATTATTTCATAGTCTGGAATAACATTATTTCTTTCCAAAAGTTTTATTGTTGCTTTTGAAATTTTATCAATATTATTTTGAGGTAAGAATGTCATAATTATCATAGGTTCATTTTTAAAATCTCCTTCTCCAATAAATCGTGAATCTATTGTTGGGTCTTTACATATTTTTTCAATCCTTTTCATAAATACAATATCATCTGGATAATCTTTATCAGGAATTCCCAATTTAGTTTTTTTCCCAAAAACTCTATACCATATTTTTAAATTTTCTCCTTCATTTTGAAACTCTTCCTTTATCATTAATTTATTTTTCTTAGTATCCTTATCTTTTTTAATTGCTTGTTTAAGAAGGAAACAAGCATCCGGTGACCATCCATAATTATTATCTTGTGTATCCTTTATTACTTCCGTTACAACATCTTGATTAATTTCATCTGTTAATAACCACAAGTCTGGATATTTTGAATATTCACTAATTATATTATCATGTGAATATTCTGAAATTATATCTTTAATACAATCACCCTGTTTTTCTACTAATCTATTAATACTATCTTCAGCTGCAATATTTTTACAAAGTTTTATATCTTCTAAATCCCATAAAATCCAACAATCTTTTGGAATATTATAATCATTTATAGGTTTAGAATATGTTGCTGTAATTTGAACTGTAAATGCTTTTTTCCCATAAGTTTCTAATGTTTTCTTTGCTAATTCTGTTGTTCCTCCATTATGACTTTCATCAATAAATCTCATATCAAAAGACATTTTCTTTAACCAAGGAATACTATCTGTTTTTTCTACACACTGTCTATTTTTATCATGTCCTTTATCAACTTTAGTCTGTAAGAATTGTTTCGAACAAATAATAATATTTTTTTTGGTTAAATTGGGTTTTTTATTTTTACCATTTAATACGATAACATTAAAATCCTTTAATTGAATACAATCAAATACTGCTCTTTGTTGTTCTATTGTTTCATTTGGAGCCGTAGTCATTACCAAATAATTACATTCATCTTTATCTTTGCTATCATCAATAATACAACCTCCAATAATATAACTTTTTCCACTTCGTTGAATATGACCCCATAAAATTTTTTTCTTCATACTCTTCTTCATACTAAGTGTTTTTAAGACACCAAGACGTTGATGCATTTTTAAACATAATGTAGTTTTACTTGAATTAATAATATTATCAATAGGGTTTTCTCCATAAGACGTTTTAAATTGATGATATGCTTCGTTCAAGTCAGTCCAATCAATTATAATAGTGTTTTCTCTGAGAATTATTTCTTTAATATCTTCATTACATTTTTCACTAGCTTTAACCTTTTTCATAAATGTTTCTTTATTTTTTGTAACCAAACAATAAGACATTTCATCATAATCACTATATTTACTACTATAAATACTATGTAGATCTCTAATATCATACTTACCGATCCCTTCATTTTTTTTATTTTGTTTATTTTTTGAACTTGTAACAAGTATTTTTTTATCATTTTCTATATCAAGCATTGTTAGATCGCTCTTATCACCTTTATCCTTTAAATTAATTCTATTATTTTTTTCATTGTAAAATATATCCTTTTTTGTATTATGTTTTGTTATGGTTTTTTGATTGTAATTACCTTTACAAATATGATATTGGTTTAGTTTGGGTAATAATCCAAGTCCAGCAAATAATCTTAATAGTGATTCTTGTTTGTCTTTACCAACCCATGGTACTTTTAACCAGTTTAAAATATTATCTTCTGGAAACGATTGAAGAAACTCATAAAGGTCTATGAATGTGCGCATTTCGCAAGAATACTTTATTTATATAATTGTATTTTTATTAAATCAATTTTTAATTTATATTTAATAAATTTTAACTTTTTTGTCAACAAAATAGAACACAAATTTAGCAAAGTCTAAGTTTAAATATTTAAATATTCAAGGGTGTAAAACTACTTGCTATAAATATATAACTATATAGTAATGATTAAACAGATTTTATACAATAATATGTATAATATTATTTATAATGTTATCCAGTACTTTATTCTTAAACAATTTGATACCAAATGGAAAAAACTACTAGAATTTGTTATACTACTACAATTTATTAGTTTCTATGTCCTACAATACAAAAATTATATTTACTACACCTTTTTTGTAATGCTTAGTAGTGTAGTAACTATGTTCTATTTTTTTATGAACTATAAATTTGATAGATCACCTTCCCATACATTTTTAATATATTTATTAATAGTGTGCTCGATATTAACCTTTATTGCATCTTCACTAAGTAAATTTTATAGGTCTGAAAATAACCTTAATGAAGCACCACAGGGGAACAAGGGTGATGACGGAAATAAAGGTCATGATGGCAAGGTAGCTAAACTATTAGTAGATACAAAATTATGTGTAGAACAGATGAGAGAAAGTAGCAATGATGAAATCTTCAAATATCTTAAAGAAAAAAAAATAAATAAAGAAGGGGACAAATTCTTTAATAATCTCTATATGAAACGACAATATAAAAAGATTTGTGATTCTATACAGGTCAAAAATCTTAAAAAAAAGGAAGGAAACTATAACACATTAGTAAAACTAAAAACTGCTGCTAAAAAATGGACCAGGACTATATTAGACTACAAACAAGGCTATAATTTCCTTAATAATCACTTCTACATAGATAAAAAATGGGATACACTATTATCCCAAGATTTATCACTAAACGAAAAGGTTAGTCCATTTACTATTATAAAATCTGATAAAATATGGAAATGGTCACTTTAATTTGTAGATGCGCATATATTCTACATCAATTCCTTGGAATGTATCATAGAACTCATCATAAACATTTTCCCAATGTTCGTCCATTTCTTCTTCGAGTTCATCATTCCAGCAACACCCATCATACAATCCTCCTACAAAAATAGCATAACCTTTGAACCCAGATTCCCTGTAATACTTGACAGTTTCGATAACCCAGTCTTCAACGGGTGGCCAGTTAAAGAGTATAGACGTCTGAGTGTTTTCAGTATTATCAATATGTTCCTTAGCTGTGTAATTCTTTGTAGGATAGTGTAGAATATCTGGAGGCACGATATCAGACGCCTCGATTTTTGCCCGGTTGAGATTTGCTAGAAGTAGTTCGAAGAAACCACAACCAGACCCCACCGAAATAATATTAGTAACACCTAACTCTGTAATTTTATCTGATAGACCAACCAAATTCTCGAACTTTGGAATACCATAACCAAACTTAGGAACAATGTGCTGAAATCTCCCACTAAAAGACTTACCATAAGCATTAAATATAACTTTAAGAATAACTTCTATATCTATTTTTCTAAATTTTTTTGTTGTGTCTTCTCCAAATTTATTCTCAAATAAACTGTAGTAACCTAAAGTTGGTGGTTGCACCACTATTGGTCGTTTCTCAAACGACCCATACTTTTCCTGTGTCGACGAAATCTCGGATGCGATACGGTTGTTCCAATCCATTGTGATGTTTGTATTTAACAATTAAATATCAAACTAAATCAATTTTTTATTTCCTTTATTATTGTAAATGATAGAATTTATAGCATACTATTTTTTATTATTTGTGTTTACACAATTTGGTGCTTTTAAAAAATACAGAGAAAACACTGGGTTTATGTTTAAATTTATGACTACTATAATATCAGTAGTTGTATTTCTTTACACATGTTATAAAATAGTTACAGATGAAACGTTCTTTTTTAATATTAATCTACCAGAACCAAATACCAGAAAAATTGTTTTACTACTATTTATCGGAACATTTGTTTCACTTCTTGTATTTTTTATAACAAAATATATTAGACAACTATCGGATGAAGGTATACCACATAGAGGACCAAAAGGTGTAAGAGGAAAAAGAGGTGATGAAGGAAACCTTGCTGATGACTGTGATCCAATTAAATGTAAATCGCAGATATGTAATAAAAAAATACTAAACCATATATCAGAAGTATATAGTAAACTATTAAAAATGAAAGGCGACAATAGTATTACTCCCAATAGAGAAATTACAAATAACTATTTAAAAAACAAAATAAAACTACTTTGTCGGTCTTCACAGATGACTAAATATATAGCAAAAAAAGGTAATAATAAAACATATGATTATATAACTAAAATATGGGGCGAATGGATTCATATTATTATGAAATATGAAAAGGGAAAACATTTTATAGAAACAGATTATCTAACTGATAATGATTTTGATAATCTTATCACTAAGAATGACAAAAAAATGGCTACATTTAAGCAACAGGATATAAAAGGTACACCAAGTAAAGGACTTGAAAGTCCATTTGATGAAATAAAGAAATATGATATGTGGTACTGGGGAGAACCAGTTAGTACGAAAATTAAATTAAAATATAAATGTGACTATGATAATAAAGACCATCTTAAGTTTGTTCATTCTAATCAATATCACAATATATGGCGTAGTAAAACATCTAGGCAGGCAAAACTAAATATTTGCACTGATGGAAATACAGAAGAAACACATGTACCATATCTACCCAAAGGAACCAGTTTAATCGATGGTAGTAAATATGTTTCTATTTATAGACCAAGTTCTATAGAAAACAGTGAAGGATTATTTAAACCATTGGGAGATGTAATTATTAAAAATGATATTACAGAACATAAAAAAAATAAATTTTCTGATATATTCCCACAGGATAATGTAAAAATAAATTATATATTTGGAAAGGAAGGTGATCCAATGGAAAAAACGATGCTAATTACAGGTGATGTTAAGTCGCCTATTGATTTTAAACTAAAATATAAATCACAAAGAAATGATGGTATTGGTATAGGTGTTGCTGGATTTAGTATATGGGAACCTATTGCACCCAAAGGATATGTGTGCGTTGGGGATGTATTAGACCAAACAAGTTCTATGACACCACCGAATAAAGAATTATATTCTTGTGTTCCTCAGACATGTGTTAGAGAAGTAAAAACGAATAAAGTTTGGAATAATACTGATATTCATAAAACTATATCTAACTGTAATGCGGCGAAAGAAATAGGCAAAAATTCTATTCTTGATACTGATGAACCAACAGAATATAAAGGAAATGTTTCTTTCTCTATGAATAAAAATGAGAATGATGTTAGATTATTTAATGTTAATAATAATAATGAAAAACGTAAACAGTTAGAAGTTATACCAAGTGGAGAACCCAATTCATGTTTTGATAAACTAAATGATACGATTCACAGTAATAGTAAATGGATTGTAAATGATAAAAATAGTGATAAATACAGCATACACACTCACTTTGAAAAAAAATAATTTGAATTTATATATGTATAAACCTAAAAATTTATATTCTAATGTTTTAAAAACGAAGAAGGTTCCTAAGAAGGTTTCTAAAAAGGTTCCTAAGAAGGTTTCTAAAAAGGTTTCTAAAAAGGGTTCTAAGAAGAAACTAAATAAATTACCACCCAAGATTTTTTTTATACAGGCGCATTCAAGTGCTTGTACGATAAAGGATATGGATAGTCTTATGGAATCAGGAACACTTATTCCTATAAAATATTTAGAATCTGCCTATAAAAAATACCCCAAATACAGGAAACAATTTTTAGAAGATATAGAAAAATTAAGAGACTATGATATAGATAATCTTATTTGTCATAATGCTGTAAACCATAAATCAGAAAAATTTGCAGAATTCTTTTGTAATAATTGTCTAGAAGAAACAAAAGGTAAACACTATTTGTGGTGTAAGGAATGTAATGATTCTATCCACAAAACTAAATCAAGAAAACTCCACAACCCATCCCTATTCACAACAAGAATAAATCTTAAAAATGATTTCCCTAAGGGGGATAAAATAAAAGTATTAATGGGACAATCCTCTGGTAGAGCCGGGTTGGTTTCAACTATATTTAAAATGATTGAGGAATATCCGAGTAAATATAGTAAAATACTAAATGAATTAGTAGATACAGATATAAATAACCCAACAGACGTAAGCACTATAATAAAAAAACTAAATGAAATAACAAATGTATCTAACAAAAAATTCGAGAGGGTTAAAGTTCTTCATAAAAATAAAGTAGATACAGATTTTAGATATTATCCTCGTATTAACAAGGAAAAAACTAAAAGTAAAGGAAAAACAATAAATAAAGAGAGATATATTGCAGGTCCCATTGATTTTAAATTAAATTTTAGTCCAGGTGAACACAAAGTTCTTAGAAATGGTATACACTGGCCTCTGGGTGTTTATAATATAGAAGATTTCGACAATGATTCATTAGTATTTGACCTATTGGTTAAAAATAAGGATAAGGTCGATAAATTTTTTACAGTAATAGATACAACCGACAAAGATTCAACTGAACTTAAAACTTTTAAAAAGGCTTTATTATTATATGTCGATAACCTATCAAACGAACAGAAAGAGAATAGTAATATATATGAGGATTCTATGGTAATAAAGGATTATCTCAATATACCACAAGATGAAAATAATGCCAATCCTACACCGAATACTAATAGTAATTATAATATAAATAGATATAATAAGTATTTGTTTGACAATTTATTTTATAAAAATAAAAAACTAAAAACAAGAGCAAGTATAAGTAGTATTATTTCTAATATAATAAAATATGAAGGAGAACATGATAGAGAAATGTTATTTATAGTAAACCAGTGTAGAACAAGTTTTTTAACACGAGATGATTTTAATCTAGCAGAATCTTACAATGAAATAATGGAACCCAGAACGGCAACATTTCATGGATTACGTAGAGAAAATTCTAATTTTTAGTAATTACTTATAAAGAATAAAATACTACATATATTATGTTTTCATCTATTATATATGTGCTTGCAACTGGGTGTCTTTTTACGGGTAGTGTTCTAACATTTGAGAAATCATTACCAGACTATTTTTATATGGCCGGTACTTCTTTATTTCTTATTAAATCTATATTGAGTTTTAAAGAATCCATAAATAAGAAAAAGAATTCGTTTTTATATCATGACCTTATCTAACGGTCATACAAAAGATTAAGGGATTCGCCATTGTCTGAACTACGGATTGCTTCTGCGCACATCCATGAAACATCAACAACATCGATTCTCTCTTTAATACCAATTTCTTCAATTTTAGGTTCATGTCTTTTTTGATCCAGAGTATTTGTAACTACTACTTTTTTAAAACTACTATCCTTTATATTTTTAAAAGCATTTCCTGAAAAAACTCCATGACATGCCATCATATAAACATCAACCGCACCATTCTCTTTAAGAATGTGTGATGCCTTAGAACAGGTACCAGCGGTATCTATCATATCATCCACAATAATACAAATTTTTCCGGTAACATTACACATGAGTTTCATTTGACTAATTTTATTTGCTACACCTCTTTCTTTATATACGGTTCCAGAAGCAACTCCCAGTTTACTAGCAACCCTAACAGCGCGTTTCATCCCACCTTCATCTGGAGAAATAATCATAATATTTTCAGTTCCAATATGTTGCTTAATATATTGGATAAATTCATATTCTACATAAAGATTATCAACTGGGGTGTTATTAGAAAAGAACCCCTGGATTTGACCAGCATGTAGGTCGAACACAATAATCCTATCAATATGCAACGATTCAAGACATGTTGCGATAACCTTAGCTGAAATAGGAGCACGACTATAATCCTTTCGGTCCTGTCTCTGATAGCCATAATATGGAACCACTACATTTACAGTACTAGCACTACCTCTTTTTAGAGCGTCACACATAATAAACAGTTCCATGATGTTGTCATTAACAGAACCAGTTTCAGAAGAACCAGTTGGTTGAATAACATAGCAGTCGTGTTTCCTAATAGATTCATTAATAACAATATTGGTTTCTCCATCAGAAAATTTAGAAATTTGTATATCTGATAGTTCAACATTCAAATGCTTAGAAACCTTATGTGCAAAATCATAATTAGATGAACCACTAAACAACTTCATTACATATCAAAGATTTTATTGTTTAATATTATTTAATAAAAAATATATTAATCTAAATATTATCCGGTCTAGTTCTTATTATTTTCTTCTCCAAATATTATAGTTTCTGATGGAATTAGTATAATATCTTGCACATCATCCCAAGTTTCTTTTTGTTTACTGTTCCATTTCATCCAGTATTCATCTGATACAGACTTTAATTCTGCATTAAACTTATTAAAATCTATTCCTATCTCTGACCATAGAATACCAACATCAATAATATAATATTTTATCAAATCTCTTTTTATATTATTCAAGAAATCGATGGAGACATTCTTTGGCATTTCTTCTTCTGTCCTATATCTCCAATATGTTGATTGCTTTGTAAAATTCGTATGATAATCTAGGACAGGAACATCTCTAGTTGAAATATCCCAGTGGGTGTATGTCGATTGATCCCATAAACCACATTTTGAACCACCTGATTTACATACTACAATAGTTGGACCTTTATAAATTTCATATACACACCCCCCTTCCCTATCACAACACTCGTAACAATCCCCACACTCACACTCATCTGAATCATCTGAATCATCTAACTCATCTGAATAGTAATATTCATCAAGATGAATAGAAGGTCTACAGTGTAAAACATTACCACAACACTTCTTTTGATGGAACCCTACTTGGTGACTAAAATGGTTTTTACCATCATATAAATTTCTACATCCTTTACATATTTTTAGAATAGACTTAGTATATGGTTCAAACCACTGTGAACCATTACAATTATGACACCATCCGGAATAGTTATATTGTGTTTCTGTCATCTTATTTCCGTTCTTGTTCTTTTATGAGTAATTTTATAAATATTTAAAATAGAATCAATTTTATTTTTCTATTAGACAATAAAATTGAAATGTATTTTAGTATTTTTAATAGATAAGCATGATGTACTACAATTATATCGGTGTTTTTTCTGAAATGAATCGGATAAATGCAGCCTATACTATACAAAAAAACTGGAGAGAGAGGCGTTATAGTCCTAAATATAAGTTGTGTTATAAAGTAGAGATGTCAAATATAGATGAGATCTGTATAGAATATGGTATAGGTAGTAAAGAAGAACTAGAAAACCAAACACCTGATTTTAAAAATAAACTTTTGGAATACCGTAAATTGGATTTTCAAAAGGAATTAAACAAAATAAAAGAAATACTTAAAACCGTTAGTTTTAGAAAGGAGCGGGTGAATCTTAAGGCTAGGCGAAAAAAAAATGTATGATAATGTTAATGAATAAAAATAAGAATATAGATAAAGTTTTAGTGATAATAGCATCCTATGGCATCGTTCAGGTATTAGCACAGGATCTGGGAATAAAAACTGGAAAAAAGCAGAGTGTTCTCGTTCAATCCCAACCTATCCAGTTTTTTATTTTATATAGTGGAGCATATTTTGTGACACAAGACTATGGATTGGCATTAGTAACGATTTGTCTTTATTATTTTCTTAAATACGTCTATTCTGGTGGCAAAACCTCTCAAGTCTGTTTTGAAGAAATATAATAACAATATTTATATTTTAAGAAATGTTAGTATATATATATAAAATGGTGACCCAACGTTGCACTGGACTTAATCTTGTTAATCATCTCATCCAAATCAACAAAATTACTGATTATGAGGTGACCTACGTTTATGAAAAGGAAAATTATGATAATGAGTGGCTATGTGTTGTTACCTTTTCGACAAAGGGAAAGGACCATTCATACGTTCAAAATGATAGGAATCAAAAAAAAGCATATAATACTATCCTTACTAACATTCTTCCGGTTCTAACTAAGATTGCTGGTATTAAAATTTATGAACCGCCTCCCATTCTTCAGTGATAAATATAGGCGAGTAATAGTTTTCCAATCCTTTCATTGAGATATCGTTGTCTACATAATAGTATTTGTTATTATAGGTCATTAGAGATAGAGTTGTTTCCAGTTCCTTTGTATATTTATCATTTTTTGTTAGTTTTGTTTCCATACATCCTACATTTGTCTGAATTGTTTTGAAATCCTTTGAGATAAGGATTGGTGGGTAGGTAATTTTTGAATTAAATTTTTGATTATAATCCAAATGGATATTATCGTAATTTTCTACTGGTGCTGGCAAAACAGTGGGCGTAACTCCCATTGTTTTGTACATTTTTTGGATAACGGTATTGACGGTAGAGAGATGTTGGTTGAGTTCTGACATGATGATGATGTTTGTGTGTATTTTTACAAATACATTTTTATAAATTCAATTTTTTTAATATGATTCCGTGTCTTCATACACATTATCAAAAACCAGTTTAGGCTGAGTAAACATTGGATTAATAGTGGTCACCTCTAGAACTTCTTTAGGATGTGGCTTGTTATACCGGTTATTTAGTTTAATATAGTAAGAATTCAATGGCATAAACAATAGTTCGCTAACAACAATTGTTATAATTGCAAATCCCAACTGGGTCATAAAAGCTTTAACCAGAATTAGAAATGATAGAGCGTCAACATAATTTTTCATATTTGAAATAAAAATAGAACTAATTAGTGTTTTATCATCGCTGTGGGTTCGTCTTACTGATTCAAAATATAGTTTTCCGATCCGATTAATCGCAATATGTGTAAATCGTATCAAAGAAAGGATAGAAATAACAGCAATATACATCTCATTTGTTTTTACAGGAATATTTATAAGGGTTAGATTATTGCGTGGACCAATATGGACATAGTCATTTGTTTTATAAAATATAATAGATATAAATGCAAACATAATAAATACACAGTGAATAACAATGCTAATACACGTAATAGAAGCTATATCCATTTATATTAACTATATTATTAAGTTTAAATAATTATTAATATAATAATTTAAAACTTTATTGAATAGTTATAGTAAATGAACACCTTGTTTATTATAGCAACTCTATTTACTGGTTCCTATGGAGTAGGAGTTAATAATTGTAATTATAATGATGAAAATACTTGTTTGGATAATTGGCCTTGTGCTTGGTGTAATAAAAGCACGATAACCAACACAACTGGTTGTTATAAAATCCCTATTTGTGGACTTAATGAAGAAATTTATAAAACCTGCTCAATTAACAACAAAAAAGTTTATTCGACAACATGTTTTATTTCAAGCACACTTTTTATTATATTGCTTGTTATGGGATACTATATTTCTATGATTGTAATTTTCGGGAAAGTGAATACTATTCTAATTAACGAACGCGTCAGTGAAAATGTTAGGAAATCTATTAATAGTGTTATCTCTATTATGACGATTGTCCCACTACTTCTTACGTTTATATTCAAACCAGTTACATTCTATTTTTTGTTCTGTTCTTACCTTATTACAGGATGTAGTGTCTATTTGTGTGTTAAAACAAATAAAAGAGTTGTAGTTACTGAAGTAAACCTAGAACAACCTCCTTCATATACTGAACAACTACAGGAAGATACTACAATCCAACAACCGGAACTTAGAAATGCAGAAGAGAATGAATCACAACCTCTTCTATAAATTTAATACAAAAAATTGAATATAAAGATTTATAAATATAAATATTAACCATGACTTACACCACCAATATGTGCAATCATGATGAAGAAATTTTTGGACCCTGTACTTATAGTCCCCCAAATAATTCTACATTGTCCGAAGATTCCACTTTAGTAAATGTAGTGGGTGTTTTGCTCTGTTTGTGTATTCTTACTTCCTGTTTCTGTTCCCTATATGGTAGGGGACTATTTGATAAATTTAAAAGGAGGAGGCGTAGGTTTGAAGGATACCACGATATTCTATAATTTAGCACATCTAAATCCAATAAATTGCTTCCTACAATCTGGCATCTGTGCATTTCTATAACTGGAGGTGATCATAAAATCAGGGACACACCATGCCCCACCTTTACATATTTTTTTTTGTCCAAAAAATGGATAACTCATTTCTCTATAAACAGGGTCTATTTTAAAATTATCATATGGATAAATAGTTTCTTGACACCATTCCCAACAATTACCTATTAATTGTTCAACTCCATAAGAATTATTTAATTCTTCTGAATTATTTTTTACACTCACTATCCATTTATTATTATAATTTACATTACATTTATAGAGTCTTTCTTCATCATCCCCCCATGGATAAAGAGATGTTGACCCATTTGTAGCTAAATATTCCCATTCTGATTCAGTAATTAATCTAACACCTTTCCATTTACAGAAGGCCTCTGCTTCATACCAAGAAATGTTTATAATTGGGAAATTATATATAGTTTCAATATCTATCAGTCTAGCGAAATAATTAATATAAATTTTTTTGTTTATAAATTCCCAATACAAAGGGCATTTAATATCGTTATTCTTTTTCCATATATTACCTCTAAATGACCATAATTCATCTTTGTCATAACCACCTTCAAGATAGAATTGTAAAAACATATGAAAGGTTATTAATGTTTTAGAGACTGAGAAATTATGTACTTCCTTTTTAAAACAAGGCTTTTCATTATCAAACCCAATTTTTTTTGTATTATAGCCCTGTGTAAAGTTTCCTCCTTTTATGTCTAAAAAGTTTAATTTTATTATACCAGAAGTGTTGGCATTTATGGATTCAGACAAACAGAATGGTGCTATTTTATATACTAACTGGTTTGTAAAAATAAAACTTTCGATATGCATATGTAGATGTGTAATAACTAACATAATTAAGTAGTATTCGGAACCATCTATGATATTATGTTCAATAAAATGTTTAATTTTGTTATTAATTTCAGAATAATATTTTTTGATTTCACTAAAACTAGGGAATTCTTGTTTATATCTTTCTTCTGACGGTATTATAAAACTATCATAAATATTATTCGTAAATCTTGGATCATATTCATATTTGTGTTTAGTATCTATATACCTAAGACAGTGTTTTTCCATAAAGAATATAGGATGTATAGCCTCCCATATAATTGGATTATGTTCTTCGATAGTAGATTTCTTTATATAATCTACTTCCCAATTTAAAAAAAAAAGAAAATCTAGAACCTTTATTTGTGTTGCTTCAAGAAGCCGAATAAGTTGTCTATTTGTATGTAATTTTATTGTATGTTTAGTTCTATTAAATATTTCTTTCCTAGAAAGTTCCATAGTAATTTAAAATAAATTAATTATATTATTTATTTCCACTATTAGTCGTCTTTGAACGTTTAGATCTATTATTTACTATAGTAACAGCCTTGCGGCCTCTTTTTCTACTTGGTGTTACAGCAGGGGCTGTAGCAGTAGCAGTAGCAGTAGCATTAGAAGGGCGTGCTGGTGTGCGGTGCGTGTGTAGAGTAATCGGGTGGGTTGTTACACCCTGTGCTTCAGCTACTTCCTCACCAAAAGTTTTTTCTAATAACTTTTGAAGGAAATCCGACTTTTTTCCAGCCCGGCAAATCATAGCTACATATTGATTTAATCTTTCTCTATTAAGAACAATGCGTATAGGAGAATTTTCTTCTAACCTAGATAACATAGAATCCCACATAGTAGCAATGACATAGCGTTTTAGATCGTCAACATTAGCTGTTTCAAACTGTTGTATAGAAAATCCAACCATATTAACAATAGGCTCCATAACCTGAATTAACTCATTTGTTGTATTAAGAACCTTCATGTAGGAATAGGTGAAAATATTAAACACAACATATATAAATATACCTAGTGGTACTATAGTCGTGCTAGTCATATTGATTGTTGTTTGTTGAACGAATTCGAGTATAGAAATTAATAAATTACTAAATATTTCAGGACCCTGTGCTGCTAATCTAGCTAAGTCAAATCCGGTTCTAGCAAGTGCAACCATCCATTGGAGCAATTGTAAAGTGTTTAATTGTATTTCGCCAGTTGGAGCAACCTGAGTTGTCACAAATGCGCTAATCATTTCCCAAACTCTAAACATAAAATTTGTAGTTGAACCAAGTAAAATTCTACCAAGATGTGCAACATTTGGTGTTAGTATTATTTGTATTATATGATGCGAAAGTATATATAAAGTATTCATGTATAAATCTTCATTTATATCACAACGAATAGCTAACTGCCTAGTTACAAAAGCACCAAAGATAGCATCTAACTGTGTATAACTTTCGTGAACAAACTCCTGTGCACCTTGTATAGTATTCATGCCTACAGCCGAACGTGTTGAATTAAAATCGCGCCCAGATGCACCAAATCCATTAGAAAAATCTGGTTCTGGGAAAGTCTGTGATTCTTGAGTACTCCCATTGTTTGAACTCTCGTTGTTTGAATTTCTACGAGGCATACCCCAAGCAGCCGCAGCAAGTCTATTAAATGGACCAGCGCCACCTCTTTTACCCTTCTTAGTTTTACGGTTATTCTGTTTCCTTTTTACAGATTTACCTTTCTTAAGAGATTTACCTTTCTTAAGAGATTTTTTAGAAACTAGTGCTCTTTTTTTTGATAGTTTTGAACCACCCTTCTTACACTTTTTCCCACAACTATATCCCTTAGATTTAGGTCCGCATTTACAGTTATCCTTTTTTTTTCCAGTAACAGCCATATATTATAATAAAATAAATTAAATATTGTTATTTATAATTTTTTGTAATTTTAATCCATCTAGAAAATTATAAGTATCAAATACTAAAACTCTTAATAATTGTGCCTGGTATTCAGCATCTACATCATCAAAATATATAGTTTTCGAACATTTTTTTAGAAGTTTTTTAATAATAGTTTTCTTTTGTACAAATCTTTCCAGATGTTCTCTTTCTATAAAAACAGGAAAAATATAAATTTTTGGTATTTTATAATCAATTGTTTCTATTTTACCTTCCATAAAATCACTCAATTGAAAACAAAAATCGTTGTTATAAAGGTTAAAATCTCCATTTAAACGCAAATGACATTCTATAATATTCCCATCTATAACATCCATATTTAGACACCCTCTATAATTTTTCATATTGGTGGTTATCCAATCTATTATATTTTTAGGAATCTCATATTTTGTAGTATGATGTAATTTAAAACTACCCCTTTCACCTGGATATGATCTTAAACAGGAACTAAATATTATTTTGGTATTATCTAACACAAAATCACACACAATATGTTTTCCTTCAAAATAAGGCTGCCAGAAAAACCCATCCTTTTTCTCTAAATCATATTCATCTATGTCGTGTATAATTTTAAATCCACGACTCAATCCATACAAATTTACAATAGGTTTAAAAATGATAGGATATTTTGCTGGATATACACCCATTGGACCACATAACATTTTTTGCGACTTAGAAAGCCATAATTTATTATAGACAAAATTGTAGTCTGGTATATTAATATAGCAGTCAATATCACTTGGATATATTTTATCAGAAAGATTATATTTATCTATATAGTCTATAAGATTAATATAGTCCATTACTAATACAAAAAAATAAAAAAAAATACATTATACTTAGATATTTTTAATATCATCTAAAGTTATTTCTTCAAGGTTACTATCGATTTGCATTTCATCTGGTACAAATGTAAATTTAGGTCTAACAACTGGTTCATCTTGTGTTACAACCGTATCTTTTCCAAAGGCATTCTCAAAAGCTTCCATTGAGGGAGATGGTGGCTTAGAAAGACCATGGTAGAATAGTTCATTCGCTGCATCAGCATAGTATTTTTTAAATTTAAATAGTTTACTTTCTGGAGTGCGCATTTCGTTAATATTATCATCTGTAATAACAATATTCTCTATATCTTTTCCATTATTAATTTCGGTACGTATATAAATACCTATAAGCTGAAGACTTTCATAGTCATACACAGGAGGGAATGGTGTATTCATTTCTTTATCTATGTAGTACTGATTACCATTATATACTACTTCTGTTAAAGATTCCTTAAATTTTTTAGGTGAATAATCCGGTTCTTCTGATTTAATCATTTTTTCATATGATGTAGCTGGATTAGAAACACGTTTATTACCCATAATCAAAGTATCTATATCAAATATATCACCAATAGTTGCCTTATCTAACTGTTCGATAGTATCTAATAGTTTAATATGTTCAAATTCGGCAATAGGTACGAATCGGGTGTCTACATCATCTACGTTCATTATATATTGGTTCTCGTCTGTTTTTTTTATATAAATAGTATTACCATAATAAGGTTCTAGTAAATTATCTATACTAGTTAAAGAAGTATCAACCAAATACTGTAGTAGTTTTTTCATATTTTTTATATTGAGGAATCTGCCGAAATTATCTTCAAAATATGTTTTAGTTTCCTTTGTAGAAGATGGTTTAACGCCTGCTTTCTTTTCTACTTTTTCATCACTATATGATAAATTATCTAATTCACTAAGGTCGATTATATCGCTTTTTAATCCATTCTGTGTTTTTTCTAGAACAATTTTTTTAGTTTCTTCTTTAGTTGTATCTAATTTAGAAACATTTGGTTGGTCTTCGGTAATAAGACGCAAAGATATACCCATTGCCTCACATTCATGTAGAAGTTGTTTCATAGAATATGGAACATGAATCTTGTGAATATTAGATGTTTTAGTGTTCTGCATATCTAATTTAATATCTTCTACTTCATAATCAGTATTAATAAATGATAATGGACCATCAGTCGAAGGACATATATGTCTGTTTTCATTTGGATTAACTATAGCAGTTAGACCACTATTATCACTTATATGATACGAATAAGCATCAGACCTATTAAACATAGATTCTTTGAGGAAATTAGCAACACCATGTGATATTAAAGCATCACGTTCCATTTCACCGATACGTAGACCACCACCAATAGCCCTACCAGATGGTGCTTGTCTTGTCTTCTGGGTGTATTTACCAGTAGCTCTTGAATTAATTTTATCCTTAACCATATGTTTTAATCTCTGGTAATAAGTTGGGCCAATAAATATATTGCTTTCAACTTGAGTTCCATGTATACCATTATGTAGTATTTCATCCCCATGACGACTCATACCACAGTTCTGTTCCAAAATATCTGAAATATCTTCGGATTCTATATTAGTAAAAGGTGTGGCATCCGCTTTAAATCCATAGTGGCAGCAGACTTTACCCATAATACACTCGATAAACTGACCGATAGTCATACGACTAGGGATAGCATGAGGGTTAATAATAATATCTGGTGTCAACCCTTCCTTTGTAAAAGGCATATCTTCCTGTGGAACTATCATACCAATAACCCCTTTCTGACCATGTCTACTAGCAAATTTATCACCTAATACCGGATCACGGGGTGTACAAATACGAACCTTACAAATTTTATGATGACTGTTAGCATAGTCCAAAAAAACTTTATCAACAACACCATGTCCACCGTCCTTTACTGCAATACTACTATCAAAATTTCTTTCATTTTTAGTATATTTTCCAATTAAGACATCATTGTCTTCAACATATAACCCTTCTTCAATAACACCATATTCATTTAGTTTAGAATAGTTGTATTTTTTATTAGTATCAATATCAATATCACTATTATTAAAGTTTCCAATAATATCTTCTGTTTCAGTTTTAGTATCTTTAGATTCATATGTATCATATGTCTTAAAGTAACTAGATTTAAATAAACCTCTCTCTATAGCTTGTTTATTAATCATAATAGAATCTTCCTGATTATATCCAGTATAAGACATAATAGCAACAATCGCATTTATACCAGTTGGAAGATCATCAGCCATTGAATATTCAGTTAGTTTGGTATTAACCAATGGTTTCTGAGGGTGATGTAGAACATGAGCGGAAGTATCAAACCGTTTTCGGTATGTACTAATATAACAACCTACAGCCTGTTTACTCTGTCCTGTGCCATATACATTTCTAGGTGCCTGACTACGATTGGCATAAGGTATATTAAACCCGATAAATCCCATAATAAGACTGGGGTGTAATTCCATATGTGTATAAGAATTATAGTCATTTGTTTTAAGTGTATCATAGTTGGTAGAGATTAATGTGGTATTTGCTTCATCAATATCTAAAAATTCTACAACACCTGTGCTATTTTTAAGATCATCCATAATAGTTTCTTTATTAAAATTTTCTTTAATAGGACACAAAACATCATTGTTATAAAAGTTAAATGGTGTATTTTTATTTTTAAATCCAGAAAGTAATTTATCCCACTTTATCGTATTCTTTTTTATTCCGTCAAAATGCATTTTAGTTATTAGTAATTCATTATTTTCAACAAGATATAATGGTCTACAACATCGTCCTCCATCTGTAAAAATCTGGATTTCAAGATCTTCTATAACAAATGAAATAGATGTAAACACATTTATTAAACCATTCCTTCTATATAATCTTAGTATATTAACAAAATCCTGTGGCTCTTCTATCATACCAATCCATTTACCATTTACAAATACCTTTACTTTATTAATAACTAATTTAGGAGTAATATTTGAAAGTGGCACCACACCAATTTCGTGACATAGTTTAATAATAGGTTCCGGGTTAATACCAAAGGTTATATGACACATAGAACTCATATGTTTTTTGATACCAATATTACCACCATCCGGTGTTTCAACTGGACAAATAATACCAAACTGTGACCCATGCAATTTTCTCTGACCTATCATAATCATATCACCTAGTGTATTAATGCGTCTAAGTTGTGAAACGGCACCGATAGAAGTTAAACGATTAAGTAACTGTATTAGTCCCTTTTTGTTTAGGATATTACCTATTTTAAAAGATTTTAAAAACCCTTCTTGTATTACTTTATAATTGAAAATTTTATCGATGTTTTTATCGTTTATTATATTACTAAAATTATTTTTTTGATATTCACTACTATTAAAACGATATTCGCCATCAATAGTAATTTTTACATCTCTCTGGAATTGTTTTAGTCTTTCTCTAAATAAGGAAGCAAGTAGGAATCCAGACAGATCCACGCGCTTAAACATAAAACTATCCCTATCAGTAGTTTTTTTAAGACCAAGTTTGACTTCTAATAATTTATTAACAACATAACCGAGATAATATTTTTTAGAATTATAACTATCACCAACATGAGGGAATAAATCGGTCGATATAATATTCATTAGATGACTCATAGTCCCACCATGATTAAGATTCATTAAATATTTCATGGCTGTGATTTTATCATAAATATCACCATTATTTTCTATAGATGGGCGGAGATGTTCCAGAAACAATTTACTCTTTTTACTATCTAAATCATATAAAATAAGTTCAAGTATCTCTTTATCAGATTCAACCCCTAATAGTCTAAATAAAACGAATAAAGGTATTGGAGTGTGCATCATTGGTAGTCTTACAGTTATAACATCATTGGTACTATGTATATTTACAATAGTTGTTCTGGCATATTTAAATGTATTTTCAGGAACAGATTTGACCTGTGCTGAATAAGAATAAACCTCATCCTGAGATTTTACAATATATAATTTATTTTCAGCTTTTCTTTCATGTGAAACGATAACACGTTCCTGTCCGTCTATTATAAAATATCCACCTTGGTCAAATCTACATTCACCCATCTGTTGTTTCATTTCGGGTGTTGTATTGTTTAAAACACAAATATTAGACTGAAGCATAATGGGTATTCTACCCAAATTAATCGATGGGAATGATTTTTTAATAACTTCTGTCTCTTTTGTTTCTATATCATAAATTTTATATTCTACATCTATATCACAAAATATTCCACTTGAATAGGTAAGATTTCTTAATCTTGCCTCATTCGGATACATCTGTTTTTTAAGATCACCTTCGTTTGTTTCTTTAGAAATCACCGGTTTAGAAATATAAATTTTATCAGCATTTTTACCTCCGTAATAAATATGGGTTTCATACTTATATTTACCACTTTCTTTATCTAATTCTTTATATAAGATCTGTGGGTTATATTGTGAAAAAGTTAATGGTATTTTATTTTGTATAAAATCATTAAAAGAATCTAGGTGATGTTTGGTTAAATAATTTTTGTTGTTGTCTAAATAGTTATGTATAAGATTCCATGTGTTTTTTTCAAAATCAGTATTATCCATTATTATATAATATATATAATGTATAAATTAATAAAATACGAATGACTAAATTATTTTGTTGATTCTATAAAAAAGAAACACAAAGAAATAGTCATAAAAAATAATCCTACATAAAACAGACGACCATTATCTGTCAAAATTAAAAACACATTTCTTATGTAGTAAAGATATGAATCATATACAGATGTAAATTTTACTTCTTTGTTTAAAAGATCTATGATATCCTGAATTATATTTATCATAGTTTCAGAAAATTGGGATGTAAGATTAGAAACAAATTCGACCTGTTTAATATTTTTATTATTATCTATAGAATACTGTTTTGCCTCTTTATTTAAAAAGTCAACCTTTTTAAATTCGGCATTCTTAATTAAATTAGTAACATTTATACTATTCTGATTGGTTTCATCATATGCATTAAACTCCTTCTTAGGCGATGAAAGTCTATCGTAATAAATATATGAAATCCTTTCTTCCAAATAAGTATTTTTTAATTCTTCTTTAATATTTTTATATACAGAATCATTTTCTCCTGTATTAACTTCAACTGTATCTAAAATAGTCATTAATCTTTCTAGGGTGTTAGTAAACATTTCGTCCTTATCTTCTAAGCTAATACTTATTCCTTCTTTAATATAATATTTTTTTTCTATAATATTGTAATCTGAAAATAGTCTAATCCAAAGGTCAGTATCAATTTCTTTCTTATCTGTATTAATTACAATCCCATCTTTGTTTTCACCACCTATAAGAGCATCTGAATTAAACATTCGTGTATCATAGTCTTCTATTAGATTTAAAAAAATATTATAGATTTCATTCGGTTGTACAAGTTCATCTTCATAATTTTCATCATTATTCACTGGCATAGGCGTAGAAGTAAATCCTTCCGAATACCTATAATAAAATATATAAAAAACAAAACTACCGATTAATGCATAATATTTATTAACTTTAACAGATAAAAAAAATAGTGTAAGTGCCAAAACACCTATTTTATCCATTTTAAAAGTTAGTATCAAACTGATACAAATAAGATAAACCAGTAATAGATTCTTGTGGTTTTCCATTAATATTTATTAACATTTAAATTAAATCAATTAAATCTGTTTGACCTAGAAACATTCGCCTACAACAAATACGCTTAATACCGAGTTCATCCATAGCTTTACCTTCTGGTGTTTTTTTTACATTCGATACATTAATAATTGTATCTTCATCTTTGTTATTATTATATTTAATCTTTAATACTTTATAGTCTTCCCACTTATCCCCAATAACTTTGCCACACGTGAAGCATCTAACTGGAATAATCATTTTATTAATGTATTAATATAAAAAAAAAATCAATTTTTAAATAATATTTATTTAAATAATATAAAAGTTATAATAAATAGTATGTTTAAAAATTATATAACTGATACAACCGTCCAGTTATTTAGTTCTATATTTGGAAATAGCAAACAACAAACAAAATATTTTATAATAGACCCGTTCACATGTATGGTACGACTTGCTATACTTTCTTTCAAACCTAAAGGAACTAAAATTAGTATATTAGACAACATGATTAAATACAATGACCCACATATTCTACAGGGAACAATTCGGTGGAGTCAGGGTGATAATCGGGATGATCTACATAATTTATACCGACCAATTACTAAAGCTATCGAATGGTATCAGTTAGAGGATGAAAAAATAAAACATATTTTTGGATTAAGTTCTAAAGGTATTGAAAATCTTATGTATTCATATACTGGTAATTCTACTGTTAGACATTCACTCGTTTATTATAAATCTATTATAGATGCAAACCTTAACGTAAATAAAGAAGCAAGTGTAAATAAAGAAGAGAATTTTAATAAAATTTATACAGAATTAAAAAATCTTTGGAATAAAAATGAAATAAATATAATTAATGATATTCTATCTGAAATGGAACATAAAACAGAAGAAGAAAAACAATCTCTTATAAATGCAATTGATTCTATTATTAATATTAAAGAAAAAAGAGTTCAAATTATTATTAAAAAGAACACTACTGTATTATAATATATCCCAATCATCATCCTTTTTAATTTTATTTACTACTATCTTTTTAGGAATTGGAATAGGAATAGGGATCGGTTTAGGTTTTACTATCATTTCTTCCTTTAAAATAAGTTTTATATTAGGATCTGAACGGGTTCTTCTCCTCTTATAAACGGGTTGTTCACAAATTATTACTTCTTCTAACTTAGATAAATTAGAATAGTTGTAAAAATTACTATTAGTATCATTAAATGTAGGGTCTTCTTCTGGAATAATATAGGAATTTAATGTATTAAAAAATATAGATATTACATCAAACGAATTTGTTAGACAATTATTTATATACCCTGAAAGATATAACATTATTATTAAGTAATATTTTATTTTATATCTTTAAATTCAGTATTGATATCTATTGGACTGGATGAATCCTGTTTCATATCAAAATTATATTTATAAATCTTATTTGCTTGAATAATATAAGTCTGTTCTTTCTTGCTATTATAAAACATACCATTTATATTTGATGGAGCATCCACCCATCTTCTATTAATTAATAATGGTGTATTCGCACGTTTATCTGATTCATTCCATTCATAATATCTATCTTCATACATAAAGAACACGTTTTTATCAGCATCTACATAGACCGCATCAAGATTATCTGGCACATTCTTCCAAACATCCTTGATTTTTTTTGGATAACCCTTTGCAATCTTTTCATTCTTATTATCATATTTGTAAAATACTGAACCTTTGAAGAAATATGTATTATTGTCATGAGGATTTGTAAAAACCGCATCTATATTTTTAGGTATTTTACCCCAGAATGTTGATATTTTATCTGGATAACCCTTCTCTACCTTATAGCTAGACATATTCAATTTCCAATATTTATCATCCTTAAAAAAATATAGATTACTATCACCACCCCACACAAAAGCACTATCAAGTATAATCCCCTGATTTACTGTTTTAGAGGTACACATATACAAATCCTCACCACCTACACTCTTATTTAAATTTATATCCTGTAGTTTATAGTCTTTCGGACATTTCTTAGTCTTCTCTATCTTTATATCACGAATAAATTTACTTGACCCTTTCTTTATACACACTTCTACCATATCACTCGGCGATAAATCTGGGAAACCATCATTCAAGTTCTTATCCAATTTTCTAAAACCAGGAGAACAACCGATATCACCTGTAGTTAATTTAATATCCTGAACACCACTATCACCTATTCCATCTTTTCTACACAAATACACAAAATTTCCATTCGCCATAAGGTTCAAATCTATATCTATCTTTTTGTATTTAGGTGGACATTTTACAGTTGTTCTTACCCCAGACACTATTTTTATATCTAAAATGCCAGAATTATTTGTTTGGTAATCCATTTCTCTTTCCTGTCTATTCATGTTATCCTTAATTTTTGTCTCGTTTTTATCACTATCTTTACAATAACCGTATGTTTTATAAGTATTATCACTATTTACTTCGGTTGCACACCAACCATTTACCATCGCATCATTCTCTATACCATCTGTTCTAGCAGCAGTAGTACAGTCATATTGGAATTCATTATCAAAAACAAATGGGAATACACATTGTCCAATTTTTAGGGTTGGATCTGTTATCTTATTATTAAAATCATTCATATCACTGCCATATTTTACTAATTTCTGGTCACCACACTGGTTACAAATATTACTCCTTCCCTTAAACCCTATTGGACCATTATCACCCTTTGGACCTTTGCTCCCAACCTTCTTAGAATTTGTCATATAATTTTGTATAGTAAAGGCCATATTTATCAGATTAATTTCTAATAATACCAATAACCATACACAAATTGTTTTATAATACTGATTATTTTGAATCCTTGAAATAATATATATCCCAGATACACCCACTAATACAACTGAAATATAGAGAATATAAAGATATATTTTAAGTGGTAACATTATAATATACTTCTATATTTATTTTTTTTTTATAAATTTGATACCCATTAAAATTACAATGACCATAAACAAACCTATATTTGCATACTTAAAACTAACATTATACCTCTTTAACGATTCAATTTCTAATGCCTTTTGTCTATAAATCTCATTGTCCCTCGAAAACACATCTTTACTGTTTTTTAGTTCCTTATTTAAATTACCTATTTTCTTATCTAATTCTTCATTAATTAATCTATTCTGTAATATAAAATTCTTATCTATAGAAACCATATTAGTATGATATTTCAATACACCCAACAATTCTATAAACGTATTATTTATTTTTTCAGCCTCTCTCTTCTTTAAAACCTGGGTTTCACTCACCTTGGGGGTTTTAGAAATCTTTTTTTTTGATTCTTCATAAACATAGTTGTAATTTACACTGGAAGGACCCTGACCCATTTAATCTTATACAAGATTATTTTTTTATAATTTAATTACATTCTAACGCCGGTTGAAGAAGAACTATATCCATAATATCTACTATTTTCTTCTCATTTGTCCTTGGTCTACCAAAAGAGGTTTTGTTCATATCCGCCTCAATACTATTTATACTAAACACAACTGTATATTTGTCGTTCTCCAATTTATCTGTTACTTTAGCCATCCATCTAATATTTTTCTCATTATATTTACCCATTACACCACCATTCTCTAACAATAATTCTGTCCCCTTTTCTATTTTATTACTCTGTGGTATAAAATATGGTATAACAAGATTAGAATTCGTGTCTATATAGAGTACGCTCGAATTCTGGTCATATAGTTTTATTTTATATTTACCATCCTTTTTCTCGCTAACAATACCCTTCACATAAACATGAAAATATGTCCTATCTATATCCTCATCTATAACATTTAACCTTACTGTATTATCCTCTCTCTGAGAGAAATAAGAATCTTTGTGTCTTTTTACTTTCTTTTTAACATAGACAACGCTATTTACATTAATGCAGTTTGTTACAATTTCCTGTTTTATTATAAATGTACTTTTACATTTTTCGTTAAATGATAGTTTTTTATCAAGATTGAAATTATTATCAAGGCAGTAATTATTTACCAGACTAGTAAGCAAATTTTTAGATTTGTTATAAAAGAATTCCTGTGGTTTGGATTGATTACATTTATTTATAACCAGATTGTTTTCATTATTTTCTAGACAATAATGTGTATTACCCTTCAATCTGATAGTGCTATCATTATTTAAAATGAAATTTGTTCCCATATAATCATTGCTATTACATTCTGTTATAACCAATTTCTTATTATCGGACTTGCTACTATCATTGCTATAATATTTAGACCAGTATGCGTATTCTAAACCAACACACTTCTTTTCAGATATATCTGAACCTTCTGGTTTATCATATAATGAAATTTTATAGTTGTTTTCTTCTATATATTCGTTAAAATCAATCGGATCTATCCTATTCGGTATCTTTGTTTTGTTATTTATAACCTTAAAACAGAAAGGTTCTGTGGTGCTGGTTTCTTTGCCCATAAACAACCGGTCCATATAATCTGATGCTTCAAGATTTATAGAATAGACTGGTTGACTAAATTCGCTAGGTTTAGTGTAAGCTACATTCGATATAAAATAGTTTTTGGATGGAACTTCCCATAAACTTAGAGGATTATTTGGACTATTGCCTTTATTCGACCAGAATAATGTATTATCAATTAGGACTTCTGATGTATATTCTATCGCAACACAACAGAATAAGGATGTATCTGGTGGTGTTTTATTTAGAGTAACCGCTACACCTAATCCAATATAACCATCCCCGGGTATAGGTTTCCATATATATACATTATTTGTGTTCCATATTAATTCAAATCCAATTGGTTCAGATACAGCACCTTTTAGTAGTATAATATTCTTATTAAGTATATCTACTTTATGGTCGTTACCTTTAACAAAAATATGACCGATACTTTTATAATTATCTTTTGATTTTACCTGGTATATACCAACCCTACCATCTTCAGAGACCATTTCTCCAATTAAATCAAATTCATTAGAGGTAGTGCTGTAGACACGTTCATTGTAGTTAAATTCATTCCGGTATTTTATGTAATATTTTTTGTTATCTTTTATCTGCATAAAAGATACAAAGCCTTTTTTAGAACACATAGGTTTTACAGCATAAAAACTAGCATGTTTCCTAAATGTATCTACTAAATTCGTATTATCAGTGTTATAATTTTTGAAGGAAAGATAGCAACATGAATCATTAGTAACGAGATATTTGTTATTATATTTAATTGATATAGATTCGAATTTATTATCAAGACCTGGTACAATTTCAAATAACGAATCTGTTTTTTTATGACTTGGCGAAACAGACAAGAAATCGTTATTATATACTATTTTCACAATATCCTGTTTACATTTATCTATATCGTTGGTAAATAAGCAGTTTTCTCTTTCATTGCATTTAGATGAATTATTGCTATATTTTGAACATATAATATTATCTTTTGGGGATTTATTGATACAACACCCTATATTATCGGAATATTTGAATGGAACTAAACTGATTTCAAAATTGTTTTTGGCAAAATCATAAATAATATCGGTATTATTTGTTTCTATATATTTTGGGAAAAGAGTGTTTAATCGTTTAGAGTTTTCTTTTCTTTCAACAAATCTAAGGTTAGTTGGTTTTTGGATAATACTATATTTGTTAAATTTTTTCATATATTTTTTAAGATTGTAATCGAGTTTTTGAAAATTCATACATACAAATTGACATCCTAGATTCCAGGCGTGTTCTGGATCAAAATTAAAATTAAAGAAATTGTGTTCAGTATAAACAATAGTAATCGATGATTTGTTTTGTTTATCTATATTTTTAAGTGAATAAGAACTATCAAAAATCTTTAGTGATAATTTATTTACACCAGATTCTTCAATAAATTCATTATTTTCTAATACCAACGCATTATTAGTTACTTCTTTAATTCTAATAACATCACCATTTGTATTATTGCCTTTATTAGTTGAACCATCTATCTGTAAAGACATATGAGGTTGTATACCAAGTGAAAGGAAATTTGTGTCATCTAACATGTAGATTATATTTCCCATTAGTTTTATTTTTTTACTAAGAATAGAAACGATTGGTATATCTTTTTTGTTAGATAGTTCTTCTTTATGGGGTAGTTCAGTGTATTTTATTCTGTTAAGACTAGGACTTTTAGTAGACATATTAATTAATTCTTCCATCTTAGAATTTTCATAACCATCTGAAGAAAAGAGAACTACTTTTTCCATAAGATGGCACATTTTGGTTCGTGCAATATTTTCTTTTTGATATGAATAATTACTGTCTAGAAGTCTAAGATTTAGATTTCTTTTAATAATATCATATAATTTATTGAGAGTAGCGGTTTTATTTTTTAGTTTAAGATTCAAGAATATGAAGAAAGGTTCTTTGTAATTATCTAGATATCTTTCAGAAAAAACAATATTTCCGATTAACTTAAATACCTCTTCACAATCTAAAGTATTCTGTCCATAGACAACAGAACCATCACTACTACTTGAACCTACAACAGGTATAGTGTCATTCCGTATTTCTTTATTAAATATTTCTAATTCAATATATCTACTACCATATATTATAGATTTCTGTAGCATATCTAAACTCGAATAATCATATTGTAAAAATCCGGTTAGAAAGGGTTTATGACTACTACATATATAGAATTCAGAGACAGTACTATTTTTAAATTTGTTACCACATAAATCCTTTTGTTTTCTGTCAATATTCTTTACAAATTTTTGTTCAAAATTTTTAATTTTAGTTTGAGTGCGTTGTGTAAATGATGTTTTATAACCAAAATAACATAATAAAACTACCAAAAATATCAGAAATATCATTTGTTTATTTCTCATTTATATTTATATTACAAAATAGTTTAGATTAATTATTAATGTCTATATTAGATATAATATCAAACCTCTTTTGAACATTTTCTTCTTTTAATTGTTTCGGAGTTTTCGTTTTTGCCTTCTCTTTCTTTTTTTTTATTATTTCGAATGAAACATTATTACTTTTTACTACTTCTAGATGTTTTTTTTGACCTATCATAAAATTTATTTTCATACATATTTGTAAAGAGATGTAATAATTATAAATTATAGGTGTGCTAATGTCATAAATGTCTGTAAAATATTTGATTGCAAACAGATAAAGATTAATATATTTATACTTTGATTTCGGTTTGTAAAATAGTTTGTATAATTTAAAAAGACTATCTATTTCCTTTTGTACGCTAATAGATAATGTTTTTTGAGATTCCGAAATAACTATTTCCCATAATAACCAGATTAAATCGGTTTGATTTTCCTTTTTTATATTGCTACTTATTCTTTCATGACACGTTATTGGTTTCTTTTTTTTACTCGATAATTTATCATACTGTATTAGCCAACTTAACATATATACAGTTCCAGCAAAGTCTGAAGTTTTCATATTATGGACCATTTCATTAACAATAAATTTTATTTCTATTGGATCATTACTTCTAAATAAATTATCAACATAGGATTTTTCAGATTTTATTTTTTTTAATATAAATTTAGCATCCATTTCATTATCTTTAAGAGTTGATATTCCTATCGTTTTATTTTTATTACTCATACACACTATTATACAAAAATCGATTATATGATTCCTTACCATCTGTGAATTTCTCATATCGTTCATAGACAAATTAGAATCTATTAGTTGTTTAAACCTTTTATGAAGCAATGAAGGCAACTTAGGTGATAAAATATTAATATTTTTTAGGGCAATATCCAAAAAGATAGAGTATAATTTTTCTATATGTAATGAAAGGAATAATTCTATACACCAATTACATGATTCTTCTATATTATTTTTAAGAATATTTTTTTTAAGTGTAGCGACTACATCTTTGGTTAAAAATCCACTAAAACTTTTAACTTTAAAATAATCAAAAGTTCTAACATCATTTATAAGATAATTTGTTGGAACGGACATATAATAAATAAAAAAAAAAATAATAAGATTTAACTGAACGAAATATTATTTAATCCATACATCAGACCTGGAAAATAAAACATAGCAGTTAATATAAAACTAATACCTATTTTATTCATATTTGGGTATCCTTTACCGTGTTGGTCTATCCATATACCAATTGGTGGGAAAATAATAGTAAAAAATAGCTTTATAAAGTCGGTTGGTATACAAATATCATCCGTTATCATACCTCCATGCATAAATAATTTGAACATATCACTCATTATGTTAGTTTATAAGAAATTTTATTCTTCTATAACCTTTAATCCATATATCATACCTGGGAAATAAAACATAATAGTTAAAACGGATGTTAACATTATTTCCTTTATTGAAGATGCTCCCTTAGAAATAAATACACCATATGGTGGGAATAATATAACTAGGAGTTGTTTTATATATTTTGCCTGCACTGATATTGATTTATTCGGGTCACATTTACCCTTAGTACATTTAGAATTATCTGTACATTTGTATTTATCAAGAAATCCAAATACTTTTACTTTAAGTATTAGTGAAGGAACATATGATACTACAAAAAAGATTAGTTTCCATATATCAAACAAAATTATAAATACTGTTTTAATTCCAAGAACAACTAATTCCATTAGAATAATTATGATATCAGAAATAATACCTCTACCCTGTAATTTTTTTGCCTTTTCTGAATCAGATAATATATAAATTTCGTTTCTAGCGGCCTTCCATTCCTTTGACTTTGCAAATTCAGGCAGATCATCTTCCTTCATATCACCAAAATTACGATTAACATTATCTATTTTAGGCATAGACTCAAATACAACACATTTCCTCGATACAGGTATATCCCCATCATATTCGGTTTTACATCTTCCCGATTTACAATCACTATCATAGGTACATTCCGAAGATAATTTCAGTTCTTGTTTAACACAAAAATTACCTAGAATTACATCTTTCCCCTCTTTATAACCATATTTAGGTTCACATAAACCAGAAGAACAATCGGAATCATTCTCACATTCTCCACCAAATTCTAACTTATTTTCTTTTCCTGATTCTTGTTCTATATCTTTTTCAGATGAAATAATTCCTTCTACACATCTTCTTGTATCTGGTTCATTATTCATATATGTCATCTCACATATTTTTGAAGAACAATCATTATTTTCTTTACACTTTTTTCCATAGTTAGTCATACTATTATAATATATATAAACAAGAATAAATTAATCCAGGAAAATAGTAAAAGTAGGTTAGGGCACTTGCTATAATTACATATAATATACTAGATATTCCTTCTTTCATAAATATAGCCAGTGGGGGACATAAGATTAATATTAATATATTAATTAATGATTTGTTAAAACATGATTCCCCACCCTTTTTACTATTTTTATTATTTTTACTATTTTTATTATCTAAATAAAAATTCTTCATAAATGAACCAATTAGGTATCCAATTGTGGCATCATATATCATTTTAGAACCGGTTACTATTGAAAATATAATATCACTAATAAGTTTTTTTGGGTCTAATATATACGTAAAAATAGACAAAAATTTTGGGAATACCTTTATCAATTTAACAATTATATTTATTAAATTAAAGGCAAAATCTTTTAAAGATAATATAGCGTCTACCATTTCATTCCATCCCATTGTTATATTATTATAATATATATAAACAAGAATATATTAATCCAGGAAAATAGTAAAAGTAGGTTAGGAAACTTGCTATAATTACGTAAAAAATACTACCCATTCCTTCGTTCATAAATATAGCCAGTGGAGGACATAGTATCATAATTAGAATATTCATGAACGATTTATCTATACATTTTTTCCCACCTTTTTTATTATTTTTATTATTTTTACTATCTAAATAAAAATTCTTCATAAATGAACCTATAATATAACCTAATGTTGCATCATACAACATCTGTAATGCGATTTTAACACCATAAACCGCGTCTTTAATAAGTTTAATTGGATCAGTAAACATAGTAAATAAAGACATCAGTTTAGGTATCAAACTAATAAGTTTAGTAAGTAAATCTAATAATTGTACCATAGCGTCCCCTAATGCCAGTATTGGGTCTATTACTGGTTTTATAGGAAATAGGACAGTTCCTAATATTTCCTTAACAACCCCGGTTATTATATCCATAAACCCCATTATACTTTAATAGAATAAAATTTTTATTTCATACAATCTAATATATAGATATATTCTTCTAATTTCTTTTTTTGTTCCTTTCTTTTATAATTAGCTATACCCTTTAATTTATTATAAGTTTTATGTTCTAATTGTTTTTTTTGTAATTTACCATATGTTTTAAGCATCTTTTCTAAATCTGAAATAGGTATTATACCATCGTTATTATAAGAAATAATTATATATTTTGATTTTGTATTTTTTATTAAATTTTCAAATGTTTTTAATGCCTTTACAGAACTATTATAATCAGATTTTGTCCAATCTGTAGGTTGTCCTCTATAAGTTTCTGGTATTTCTTGGGTTGTATCCCAATCATTAATTATATCTAATAAAAAATAATATATATGATATGGGTGTTTATTATACGGTGGATCATAATATACTATATCCATATCATTTATAGTTGTAATCCAATCATTTGTGTTTTTTCTTGTTATTTGTATATTACACTTATTATCATTAAAGATAGGAATTTTTAATACTATTTTATCTGTAATTCTTTTAATATCAGTACTATTATTTCCTCCAAGTTTTTTAAAATATGCAGAAAATTGTCCGTTTGTATTAGTGTGTATTGAACTTTCTATTAACAAAGATGACAATAAATAACTTTGATATTTTTTTGGGATGGTTTTAATATATTGTCTATATCTATCTATTCTCTTCGCATTTTCTAATGTATAATAAAATCGTCCATGAGTACTATCAGGCGAAGGTGTCCAATGTAATTGTATCCATTTTTCTTCTTTATCATTCGAATTTTCTACATAATCATTAGCCTTTTCTACATATTCTTTAATTTTTTTTAAAGTATATTTACTTGGAGTATCTAAAAAGCTTCTATTTATTGTTTCAGAATAACCAGCCAGATCATTCGTATATAATTTATCACTATGTATTTTTAACATTCTTGATATTATACCTGAACCACTAAATCCATCGCCACAAATTAATTTTTTATCTGGTTTTATTTTTAGTATTTCTCTTTTTAACTCTAATATTATTTCTTCGATTGGTTTTACTAGTTTACGTTTATTACCAAGATATGTTATTATCTGGGCTTTTAGATAATTATTATTCATTATATTTTATTATAAAAAAAAAACGTTTGTTTTTCTATTCTATTCTAATCTAACTATTTTACTCAGAACTCTTATATGAAACACCCAAACAGTGACCCAAACATTGTGTAATATGACTATGTATCGCTGGTTCACTTGAAACGGTCTTAAAGCACTTTTTACATTCAAACTTTTTAGAACCATTCTCTTGTTTGACTGTAAAGTTCCCTTTGCCAATATGTTTCCTACTATAGTGTTGTAAAACATTTCCTACAATACCAAATGTTTTGTCGCAATTCTCGTGTGGGCATTGAAATTCTCTTGAATGAACATGAGTGATATGAAAGGACCAGCTTGTTTTTTTTGCAAATTTCTTAGGACACAAGGGACAACAGAACATTCCATCTGAATCCACTATTGGTTTCACGGCCTTTCGGCGGTGTACATAAAACAGTTTCTTTTCTTTGTCCATAGAATAAACCACCTTTTTGGACGTCTCCAATACGGGTTCTTTTTTTGGCATTTCTTCTTTTGGTGTTTCTTTTTTTGGTATTTCTTTTTTGGCGGTTTTAATGTAATTCTCGAAATCAACCGGAACTGAGGTTCCTGTTTCTTCGAACCAGGTCATGAGAACAGCAACTTGTTTTTTTGTAAAAATCTTCATTTTGAATTAGGTATTTGGAAAGCGGGTGTGTAGAATCGGAATGTTATATTTCGTGTGAGGTTGTGTGTTTGTTGAATAATTATGAATTGATTAATTTAATCAATTCAATTTTTTATTTGAAAAAGAAATGATATTTTTATAGAAAGATTACAGTAAATTACCATTAAATTACAATACATACATAGATGAATAGATTAGTCCAGGGAAATAATAGAAGTAGGTCAAGATACTGGCTATAACCACGTAAAAAAAACTGGTTATACCCTTTTCCATAAATATAGCAAGGGGTGGGCAAAGGACAAGAATAATTAGCTGAATTATTCTATTGGTTAAACACATTTTTTTAGGTTTATTTTTTTTTGTTTTCGATTGTATAAAGGGTTTCTTTACAGCACTAAATAAATTACCAAATATAGCATCAAATAACATCATTAACCCTACTTTTACACCATAAACAGCATCCTTTATTATTTTACCAGGGTCTGTAAATATTTCGAAGAGCGAGACCAACTTTGGTGCTACTTTAATGAGTTCGAGCAAGATATGTATAAGAGCGACAATTGCATTACCAGCACTTATAATAGGATCAAAAATAACCTCTATTGGCGATAATACAATATTTAGGAATCCCATTTTAATATGATGGTAGAAAATAAATTATTAGTTCCCACCTGATAAATTAATAATTCTATTAGAAGATACATAAATAGTTTCTTCAAATTGTGCTGTAATACTAGTTGGATCTGATTCTATTAGCGGTGGATGTTTACTTAAATATCCTTTTCTATACAATTCATCTAAGCAAACATTATAGTATTTTATTGGAGAGTGTTTTTCGAGATACCTTTGAGTAAATGGTAATGTTTTAAATTTGGTTTTGATGATATCATTGAGTTCTTGTGACCTCCTGGTAATTGGTTGTCGACTTTTCTGGGGCATAAAATGTGAGTTATTCCTACCTAATATAGTTGTTCCATTACCATTAGAAGTAAAAACTTCTATAGCAAGTATATCATTTTCTTCTATTTTAGTATTATCATTATTTTTAACATTTTGTATTAATTTCCCACCATGTATTTTCCAGGGTAAAATAGAATGACCACACAGATTACCTATAATTTTTACTGGTTTAAATATACCATTCACTTCGGTTTCATATGATGCCACAATTTCTTCTGATAAATTACCAATTTCAGATATAGTCATATCAACCCCAATATTTTTAATAATAGTATCAACACTTTCTCTTGATGCATCAAGAACAGGTTTATATACTTCATTTTTGGTCCATGTAAATGCGCTATCAATTATACTACCATCTACATGTACCCCATAATCTATTTTAAGAACATCTGTATCTTGTAATAGTTTATTTGAATCTATTTTAGGTATAGGTGTATCATGTGCTGCTATATTATTTAATGAAAGACCAACCGGAAAAGCAATACCATTATTTATTTCATTCTTATCAGAATATAGTTTAATCCGGCTTTCTATGAATAAGCATATATCATTTATAGTTTTAGTATTATCAATATAGTCATATAATTCGAGTTTTATTTTTTTATGAATAGAGGCTGCTTTATAATGTTTATCAATATTCATTTTAATTAATATAATTATGTTTATAAATAATATGAATAATTATTATAATTCGGACAACTATCTTAAAATAAACAAAAGTAGTCTAACACCACCTAATTATGTTTTTGGTATAGTATGGCCTATACTATATATATTAATGGGGGTATCATTTTTTATGGTTTATAATAAATGTAAAAGTATGTGTTTTCCTTTACAGGTATTTCTAGTACATATGGGATTTAATCTTATATGGACCTATCTATTTATTAAATACAAAAATAAATTAGTGGCATTAATAGATATTATTATAATGATAGCCTTATTGGTATATTGTTTAATTAAATTTAGAAAATACAGTGTGTTGGCGTCTAATATTCTATTACCGTATTTATTATGGCTTTGTTTTGCAACCTATCTAAATGTATATATAGTAATAAATAATTAATAACAATTTAAAAAAATTTTATATTTATAATATTATTAAATCTTAAATGAGTCTCTTTAAAATACAGTTGATGGCCTATGGCGAACAAGATTATTATTTAACAGGAAATCCCCAAATATCATTTTTTAAAAAGGTCTATAGAAGACACACTCATTTTTCTAAAGAAACAATAAATATACCATTTATAAAGAATGGTGGTTCATCAAAATTTGACAGCCACTTTAAAGCAAAAATACCACGTATGGGTGAATTATTATCTAGACTAAATCTCGAAATGGATGTTACATGTATACGAACAGGAGACACAAATATAAATAGAACTGTATGTAGTGTAGATAATTTTACAAATAGTTTAATTAAACACAGTCAGATTAAAATAAATGATTACAAAATAGAAGAATATATATCACAATGGAGACAAGTAAAACATGAGCTTTTAAATAAAAGTAGAAATAAACAAAATATACTATCATCACCACTACACGGTGGTAGAGAAACATATCTAAATACGCTGATATCTGATCCAGTCAACCCCCTACCACAACCAGATAGAGTATTTATTTCGAATGAAGAAAGATTAGGAGGATTTTGTCCTTTAGTTTGTACTGGTAGTATTTATACCGATACTGATAGTACGGATCCTACTGTGACTGTAGATGGTTTAGAATATGGGTTTTTACCATCAGCGCAGACACCAATTATAACCAAAAAACTATTGTATGATTTTGATTTTTGGTTTACAAGAAATATAGGTATGGCTTTACCAGTAGTTTGTTTGTTTAATAATGAAATTATATTGGAATTTGATACAGAGTCAAAGGAAAATGTAGTAGGGAATATAGGAGACCTTAGTATAGATAAGATGTTATTAAATGGTGAATTTATTCATTTATACGGTGATGAGAAAAGGAAATTTACAAATAGTTCACATGAATATTTAATTGAACAATTACAGTATAAAGATAAAATAACAACAACTAATTCTACAGAAGATATACTACCTATACAAACCGTAAATATTAATAACTTTACTCATCCAATCAAATTTTTAACATGGGTTGTTCAGAATAAAGGCACATCAGGGGCAAATCCAGCCCAGGGACCCTGTTATTTTGTATCTATGACTAAATCAAATTTATATGGGGATGATGGTATAGGTGGTGAATTTAATTTAGAATTTAATGGAGTTGAATATTATAGAAATAACCCGATGGTTTATAATACAAGATATAATCCATTTAAATTGTGTGGTGTTGTACCAGATTTGGATAGAATAGGACTACATTCTTTCTGTCTAAATCCATTTGAACTTCAGCCAAGTGGGACATGTAATATGTCAAAAATTAAGGATAAAAAAATGAAATTTAGGTTTGCTAATAATAATTTAGATACTATTAGAAACAAAAAATTGTTTATTTTTGCAGTGAATTATAATATATTTCAAATAAATACTAATGGTATGGGTGGATTATTATTCGTCTAGTCCTTTACATTTAATCATATTTTCTCTAAGATAAGAAACAAGTGATAAACGTGTATAATCTTTTGATATAGGTTCGATTTTGGTATTACAATGCCATTCATGAACATCCATAGCAAGGAAATCACAGTGTCTCACATCAATAGCAACACCAAATTGTGGGAATCCTGTTGAACCACCTTTATATTTCCCTTCTTCGAGAACGACAAGATTACCGAATCCTTGTTTGTAATCACCAGCATCTTTATGAAGAGCGGTTCTCCAGTTATAGTTTATGGTTACAGTACTGAAAGCAGTATTTTTAATATGAAAATTAGTTTGTTTTGCCTCTTTAGCTTGTTTCCTATATTGTTCTGGAACTAATGTCTTATACATATGATTTATTTCTTTAATAAGGGGAGTTATCTTTTTCCATTTATCAACCTGTTCAGCTGAGAATTTTGTTTTTCTACATGGAGGTGCATCAATTCCTTTATTTCTATCTCTTTTGTCAAAAAATCCAATAATATTACTCTGAGATAAATTACCAAAACTATTATTAACCCATTTACCACTTTTTTTAGATTTATAACCAAGTATCCTGAATTTATCAACACGTTTAAATTGGTTCTTTTCATTTGCGTAAGTTGGTAATTTTTTATAAGAAATAACACCAGCAGAAGCACCTCTGTTATCATGTGTTTTCATAGCAGCTTTTTTAAGATTGACTATACCTATCTGACATAATTTATCTGATAAAACCTTTTTTCTAAATTTAAATAATAGTTTTTTTGTGCCATCTTCTTTAATTTGATAAGCATCACAATTATAATTAATAATTTTATCATAACTTGATTTATCAAAATATTCTCCTTCTTTAGATTTCATATATTCATCGGTATATTTTGGTTTTATATATAGAACCTTTACCTTCTGGGTTTTTTTCCCTTTAATTTGTTTTTTAGTCTTATTATAGTTTCTCGCTTTATCTTTTTTTTTTGTAAGAACCATAAAATATCTATATATTTTTTATTTTTAACTGTAGTAATCGATACATACTATCCATTAAAATTAATATAAATATTCCAAATATTATAAATAAAATAATATCATTCATATTTTGTGAATAATTATTTTCCTGAGATTCATGGTAGGTTTGTTTCGGGAAATCTAAATTATTAAGCTGTCTACCGAGACTTTTAATCTCTGATTCTATACGAAGTGATAATTTGTCTATTTTATTATTGACAAAGGAACTATTTTTTTCTAAAAGATTAAGTCTCCGTTCAACCATATGATAAAACTTATTTTTATTTAGTTCTTGTTTTTGTTGATCTTCTAATTTCTTTATTTCCATTTTATGTTTATCTATTTTATCACTTTCTAATTTGTGTTGTTCTATTTGTTGTTGTTCTAATTGATTATTAAGATGTGATGGTGAATTATTAACATTATAGGTATTATTATGATTGGTTTTATAAAAATTATTTATATTTTCGTCAACATCATTTCCCCATGCGTCTTCTATAGTTGACCAGGTCATTAATATTAAAATAGAAAATAAACTAAAAACTTGTATTAAATGTTTTTATAACTTTTATTATTCCAAATCTTCCATAAAATGAATGATAAGATAATACTATAAATGGGACAACCGGTATAAGTGGTACAGAACATAGTAGTAAAATAACCGCTATAAACACTTTAAGATATAGTTTAATATCACAAGAAATCTCTTCAAATCCAAGATTACTATCCATTACATATTTAAAAGAAATTATATATTACCAAATTTTAGAACTATATATTTCATACTTGCAATCATAATAGCAAGAATAAAAAAGAATGGTAAAGCTGGAAACACACATAAAAATAATAGAACCGCTCCTATATATTTTATTATACCATAAGCTTTCTTTCCCGAGTCATTCGAATCTATTTTAAAATCTCCTAAAAATTTTAATATATTTTCAGGCATAATTTTAAAGGTGTCCATACAATCTTCAACCTTACCCATGCCAGGTATATCCATTATACATATATATTATAAATTCTTTTATTGTTATATATTAATGAATATTTTGGTAGGTATACTAAGTTTAATAATTATATTTATACATAAATTAAATGATACAATAAAATTAAATCTATATATGATGCTTTTCAATAGTATTATATCCAAAATTATTATTTTAAATATAATTCTATTTAGTTTTATAGAAAATGTTCAAATCGGGATTCTTCTAACAATAATCTTTTTTATAATATTGTCATTTGATAAAAAAAAAATAAAAGAAGAATTTATTTCATATTATAAAAAATAATTATCTATTATATTATATAATGGAATCTTCATACGTTAAACATCTTAATAATGATATTAATAGATATACAAATAATAGTGATTTATTAGCAGGTATTGCTATGTTAATCTTAAATATAGGCACAAGATATATACATCTTGATCTAAGCAAGAATCAGGATGAATTTATCAAAACAACAGCATTCAGACGTGTCGCAATTTTTACTATTTTCTGGATAGGTACAAAAGATATGTTTTGGACTGTAATTCTAACATTCCTTTACATAGTGTTAATAATCAATTTACTAAATGAGGATAGTAAATATTATTTATTCAAAAAATCTAAAAATCTAAAGTAATTTCATTTCCAGAAGCTGTCTGTCTTTTTCTCCTTTTAATATCAACATTTCTAATGTTTTCTATATCACTCGCACTAATATTAGAAAGATTATCAAGACTTATATTGTGATTATTATTAGTATTCACCTTACTTAAAATATCACTGATATCAGGCGGCCCTTTCATTTCAGTTCTCTGCATAGGAGAAGACTGTTGCTGAGCAGAACTTTTATTACTCATCATATCACTCATCATATTACCAAACCCTGGTGAAGTAGATGATTTAGCAGCAGCCTGAGCAAACTGATTCATCAAATCAGGATTCTGTTTCATAATATCACCTACACCTGGAATAGATGACTTAAACAACGACTGGGTAAGATGAAACATAAATCCACTCCCACCAAGCATCAATATTAACCTTAATTCTGGTGCCATACTAGCCTTCTCTTTATATTTTTCATGTAGTTCCTCGAAAATATCATCATAATCAATAACATTTTCGTGGACACTTTCAGACCAACCATCTAATTTCACATCAAATGGGTCAAACTTACCATTTAAAAATTCAATACCAGTAACCGCAGCTATCATCATTTTACGTTGAAATTTTACACTCCTATCAACTTCAAGTTTACGTTTAATTCTATCATATTCTCTCTGCATTTCACTAAAATCAGATTCCATTGTAAAAGACCTCGCCAATTTAAACCCCCTCTGTTCAAGTCGTTCTAGATTACACAATAACTCGAATTTAGATTTCTGTAGTTCTTCAAAAGAACGTTTATTATCGCTTTCATTAGTTAGATTAACTGTAGGGATAGAATTGAACCGATTATTATTAACTGGTGGTATAGGATTATTTATCTTAAAAATATTATCATCTAGTTTATCTGTATCTTTATTTAGATCTTCCAAATTATCTAATTTAAGTTCGTTTAATATAGAAGAACTATCATCCACTAGTTTTATAGAATCTAGTTTGGGTATATCAGAAACAGAACTATCATTTAATAATTGATCAAGATTTACATCAGTCTCACTCTGAGAAGGTGCTGAAACAACCGTGTCCCTTCTGGGCGCCCCCTGCATTTTATGTCCATTCATTAGTAGTTCTAATCCAAGATCAGCGCCTCCACTACTCGTATTTAAAGAAACTTCATTGTGTGTACTATCGAGATTTAAATTAATTTCTTCCATATTTTTATGTAAAGAAACTTATTATTGTTTAAATACGCATACTTTTAAGTCTTATTTAATTTATAGTATATTAATAAAAAGGAATCAGCCAAATCATCCTTTTTTTTAAAGTCATCAAAATATTCCAACAGTTTTTTATCATCCTTTATAAAATGTCTACAATATTCTATAGATAACTTTTTATTTTTTTGATATTTATTTGTCATTTTTTTTATTTCTTCTATTTTTGGTGTTGTTATATCAAACTTTAGTTTACTGTTAGCTGGAACTAATTTAATAGTATAGTCATCACCTAATTTATTCATTAAATAATATGTATAAAGGATTATTTGTACACTTTTCATTGTAGGATTTTTTAGAACTGGTTGATTTTCTATTACTATATTTTTCACATTTAGTAATTCATCCTTTTTTTCGTTTAATTTTACAATCAACTTATTTCCAATGTTATTTAGATCCTTTGTATTAAATTTAATATCATACATATTGTCATGCTTTTTACTATGTTTTAAACAGTAAAATTCATTTTCTTTATTCTTTTTCTTAGCCTTGTTCTTACATTCGAAACAAATAAGAATATCATGTAACTCAAGTTTTTTAGAATGCATATTACAATACATCTTTTTTGTATTTTTATCTATCTTTTTAGCGACCTTTCCACAGACCTTCGCCTTCTGTGTAATAAATCCACATTTAAATTCTTCATTATCTGTTATATCAATAATACCCCAATCCTTTATTTTAGAATCATCATCAATTATACAATAGGATAAATTCTTAATACCTATATCCCAACCTATATTCATAGTCTATTTGTATTTTATTACAAAATATATTTAAGTAGATATAGATTTAGTTTATTTAAATATTCAATACTTCTAGATTTGGAAGTTCTGGAATATCTGTATTATAATACTTTTCTATAGAACTCAACTGTTCTCTATCATTATTTGTTACAAAGTTAATTGCTACACCCTTACGACCATATCTACCACTCCTACCAATCCGATGAATATAATTATCCACATTTTTAGGCACATCATAGTTTATAACAATCGAAATCTGCTGGATATCAATACCACGTGATAGAAGGTCTGTAGAAATAAGAACACGACTCTTACCATCCCTAAACTCTTTAATAACCTTATTCCTTTCCTCCTGATTCATATTACCATGAATACAGGCCACTGAAAAATTATCATTATTCAATTTATTCGAAATAATATCAACAATTTTGATCGAATTACAATAGATAATTGACTGTGAAATAGAAATAGTAGAATAAATATCACACAGAGTATCATATTTAAATTCATTCTTTTCTAGGTCAATATAGAATTGTTTAATACCCTCCAAGGTTAGTTCCTCTGTTTTAACCAGAATCTTCACAGGATCTCTCATAAATTTCTGGGTAATACTAAAGAAAGATTTATTCATTGTTGCACTAAACAAACACACCTGAATCTTTGGAGGCAAATTCTGAAAAATATCATAAATCTGATTGATAAAAATATGCGACAACATCTCATCCGCCTCATCCAGAATCAACATTTTTAGAGTATTGACATTAATATATTTTTTATGAATCATATCCAATACACGCCCAGGAGTACCAATAATAACATGAGGACGCTTCCTTAGTGAAGAAATATTTTCGGTAACCGAAATACCACCAACACTCAGATTAACATTAACTTTTTGATATTTTGAAATCTGCTTGATTACATTATGTATCTGCTGAGACAACTCACGGGTATGCGACATAATCAACACCTGATTTGTATTACTACTAAGGTTCAATGACTCCAACATACCAATAGTAAACGTCGCAGTTTTCCCAGTACCAGACTGTGCCTGGGCAATAATATCCTTCCCCTCCATAATTTTAACAATAGCCCTCTTCTGGATTTCACTCGGTTTTTCAAATCCATATCCATAAATTCCCCTTAGAACTTCATCTTTTAGACCCATATCTTCAAAACTATCATAAATCTCAATTCCTTCTGTTTCGTCCATATTAGTTATTATATAAACTAAAATCTTTAATATCTAACATTAAATTATATGTCTAAAAAATATCTTCCAGATTCACTTTCTAAAAAGGATAAACTTAAACAAAACAAAATGTTGTTAAAATCTAAAAAACTATACAAAAAGGGTAAATATTTTACCAGAAATAAATTAAAGTCGTTTAAATCTAAAAAATCAAGATGGGTTAAAAAGGCTTCTGAAATGTATAATGTTGAAAATTTATCACCAAACAAAAAACTATCAAGAAATACCGGTTGCTCTATTAAAGGACTTAATGATATTATTAAAAAAGGACAAGGAGCCTATTATTCATCTGGGTCTAGACCTAACCAAACCGCTCATTCTTGGGGTATAGCAAGATTAGGCAGTGCTCTTACTGGTGGACCATCCTCTAAAGTTGACTATCATATATTATCCGAAGAATGTAACAAAAATAGTAAACCGGTCAAACTCGCTAAAAAATTCATGAAAGGTGGCAGTAGAATTGTAAAACCTGTTAAAAAAAATGATAAATTATTTTTTAGTGACCACCCAGAATTTACTCCTAATCTTACACCAAAAGAAATATTCCAACTCGGTAGTTTTGGAGGAACATACTGGAGACCAATTAAATCAGGCGTTACCAACAAAAATTATAAAGATATGCATAAAGAATACCCAGATGACTGGTGGGAGAATCTGGAATCAAACCAAATAACCAGCAGTATATGTGATGTTTCACTCAATAAATATAAAGTCCGTGTTGGAACTTCCCTACAATTCTGGGAAAAGAAAGGATGGATTAACAAAGAACACCCTTATGGATGGGTCCAGTGGTATTGTGATTTTTACACAGGAAAACGTAGCAGCGATGATGAAAGACAAATAAATAGATGGAATAAATTTGCTGGGAAAAAGGGGAGATTTAGGTTGTGGTTAATGACACTTATTAAAAAGAAAAATACTACCTTTGATGATTATAATGTTAGTCCTAAAATTAGACAGAGCCTACAGCACTGGGGATATGTTCTAACTGAAAAAGATTTTGTTAAATAATATTAATGAATGCAACTGTTATTTACAACCTTATTATTCATAATATTACTAAAAATTATAAAAAAAAAATTGTTCCATATAGTATATATCTTAAAACAGAAATTAAACGTGATAAGAATAAACGTAGACAAGCTATAAAAGACTGGTATGATCATCTCCAGAAATAATTAAATTTTCCACCTATTACCACAATTCAAACAGGTAATAAATGTTGTCATAGATTCATCCGCACTCCTCGTCTGGAGTTCATAGTAGGTACATTCCCTAGATTTACACCTGGCACACTTAAATTCATTAGTCATTGCCTCCTCCTTTTCCTCATACATCATTTTATCTCTCTTATATTTTTCATCCATAATCTTCTTCCAGTGTTCAGGAAAAAGTTCCTGATTGCTCATATAGGGTAATTCACTAACATTAATTTTACCCTTAATGATTTTATTTACTAGATTTGTATTGTTAATATAAGAATCCTTTTTTATATTAGAAAGTATTGACCTAGATTTATTTATGTAAATCTTTTTAAAATTCATATTTGTAAATGTTTCCTTTATTTTCCTTTTTTTAGCTATATCTAAACTATAGTTATAAATGGCATCTTCTAATTTAATAGATTTTTCCTTATTCAAAATACCATTAAACATCTCTATTGTTTTATCACGAATATCAATAGATTCGCTAATAACAACATCTTGTTCTGCTAAAGATGTAGACACAAATGATTCACTATCTTCTTCTATATGTTCATCTTCAGAATCAGATTCGTCCACTTCATCTTCAGAACCTGAGTTTTCACTAGTATATTCAACATCTATTTCAGTATCTGATTCATTGTATTTATTTTCGACAAAATAATCATTAAAAATAGATTCATATTCATTACAATCAATCGGAACAATTCGCGTCTTGTTCATTTTAATAATAATAATATCACCATAGTATTTTAGTTTTAGCATATTATCGGTTGTTATAAGTTCATGAATATTTTCCAAATCACCCTCTGTAAAACCATACATGACTAACCTTTCCTTAGAATTATATATCTCTAGTTCCCCAATAATTTTCAACTCATTACTACCTATATTATCAAATAAATTATTATTTAGATTCAAGTTTTTCTCATCCTTTTTCCCCTTTGGTTTATGAAACGGTAGTTCGATATCCTTAATATTACCAGTCACAAGCAATAGAACACCTTTGACAGACATTTTATTATAATATATAGTTAATTATATTATCAATTTTATTTAAATAATATTTGATTAAATATTTAACTATGTCATTCGTTTCTGCACCTAGCAAATGTAACTATTTTGAAATTAATATAGGACAATCAGAATCATCCCACTATAACTGTAATATTACAAAAGACCAATTTAATATATGGCAAAAAAAATGTTCATTATATAAAAAAAAAGAAATAACTACTAAAAAACTTTACTATAAACAAATCGTTTTGGAATATATTTATAAACCAGAATACTTTCATGAACAACTAATTTCATATCATATGTATAATAACAAATTAATTCAGTATTATACAAAAACTCCTATAAAAAGTAGTGAATTCCCTTGTAAAAAAAAATATACGAATGAAGAAACATACAAAACTACGCAATTTTTTATAGATAAAAATATTAATGTATTTTTTAACTATTATCCAGATTTTAATATAAAAATTACTTGTAATAACAATAAGGACCTAAATTTAAATAAACTATATACTATTACACAATTATTCACGTAGCCACCCTGTAATAATATGAAATACCAGATGTTTCACTAGGACGAGTAATCCTAAATACCTCACCCCTCTTAATACCATAATATTTAGAAATAGGATCGCTTGCATTAATTTTTGGAAGTTTCTTAATATCCGTAATATACAACGATTTAATAAGCTCATTCGTTTCTTCCTTGCTAAGAATCTCATGCCTTGGAACCAGACTATGATTGGTTACATTAAACGTTAGTGTATCTAGATGGAAAAACTGTACAAATATCTTCTCTTTAATGTAAATATTCCTGAAAAATTCATCAATACTATCCTCCGATGTGATTTTATCACGGATAATAAAGATAATTGTATCTCCCTCACTATAATCCTCTAGTATCTGATTTGTTAGAGACATAAGATTTGTAACCCGAATTTTGGGTGTTAGAATATATTTAATAATACCTTTATCTAGAGTAATATCTACTGGTGAAATATCTTTGTTTGCCTTGGGCATATTTGATACCATTAGTTCTACCTCATTAATTGTATATTCCTTAAACTTGTCCATGTTTACCCCACGGTCTTCCATGAGTTCGATAACCGTTTTTCTAGATTTGTAGATTTTATCAAGGAGACTCATTGTTATTATAATGATATAATACATTATTTTAAATCAATTTTTTTACAAATTTTTAATTCTTTTTGTAAATTTTTATTATTTTCTATACACTTTTTATATTTCTTCTTATAAAGAGCAACCATATTCTCTTCATTAGTATTTTTTATTCTTTTTTGTATAGCTTCACAATCCTCTTTATGACAACAATTCACGCGATTCCCACAATAGTAATCAGATATAGTCCTTGATACTACACCTAAACTAGCCATAACTCTATTAGAGGTTACTTTCATTTCTGGAGAATCATCATCATCGTTTGATACTATTATACTATCCTTTAATATGGATACTAATTTATCTGCATCATACATCTCTATTGTTCCTTTATTTGTATCTATATCAATGGAATCTAGTATATCTGTTAGTTTTTTTATAAAATGTTTTACTATATTCTGTTTCCCCCATACATCTAGGTCTTTATCACTTTTAAATCCTTTTACTGTTTCACAATCCTCTTTATCCTCTACATAATCATCTTGAAAATCTGGTATTTCTACTATAAATAATTTATCCTTATGATATTTCTCTAAACTTTTTTGAACAGCTTTGTATACCTGTATAAATCTTATTTCAGATTCCTTAAAAAACTCCTCCTTTGAAATCAACCCTTCTATTTTACCATTTATATCAGAAGTATCTTTACTAAAATTTATTATTTTACTTACCATTTTTGCTGGGAATTCATTAAGTTTATCATAACATTTACTCGAATCAACCTCTATATTCAATATAGTATCCTCTACTAATTTATCCGAATAAATCTCCGAAAGTTTTGTTTTAAAATCTTCAATATATTCCTTTAATAATTCCTTATAACAATTAACAGAACGCTTTTCATATGGTACACATTCCCTTTTCTCTATATATGATTTTATATCAAATAATGGCACCATCATTGGAACCTGAAAGTTATCTATAGAATTTATTCTAAACAATAAATAAACTATAAATGATATTAAAATAAAAATTACTATCAATTTCATATTACTATTAATTAATATTATATTATTACTTCTCGGTTGTAGTTGACTCATCAGAAGCAGATTCCGTTGTAGTTGGTTCATCAGAAGCAGATGCCGTTGTAGTTGACTCATCAGAAGCAGCGGTCGTTGTAGTTGACTCAGCAGAAGCAGATTCTGTTGTAGTTGACTCATCAGAAGCAGATTCCGTTGTAGTTGACTCATCAGAAGATTCATTACTCTCTTCATTAGATTCGGTTGTAGTTGGTTCATGATCCTCATCATCTGGTTTTTCAAAATTAAACATATTATAGAAGATGTTATCTCTATTTTCTCTATCACTCATAAAAAGATAGGTTGAATAGATAATTCCAACTGCAACCAGGGAAGAATAGGCAACGACACATAGTGTTCTATTAATAATATCAGCTAACCTTAAAATAGGAATAATGAGAAGAACCATGAGAAACATCATAAAATTTTTAAGAAGATTCGTTTCAAAAATCATTTCATTGTACCTATTAAAATTTAGTTTATATGTTTTCTCTTTAGTTGAAATCTGTGTTTTTAATGTTTTTAATTCCTTTTTAAGTTTGGCAAGTTTGTTTTTATTTTCTAAAAGTTTCATATTCTTTTTTTTGATTTTATCAAAATTATTTACCATATACTCGTAATTATTTTTATAATTACTAATAAGATACTCCCACATTATATCTATTTTACTGTTTTCATCCAGATTTTTCATCCGGTCAAAAGATTTACTAATATCTGTATTATTTGAATATACTTTATCTAAATTTTTTGAATAACCTTTAATTTTATCTATTAAAAGATTAATTTGTAATTCATTTTCACTTAGTTCGTCCTCTTCTATATTAATAATAGCTTCTTCTTCTTTAGAACCCATCTCCGAGGTGCTCGGATTCGCCATATATTATATAATTATATATTATTTGAATAAAACAACTGAACCTTCTATTATTAACAACAGAACAGAGAATAATATATAAACAATGTAGTAGATTTCAATATTCTTATTCTTTTCTTTTGACAACATAACAAAAGTATCCTTTTCCATATTTAAATTAGTATTTTTTATAATTTCTGCTTCCATTTTCTTAAAAAGTTTTTCTCTTTTTTCGATAAGTTTTTCATAATTTTTAATACTATTCTGTTCATTATAAATCTGGGAAACGAATTTTTTGTTTCTTTCAACCAGACCATCTAGGACAGAAAGAACCTTGGTATTATCCTTTTTATAATGCAAATTATAATCATTCGTAATACCTTTATAAGCGTCATTATATCTTTTTTCAAATATAAGTTTACTATTACCTACCACCGACATTATATAATACTATAATATTTATTATAATTATTAAAATTTATTTTTCTTTAATAGAAGATATTAGATATAAAAATACTATTAGAAGAAATACAAAGATAAACCCACTTAGTTTAAAGTAATTATTATAAACTATTCTTTTTTCATCTATATTACTGTGCTTTTTTTTCACAGATAACATCTCATTTTTTTGTATACTTATATCATTTAATAACTTTGTAAGTTTCCTATTTTTTAGAAGCATTTCTTTATATATTTTATGGGATTTTGTAGTTCTAATATTTAATTCATATTCATTTATTAGTTCCTTTATTTCATCCTTTATATTATTTAGGTTATTTGTAAATTTAAATTCCTGTTGTTTATTACCGGTTTTCTGTGCATTTATTAGAGACTCCATATTAGTTCTAAATAAGGATTCATAGTTATCATATTTTAAATTTTCTTCATGACTAATCTGATCTGATTTAGACCCAAATACCTTATTAATATAGTTCTTGTTTTCATTCGCACTATATTCATCACGGTGTTCGTCGTCACCTACAGCTTTACATTTTTCATATTCTTCTGGTGTAATTATACCCTTCTTTTTCAAACCTTCGCATGAATTAGTTAGGGTATCTAAAAGTTTATCCATTTATAATTTAATTATATTTTTATTACACTACACAACCAATTTAATAAAAAATATAATACATAAATAATATTTATACTACTTTCCTCTTTAGAGATTTGATAAATTTTGTATCATAATTATTTAGTCTCTTCTTTTTTTTTGATCGAGAGAATAAACCCCAGTCAATAATACGGAAATCGTCTAAGTTTTCTGACCACATAATATTTTTTTGGTGCATATCATCATGTCTATATGTAGTATTTACTAATTTTATAAATATCTGTTCTAACTTATCGATTTGATGTAGTGTTAACCTTTTATTTTTAATTAAACTATATAATGTTTCATCTAATCTCTCCATAACATAATACCAGAACCGGTTTTCACTATAATATAACACTCTGGGTGATATTCCCTGTTTGGAAAGTAGATTTGTTACTATAAGTTCATTCCTAAATTGTGTATGAGGTGACTTAAAATTCAAAACGGGCATATCAAATATTGTTATCCAACTCTGAGAGACCTTTTTTACTACATACTTATCATTAATACTATAAACACTACCAAAAGCACCAGAACCTATCTTAAGTTTCTTTTTAAAATAGTATCCATTTTTCAGGTTCGCAAGTTCTTCGCTAGTAAGCATTGTGAATTATTATATATTAATTAAACTAATTTAATCAATTTTTTTATTGTATAGATAGAATGGGAATTATTATAGACGAAATCTGGAGCTGTTACCACAAAAATAATACTCCTGATAAAAACTATAAACCGATTATCGTTGTTAGAATACTGAATCCTTTACAATCCAGAGTAATTGTAAATACATTTGATAATTATTTTCCTGTAATTATTAATAATAGTGAACTAATATTTGATTATAAGTTAAAATAGGACACTTAAATAAATAGTGATATATTATATAAATGGTCAATATTTTATATTGTTTTATGTACTATAAAGAAGTAGTAAAAAATTATCTAATTAGTAAATACAATGATGTATCTAAATATGAATTAGTAAAAGGAGAATCCGTATTAAATCCGGCACCATATTATTTTCCCTTCAGATAAAGCATTTAAAAAAAAATTTGATTATTATTTAAAAATAAAATCATTATTAATTATACAAGGATAATGGAAACTTCACCTATTTCGTTCTGTTCTGGAGAAGGTGAAAATGTCAGTAGTAAAGATATCAAACAACAGATTCTATCTACTCTAGAAAAGAAGTATGGTATTAATCTTCGGTACAACCATGCTTGTATCCTGAATGACAAATCCCTTAATTTTCTTAAAAATCCACATTTGATTTCAATTAAAACAACCGGAACAAATTATTTTCTCTTTATTACCAAATTTAATAATATTAATTATTGTTTTTATATAGATCGCAAAATAAAACAAGGATACACATGTCCTCGTATTATTTCAGTAAAATACCGATTTGATGATGATGTTTTTAACGATACCCTACTAGATGGTGAAATTGTTAAAGATAAAAATGACAACTGGATGTTCCTCATTTCTGATATGATTGTTTCAGAAGGAAAGAATATCAAAAAAACTAACATTGAAAAACGTTTCAATAAAATGTATTCTATGTTCACAGATAAATTTGTTCCTGATAAACAACTAGATATTTGTCCTCTTATTGTTAAAAGACTATTTACATACAAAGAATATAGTAGTCTTCTGACTACCTTTATCCCAAAACTAACATATGGTATCCGTGGACTATACTTCAATTCTCTTAATCCCAACCATAGAAACCAACTGTTCCTCTACCCTAAAAATCAAGAGAAATTAGTTGCAAAACCCAAAAACAACTCTAATGTTACCAAAAGTATTCTAAAAACATTTGAACTAAGGAAAACAATCCAGCCAGAAATCTATGACCTATACTGTCTGAATGACCAAGATATTGTAAAGTTTGATACGGCTCGTGTATCAACCCTTAGAATTAGTAAACTTATTACAAAACTATTTGATCATAATGAATCAGTCTTTGTTGATTGTAAATTTAATAGTAACTTTAACAAATGGGAACCACAGACCGAATCTACTAGAGAAAAACTCATAGATATAAAAAAAATCTAGTCTAATTTATAATTTAGTGTATATGTATATTTTTATTTGTAAAAAAATGATAATATATATATAGAATGTTACGTCTGTTTTTATCAGTAAATATCTTACTAATAATATTATTTATATTTTTGTATTATAACAAAAATATAAGTATTTCAAAAAAAAGTATACAAAAAATGGCAAGTATACAACCAACTACTTATATTGTAAAACCTAAATATTTTAAGGTTATTTAGTTATTCATCATTTTTTTTAATGTATATTTAGGGAACAATTGCCATATATGTTCAACTATAACAGTTCCACCTAAATACACAATAATATTATCATCATGTTCGATTCCCTTGTATATAAGAATAAATCCAGCCAAGAATGCAAATAGATCCGTCCAAATTGATGCCACAAAACTACAGTTTGATTCCTTGGGTATAGTAGATTCCATCATACTGTAATATGATGTACCAACGATAAAACTAAGTAATAGTATCAATAAATAATTCATATAATATATAGTAGAAAAGTATTATTTTGTTATAGATGTACCAACCACTTCTAAACTTGGATATTTAGAAACTGGATTTAGTTTGGTAATTAAAAGAACTTGTTTATATTTATTTTTATAGTCATTGCTAGTGAACCTCTTTTCTTCGTAACATGCCTCCTCTGAATCCATATTTATAGTAATAACTTAAGTTTAAGTAATTAAATTTCCTTGATTACCGTAGAGTTTTCTGTTTTAGTTTCTTCCTTTTCTTCTTCCTTTTCTTCTTCAGCCAATTTACGGATCTCTTCCATCTCCTTTTCCCTATCCTCCCTTTCCTTTTTAGCTTGGTCATCTAGACTACAAACATATTTAAATAGTTTTTCACTAAATTTGAAGTGACAGCCATTCGGTTCCTTAATATCATTTGCCCTGAGATGAGAGTTACGTGTATGAATCAACCCAACAATATTATCAATATAGCTAATTTCCCTGAAGTTTGTAAGATTGTCTTTCAAAAATACCTCTAGTGCATTATCTTCTTCTCCAAACTTGCTTTCTTCCCACAATTCCTTTTTGAAACACAGACCACCCGTGTACAACTTATTACTATAAGTCAGCACCGGTGAAGAAGTATTCACAATAGAAATATACTTATTGATATCAAAACATCCAAGATGACTCACGCCTACACATTTCTTCTCACTTTTAATTAGTTCCTTTACAATATTAAGAGAACCACGCTCATAAATAAAATCATCCTGGTTCATAATCATTACAAAATCATGACTACTATTTTCAACACCAATATTCAATTTATTACCTTCAGAAGTAGGTTCATCCAATCGAATATACTTGATATTAAACCTATCACGGTTCTCCTTGCTAGGAAGTAGTGATTCAACATCTTGACCTTCATCACTGTCATCGACAATAATCCACTCAAGTTTATCCTTTGGATATTTAGTAGTAGTATAGTTCAAAACACAAATCTTGAAAATATCCTTGAGGTTTTTAACTGGAGTAACAAGACTTAGTTCTGGTACATCTTCGTCCAATGTCTCTTTCCTATTAAATTTAACACTTTTTGTTTTTTCAAAAACACTGGTCAAAAATTTAGTCATCCTATCAACAAAAATATGCTGTCTCTTTTCACTATGCAGACGACCATTATTACCCATAATTTCAAGTGTAGTGTCAGATGTACCAATAACCTTATCAATAACCTCTTTAAGGTCATCTTTAGAGTATTTATAGAGAGACCCCATTCCTTCCCTATAGCGTTTCCTTGTAGAACTCACCTTAAAACAGGCGTCATCACAAACCACTTCAGAAACTGGACCTTTACTGGTAACAATAGGAACAGACTTGGTAAGTTGGCATTGGTTCACATTATGATTAAAACAATCTGTTTCATCCAGACAGAGATGGACCATACATTTACTAAATAGTTTAGAAAATTCTTCTGGTTTAATATTTTCGATATATTCAATATTAGGAAGATTTACCCTTTTCACATTCTTGTTAACACCACCACTAAACACAATATTTAGATTAGGATGATCCACCGTCCAGACATCAAGCACCTTCTGTAGGTCATTAACAAATGGTTCGTTATATAGCAATAGCCATTCAGAACGGTCTTTCTCCATAGATAGAGTAAAATTCTCAGGACTCCTCCACCCAATATGAACTAGTTTATCTTCACTAATATATTCCTTAAAAATATCATAACAATATTGGGTTTTGCAGATAATCATATCAAAACTTTCACACATCTCTAGCCAATTCTTATGGAAATACTGCTGATTTGGAATAAAAATATTATATTTTGCTTTGCCTACATGAAGCATATTCATATTCTCCAGAAAGATATTAACTGTTGCCTCCTTGATATCTGTACCATTAATATGGACGTGAGAAACCGTAGGTTTTTCCTTTAGTCTTTTAAAAATATACGACAGTGTCTCTGCATCTGTCATCATATTATGGGACCTATCGTGATGGATGATATTAATTTTCATTATAGATATTAACTATGTTTATTCTTTATATTTAAAATTTTAAATTAATATACTAATAATGGATAAGAAACCGCCAGGTTATTATAATCATTATAGTAGTGAATTTAATGGAAATAATTTCTGGCTCATAAAATATCTAAAACAAAAAACGATTAATGAAGAACAAAAAAAAGCAATTAAAGAACAAAAAGAAATTATAAAAAAGTTAGTTAAAAATTATAGTCAATTATAATATAAATAAATGTTTCCCCTAACTCCACCCAGCATCAAATCTATTGATACCCGGTGCTCTACAAAATGTGTGAAGAACTGGACGAACTATAAACAGCGTGTTCCTATTGGGCATTTTTGTAGTTGTAGTGTTTCTAAAAACTTTCGTTTTATTGAAAAAAAAATTGATTAGTAAACAATACAATATACTTATTACACAACAAAACATATCAGACCAGAACAGAAAGCATCATGAATTCCTCCACAACCTTCTCGACGATCCGAACTGCAACAAGTATAACTACAGTCACCAAGACAACCCGACAAATTTCTCCTTGGAAAACAAATCCAAGGGAATACAAAAAAAAACAAAAACAGCGCACAGCTACAAAACACCTCGAAAGGGGTAAAAAATATTCTACGAACAACAAACACAGCTCAAAAATGTATGGAAAAAAACACGGGAAAAGGATTGAAATTTACAACGATTACGAACCAGTCTCACAATGGGAAATAGAAAATCAGTTCTTGAACAAAAAGGAACTACTCATCTCTAATGACAGAAGGGAGCTGTTCTTTGAGGCATTCGAGAAGTCACCAAATAGCCCAATCTGGAAAATACCGAAATGTCATGGATACTGGGAAGGTTGGTTTCAAAATGGACTCTCATACTACGCCTAATAATAATAGTTACACTTAGTAAATGTAATCTGATTTAGCCTTTTTTTGTCATAGGTTCCAGAAACATCTGCTAAAAACCCACTAATATTTTTACCGTTTAGTGATTTATCTTTACAACTTAGACTTGTATGTTTAAATACTCTGCTGCCTTCATCAAAATCTATACCAATAGAATTTTTTTTTAATGTTTTTATAGCATTCGTTTTTATATCTTTGCAGTGAATTTTGATACCATTTATGGCAGAATTCGCATCAGGTGTTGAATCTAGATACATACTTTCTATTTTGTATATAGCAGATGAAGAAGGGCACATAAGTTCAGTAACATTATCCTTTTTAGAACCCCACTTACCATCTTTACCACCCTGTAGTTTAGTTGTATTATTGGTATCTTTGTATATAAATTGGAAACTATTTATATTGTTTTTATCAGTATTAAAGTTTGCAATAACACCAGTCATGTAGTTAATATCGGGATTATACACATATTTTTTATATTCACAATCCTTACAATAGTTACTATTACCTATTCTAAGTTTAACCTCTTCTTTATGCCATCCACTTTTAGTTTTATTTAAATCTTCTAATTTTTCTGGTTCTTCTACAAGTGTAGTTTCCATTAATTTTTTACTACGTTTAATCCGTTCTGGTTTCTGATTACATATATCACATAAATCATCTTCACCTTGTATACCCGTTTCTCCCATCTCTCCCGTTGGACCCTTTGATCCAACTATTTTTTTTTTATAAAAATAAAATGAAAGTGTAAACAGGGTTATAAATAAATTTATTACTAACCCATATACAAAAAAACTCATCATTTTTAAACCATATTCACTATAACGATTTAGTCCTTCTAAATATTGTATAGATTTATCTGAAACGATTGCTATAGCTATAACAATAGAACCAAATACACCAAATACAACCTTCCAGTCTAAAAAATACATTAATAATTTTTCAAAAGCACTACTTTCTACTTTAGATTTTGAAATAGAAGTTTTGTTTTTATCTAATGCTACATCGCTGTATATTGAATGAATATTATCATATGTATTCATATTTATATCTAATATAGTATATTATTTTTTACAACATAATTTATAATTGTTTTCTACTTTAAATTCATCATAAAAATGCGGACAATTTGTTTCAGATAACAGACAGAAATGTGTATTATCTAAAGAAGATTTATTAGGAGCATTACACATCTTAGCATGTGTCCACGCGTAATCACCCTCAGTAGAAGTTGTAGTAAGAATTTTACCAAGTCTTTCTTTATCTTCTTTGTGTACTTTAAATCCAATCAACCCCTTCTCATTTTCAGGAGAATCACAGGAAGGAGCAAGAACAAGTCTGTTTTTTATATCTATTTTCTCTCTTTTAGAACAACACAACCCAACCTTGGTATCCATCATTTTAGAACCAGTTTCACTATTATGTTCTGCATTTATATTATGACTACCACCTGTTTTAAATCCAGGGAAGTCTTTGCTATTCTCATCTATAGTAAAATGTAATCCATGAGAATCAACACTAAGCCATTTATCTTTATTATCACATCTATTCGTAGTCATAAAACACAATCCCCTATCCTCGCCAGATTCCTTTAGAACCATTTCAGAAACTGTATCACTATTTGTGTTATTTTGTTTAGTTATAGGACAATTAGAGAAGTTTTTGTCACCAGATTTTAATATTTCTTCATTCTGTTCATTTTCTAATTCTAAAACATTTGTTTTTTTGAATGCTTTAGAACGTAATTTATCTGGTTTTAGAATAAAACTATAATCTTTGAATTTAGTTAGATATTCCTCCATAAACTTATCCGGGTTTTGATAATACATAGAAATAAATTGAGAACCTGTTTCAAAAGAATAGGTAGGTAAATACTGTCTTGTAAAGAGTGTATTTTCTTCTGGAGTTATCATAGTTAGATTGTTTGTATTATGACTTTTTAATGAAGCTAAGTTTTCTTTTACATATTCTGTTACTTTAATATTAGGGTCTACTGCTTTATGAACTATTTTTTTCATTTTAGAATTATCCCATGAATGGTTTATGATTTCTTCTAAATCACTATTTTCAAACCCTTCGCTACACATTATGATTACCTTTGCCTTCCTACCATCTCCACCACATAGTTTCGAAATAGCTACTTCTCCCATATTAACTTTATTAAATCCGTATTCTACTCCAAGAAGTCTAGAACCTAAATGTTTTAGTATAGATTTTTTGATTTTTTTAAGACAATACAATTTATTATTTGTATTAAGATTTAGACTAATAATAAAGGGATCATCATAGTTATTAACAATTCCAGAAGTAAATGCAGTTTTAGCTATAGTAGAACAACATAAATCAAATGGAACACTATTCAACGAAACCTGCCAACTTCCTTCCTTTTTACCATTACATACAACCGGATTAGGTTTATCAGACATATTACTATTAAAAACATCTAACCACACCATACGAGCACCAGATTTTATAGTATTTTCAAGAATTTTTTCAGAACAGTAATCAAACATCTGATTTTTTCCAACTGTAGATCTAAAACTACTGGCAATATAATAATCAGATAATCTATAACCATCTTTTTTTTTAAACGGTGTGTTTTTGAGGGTTAAAACACTATTATAAACATCCATTTTATTCAAAACTAATCCAATTCTATATTTTTCTGAGATAAAATAAAAAATCATTAGAAATGTAAAAATCCCGAAAAATAACATTATAATTTTTTTATATTGTGTCGAATTTTCTAACCTAATATTCGTTAAATCATTCATATCTATAATATATATATCTATAATTTAATTAAACCAATTTAAAAATTAAAATCTAAGTATATAAAATATGGAATCTAAAACAAATAATTTCGCACTACTTCTCGGAAAAGATGAACCCCAAATCTGGGAAATGTACAAAAAAGCACTCGGTCTATTTTGGACGGCGGAAGAAGTCGACCTTTCTAAAGATTATGGTGACTGGGAAAAACTTTCAGAAAATGAACAGTATTTCCTAGAACACGTATTGGCATTTTTTGCGGGAAGTGATGGTATTGTTGTTGAAAATCTAGGTGAAAGATTCCTACGCGATGTTTCTATCCCTGAAGCCAAATGTTTCTATGGTCTTCAGATTGCTATGGAAAATATCCATTCTGAAACATATTCACTTCTTATCGATACCTACATTAAAGACGATGACAAAAAAAGAAAACTGTTTAATGCGGTTGAAACTATCCCCTGTATTAAACGAAAGGCCGACTGGTCCCTAAAATGGATTACAGACCAGAACTCTAATTTTGCCAAGAGGCTTGTTGCATTTGCCTGTGTAGAAGGTATCTTCTTCTCTGGATCATTCTGCTCTATTTTCTGGATGAAAAAGCGTGGTCTTCTACCAGGTCTATGCTTTAGTAATGAACTCATTAGTCGTGATGAAGGTCTCCATACAGATTTTGCCTGTCTACTCTATTCTAGTATTGAAGAAAAATTGTCTCAGGAAGTAATCTATGAAATTATTAGTGAGGCTGTAGAGATTGAAAATGAATTTATTGTTGAATCTCTTCCATGTAAACTACTTGGTATGAATTCTGGTATGATGACACAATATATTAAATTCGTTGCAGACCGTCTTCTACTACAACTTGGGTATGATAAACTCTATAATGTTATTAATCCATTTACTTGGATGGAAATGATTTCTATGGAAGGTAAAACTAACTTCTTCGAAAAAAGAGTAGGTGAATACTCTAAAAATAATGTTAAGGTTGATGGTACAACCAACAAAGACATTGTGCTTGATGCTGATTTCTAGAATTTATAAGAATTCATTATAATCTAAGTAAAATAAGACTTCATCTATTTTTGTTAGAACTTCTTTGTTACAAATATCAGATATTGTTTTTTCGATTTTATTCGACTTTTTAGAAATCTTTATTGGATTATTGCATATTTCTAAAAATTTTTTATAATTAAAATAATCTGGTGGAGTATAAAGCTTAAACCATTCCTTTTTATTTCCTTTTGTTACACCTGAAACATCAAAATCATATATCTTGTATGTTTTTGATATTTTATCATATCCAATATTATCCCCATAACTATTTTTAAAATCTATATAAACTACATTTAAATTGTGTAAATGTAAGATTCCCTGCCGTATATTATCAATATAATTTGACCTATTTTTTTTAGAGACAGTATAATTCGTATCTAATAATTGATAATCTATATAAGGTGGACTTTTAGAAATCTTATAGACATTTACTAGATTTGGATGGGGATTTTTTTGAATAAGGGATGCTATCTTTAACTCTACACGAGTAATCGAACTCGAGGGTATTAACATTTTTCTAATAAATGGGGTTTTATAATTTTGTTCCAACTCAAAATCTAATAAGTCTCCATCCTTATTTAAAATTTTAGACATATAATATAAGTTTATTTTAGTTAATTATATTTTACTATAAATATTCACTTTATTTTACATAAAAAAAATTGAATATAGACATTTATATATTTGTTATTAACAAATCAATACATCCAACCAACCAGCAAATCTTCTACAAAACTTCTACAAACCTTCTACAAACCTTACCGACTTCTAAAAAACAAAAACAAACATGGATATGTTCTCGATGATGACCAACGACATTCCCGGTTACGAGACTGACACAAAAATTTATAGGACCAACAAACGTATTGAAAATATACTGGAAGACATTTCCGATAGTAAAGATGACTTCAAGCGACTGTCCGGCAATCTGGAAGAAAGGAAACACATTTCCTCTGAATGGAACAAACAATACGAAAACTACAAAAGTCAACTAGTGAGCGCCGTTCGGACACAGCGCGCTCACGAAAAGGATATTGCAGATACTACCACACAACTCGAAAAGTTGGAGAAAATAAACACACTTTCGGTCGAAGTAAATCTCGAACCTTTCTCCCAGACAAATGGACTTCTGAAAACACTCTCAAATGAGCTCAACGAATTCAAGAGACTTTTAGACGACGATAAAACGTTCGTTGAATTTATCAAAAATGAAACAAACGAAACCCATCTTACTTACAAAGGGACACTCGTACATGTGACCAAAGCAGAGGCCGTTCTGGAGGAAGAAAGGCATATTCTTGAAACACTCCAGGAAGACCTTGTTAGAGAACAGGAACAACTACAGAAACTGACGCGTGAGAAAAATAGGTTTATGATTAGTTCAAGGATTGAAAAGCTTACAGAACTCCTTTCAATTGAAAGGGACCAGGATGAAACAGACCAAATCTGTGAAAGCTTTGACACATTCCTTGGGTTGCTTGAACCAGAATAGAATAAAAATAGTTTAGTGTAGATTAGTATAAGATAGTTTTTTTTATATAATTATTGTATATGAAACCGGTTTGTCCAGATGATAATTATGAATTAACAAACGACTGTAAATGCATTAAAAAACAGATTAAAACTGTTAAGAAACTTCCTCCGTGTAAACCAGGTAAGGTAAGAAATCCCAAAACTAATAGATGTATTAAAAAGGTTGACTCTAAAACAAAGACAATAGCAAAACCCAAGAGTGTGACTAAAAAAACACCGACTAAAACAAAGACGGTTATTAAAAGATGTCCAAAGGGCACTAAAAAAAATAAAAAGACAGGTTTGTGTGAATCTTCTAATATAAATGTAAAGATTCCTTCAGCTACTCCTTTTATTCAAGAAAAAGTAGGTAATAAAATTATGTCTGAATTAAATGTAAAATCTAAATCCCCAAAGGTAACTAAAAAGAATATCAATAAACTAGTGCGTTCGTTTTCACCCCTGGTTAATAAACGGTTGATTGCTAGACAGTCTGGGATGCCTAAATATGACGAACTTTTATGTGAAAATTCAAAAAATCTATCTGATATTTATTCAAGGAAAGGTATTGAAATTCCGAAAATTATGGTAGGTGGGAAATGCTATACCGTTTTTTCTGAGAAAGCAAAAAAACATCTTCTTAATTTACTATCCTATTCGAGAAATAACCTTAAAATAACAGATGTTACTGCTCCAAAACAGATGGCATCAAATTGCTGGTTTAATTCTATGTTTATGACTTTTTTTATTAGTAATAAAGGGAGAAAATTCTATAAATTTCTTAGACAACTAATGATAGAAGGAAAAAGATCAGACGGGACCTCCCTAAAACCAGGTTTACAAAAAACATTTGCATATTTTAATTTAGCAATTGAGGCAAGTATGAACCCAAATCTAAATATATTAGATTCATTCGATACTAACACTATTATACAAAATATTTATAAAAATATACCAGAATCATTTAGGAAAAATAATCAGTTAAAAGGATATTATATAAAGAACGTAGGACAAGCAGGTAATCCAGTAAATTATTATGTGGCTATTACTAATTTTTTAGTTACTAAAGGCGTAAAATATTTAAATCTTGAATTACTATCTAAGACAAGTGTTTTGGGTAAAGATGGCGTGCGACAAGGCCCCCGTAGTATAAAAAATACAATTTATTATCATATTAAAAGTGCTTTTAACAGAAAAAATATCATGCCTGAAGTAATTATAGTAGGTGTAATAGATGAAGTTTCCAGTGAGTATCCTAATGATAATACTACTCTAGAATTCAATAATGTCAAATATGTTTTAGATAGTGCAATCGTAAGAGATACCACCAAACGCCATTTCTGCGCTCTACTTAATATAGGTAAAGACCAATGTGGATTTGATGGAGTTAGTTATAGAAAACTATCCAAGTTTAAATGGACTCCATTTATTGGAAAAGATAAATCATGGACATTTGACGGATCCAATTGGGATAACACCCAAGACCCTGTATTCTGGAATTTTAGAAAAGGATATAGTATTTTAATATATTATCGTAGTTAATTAAAATCTTATATATTATTATAATGAAATCTAAAATGAACCAAAAAGCAGGAGGTAAACTACCAAATTTATCTAATAAAACCAAGTCTAAACTACTTAGCAGGTTTATGAAAGAAAAATTCTCAAAAAAGAAAGCTAAAGAACTAGCGGATTCCATAACTAAAGAATATGGAGGACTTTCTGTTCTTAAACATCAGTATCCATTCCTGTCGGAAGAGAATAATACTCGTGGAGAAGAAAAGATGAATAATAATAGTGGTAATAACAGTGGAGAAGAAAAGATGAATAATAATAGTGGTAATAACAGTGGAGAAGAAAAGAAGAATAATAATAGTGGTAATAACAGTGGAGGTAGACGCAAAAAAAGTTTAAAGAAAAAGTCCAATAAGAAAAAATCAAAGAAAAAAAAGTCTAATACACTCAAAAGGGTGCGTTTCCAAGCTCTTAATAACCCGGTTAAACGACGTTCATACTAAATATATATTTTAGGGAGATGCCCTCCTAACATTAAATCCAAGCCTTTGGTGACTAACCAACCGGTCTACACTTTCTGAAATACGTTCAAGAACACGCCTATCTTTGTCGCGTTGTTCTTCATCCTTTTTATTTTTTTTTACTAGTTTATCAAATAGTATACCTACCTCTGTCTGGATAATGGTATAGTCTTTGTAAATAACAGAACTATAAAACCCAAGAAGATAGACCATCAAGTACATAAACATATTAAATTATTCTATTATTTCTTCTTTAAATTAAAACATACCTCCATTTAATTTATTATACTATTACATAATGCAAGGTGGAAAAGTTTTAGGTTCAGGAACATATGGTTGTATATTTAAACCACAACTTCCATGTGCAGGAGAAACAGCTCGTAATCCTAATTACGTATCAAAACTAATGTCTAAAAGAGATGCTGATGATGAATTCAAGGAAATTACAAAAATTAAAAAGGAAACTACTAAAGTTCCAAACCACAATAATTTTTTTATTGTTAGTGGTATAAAAAAATGTAAACTTGGAACTGTTACTAAGGACGACCTCAATGATTTTGGACCCAACTGTTTAGCTATGAATAGACAAGGATTTACGATTAATGATGTAAAAAACAAACATAAAGGTCTAAGATTACTACAACTCCCGGATGGTGGTAAAGATGTCTTCCATTTTTTCTCTCAAAATTTCTCTATTGATCTTTTCCCAAAAATCAATTCATCTCTCGTTAGATTACTAAAGGATGGTATAGTCCCCCTAAAAAACGCGAATGTTATTCATATGGATATTAAAGGTCCAAATGTAGTCTATTCCAAAGATGAAGATATTGCGCGTTTAATTGACTGGGGACTAACTACAGTTGTAAAGGAAACTGAGTTACCTACTAAAGCAACAGGATGGCCTATTATGTATAACCAACAATTAACCAATACAATTTTACATTTAACTATTCAGGAAGCATACGCAAACATTATAAAAAGTAAGAATATCAAAAATTTAATCAAAACCTATAACGGAACTGACCTTATTACGCACCTTAAACCATATGTTTTTATTCTTTTACGACAAATCGTTTTTAAGGATAAAAACACAATTGACGCTTATGTTGGTATAGGACATGTCGATTATATATCACAACTTATTAAAGAATGTAACAAATATGACGATACCTTTAAAAAAAACAAACCAATACCTGGACACAGTCCAGAATTTGGAACAGTTGCAAATATTATAGCAACCCACGCAACACTCTCTCTTTTACATTTTTCTGTAAAGAATAATAAAATGGGTAAGTTCGACAAAAAACAATTCTTCAATAACGTCTTTAAACAAAACTGCGATATATTCGGATGGCTATCCTGCTATATTGATGTATTTACAAACCAGAAGGCACCAAAACCTTTACGTAAAAAAATATATAACACTATACTTAAACCTTTCTATTTCGAAGATAAATACTCCTATACTAAATTTAATGTAGATGAAATTGCTAAAGCATGTCTGACACTCAATGACGGCTATGTTAAACAACCCAAAAAACTTATTATCAAAAAGAAAATCGTCATATACCCTAAAAAGAAACGTATTATAAAAACTAAAAAATTTCCTGCTAAAAGGGTACCAGCGAAAAAGGCAACTCTAACCAGACCAGTAGGAAAACGCTGCCCGAATGGAACCAGACGTGATAAAATAACAAAAAAATGTATTAAATATACCAAGAAAGTAAATATTTCTCTATAGTTATACTCTACCAGATATACCAGGTTTATCATAGTTATGACCTTCTCCTGGGACTTGTTTTATAATTTTATAGAATTTGCGATCTTTACCACAGTCACACTCAGCATCAACATGTAGTGTACAATATTTACGAATAATAGAACCATCTAGTGTTTCTGTAACTAAACATTTTACAGAATCGCCACAATCACAGTTTGGTTTCCCGTGTATTTCACATTTTCCTCCTTCCGTTTCATATACCTCTTTTACTACTATTTTCTTAATTATATAACCTTCTGATGTTCTTGGACAATCACAGCTCATACTATCACATTTAACACACTGTTTTTTCCTATCATACCTACTATACCATTTAATAAACCCTTCTCTATCTCGGCTACAATGACATTGTGGGCCATATCTAGCGTGATGATAGGTACAGTATTCCCCTTCTAATTTCCGGTTTTCTTCAGGTGTCAGAACAGGTTTAGGTTTTATATCTTTTATTTCTTTGCTTTTATGTAGTTGTAATCGATTACCTTCATCTTCTTCTATTTCTTGAATGTATTTGGTTAGTTTCATTTTTGCACTAGAGGATATAACTTTTCGTGATGGACTGGGTCTGTAATATGTTAGTGGTTGATTTTTCCTAGTCCTTATAGATTCAATCAATCTCCTTTGTTTTTCTACATGCTGATCATGTCTTGTCTTTTCCTGTGGCAACAAAGTTTTACTAAAATACATCATACACGTTTTACAGGTTGTTTGCCCCTTAGAATTATATTCAGGCCATTCACACCATGGTTCTCCAGTTACCTTTGCCCTAACATCAAGCCATTGTCTTGTACCATATATGATACTCATTATGGAATATGTTTTTTTTCATATTATTTACTCATCAACCAATCAATTTTATTATTAAAATACTTCCTAATAACACCTTCGGTTTCTTCTGAATAGGAACAGTTATATCTTTTCTTAGACATATACAATTTTACGATACTCTCTGTGAATTTATCATCTAGATTATATTTTTCTTTTGTTTCAAGAAATAGAATATTCATTTCTAGGTCATTATTTTTAAAAAAATAGATATTATTTTTGTATCGAACATTCATTTGTAATTAAATAAGTGGTATGTGTTTAATATTATACAATTAATTTGATTAAATCTGGAGTAATCGGCGGGAGAATAGGCGTGCATTCCCAGTAATACCTTTTGAAATAGTGAGATAGTTCGTATTTCTCTGGATAGAGATGGGTTAGACCACAGCTAATATCGGTCATATATTTTTTATATTTTTTTGATATCAATTCAATACTATTTTTAGGGAGGATACAGAGTAGCTGTACCTCTGGTTTAACAGGAGCATCCTTTTTAAAAGTAAAATTTAGTTCATTTTTCTCCAAATATTTATTTAGATCATAAAGTGTTGGTGGGTAGAGATGGTTGTATTTCCACAACCAGGAAGGACATTTTTTGAAATAATAGTCGTGTGTCCAGAAGATTCCTTCCAAATAATTATGACAAATAGAATCTAGTTCATGTTGTGTATCACTTTTAAGACAATAGTAGTTATACCTATTCCTCCAGCTTTCTGATTTACTATTATTCCTGGTTACTTTGAATTCTTTGTCCATTTCTAGTATAGGTTTGTTATTTAGAAGTTCCATCTTCCTGTCGTATTCTGTTTCCGCTCTAATTTTAAAATATTTATTCTGTTTACTTCTTTTAACAAAAATATCTGCAACAGTTTTGTTTTCGATTTCTGATAGTTTGTTAACAAACAATTTTAGGAATTCAGTATTAATTTTACCTTTGTTTGTAAATGGTTTTCCAAGCATATTAAAAACATAAATATAGATGTCCATAATAATATCTAATCCTTGGTTCCGTAGGTCAAGAGAAAGCATATGGGGTAGGAAATCATTGCCTAGAAAAAAACAGATAAAGACATAATCCCGAATAATATCATGGTTTATTTCTATTTTAATCCGTTCCTGTCCGACATAGTATCGGTCGATAAAATCATTAATAAGATTTTTTTTTAGAATATCAATACTTACATAGATATAGTTATCGTCTTCTACTTTACCATTTGTTACCTTTTCTCTTAGAAGATACATATTATCAGTATTACTTGTTAGAGAAAGCATAATAAGGTCTGCGTCTAGACCATAGACAATAATATTCCCAGGGACCTGGAATGTTTTGATGTACTGTAGGATTTTGTGTTCGCCTTCTCCAGGTTCACTGCTATCACTAAAAATAACATGGATTTTATTAAATAGACTATCTGTGTCGATAAAGCTCTGGATACTTTCAGATAGGGTTTTCATAAAATCTGTTCCAGGTGAAATAGCGTTTGTATCCCAGCTACCATTTGTGTTCATTCCTTCTTTTTCTTTGATAGTATTCATTTCTTTTTTTTCGAGAACAGATTTGAAACGTCTGGTTCTTTGCTGTGTCATTTTAGCGAAGGGTGCAACACCATCAATGGCGATATAGACAAATTCCGGGTTTGTTAAGTCCAGTATTTTTTTAATATAGGAATTTACTTCTATACAAATTTTTTGTTCTAGTAGTTGTTTATCTTTGGTATAAAAATTTTCAACGATGCGTCTAGCACAGGGGTGTATAAGACAATTTAGATCAAAAAACAAAGCATTATTATTTTCTTTAATAGATTCCATAATAATATTGTCATATTTAGACGACATTGTTTTAAAAAACAAAGGGATTCCCATTTGCTATAAATAGTCTATTGTTTATAAGTATTAATATATTCAGGCGAGTGTAAAATAATAATATAGTTTCTATGTTAATAATATAATATGAAAATATCATTATTTCAGAGTTTCGTTCGACTGAAATTGTTGGCAAGAAAAAATTTAAAAAATGATATAGATAGAATTGAAGAGGTTATTAGTAATATAATGTCTGTTATTGAAAAGAATTATAAATCAAATAGGTTAAAATGTGATGGTTATGTTATTTATAATACACGTTTAGAAGAAATAAACAAATTATTAGTAAAATCGGTTAATTCTAAAAATACTATTAAGGGATTGAGAGAAATATTAGATTCAATTATAATAAAATTAAAAATATTGGCGGAATCAACTGGGAGTTTTTCATTTTTAGATTTGTTATATTTGTTAACAGGTTCCATAGAAACAAATGATTATCTAACTATGATTAATAGTATATTTATACCAACGAACTATATTACATATCGTTCTAATATAAAATATAGTTTTAAAAACAAAAAGGAATGTATTCAGTTATATGACCAGAGAAATATAAAGAAATATAAGAATCATATTTTTCTAAATATGTATAATGAATCAAGTATAGATGAAATCATTTATGGGTCTAGATATTATTATTTTATAAATAAGTTGCAATTAGTTTTAGTGTGTGATGGTTATTTGGTTCATGATCCGTTTGATAATTATAGGAATAAATATTTTATAGATAAATACACGAATTTAAGTGTCTTACCTTCTACTATAGATTTGAAAATAAACAAGGTGTTTTATACTAAATATATAAATCAGTTGTCTTTGAAAGAATTTTTGGTTTTAGATAATGAAGATATTATACTAAAATATACAGAAGTGTATAATTTATTTAATAAAATAAAAGTAGAAACAATTTCGTCTTTGGTAAAAATGTTTTTATCCTGTACGCCATTTAAACAGAGACAACTACTTATATCACTATTCCTGGATGGTGAAACATCTCACTTTAACTATTTATCCTTTCTTCTATTTGACCTTATAAATAATGATTCATTTATACTAAAGGCTACACCGGTATCAGAAGAAATATATAATAGTTTTCACTGGAGTATAAAGAAAAACTTTCGAATTAATTTTAGTAAATATAAGACCAAAAATGACTTGGCAAAAAATTTTAATGAAACTAATATACCCTATGATAAAAGGATTACTCTTATGAAAACCGATGACCAGGTTAAGGCGAAGGCTTTTAATAAATTAAAGGAAATAGAAAATAATAGGTCAGATAGTAGTAAATCTACACAATATCTTGATGGGTTGTTAAAAATACCATTTGGTATATTTAGGAAAGAGTATATTTTTGGTTGTTTAGAAGATTTGCGGAATGATTTTAATAATTATATACAAAAATATAAATTAAATAATAACAACCAATTAAAAAATCGTAATGAGATAATAAAATTTTTAAAGAATTATAATGAACTAAATAATAGTTTACTTGAAACTATAATCACTGAAAAACTAGAGTTACTATATTATAATGATTATAAGGTTTCTGAGATTTTAGAGTTTACGAAACAATGTAACTATCTTCTTGAAACCAAACTTGTTATAAAGAGGGGTAAAAAAGAAGAAATGTTTACTAATTTAATAAATCAGATTATAGAATTAACTTCTATAAAGGATAAAATTAATATAGGGTTGCTATTTGGTATAGATATTGTAGATGATAACGAAGAACTTTCAGAATTTGATATATTAAACCAGAAATGGGATAACTACAAAACTAATATTCTAACATATATTAATAATTCATCAGAACTCTTAGATAAAGCAATCTATAAACAGCATGCTGCAAAAAATGAGATTATTAGAATAATCGGGCAATGGATAAATGGTACTATGTCTGGCTATTGTTTAGGGTTCGAGGGTCCACCTGGTGTAGGGAAAACGTCTTTAGTTCAACGAGGTATTTCACAGTGTTTAAAGGGAAATGATAATACTACTCGGCCGTTTTCTTTTATCCAAATGGGAGGTACAAGTAATGGTTCTATACTTGAGGGTCATGGATATACCTATCAGGGTTCTAAATGGGGAAAATTGGTAGATATATTGATGGATTCTAAATGTATGAATCCAATTATTTATATAGATGAATTGGATAAAATAAGTAATACCGAAACAGGAAGAGAACTAATTGGTATACTAACCCATATTACAGATAGGTCACAGAACAAGGAGTTTGAAGATAAATATTTTTCAGGAATTAAAATAGATTTATCGCAAATTTTGTTTATTTTTTCTTATAATGATCCATCACTTATAGACCGAGTTCTTATGGACCGTATCCATAGAATTAAATTTTCTGCATTAACAACTATAAACAAGATTCATATTATTAATAATTTTAGTATGCCAGATATATTAGAAGATATAGGACTATCAATCGATGATATTATATTACCAGATGATATTATAGAGTATATAGTAAATACATACACAAATGAATCAGGACTAAGAAAACTAAAAGAAAAAATTTATGAAATAATGAGAGAAATTAATATAAGAAATCTTAGACAACAAGTAGACTATCCATATACAGTTGGCATGGAGTTAATAGATGATATATTTAAAAATAATCACAAATTAATTCCTAAAAAAATACATAGTTCCCCACATATAGGATTAGTAAATGGATTATATGCGACTACAACTGGTGTAGGTGGTATAACTATTATAGAAATATTTAAAACGATTGGTGATTCACATATGTCTATGCATCTTACTGGGAAACAAGGAGATGTTATGAAAGAAAGTATGAATTGTTCTAGAACCTTAGCCTGGAATATAATACCAGATGAACTTAAGGAAAAAATTAATAAAGAAGGTAAAAAAAACAAATGGTCGTTCCATATACACTGTCCAGACACATCTACTCCTAAAGATGGCCCGTCCGCGGGTGCTGCTATAACATTAGCTTTAATTTCTTTACTAACGAATACTCCTATTTTAAATACAGTTGCTTTAACCGGTGAGATTGATTTAAATGGTAATGTGAACCAGATAGGTGGTTTAGGTTCTAAAATAGAGGGTGGTAAAAAGGCAGGGGTAAAATTATTATTATATCCAGAATCAAATAATCAGGACATTGAGATTATTAAAAATAATGAACCACAAATACTTGAAAACATAGAACTTAGACCAGTAAATAATATATGGCAGGTTCTAGAACTATGTTTAGTAGAAAATAATATAAAATTTAATAAATTTTAATGTAGTTGTGGATATAACTGTTGTGGTGCGGGTGGCGCAGAAGGCAGTGTCGTATTAATATTTATTATATTTTGTGGTTCTGGTGATTTCGGTTCTTCGAAATTATCAAAATCATAGTCAGGTGCGTCCAGGTATTCGTCTGAAAGTTTTCTGGATTTTCCAACATAGTTTACACACTTTAGAGATTTTTTTCTTATTATATTTGTATCACTCATTGTAAATACATTATCAAATATTTTACTTTTATCTACACTACTTTCTTTGATATTATGTCTACTTTTATATTCCTTTGAAAGTTCTATTGCCTGGTATGCTTCGTAATCAACATCATAATTTAAACCTTTGGACTGTAAAAATAAAACAGATTCGCTCTGTTCAATAACAGACCTACTAATAGTTCTTTTCTGCCATATAGTATATCTATCTCTATTAGATGGTCTTGGAGGTGGAGGTACTTCTATAGTCATATATATAGAACTATTTTTTACATTTTTTTGTGCTTTACTTGCCTTTGATAAAAGACTTGTATATATCGATTCATTCAGTTGGTCCATTTTAAGACATTCATTCAAGGTTGTTTCTTCAAAATTATTAATTACATTATACGAGGTTGAAGATATATGGAAAGACTTGTTTTTATTTCCAACACAACACCACCGCATTATAATAATTATATAGTTTTTTCTCTAAATTATTATATATATTTATTATAATGAATATACTACAAAGTGTTGATATGGTAAAAGAATTAATCCATTTATTTATTAAGCTTATACCGATAGGATTGTATTTTTTTACCTATTTTTCTGCTACACTTTATAAAGATTATAGGTCAATTATCCTTATGGTTGGGTTAATATTTAATGATATAGTTGGGTTCCTATATAACAAATACAGCAATATAATATTTAATTCGAGTTGCGCGGTATTTGAGAATATTGGTGGTGCAAGTAGATTCCTACCAAATTATCATTCTGAAATTCTTTCTTTTGTAACATCTTTCTTTTATACTGAAATGATGTCAAAGGGTGGAATCTCTGGTAATTGGTTTAAATTTATTTTCCTTTTATTCATGACCCTGGTTACTATTTGGTCGCGTATGAGTATTGGATGTGAAACAAGTTATCAAAAAATTATGTTTAATCTATTATTTGGTATGATCAGAGGAAGTCTATTCTATTATTTCTTTTCTTCCTATTACCAAAATTTAGATGTTAATAAAGATAATATAGAAAAAACCGCTTGTCAAAACGAATATAGTGATTATACCTGCGAAACTATTAAAAATGGAAATGTAATTGTTAAAGATCCACTAAGAAACCCAAATGATAGTGATAATGATAGTGATGATGAGTATGAATAATTATATAATATAATTGTATAAAGGATGTATCATTTTGGTGTTTCTGGTTTAACTGTTTGGATTACTCATATATTATTAGGTCTACTACTTTCTTATATTGGATATAGCGGGGTAGGTAATGGTAAAATATCTAAAAATATGAGTCTTATTTTATTAGTAACTGGGGTTCTAGCTGCCTCCTATCATGCACATATTTTATATATTCAGAGGAAAAAATAAAAAATTGATTTATAATTTTGTATTTAATATAAATAATTATGACTCAACACAGAGTAAACGAATTTGGTATTTCAAAAATAGGTGAATGTAGTTATGTCGTCCCTATTAACCCAGAAAGGGTAGGAATCGTTCTTGGTAATAATTATACTAATCTAAAAAATATTTCAAAAAAATTTAAATGTAATCTAAAATTTAAAAAACTGGAGAACTCTCCCTATAATTATCCAATAGTTACTATTACCTCCGATATAGAACTAAATATATGGGACTGTATTAATTATATCCAGAAGATAGTGACTATTCCGAGTAATAAAAAAATAGATGATTGTTTATATTCTACAAAATGTAATAATAATTGCATAAGTACTTGTAAAAGATATGGTGTGTTAAAGAAAAGGGTTCTTAAAGATAGAAATTATTCAAAAGAATTTAGTAAACGTCCTTGTTACTGTGGGGATAATACACAGGATACATTTGATGAATGTCCAAGGTGTCTTGAATTAAACTATATTTCAAGGATAGAAAGACTTGCTTATGGTTAGTTATCGTAGTAGACCCCATTATATCTGTAAGTTCTATAGTTATTTGTAAGATTATGTTTATTAATATCTTTTTTTATTTTTCTGATTTGATTTCCTACATCCCACATTTCTTGATTTTTAATCAAATCTAATTCTTTATCTAGTTCTTCTCTATAGTTTTCATTACTATTACATTCAATCACTCTTTTTACTTCCGTATTATTTTTAACATTTTCATAACATTCTTCGATAAGTGGTGTAAGTTTTTCTTCAAATTTAGGAGCCCAGTCAAGTGCTCCTCTCTGGGCGGTAGTGGAACAGTTTTTATATAGCCAATCCATACCTTTTTCGTTAATCAATGGGTAAAGACTCTGTAGTGCTTCTTCTATTGTTTCGTGGTATGCCTCACAAGGACTATGTCCATTTTCTCTAAGAACTTTATATTGTGCTAGAAATGCACCCTGGATAAGACCCATTAGAACACATCGTTCACCAGTAAGATCGCTAACTACTTCATTCTCAAATGTAGTTTTAAAAACATAGTTATTACCAATCAAAAAGGCAAGAGATAAACATGTTTCTTCGGCTGTACCATCATAGTCTTTATAGATAGCATAGGATGAAGAAAATCCATTTTTGTTACTAAAGTTTCTACGAACAGTATTACCCGAACATTTTGGGGACACCATAACAACATTTACATCTTCTGGTGGGTTAATTTTTGTATAGTCATAGTAATGAATACCGAATCCATGTGAAAAATAAAGTGTATCATTTGTATAGAGATTATCTTTTACAGTTTTCCATTGTTCGATTTGACCACTATCAGATAGTAGATATTTGATAATTTTACCACGACTGGTGGCTTCTTCGATATCAAACAAATCCATACCAGGAATCCATCCATCTCTTTTTGCATTTTCCCAACTTGTACCGTGTTTTCTTACACCCACAATTACTTTTAGATTATTGTCTTTAATATTAAGTGCCTGGCTCCTCCCCTGTGGACCATATCCCAATACTGTAATAGTTTTATTTGAAATAGAAGACCGACACCTATTAATAGGATATTCTAATTGAGTAACAATTTCTTCCTTCATATCACCGTAATTTATAGTACTAACACGTCTAATTTGACTATTAGTAAAAAGACGTCTGGTCCCAGAAACAAATCTGGACACGATATTCATATCTATATTATAGATTCTTATAGTTTATTTTTTAAATATAAAGACAAAACTATATTATTATTAAATGGATAAACACCTTGGAGAATTCTATAGTTCTATGAATAAATTGATTGTTTCTAGCAAAGAGGATAAAACTAAATTGGAAGAAGATTTTACCCAATTGCAAAAGAAATATAAAAAACTTGAAACTGAATTTAATCGTTATAAAAGTGTTTCTATTGTTAAGAAACAAGATAAGGAACTTTTTGAAAAAACAAATGAAATTGTTTTTTTAAAAAAAAAAATAAAACAAATGGAACTAAAAAACTCCAAGCCAGAAAAACCAGATGAAGAAGAGGATGAGGATATAGAAGTAGAACTTATCACAATTGATGATAGTGAATACTATATTACTCAGGATATCCATAAAGATATTTATGAAAAACTAGATGATGGGTCTGTAGGAGATCCAATTGGTAAATTTATAGGTAATAAGATAGTTTACAATAGTTAAATTATTATAATTAGACAACAACAGCAACCTCAGCCTTCATAAAGTGAACCTTCATGTATTTCTGGAGGTTGAAGTAGGTGACCGTCGTGTCATCCTCAACATTAAGTAGTGCTTTAAGACTCTTGTCGCATTTAATCTCCCGACGGTTCTGGGGATTTTGGAGGTCGTGGTCCTTAACATACTGGGTGATGTATTTGGTCACCTCAGTGCGGGCCATTTCAGTACCCTCGGGTTTGTTGAGGAATTTGCAGAGTTCCTGGGACATCTTCGTAGGCTTAGCAAAACCACTCGGGGTGCGGTTTTTCTTATCGCTAGGAGTGCGTTTCTTTTTCTTACTCATAGTTTTAAGGTGCTTGAGGGTGTTCTTGTGGAGAGCCTTGAGTTCGGACATCAAGGAAGTCTCCATCGCACGAAGGGCAACGAGTTTCTCGGTTAGGGAAGCGAACTGCTGTTCAATAGCGGCATGAGGAGACACCTCATCACCTGGTGCAGCCACCTCGACAGGCGCAGGGGGTTCGACTTTAACCGGTTCTGGTTCTTCGACCTTAACAGGTTCAGGAGCCATAACTGGGGCAGCGACCTTAACGGAGGTCGTCTTAGAGGTTTTCTTGGAAGAAGACTTCTTGGAAGGAGTCTTCGGACCGGAGGTCTTGGTTGCAGATTTGGCTTTGGATTTAGACGGCATTTTATACTATTACTAATAGTTAAAACTTTAAGTATTTATTTATATTATTTTTTTGTGATGTGTTATAAACCATATATTCAAAATATAAATCATCATATTGCAATAAATAAATGAGATCGTGTATATATATTTAATGATTAATCTATTAGTAGAATCATTTATGTTTATGTTTTCTTCTTCCATATAATTATTAAATAGCATGTCTAATTCATCATCCATATTATTTAAAAATAAAAATTAAAAAAAATATTTACAAATTATAGTTATATAATAATCTAGAAAACCAAATATTTCCTTCCTTAGATTCAAAACTATAATATTTATTCTTTATAGTATCTAGAATTGAAGGTATTTGGTTCGGATTTATATTTTTTAAATAAAGTAACATTACTATTTCCTTTATGAAATAGCTACATTTTACTATTTCCATTTTATTTTTTTTAGGTTTAATTTCACTAATTTTATTATTTTCAACTGTTTTTTTATATGTAAAAATTACAGCATCAATAATTGTTGGTCTATAATTATCATTTATAATCAAATTAGAATTATACGAAAGTAATATGAATTCACAATACAGTACTATTGATTTTTCTGCTATAAAAAGTGATTGAAATATATTAAAGGATGAATAAAATTCGATCCAAAATACATTAAAAAAAACATTACAAGCATACTTAATTATTTCAGTAAAGTTGTTATAGTCATTAAATTTTTCATACGTGTTTGTAATATGTTTAATAAAATAACTACTAAAAAAAAATAGTATTTGTTTGTTTGAAATTAGTTTTTTGCTGTTTTTAGACAAGTAATCTAAATCTGTCATATATTAATTATATAACTTTAAAATTAAGTTAATTAAAATCCAGAGATATTTTAACTGGTTTATTAATTTCTATAACTGTAAATTCTAATATCTTCTTTTTATTCTTATAAATTTCACTTGATAATAGTCTATAGTCATAGAGTTTAAGACAATGCCTTATAATTGTAATTATTTTTTTCGGTATTAAGTTGTTATAATATATTTGGGATTTACAATTCAAATAATATGATTTAATATGTAATAAAATTTCTATAATCTCCTTTATATTATCTTCTATACTTTTATAATAAAACTTATTCCCATCTTTTAAATTAATACCCATTAAAGTAAAAATCGTTTCGAGCAATTCAATCGGTGGTTTTTTTATGAATAATTGATTAATAGCCATTATATATATTTAATATTCATAATATTTTCTAAGGTATTTTTGTGATTTAATATTTTATTTTGACGAAACAAATTATATTCATTATTTACATCCACTTGCTGTAGCTGTTCATTCTTATTATAATTCTTTGAAATTTCTTCTATTGTTGGTATATGAGATACAACTGGAGGCATGTTAATAACAAAATTTGAATTGATATTATTTATCCTATATTCATTAATACTATATGTCCCTCCGAATTTCTTTAACAACAATTTAGAATTGGCAATATTAATTGGTTCATTGTTTATAGAATACAGTTCGTTTAACAAACTATACCTTTCCCATATATTATCGTCAGTTGTATTAAAATTATAGGCCGCTGCGCATTCGGGACTACAAAAATTACCAAACATATGCATCGTACATTCTTCCTTCTTAATAGGTATCCCAAATGGTATATTTTCAAATGAATGAGAACACCATAGACAGTCTATATTTGTTTTAGTCGGCCACACCTTTGTTTTATTTGCATTGTTATATTCAAGAAATAAACTATTTTCTGATGTAGAAATCGAATTCCTGTCTTCAATTATTTTGTTGATATAATTAATATAATCCTTATTATCTTTTTTAGGTTCATTCTCTTTATACTTATGGTAAACAATATTCGATTCATTCGGTAGAACTTCATCTGACTTAAGATCTTCTTCAGTAATATTCAAATGTAAAATAATTTTCTCATTTTTTTTTATATCTTCCTTATTTTTGTTAGCATCATTCTTTATTATCTTAGGTTTTCTTCCTCTTTTCTTTTGTATTTTTTTATTATTATTATTTTCCATTAATAAAAAATAGCGTTCTTCTTTTAAATCTTTATATTTTACAAATATTATTACTTGTCGTTATGAAAATGGTGTCTACAAACCGGAATATATTCATCACTGCCAACCAAAATCTGTTTCTCATTTTTTTCTATTCTTTTAGAAAAGATAGCTTCTGTACCATCTCCACATTTAAGACATAATGCAGTCAACTTTTTAACAGTATCACAAATCGGAATAAGTTTTAGAATATCTCCTATAGGATTTAGTTGAAAATCTCCACTCAATCCAGCTACATACACCTTCTTTTTACTATCACAAGCATTAGATACAAATTCATATAGGTCTACAAAGAAATGACCTTCCTCTATAATAAGAATTTCAGCATCAATATATTCTTGACTATCAGTAATACTATTTAGTTTTTCTATCTGTATACATTCTTCCTCCTTCTTATCATGTGTAATAATTTTTTCACTACCATATCGCGTATCATAAATATGATTGATTGCTAGTATTTTCTTTTTTAGAAGTTTATATTTGCCTATAACTTTCATAAGTTCTGAACTCTTCCCCGAAAACATACACCCCATAATAATGTGAATTTCACCCTTAGTCATGATTGTGTATGATAATATTTGATGTGTATTTATTTACAAATAAATAAATAAAATCAATTTTAAAAAAAAGGAAAAAAAATATATATATATCTATAACCCTAAAACTATTCTAATTCTATATAATCGTATTAAGCATCTGTCTTCTTTGCTGAAACCTTCTTCTTCCTCTTAAGAACAGTCGGCTTTGCCTTAGGTTCTTCTGTCTCTTCTGGTTCTTCTGTCTTTTCTGGTTCAGGAGTTTCTACTTCTTCATCTTCACTATCTTCAAGCATCTTAGGATCAACTTCTTCGGTCTCGCCACTGTCATCTTCATCCTCATCATCTGTATCAGGTAGGAAATCATCACCAACCATTCCTTCTGGAATTTCAACTTCAGCCTTAACTAGTTGCCACTGACACATATAGTTTCCTGAGGCAATCCATAGACCAACACACTGAATAACACATTTTGTTGTAGAACCCTTCAATAGGATACTATCAATCTTATGAGTACTATCTGGGTTATTGATGAGAAACTGGTCACCCTCAGTATCATAGAGTTTGCAGCCAAACTTATCATCCTTGTATTGTAGTTTCAACCTCATAGTAGAAGGCCACTTTCCATCTGGTTCACCTTCCTTATTCTTAGAAACTCGGATAAGAGGATTAAACTTGGAACTAATAACATCCTTATTCACCTTACCCTTAGCAAGCTTAAACCAAGAACTACCATTCTTTACGCCTTCATCAATAAGTTTATTTTCTAGTTCTAGCATCTTATCGTGGAACCCCTTGAGTTCACGACCCTGTTTAGTATCTTCATCCATACCCCTGAATGAAACCTCGCAACTATATTTAGGATAAGGACCTTCGTCATAACAGTTTACATCCCACGCCAACTCCATAGGAGGTGTCTGAATATTAAACCTACCTTTGTTGTAATTTACATAAACTAGCTTTGCACCATTGTCAAGAGTCTTGGCAACAGAGAGAGAGACAGCAGACATAGAGACGTTCTTTCCTTTGACGAGAGACATGGTTTTATATGATTGTATTTAATATCTTAAGTTGTTTTTGAAAATCAATTTTTTTTTTTAATATATTATTTTTATGCTACTACTAAATATGGTGTAAACATTAGGACAAAAATATTATACGACTAAATTTATCTATAGGTTATACTTGTAGTTAATAATATACGATAGAAATATAATAAAAAAATAATAAAAAAATATATTTATACTACTTATTTTATCTATTTATTTATTCTAACTAACAATTTATTCATCATCATCACTATCTGCAAGCATCTTAGGTGATAGTTGTTCTTCATCATCATCATCCAGTTCTCCATCGCTTTCTGGTAGGAAATCATCGCTAACCATTCCTTCTGCGACCTCTACCTCAGCCTTAACCAATTGCCACTGACACATATAGTTACCAGACGCAATCCATAGACCAACACACTGAATAACACACTTTAGTTTTGCTCCTTTAGCAAGTGTCGTATCAATATCATGTCCACTTTCTGGATTATTAATATCCATAGGTGCACCATCAGTATCAACCAACTTGCAACCAAACTTAAGGTCCTTATACTGTAGCTTCACCTTCATTGTAGAAGGCCACTTGCCATCTGGTTCTCCTTCCTTATTCTTAGAAACACGAATAATAGGACCAAACTTAGAACTAATAACATCCTTATTCACCTTACCCTTAGCAAGTTTGAACCAAGAAACACCGTTCTTTACACCTTCTTCTATAAGTTTATTTTCTAGTTCTACCATTTTATCGTGGAATCCCTTAAGATCACGACCTTGCTTAGTATCTTCATCCATACCCTTGAAGGAAATCTCGCAACTATATTTAGGATAAGGACCCTCATTATAACAGTTTACATCCCATGCCAACTCCATAGGAGGTGTCTGAATATTAAACCTACCTTTGTTGTAATTTACATAGACCAACTTAGCACCATTGTCAAGGGTCTTGGCAGCAGAGACGGCAACAGCAGACATAGAGACGTTCTTTCCTTTGACGAGAGACATGTTTATGTGTTTGTATTCTCTTCATTGGAGGATTTTGAAAATCAATTTTTTTTTTTAATCAATTAAATTAATTAATTTAAATCTATTTCTAATAAATTTAAAGAAATATATACTATTATTTTAATGATAGATGATAAAGAAATACTTACACCTAGTGATTTAGACTATAAACTAAAAAATAAACAAAGAATATATGTTGATACTATTAGAAAAACACTAAAGGCATTAAATATGAATTGGATTGGAAAAAAACCAGTTCTATTAGAAAGATTGAAACAACACTATAACAGTATTGATTATTATAGCAAATACGAAAAAACTATTATCTTAGTTCAGAATAAATTTAGAATGAAATATGCAACAAAATGCGTTAATGATGAGGATTTTTTTACACTTGATAAATTTATAGAAATAGAACCTATTTTTTTTTATAGTTATATTGATAATGAAAATTTTAGATATGGATTCGATATAAGATCACTAAAAAAATTGTTATCTAATTCGAATATAAATCCATATAACCGTAGACCAATCTCTGAAACAATTATAAAATCTATAAAAAATAGAATTATTTTTATTGAAAAAAAACAAATAAGCACTATTATAGAAACCCCAATGCAATTATCAGAAGAACAAGTTATTAGAAATAAGGTACTAAATGTTTTTGAAAAAATTGATTCATTGAATATTCTATCATTTGGTTCAAACGTAAATTGGTTTCTAAATCTAAGTTTTAGTTATATTAAAAAATTATATAGATGTCTAGAAGATATATGGAATTACCGCGTTCAGATAAATATGGAACAAAAATGTAAAATTGTTCCCAATAATGACATTTTCAAATACCAATTAAATTATATAATTAATCTATACCCACAAGAAAAAAATATTTTATCAAAAATCGTATTAGAAGAAATGAATAAATTAGTCTCCTCTGGCATAGACGCCGAGAGTAGGAGAACCGGTGGCTACTATGTTCTCATTGCCCTAACTGAAGTTTCCTATGAATGCGCCTCTTCTATTCCATGGCTTGCCCAATCTAATTACTAGGTTTATTTTTTTTGTTAACCATTCTAGAAGATTTTGGATAAAAATCCATTATAGGTTTTAATTTTATATTTGAATTTAAATCAAACATGCGATTATTTAACTCCTTATTAATTTTTTTTGTATTATCAAAACTATTTTCGTCTATATCGTCCTTTTTATTAAATTTATTAGGGATTAATATATTATGTTTTTGATGGTCCATATCCCTAAAACATAGACGATTATTCGATTCTCTTTTTATTTTTAATATTTCCTCTTCATCTTCTATATTTTCTATCTTTGGTTGTTCCTTTTTAGTTGTAGTTAATTCTAACCCAGATAAAAGAGAATTAATATCGTCGTATTCCATATATTATTATAAATATTTATATTACTATAATTTTACTTGTTCGAATTTAATATGCTTGGGATTATCAGAATAAATAATATTTTTTACAAATTCACATCTATCTTTTATAGTACTATCAATATGATTTTTTATCTCATCGAATGAACCAAAGGTTTTTATCTCATTTTCTATTAATTTGTATGTATCTATTTCCTTTAAAATATCTATTTTAGATATAATAACATGAGTTGTGCCTGATATATTTATTGCATCTACCAATTTTAATAGATTTAGCCAATTAACTTTGCGTTTTCTACCTGTAGTTGTTCCAAATTCTTTTCCGATAATAGCAATATTATTTAGTGTTCCATTTTTTAGTAGTTCATCACCAAAGTCTGGATCTACCCCTACACGTGTATCATATATTTTAGCGGCTCCATAAATATTTCTTATTTTTTGATGTGAAAACCCCAACGAACATGCACTAAATGGAAGGGTGGTTGAAGAAGTAACATATGGATAATTACCAAAATCTATATCTAACCATATACCCTGTGCTCCTTCACACAATATATTACCACTTAATTCTTCATTCATAATATGCTTGTTTTTATCAAAACATTTTAATCCAGAAAAATCATAGGTGTCTAGAATATCCATTAATCTAATACCAGTACGTCCATATTTATCTCTGGAACATGGCGCAATACCTTTTCCAGTAGAACCTTGTGACCCTTTATATTTTAACACATCCTCTTTTTTGTGTTCACTAGTAATAATATGAACCCTACCAGATACACGGATATTCTCTATACTAAATCCAATATTTTCTATATATTTCATTTCATTATCTAAATCTTCCAAATTTATAAAACATTGAGGACCAATATAACATTTTTTATCATAAAATACACCTGATGGTATCACATTAGTATTATATTTAATATTATTATAATAAATAGTATGTCCTGCATTACTGCCACCAGACCACCTACACACCCAGTCATAGTTATATTCTTTTATTAATTCAGTTACAACTTTACCTTTTGCTTCATCACCCCAGGCTAAACCACAGCATATATCAACATTTTTAATAGACATTATATACCTATTTTTTTTAAGCTTTATATTCTATTAATCTATTGCTATTATAATAGGCAAATATATAGCTCCCCCCGTAATAAATTATCCTAAAAGTAAGTTTAGTTGTCCACCAACCTATAATCATAGCAATATCTAATCCTATTGTAATCAAAAATAAAAACATACTATATACAAATATTATCCTCGCAATCTTAGAACAAGATGAAGTGTGCTCTCTTTCTGAATATTATAATCATTTAGAGTCCTTCCATCTTCTAATTGTTTTCCTGCAAAAATAAGTCTCTGTTGATCTGGTGGAATACCCTCTTTATCCTGGATTTTAGACTTAACATTTTCTATAGTATCTGTTGGTTCAATATCAAGTGTAATAGTTTTACCGGTTAGTGTTTTTACGAAAATCTGCATTATAAATGATATCTATTAAAATACTTAAATAAGTTTTGATTATTTATATAATGGCTTCTGAACGTTTCGCAGAAATTATATATAATAGTATTTTTGTTATTAGTATATTAAATTTTTTAAATATATACATATCGCCTATAATTTTAGTGGCGTATACATCCTTGTATAATTTTAGATATACAAACCAGATTATATTTACTTGTTTATGTAGTAATTTTGTTTATAACAATATCACAAAAAATGGTAAAGAAATTGTTTGTTATACTTCTAGTATCCATGCTTCTATTTTAGCATTTTGTAGTATCCTAAAATTAGGTAACATATTGAATGTATACTTCTATGATCTAATCCTAGATTATTCTGTGGTCTATAATCTGTTTGATATTGTTTATCTACTCTATTATAATTCTAAAATAAAAAATCAAATGATATTCCATCACACAGTGGTTATATCAACTATATTATATAAAAGTTGGTACCCACTTTTGCCTAATTATTATTATTATGTAGCACTAAATTTTTTAAGCGAAATTACAACAGTTCCATTAAATGTGACGTGGTTGCTACATTTAAAAAAAAAAAAGAACGTTCCTATGTATACAATTGCAAGTATAACTACTATTGTTCTATATATTCCTTTCAGAGTTCTTCTAAATACCTATCTATTTTACCATCAGATATATCACCTCGATTCATTTATTACATATATACAAGGAATGTTTATGTGTCTAAATTATTACTGGTTTTATAAATTATGTAAAATGTCTTAGTAAGTTTTAGGAATGAAATCTGGCGGTGAATAAAAGTGCAACGAATAAGATTTATCGTTATTAATATTTGTAATCTGGTGAAATCCTTCCATATAATATGAATGAGTTTTGGATTTATTGAAAGAATGGATAGGGACAATTACATTCCTTTCAGTGTGTTTAATTGGTTCAAGATTATAAGTTTGTGTGTTATAGTTTTCTTGATAGATAAACTTATCTTCAATAAGACTACCATCAATTAGTTTAAGTACACATCCATTTGGAGAATGGTTATGAATTTTACTTTTAGCTTGTTTCTCCCATTCAATCATATTTACTTCATAATTATTATTTTTGTATAGTTGATACTTTGAATAACCATTTGTATTAAGTAGGTCATAACTACTAATTCTTTCCTTATTACTATCTTTGAAATCATCTAGAAACTCTTTATATTCGTGCTTGCTAAATTGGTCAATGATGCATCTAAAATAATCGATTGACTTACCATTAACAAAAGCATTATCAACACTACAAATAATAGAACGAAGCATTGTGTTAGAAAAACTCATGATATAATGATGGGTTAATAAAATTATAAATTAAAATGGTTATCAATTTTTTATTAAATACAATTAAAGATATGACTATTATTATTATAAATGTTTACAGGACTTGAAATAGCAGGCATAGAAGTAGGAATCTTTATTATTATTTCATTTTTTATTAGGAAAAATGTCATTTCATTAACTCGTATGAATAAATTTGTCTATTATTGGATGATGTTTACAATCCTGACAGGATTATGGGAATTTTCCTTTATCACACACTATAAATATGTTAACAATATATCAAGAACCCTTATAGCAACAGAAGAACATGTGTGGAGTTCAAAATATAACATCTCCTATATTCTACCCTGGAAAATGGCCTATATTTTTTATGCTGAATATGGCGCCTATGCTGATAGAGAATATATGATTGTAAAAGATGACTGGAGTAGGGTTATTGAAGGTACACATGCACTATTCTGTGCACTGTTTTGTCTGTTTGCCTTTCTATTTAATATCTATGGAAAAAAAAATAGGTTTACAATTTGTCTAAGTGTTGGTATGGGTGGACAGTTTATGAACAGCATTCTTTATCTAGTAAACTATTTCATACAATGCAATAATCCATATAATGTTAATTATGGGACACATCAATTTCCAACTGGTAAATTCCTGTGTAAACGTCTTTTTATGTATGTAAATGTCTTCTGGTTTCTATTTCCGGCATATACTATTTTACATCTCATTCTATCTAAACCTCATTCTTATATTTTAGATTCCAAATGTTAAGTTTTGTTTTCCTACCTGGTCTCTGTGCCCTACCAATTACCTGATGATTGAGTTCTTTATTGAGTGAATGGAGTAGAATAATATCATCGGTATAAAAGACTTTTCGTTAAAATAATAATAAAATAAATAATTTATTCATATATTATAATGAAATATTTAGTTTATGGTAGTAATGGTTGGATTGGTTCTATGTTTGTTAAATTATTAAAAAACAACAGTTAGAATATTATACAAGCAAATTAGTAGATAATATAAGAGATAATCTGTTTTCACCATTATCACTGGCATTAATTTGTCAAAAAAGAGATATCCATCTAACATATCTAGGTACAGGATGTATATTTACACAACATGAAGAATTAATATCAAACTCTGAAGGCTATAGCGAAAATTCTAACCCAGATTTCTTTGGTTCATCGTACTCTGTTGTTAAAGGATTCACCGATAGACTGATGCATCAGTTTGATAAAAATATATTAAATATCAGAATTAGAATGCCTATAGTAAACTATAGTCATCCAAGAAAGTTTATTACAAAAATAAAAAATATAGATTTATATAATAATTATATATTTAAATTGTATGGAAAGGGATCGACAATTAACTTGTGATTTAAATATACAAGACATAGGTCAGCTGTTATTAATTATGAATGAAATACATATGTATAATTTATCTATTATACGTCAAACAAAAATGAAACCTTATAAAGCTCTGGATGGTCGTATATATTATACTTCGGTTGAATGGAATAATGTTAAAACAGGTAAAAGAAAGGACAGAGAGGATGAATTAACCAATATGCTAAATACATTAATTAAAAAACTCAAAAACGTAATAAATAATTGTAAGCGTGATACTAAATATATCAATTTAGCAAAAAAAATTATCAAAGTCTCTAAATATGGACCAACTGGGGGTGTCTGGGCAGATAGTCAAGACAACTATAATAATTTTTTAACATTTGTATTTGATGGGGGATACAAATTTATTACTGCACTTCTTAATGGCAAACACCCAGGTGTTAATTCTAATAAACTAATCAAAAATAAAAGTGTTTATGATTTACTCACTAAAATACTTGACAGACACCCAACAGATGCCGATATTAAAAAATGGGAAGAATTATCCAGGGGTATCAAAACAACACATTTTGGGAAGAAAAAAAAAGGGTCGGTTAAGAAAAACAAAACGGGTCGGTTAAGAAAAAAAGGGTCGGTTAAGAAAAATAAAGAAACATTATTATAAAATAGCTATAATAGAAATTACAATTTACATAAATACATATTCATAATTCCTATATCATTTTAAAAACACTACAAATGCCTCATATTGAATATAACTGGTGCCTACACGATGATTGCATTACATCTATATATTTTTTAGAACTCAATTAGAATTATCCAAATATATGAATTATAAACACCATCATTTAGTAAGTTATATGGATTATTATAAATAAAACATTCGTTTCTATTTCCGGCATATACTATTTTACATCTCATTCTATCTAAACCTCATTCTTATATTTTAGATTCCAAATGTTAAGTTTTGTTTTCCTACCTGGTCTCTGTGCCCTACCAATTACCTG